>Ga0065711_1032065_pt1 | contig 28098 bp, 15 predicted proteins | sample Hoacrofraction12_FD_59098 | JGI IMG/M metagenome (GOLD analysis project Ga0065711, IMG submission 59098) | Hoatzin crop microbial communities from Cojedes, Venezuela - Epithelial fraction 12 v2 (version 2) | ecosystem: Host-associated > Birds > Digestive system > Esophagus > Crop | place...
GGCGCCGGCCCGCCATTGGCTGGGGTGGCCGTCGATCGCGAGAGAGGGAGCTTCGCCCCGGTCCTGGGCTGCCTCCAACGGCGGTGCCCGGCGGGTTGCGGGGGCTCCGGCCCGGCTGTAGCCGAGCGGCGGGAGGGGGGGCCGGCTGTCGCGGCGGCTCCCTCGGACTCGGAACCTGCAATCCGCTGGCGTTACGCGGGATGAGCTCCCGCCGCGCTGCGCGGGCAGGGAGCGGAGCGGCAGCGGGTGGAGGGCGGTCGCCGCCCCCGCGGAGGCGCGGCCTCCAGCTGCGTCCCCCGGGCGGGAAGGGCACGGGCAGACCGGGGCGAGCTCGATGGCGGTTGCCCTGCGCTGTGTGAAACATCTTTTAGAGGCCTTGGTGGATGGCGGCTACGGAAGGGCCTGGCTGTGAAGAGCCTGACGGGCTGCAGGCCCCGGGAGGGCTGGGGCAGCCTGCCCTCCTTGGCACCTTCCCCGCCTCAGGGCAGCTCTCACCCTCCCGCCTGGGGCTCTCCTTCAAACCACGCGTCAGCCCTGTCACTCTCCTTATAACTTTTCTCCCAGCACACGAAGGTGTGTCAAATCCTGGACCAACAGGTGAAGCTGTGGCTTGCGACTTGTGCATGTACATACCAGAAGGAAAGAAAAAGCTGGGGGAGAAATGTGGTACTAACAGGTGTAAAAAACCAACAAACCAGCTGACCTATTAAGAAAGCAAGGCCTCTTGTAATTTTTTTTTCTTTTCTCAATAAAAAAATTATTTACATTACATGCACTCATACTGAATTTGCAAAACCTGGCACACATACATTGCCTATACAACTTCGGTTCATCCCTTTTGTACATTATAGCCTGAAGTTAGCTATGGACTTCACACCTCACCCTCGTGTGCACACCGACCCATGCCTATTTTAGTGCACAGAATAGATTCTTCTACTTTGGAGCAGAGCTGTGCAGTAAAATAAGCTATTTTCTACGTAGTCCTTGTATAATTTCTAGGAAAATTAGAATGGGGGGGGAGAGCAGGATCATGACTGAGGCTGCTGAGTGTTCTTTACAGAATTCTAAATAATTTGTAAGACACTAAGTTTTCTGTATCTAAAATTTCTGTAATTCAATGTGCCACCACTTGAATCTGATTTTTTTTAAGGGATTGAGGGGTGTGTTTTTCACAATGCCAATCTTAAGATGCTGGATCTCATTTAAAGTAGTTTACTACTGAAAATGAAGTCAACAGGCAAAATACCATAGATATTCTGGGTATTTCATAATGCATAAGATCAAGAAATCAAGTCCTGTTAGACACTGATGAATTCTTTAATCTTGGTGCTTCAGAAGTAAAAGCAACCCCGCAGCTCATGGGAGTGCTGTTAAAGGAAATGAATGTAAGCACACAGAGAAGCTATAAGTCGTCAATGAATAGAGAGCAAGCAGTATTAGATATCTGTGCTTAATTCAGCATTGTTCATTCTGCATCCAGTGAAAGAGGTTAGGGACCAATGATTAAAGAAGGAATTATAATGCCATGTGCACAAGCAGTTTTAATTCTTACTAGCTATATTACTTGATGTTGTAATCTTCATGTTTTATTTACTATAGTGCATAATTTAAATAAAGCTAATGAAATATTTTCAGTATCTCTTGCTCCACATTCAAAGACAGTATTAAAAAAGCCTTCAGCTCTTTCAAAGAGGAGATGGAGTATCATTTTTCTTTTTCAGGAAAACCAGTCTCTGTGGTTCTTTCTTTGCTACAGCAGATGCTACAATTACCACAATACCAGTCAGGTTAGGATTTTACCTCTAGATGCTTTTTATATGCAAAATAGTCTCTACAACTCTATGTACAATCTTCCCTAGTTCATTCCTCAGGTACTTTTAACATCTCTAACTGTGAAGGAATAATAGCAGAATATGCTCCAGTTCCTCGAGAAAATACTATAGTGGCTTCACATGCCTTCCTAAAAACAGTAACTACTACTTTTAAAGGCTTAATTTACAGACTCAATGGGGGGCACTTGGTCTCTGCAGCTTTCTGAGGCTACCTGAGTTTGCACCATCCAAACTGCTTTTTCTTATTGGTAGCACTTGTGTGGCTGAGTATTTAATACCATCGGCCTGAGCAAGTTTAATTGGCACAGTGCTAAAACCAGCTGTGCCTGCAACAGTCTTGTCTTCAATAAGGTTCCAAATGTTGCTAAAACCAGTGGGAATGCCTGTAGTGAAATTTCCCTAGATTAGAAAATTCAGGAAGATTCTAAAAGAAAACTGCTTCAGACTTGCCTCTTTTTGCTTCTTTCCCCAGAGGGACTTGGACACCTACTCCGTCAGCAGTGGCCCCCAGAGAGGTTTATTTATGCTGATGTTTCTTCTCACACTGGTTTTGCTATTTGTTTCTGGAAAAATCTGCTGCCTTGTGACAAACTTTTCTTCTCCTCTGATGTACAATTTTGGAAAAGTAAATAGTCTAGCAGTTTCATTGCTTTAAGAAGCTTTGTTTTAGAAAATGTAAAATGTAATAAAATGTTTGGTGTGTGCTTTTCCTTAACATTTTTGTTGTGAGACATGCATGGCCTAAGGAGTAGAACGATTTAGACAATTTCATAAGCAGAGTAATGAAACATCTGGGTAGCCACAGTCTCTGCCGTTCTGTTTACAGCATATCAGGTGGTGATTTTCATAGTCTGCTAATTTTTAGGCGATGTACTGCTGCTGCACTAGCACTAGAGATATGCCATTAGTATGGTTTTAAATATTTGCCTCCACCCTCTCTCCACTTTTCTGAGTTTATATCTAAATTTTGTGTAGGTGCCACAGTGATAAGAACTGTTACCAATCTGTTGTTGCAGTCAGTATGCAAAATTTCTTGAAAGTGCTGATCCAACCAAAGCACTGTTTAACAGAAATAAAGACTGCAGCAATACAACTGAATGTAAGCACAGCAAATTTTAAACTTCATCTTGGAGCTGCTGCCCGTACAGACTATTATGTCTGCAGTCAAAAACGGTTGTTTGCTCAGCTCTTGCACAAGTAGGCATCTCGGCTTTACCTAGATCACACTGATGTAATTCCCCCTGTATAATGTTCATCCTACAAAGACTCCACGTTAGCCTGGCAGCACAGCCATCAGCAGCATCTGTTACAAAAGAAAATAAATGAGGGGAAGAATACCCATCTCCAATTGTAAACTATTTGATGTTAAAAGAAAACAAGGTAAGGAAAAATACTCATGCTGCCTTCTTGTATGTAAAGATTTCTCCATTTTAGAGGTTTTGAAGAAGAAATAAATGATAAAAAGTTCCAAGAAGTGGCTGAAGTAAGCACAATAAAACTGCATAATCTATTCCTACTACAATAGCTACTGTTAAAACTTAATTTTTAGTTACTTCAACTTTAGTTATTCAGACCACCATTGTAATTTTTAATGCGTAAACTCTGGAGTGGTTTAGAAACTGGTCCTGAAAGAGTGTGTCTCTCCTTCTCCCATGAAGTTTTCCTATAGATGGGAATAAGCTTCCAGAAGACTGCTTTCTGGAAATGAAATGTATCTCCTTTTTTGTCCAGAGGTCCGTCTGCTGGCATCTAGCAAGGTTCCAAGGCATTGAAAAAGCATGTGAAAATACTTTCCATAATTAGTAGAAAACAGCATAAAAATGTGCACGAGGAAAAGAAGTTCATTGTACCTGGAACTGTAATGCGATAAACCTGCATAATCAATCAAGCCCCTCTTCACAAACAGTATTTTCAGTCTACAGGCCCACGAGGTTTCGTGTGCGCAGTAATACGATTTGTACCAGCATCTCGGGCTTACGCGATCCATACGCGTGCACGCGGCCATGTGAAAGGTACTCTTCGGCATCACAGGAGGGGATGTTGCCACTACGTTTTATTGCTGGTCAAGGAATGCCCCTTCCAGTTGGGTACTTCCTAACGTGTGATTCTGCTTTGCGTTTCTGGCAGTAGAACAGTACAGTGGATTCCCTCTGGCCTCGGGTTTTGACACGTCAGACACAGCCCAGAACAAGAGACAAGTTATACTGCTGCAGTGTGAAGGCATGAGTTTTCTCACACCCCAGCTGTGGTGCTGACAGAGGGGACAAATGCAGCAATCCCACTCTGACAGCTCTTATACGGTGATTATAAGCTGATAAATGTAATAGTGGGGTTTTGGAATTATTAAGATTCCACTCGCAGACACTACTGATTAAAGTACTCTTTCTTGCGAGTGCGCCTTCTGAATTGCGAAGATTCTTCCTGGTTACTGCTATACTGACTTGAGGATTGTCCTCAAGTTAGGACATGTCGCCTCTCCAGAAGGAGACGTTGATTGCCAGACCATTAAAGAAAAGAGCTTGCTTTTATCTCTGGAAGAAAAGGCACACCTTAAGGGCCTTTGTGCCTTTTATAGCAAGAGAAGTTACAGAGTTAGGAGTGTTAAAGGCAAAACACAAAGTAACAAGAAGTCCAGAAGATGAGCAGTGTGTGCTGTCAGGTAAACACAATGAAGTTAAACCCTTTATTCAACTGGGGATAAGGGAGGGGGCGGGGAGAGAGAATGGCATGGGAAATACACCATGTTGGTTGTGAAATTGATACCCATAGGTGATATTTGTCTTTTGTCTTTAGATTCCCCGTTTGTTTGATTCTGTGGTGTTGTTAAGTGTCAAAATCAATGCCACAACATAAATTCCACTGAACAGCAAAACCCAACTAGCAGTTCAAAGTGACTGCTGATGTGAAAAGCCTGTATTCTCTTGATGCTGCTGCTTGGCACTGCTACAGACTGGGTAGCGAAGCGGATAACAAATATTGGCATGGGTAAGTGGCAAGTGTCGCTGAAGACCTAGATTTTGTTTGTAGAGCAAACATCCACAACAGACGGAAAGATCCAACCTGGCAGGCCAACCAGGGCTTGAAAACAGTTGTGCCAAAAGAAATGTACTTGAAACATTATTGTGTGGTAATAAAGTAGAGGATGAAAGCCACGAAGAAAGAAAATCATTTACTTATTTCATAGCTCCACCATACCTACCAATTCAGACTCCAGGGGAAAAAATAATTTTAAGCAAAGTAAAGGATGCATGTCTTTTTTAACTTAGTAAAAACATGACTGCTGCATATCTGGGATTTTGATTCCAAAGGTGATAATTCTCAATTTGTATATAATCTCTATTAACATCGCTCTAAAATGTTTCTGATTCTAATTTATTTAAGTACTGGTGAAAGCTTCTGGACTCTGGTTGGAGAGAGCTTGCCTTCAAGTCAAAAGCTGTGATGACAGATAAATTTGGCATGTATACACTAGCTACAACCTTTAGGTGTAAGGCCATAAAGTCAAAAGCATTGATATGAGAGAACGAACACCTTGTCAAGAGGCCAAAACAGCTGGCTCCGTTGTACAGCATAGAAGGAACCTGAATATAAAAGAGACGATTGGGAGAAAATGCTGTCTGTCTACAATATCAATGTTAGTGTGGAAAGGATTAGATAAAATGGATACATGTGCATTAATAATAATAGTAGTAATAATAATAGTCTAACTTGCAGAGGCACATCCGATAGCTATCCCATTAAGATCATCCAAGGAAGGAGCCTACATGTTCTTTGTGCAGGGATGTGCACAGGTGCTGTGGCCTCATCAGGAGGTTCCTGTGTGCCTGTATCAGCTCTGATCTCCTTCTTTACGCGTGGTTGCTATAAAACGCCAGTTGACCATGTTGATCATGCTGATCTGTTTTCCTCTTGGGCGTAAAGGTTTTCTTTTGACTTTTAGTTTGGAATTTCAGAGCGAGCAGATGGGGTTGTGTAAGAGAGGGCTATCACTTAGCTGACAAAAGCTATGGATTATTATCACATTTGAAAGGCATTTTCATGGGGCTCATACATACAATCTTGGAAAAAATGTAGGCTGGGAGGGATGTTGTTTATTTATATTGGAGTCCCACGAGAGCTGTGCCAAATAGGCTTAGGTCCCACCCTGGTCCCGTTATCCTCAATGGTAAAATGGATATTTATGTCACCAGTGTAGTATCTATCATACGTATTCTAGAATCATCCAGCTAAAGAACCAAGCTATGGAAAACCTTACCACTCAGCTAAATTCAAAGGAACTGAGGCTGATTATAACTCAGTATAAATCACTTCACACCTCACAGGAACAGGTGCACCAGGATTCTTTAAAGAAGTTCTTGTATCACAGCGTCCTATGGTAGGAAGCCAAGCCATTCGCTAAGAATGCTTTGGAAAGTGCACATCACAACGTGACAGATCACACAATGAGAGAAGATGACATTGGTTAATTAGATGAGTTACGTGTTAACCCCACAACTCTGCATGGAAGTGTTGGTCTCATCACTCCAACAAAAACAAATCAGAATATGTATCAGAATACTTGTAAAGGAATAAAGTCACATTCCCGCAAGAGCTTTGAACAGAGTATTTCTTTACTTTCCCTATCACTTTCTAGTATAAGTTTCTACCACATGCTGATGTTATTTTTCTGCTAAGTTTTCAAACTTTCCAATGGCAAAACTTAAAATTGTAAAGAGGGAAAACCACAAATTTGATATTATATCCAACTGCTCACTCTTTTCTGAAAACTAGAACTTTTTGAAAATAAAAAACATATCCAGCATCCGCTCTGCTTCTTTTCTTTAGAGTACATGCTGTGGATCTTCTAAAGCAGGCTTTCCCAGGCTGTAGCGAGGGCCACCCAATACTGGTGGTGTGGGTCCCCTCCCGTTTCATCTGTGGAATAAACAGGGACAACCACAGCAACTGCTCCAATGGAAAAATAACATTAAGAAGATATTTAGTCATTCCGAACTGCTCCAGCTGTGTTCTGTTCTGGCCTCCACTTTCTCTGCGAGGACAGCGCATGCAAGATGCTGTTAAGATACTTATTTCTGTCCCATTCCTAGTGCTTAAACAAGATTCTCGACTTTTCATTTCCTGGCTATTCCTCCAAGTATCTGGAAGTAAGGAAGCAGCACTAGCATCCTATCAATTATCTACAGACCGTTAGAAAATTGCCTGCAGATCCCATCTTGGAGATCGCTACTACAGAAAACACAAAGAAGTCGTGTGCCTGTAAGTGTAAGAACAAATCCACTTCCCTTGATCGTGACAAAACTCCTCCAATAGCTCAAGTTTATCGATAGCTGACTCCACTGCCATGAAGATCCAGATATTTACAGAAGTACCTTTTTCTCACACCAATACTTGTGTGACAATGCAGCTCCTCCTTCATTTTCGCCCTCATGATGTAACTGTGCTTGTGTGACGTTTGTCTAAGCCCTTCACAGAGCAAAGAAAATATAATTAATGGGGAATGCGTTTGTAGCAGCCGAAGAAGAAAGGAATATTCAGGTTGGTGTTAGTATGAAAAAATACTTTAAAGTTTCCTGATTAGCAGGGGTTTTATTTTTATTCATAAAAATGTGTCACTGGAAGCTTAGCATGCTATGTGTATTTTGTGACACTTCATCACAACTAACAGATATTTTTTTCTTCCAAACGTTTTTTTTCTCAGTACAGTCCCAGTGTTCCTCTCTTGGTTTATCCACATATTTTTCTACAATTATATGTGTTTTTGTAAGCACACATTTTCAGTATCTCTGTACTTGCTTCCTCGGGTATGACCCCATCATTAAGGCTGAACTAGTCAAGTGATTTAACATACAAGGATTGCAGGTAGGGTGTAACCGGAGGAGGGAATGCAGCCCACCCAAGTCTCAGCCTGTGAACGCCAAGTTTAAGTAAATTTACTAGCAGGCTTCTTCCCTTTATCTCCCCCCCCAAAAAAACACATATAATCAAAAGGTGAAGAGTTCAGTTATGGAACAAACAGGACCTCTTTAGAAATCTGTAGCTGGCTGTAGCCAAAGACAAACGATGATGTCATTGGGTGGGAACTTCCCCTCACTGTATGCAAGCAGCATTGGAGAGATGGGATGCAAGTTGTGAATAAAATCACAGGGGTGATTTCAATATATTCTGGGTTTTAGTTGTTGCAACTAACCTGCAATATCAGTGATTTTCTGGTTTATCCCTTTGACTGGTGTTCATCTGCTGTAAACTGGGGCCCGCGCAATTTTCTATTCCTAGCCACGCTACTCTCATAGGCAGACGGAAAGCTAATCTGATTTGCAAAGTTGTCAATCACAGCATCGATTAGGTGGCAGATAGTGGTGTTAATGCAATCGTTACATGGCAAGCAGCTCCTGCAATGTTTTCTTTGAATAGCTTGTGGGGTCCCATCTATGTTACAGCCATGGCTGATTTGGGGAACCTGCCTATTGACAAGTTACCCTATAACTGGATTTTAACATTTGTATTGATTGGCCCAAGGTTGTTAAGAACTCAGTCCTGCACACCTCTAGGTACATAGTTTGTATTTTTTGTCTGTTTGCAGAGCTAGAAACTAGTTTTGCCCACAGGAGATTTCCCGTGCAGCCAGGTAGGCTTAGATACCCTTGTAGGAATTCCTTGAGAAAAGGCCATGTGTGCTGCTGTCAGAAAACGTGTCAGAAAATTATATTTTAAAGAAAAATTGGTACTTCTGTCAATGTCTTTAATTCTCACTATTCCATGTAAGACTTCAATGGTGATAAGAGAAATAAAGGTCAAATCCTGGCTTCACTGCATCACTGAAAAAACAACCTCTCTTGACAGCAATGGGGCTTGAATTTTATCCTGTATGTTTTACACTAAAATATGGCCCAGCAGTGTGAATCAACTTTTTTACTTTTGAGAGCTTAGATCAAAATAAGTTGAAGAAGCAATTAGCTTTGTTATGGGTTTGCGTGCCAAAGTTTTGGTAGCTGGGGGGCTATAGGGGTGGCTTCTGTCAGAAGCTGCGAGAAGCTTCCCCCATGACTGATAAAGCGAGTGCCAGCCGGCTCGAAGATGGACCCGCTGCTGGCCAAGGCCAAGCCAATCAGCGATGGTGGTAGTGCCTCTGTGATAACATATTTAAGAAGGGAAGAAAAAAATGGCAGTGAAATGGCAGTTGAGAGAGAGGAGTGAGACGACGTGAAAGAAACAACTCTGCAGACACCAAGGTCAGTGAAGAAGGAAGGGGAGGAGGTGCTCCAGACACCGGAGCAGAGACTCTTCCCTTGCAGCTTGTGCTGAAGACCATGGTGAGGCAGGCTGTCCCCCTGCAGCCCATGGAGGTCCACGGTGGAGCAGATATCCATCTGTAGCCTGTGGAAGGGACCCCACGCTGGAGCAAGTGGATGCCTGAAGGAGGCTGTGACCCCATGGGGCGCCTGCGCTGGAGCAGGCTCCTGCCAGGACCTGTGGACCTGTGGAGAAAGAAGCACATGCCGGAGCAGGTTTGCTGGCAGGGCTTGTGACCCCATGGGGGACCCACGCTGGAGCAGCCTGTTCCTGAAGGACTGCACCCTGTGGGAGGGACCCACATTGGGGTAGTTGATGAAGAGCTGCAGCCCATGGGAAGGACCCATGTTGGAGGAGTTCATGGAGGGCTGCAGCCCGTGGGAAGGACTCATATTGGAGAAGTTTGTGGAGAACTGTCTCCCGTGAGAGGGACCTCATGCTGGAGCAGGGGCAGAGTGTGAGGAGTCCTCCCCCTGAGGAGGAAGGAGCGGCAGAGACGTGTGATGAACTGACCACAACCCCCATTCCCCGACCCCCTGCACCGCTCAGGGGCAGAAGGTAGAGACACGGGAGTGAAGCTGAGCCTGGGAAGAAGGGAGGGATGGGGGGCAAGTGTTTTAAGAGCTGTTTTTATTTCTCATTATCCTACTCTGATTTGATTGGTGATGAACTAAACTCCCTTTTCTCCCCAAGTTCAGTCTGTTTTGTCCGTGACAGTAATTGGTGAGTGATCTCTCCCTGTCGTCGTCTCGACCCTTGAGCCTTTCACCATATTTCCTCTCCCCTGTCCAGCTGAGGAGGGGGAGTGATAGAGCGGCTTTGGTGGGCACCTGGCATTTATCCAGGCCAAGCCAAAACAGCTTGCTGGTTGTATCCTACTAATATATGGGCACTTGTCCATAACATTAAACTTCCACACAGTGTTTTCTTTTCTCACGGAAAGATCAGTATTGACTATTAGATGTTTTCTGGGTCTGTGATGAATTACACTAATATATATATCTGAGAGAGATCCAGATAAAACATCCATCTCTTTTACATTTTGCTTTTCCCGGGAAGAATGGAATGAATATTTAATTTTTAATCAATTAAGTTTGCAATTTCACTTATATGATTTTTTTTCCTAATTAATCACACTCAAGAAAAAACAGTGGATAACAAACACTTTCATGATTAGCATTGATTTTCAAAGACATCTATTTCCAGTTTTCAGTTCCTATATTCACAAAGGTCAATAAACTCAAAATGCATGGACTCATTGTTTGAGCCTACAGAGTGCTGAGGGGAAAATGTGCATCACAAAGAGCTAATCTCTTTAAAATCATCTATATCGCAAGTGCTTACCTCAGGTCATTTTTTAGCATTAAAAGACTGTACCATTTATAGACATGACCTTGCCAAGACATCTGTGATGTCTTGTATCAAAAATAATGAATATCCTGATTTTCAGATAATTTAAAATTTGCCTGACCCAAAGCCAAAAGCTTCACGCTCTTCTTTTTGCAATATAATTATTCATGTTGTTTCTTGAAAGGAAGAAATGATAACGAATATCAATATTGGACCCAGTTATCCAATTTCAAATTCTTTAATATTGCATGTATTTATAAAATGTTTAATCAAAATGGTTACTGTACTGGTGTTTTATCATGATATTAACTTTGCTTATTATCCATATGACATTTAGCAGTATTTCAGTTTTATACAAGTAAAAACATCCTTCACTGTTAAAAATTTCTGTGACTGGTTGTATTATTAGCGAGAAACGTGGTTATCCCGTATGCAATTTCAGATTAATGTGAATTAGGCAGAGTTGTTGTCCTTTGAGTGAGTGGAAATTGCCATTATAAATATAAAATCAAAGACTAAGAGTAACAGAATGTATTTGTTTACGTCACTACTGTTTGCCCAGAAAGTCTCAGAAACTAACCTTTGCACTCAAGGTCTGACTTGCGCACACACCAACTTACATCCACGCAAGCTGTGCTCGGAGTAGGTTAAAGTTTCTTGCCAATTCTGTAAGCACAAAGTAACCTCCCTTTAAATTGATTTAAGGTGTCTGCACAGCAGGCGTGTGCTAAGTGCTTAAACTGATTCAAGGAAGAGCAGGAGCACGACTCTGTTCAGAGCAGGCCTACTACAGCTTTTGAAAAAGAAGCGACAGCAGCATCACCATTGCTTGCGACGTCCTTTGGAGCCGAGCAGAACAGCGGTGCCTCTCGCAGCTCCTTCCACTGACTCACCGCGCTGCTGAGAGGGAAGGGGGGTCTGGAGTGAGACGTGGCTGACCTCCCCTCAGATGCCCTCCCAGCCCGTAATCCACCAACCCCACTAATCTGCACTGGGGCTTCCCGGCGTTACCGTGGATTAGTGACGTTCTGCCGTATCACACAGCGTACTTACGCACTGTTTGCAGACCCCATGCAATTTAACTCATGGCAAGCATTGGTCTGTAATCTCATGCATTGTCAACCTTGTTTAGTACAGGTATAAAAAAAAAAGGTATAAATAAATATTTTTATGCTTACTTTACGGCAGAGTTTTATACAGCGTGCTGCACGCTTACCTCATAGCCAAACAGATTTTCACAGCCTTGGAAAGGGAGGTTAAGTATCTCTCGGCGGATTTGGCCGTTCTTTCACATAATGGCAGCCTCTCACAAACCTGACAGGAGCTGGTGCTGTTCAGGGACTTCGCCTGGGTTCCCCTTTACTCCACAAACCTTCTCTGGAGGCTTGGATTCCAGCCTAGCAGCGTTACATATTCTCTCTCTCTCAACAAAGGATCAGTAAGCCTTTATCCTACAGGAAGCCTGACAGTCTTTGCCTCATCACTCCTCCAGGCTTCAGTCACCCTGTTTTTCTAAGGTCTACTAGCAGTCTTCTGGCAAGCGTGGCTGTGTTGAAAAGTGGTCCTGACTAATTCAAGAGGAGGAGCACTTTACAGGACCCACTGAGTTCCTTTAATCTCACTGCTTGTTGGCTCTCTTCCTTAGCTGTCACCATCATGTTGTCTTTTCCTCCACTTTTCTGCGGTGAGCCAGAGGGCAAGTTGCTGTAGGCAAGATCAGGAGAATTAGGAGTCGTCTGCTGGGCTCCTTGAGCTTCCTCTGGTCTTACTGTGCAAGGTGCCCCTGTCCTCCCTCTCCCACTCCATCAGTCCGCAGTCTCGCTGTGCAGAGCTGCTGTGGGAAACCACCACTGCAAATGCAAAAATATACCCACAGGCCCTGCAGAAGGATGGCAGCACGGAACTGGCTGGAGCCAAGCGGTGGGGTGTGAAGTGCAAGAGCCAGAAAGGAGTAATGGGGTGCTGCGGAAGGACGAGGGGGTGACCGTGCAGGGAGAAAGGGTAACCAAATGCCTTGCTAAGAGTCTAGCAGCACCATGTGGAGACGCACACAAACAGTTCTGCATATATTGCAAACACCTACATTATAAATCCTCTTAAGTTCTCCTTCTTTAAGAAGAGAAGATACTGTAGCTGGAGTTGCTGGGGAAAGTCATGTCCGTCCACTCCTTCACGGCCCAGCCAGGGCACCCCACATGGAACACCTCTCCATTTGAAACGTGCACCTCACTCAGCATCACCCACCCCATCCACAGCCTCCTCCCTCTCTACCCTTCGCGGTCTGACTCGCTGGGACCCTGTATTCAATCCCTACTCTCTGTCAGAGCTTTAGCAGAGGGATAAAATGTGTGTCAGGTGACAGGGACAAGGGATGGCGGAGATTCTGATCCTGGTGAGGAGGTGCAAGCCCGAGTCCTACAAAGAGTAATTTACATGACAATGAACTACTGACTATTGCTGTACAATCTTCAGCTTTAACACTAATTTCACTATGGACAAACTGCTGCTACTCCTATATATATATAGTATATTCTCTACATCTCTAAGTACTCTGGTGGTTTTTTGCCATACTTTATGCACTGTATTTTATGAACAGCCTTCAAATAGAACCAAAAATACAATGTCTTTCTTGTCTTCTAATATGGATGAAATTTTAAATTACCTCTTTGATCCGTTTTATTTTTTCACTGGTATTGTCAGTACTGTGAACGAAGGCAGGGCAGTTAAGTCAGATGAGTTTCATGGTCTGTGATTCTCTGGACTACTTCCATCAGAGTGTCTGAAGATTTCAGCTGCCTTTCTCTTCTCCCCTTCGCACTCCATCAGTTGGTTGTTTTATGGTGCACGGCTGTCATGGGAAGCTGGCTTCACAAAATATATCCAGGATGATGTACATACAGTAATGACAGCACTGAACTGTATTCTCTGCTCTCTGAAAAAGGTAAAGGTTTAGTATGGGGATGCTGTATCTGTGGAATCGAAAGCAGTAACACCTATTGAAGTTATCCTTACTGAAGCATTTTCTGTTGACTTGAAGCAATCTTGGAGAGGTTTCTGTAACTTGTATCTCTGTTGAATTTTGTACCAGACACACCATTTACCAGCATTTCTGAGGAAATTTCTAGGCAAACTGACTTGTAAATTTGGTATATGTATGACTGTAGCATACTCTGAGAAATCACATACTTCTTCAGAGAAGTAGCAGGAACACTCTTCACACAACAGGCACAGAACTTCTTATGATTTAAATGTGAACAGTCTGTGTATCTTTGCCATGTTAGCTCAATAATCCAAACTTCCCTCGGGCGAGTTGCCTGTGTGTCTAAACAGCACACATCTGCTCTTTTCCACCACTTGTTTACATGTTCTTCCTCTCCATGTCCCTGCACCGTTGTCATTTTAAAGACATTCCTTAATGCTTTGTTTATTTCTCACGTGTATGTCACAATTGCATACTGTAGCTGTAGTATGTGCCGAGTACTGGTTTTATTCAATCTATAACCCAGAGTTTGTTTTTTAATATATTAATGTGTATTAAGAATAACTCCATGAAGTCATTCAAGGCTAAAATCAGGCTTTCTGGCTTCAGACATCACAAAATACCACATTGCATGGTGATATAACTAATGAATCTACAGGGATACATACCACAATATGGAGTAAGGGATTTAGGATAGGAGAAAAAAATCTAACTAAAATTAGCAATTTAATAGTGGCATTCAGAACATTGATTTATTTTTACTAAGCACAGTAAGAGGAAAGATACACATTGAATTAAGAAGATACATTTTTTTAAAAAAAACAATTACTTTTTCTTTAGTTTTCTGTTCTCAGGTGTTAAACAGACTGATCTTCAGAAATGCTGAGCAAATACTTGTCCAGTAGTGCTGAAAAAATAATGCTGACTTGGTAGATTCTATGAAGTTCACCATCTTTGCAACATTAGTACAACACTGTACAAATATTAGGACAATGAAGATGCTCATTTTACCCTAAGGATGGAGTAAAACATTGCTGCTGTTTGAAAATTGTTGCCAGAGTTGCCCAGTTCTCAGAAGTGGATTGCAAACCTTTCTGCTTAACACTATTTTGTGTTTTCTCTTTACTGTTTAAAGTGTTCTACAATTAATAAGGCAGATATAAGCTGAAGTGGGTTGTTTGTTCCTCTACTGAAATGACAATCAGTGCTACCAAAACAAAGCACTCAGCACAGGACTTGTTTACGTGTTTAGTCTGCTTGCTTATCATATTTGATTGCTGATTAGTGCTGCCTCGGTCTCTTTTTCCAGAGCCTGTGGTTGCCAGCCTGGAGTGGAGCCTGCGGTGTGGGTTTTTATAAAAGGCTTAACAATAAAAGTAAAATTCATAGACAATTATTTTCCCTTTTTATGTAGAAATCACAGCAATAAATCACATGAAAAAATCTATGGCATTAGGAATGGGCACATCTGACATTTCATTCCTATAAATGCGTCACCACAGATCAACAATGCATGGTTCAGAAAGGAAACCAAATACTTTCAAGTTGTAAACACAAAACAAAAAAGTATTCCTGTATATAAATATATATTGCTATAGGAAAAACGTTTCTTCTGATTATTCTGTTGGAATGAGAAAATCCTAAAACTGGAAGAATTAAAAATCAAGCACTACGGAACTCTTTGAGATAATTATCCTGTTTCTTGTACTTTTTTTTTTTTTTTATTTGTAAAGTAAGTTAGCAATGCACATCTCTCTCCTATTTGTGATGGCTATAAAGAATCGGAAATGTTTTTTCAGATGTGTATAAATACTGTTGCATAATGTCATGTTGATCTCTGATCATTGTAAAAGCAATTATTTCCTTTGCACAAAACTCTCTGTTCATTAGCACTGAATGTTATTTATCAGTCTTTTTCCTGTTTAGATAATTTGTTCAGTGTTGATATATTTGAAAACATTCAATTGGTTGGAACAGTATCTGCAGCTTCCCATCAAAAGAGTGATGGCAGTAGCTGTAGGTCTAAATCTCAAAGCACCACTCTGTAGACTTCCTAAGTGATTAGTACAGAGCATTATCGCTTTCCACCATCTGGCTATCGAATATGGAAACGATATTAAAGGAATCAGAAGACCTACACAGGCTTCAACACTTTGAACACACAGTGTTTTGCAGCAGAAATGTGGAAGCTATGTTTAAAACAACAAGAGATATGTTTAAAACAAGAGATATGCTTAAACATAAAAGAATTATTTCTATTTGCAGAGAAGATACGTGTCTGTCCTCCCTCATTTTAATTACTTGCAAGTATATAAAGCCATACATACGTATACTGAGATAATACAGCTTAGCACATACACGCGGGCTGCATGTTTAGCATGCTAGGAGTGAAATCTGTTTAAATTGAGAGTCTCATTCTGGTTTTGATGTCACTACAATTAGTTGATGTGTTGGATGGATTCTGAGGCTTTGATTCATCTACGCTTTAAAGGTTTTGAAGTTAAATGCTTTGGATAAGGTGGAATTAAAGAATCATCAGAAATTTCTGTGTTAAAGCCTCACAACCCCATACATAAAAACTCTTGTAATTCAGTGTACTGTATATCTTTGTGTATAAAAATATCCCTTTATAAGGAAGAACAAAAGATACGCTTCTCCACTCCAGGAACATTGCACGGAATAAAGAGCCTCTGAAAACCTCCGAAGCACAGAATGCAAGCTTGTGCTGCCAGACAAAAGTGAAAGCCTGTCCTGTTTTCTCTCTCCCTGATGTAGTTGCTGTGTCAGATGAGGGCATCAGGACAGATTCAAAAGTCAGAATGAAGAAAAGAGAAACAGTACAGAGAGGAGGAGAAGTGTGGTGAATCCAGTCTGACCAACACCTACGTTTTCCCTGCACAAGCCCAGCTTTAGGCTTCTTGATTTGTTTGTTTGTTTTGCAGAAGTGCCGATAAAGGCGCTAATTAAAAATGGGCTATCGGATTCCATTCATTCATAGGTGTTGTGCTCCAGGGTATTGAGAGCCCTGTATCCGGTAAAGAGAGAAGCAGAAAAAAGGGAGGTCTTTTCTCCTCTTTCCTTCAAGCTATTTAGGAATTTATTTTTTTACTTCTTTTTTAATGGTTTTATTTTTACTTCATAATGAAAATCAGAGTTTCATTGCATTGCCAGAGAATCCTGAGCTAGTGGGCCTTCAGCTGCACTGTCAGAGAAGTTCAGTAGCCATTAATGAGGAAACAACAAATGTTTTGCTCATCAGCACAACTAATAGAGTCTGGTTTGGTAAAGATCTGTGTCTTTTGATCCTGAAATCTCCTTCCCCACTGCAGTAATCTCAGGTCCTCCTCTGTATTCTGTGGCACCTGCCCTACGCAAAAGAGAGTGGGGACTGCAGCTAACCTGGAGAAAGGACAGTAACGGAGCTGAGCCTACCGTTCCCTCTGCTAAAGAATTATTTTCCTTTCTCCTCTAGCCAGCTGTGGGGTTTTTTTACAAAGCTTGTAAGACACGAATTGTCTTTAAGATCATCATCCTCTTGCACATATGGCTGAAATTGGTCACCAACTTCAAAATCTAAAGGGCAATGGCTGACAGCACAGTCACATGCACCTTAGGAAACTAGGCTATCCAATTGCTTCCGATATTTTTTTATATTTTATATTCTCAGTACTTTTGACCACAGTTCTTTGATCATTGGTTATGTTGTCCATGATCGCCAAGGAGTGTAATAAGTGAAAACCCAATAAGCACCATCTTCTTACCCAAAATTTCAACCTCTCTCTCTTCTCCATGTATCATGAAAAGAACATGATACATGGCATCTTTTCCATTGTGTACAAACTACTTTACACAGGAAGGCTGTGGATCCATGTAGCACTGCTTTTGCAGCAAAGTCAGCTCAGGTTAAGTCAGGTTGATGGGCTCTGTTCTGCTGTTCCTTGCCCTGATCAAATCTGCATTGTGTTTTGCATCCCCATCACTTGTGTGAACAGAGCCGTCTGTGGACCCTAGGGTAAAGTGGCTTGATAAAATGACCAGCACTAAAAAAATGCCCAAATTACTTTTTTTAAGGTATTGTTAATCCAAATTTTCCCAACATTCTCATTCTCATCTCCTCCACTCTAGTGGTGCAGGGGCAAATGTGCACAGCTGCAGTGGGGAAAGGAGCTAGGAGATGAGTCTTGAACTCGTTCTGCTACCAAAGGGGAATTAATTTTGAGCTACCCCTGAAGTGTGAAATTGTGTCCTGACTCCAGATACTAGAAAGTTTGTCTTTTACTGCAGGGCGGGTAGAATTTCATCTTGTGCAGCCACAGCGCAAGGGCAAGAATCCAGGCCCTACCAACATCAGGAGTAAAATATCTCATGAATTCAACATCTTGGCACTGAATAAACTCCAATAGTTGTGACTCTGTGCTAGGGAAGCAGTAAAACCTGTGAAACATTATCTGTGGGTAGAATCTCCTCTGCCATTGCGAATTCCAATCATAACTATGGAAAAAGAATTATTAAAGGACCAAAAGATAAAATTAATAATGTTGCAGACTTAAACTGCCCCAATCTTTTCAGAAATTAGTTAGGATACAAAAAACTTTTAATTCTACTGTGCCTACATTTACATTCATAGTTTAGGCAAATATTTTATTCCCTGGTGTGATTTTTTTTTTAAACCAGTGTCATTTTACATAGATTGTGACACATTATCCATAAAAATGGTATTAACAATGCAGACAGAGATGTGAACACCAGAAATATAAACAGTTTGGCAGTATTCAAAATATGATTTTCAGATACGTAAGAAAAAATAAGGTGCTGGCAGGATATACAAGGAGAGACAAAGAATTGTCAGGCTCTGTGCACAGTGTTCAGCCTGTTCCTAATGACCTTCCACGTGCTGGTTCGCAATGTTCAGGACCTGCTCATGAAGTCCTAATTCTGTCAAACTTCCTTTTCCCTGAGTAAGGAGAGTAGAGCAATCCTCCCAGTGAACACGCAGTAACAAGGCATGTAAAAACTAGCACAAGATAGGTTTCGGTAAGGAAAAATATAATAAATACATTTTCCAAACAACTTATTTAGATATTTTATTTTCTGGTTTATACCCAGCTACTTCAATATAGTCAAGAAACTGTCATAAGGTAGCTCATTTAAATGTATTTGTGCTCAACTTTTACTCGTTGTTGGGCATGTATAGTCCATGGCAGAAAGCAGGAATACAACAGCAACAGTGTTTTTTTCTGATCCTAAGGGGGCAGTATTTTGGCAGAAATTGCTCTGGTATTCCAAAAGCTACCATCTCCTTTCAGCATGTTAGTAGTCTCGTAGTAGCTGTTCAGCAGGAAGCAGGGGGATTTACCCACCCTTTGCCAGCAAGAGGAGAGTCACACACAAAAAATCTGTACCCAGCATAATCACAGTAAGCATATAGCTCTTATGCCTCCAAAGGACTAATTAAATATTCTAATGTCCTCATTGTAGAGAGGCAATATACACATTTCCTTCTTTATGGTGGAAACTGGGACAAGATTATAAAAATGCCACTTTCAGAAAAGCAGATTTAAATAAAATATAAGGACTTCATCATTCTTTAGATAATTCCTTCTGGAACAGATTTTATTGCAGCTTTACATTCTGGATTTCCATCAACATAGATGTCATCTCATGTAACTCAACTGGATCACTTTCAACAAAGCAAACTTTTCCAGTAACAATACTTTAAAAGATTCAGGAATAGATATTTACAGGAAGATGTGTCTATTATGACATACGATTTACCACAATTCTTATGGGTTCTTTTTGAAGTGACGTACTGGTAATTTAAAGTCAGATTTTGAAATAAAGGTTTACAAAGGGATATCAGCTCTTTTGTCAAGGCTTGAACTGATGGTACTTATCAGACAAACATGAAGTTTTCTTGTCCAGTTTTCATTCAACATATTTTTTCTGTTGGTTGCTTTTTTTAGTTTTAAAGCAGACAAGCTCCATCTGAGGTAGACAGACTGGGATATATAGAAGGGAGCCATAAGACAAGTATTAAACGGCTTAGCAGATTGTCTTAGTGCATTACTAGCTCAGCAGTTGTAAAGATTATTGTTGTTGCTGTTGTTTGGGATTTTTTTCTGGCAATATCATAGCAAATAGCAGTTTAAAGGAGAACAACAAAGTAGTTTTGCTGGTGCTAAGAGCAAAGTTTTTCCAAACAGAAGAGGGAGCATAGGAAGAAACACGGATTCTGTGTCTGCACGGTACAATGTAATGATGTGCACAGATATTTGAGCTGCTTCTGAATGAGTTAACATGGCACTGGGAGCAGAACAAATTCATTAGTGCAGTATTTTCTTTGGGCTGTTTACCCGGCTGAGAGGCACAATATATTCACCCAGATGTACAGCCACAGTAACGCAGCCACGCCGCTTCCAGTACCCACGATTGGCTGTTAAGATTTGGACTGTGTTTCTCTTGAGCTATGCAGGCACAACTGATAGTTCCTCTTTAGAAATCAAGTTACAACGCTTTCAGAAAAAGAAATCAACCTTCTCAGTATTAAACAAAAGATAATTAAGGCAGGCATCCACCATAAAGAATGACAGTCATGACACCTAAGTTATCTGCTAAAATACAGAAACTGTGGAGGAATTAAAAGATAGGTGACATTGCCAAAGTTAAAATTCTAGAAAAATTACCTTTCCAAAGACCTTCTAAATTACTGCATAGGGGAATTAAATTTTATTTCTCAAGGCCACAAAAAAGGATGTTTCAGTGCTTGAGACGTAGAGTGAAGATCTGGACAAGAATTTCAATAGTAAGCCTTATAGGATACATTGACAAGACTCTATCTTAGACAAAAAGTTAACTTCTCTGTAACACATCTTACAACAGATTGACAGAAAACCTTTGAGAGGTTTGAGACAAACATAACGCCTATGTGATAGGTACTAACTGATGGGCAGGAAGCTGTGGCCCCTGGTGACTGGAGTATGGAGAGAGGACAAACTGTGTTTAATGATGTTGCATGTGGGCTGAAAGCCAGACAACCACAGGCAGATTGACAGTCAAAGACAGGCTGGGATCTTAATTTGAAACAAAGGAAACACATACAAAGGAGAGAAAGATCTGGGAGTGATTTTGATAAAGATGGTAACTTGTGCTTGAGATCAGAGGGTAAGAAGTAAAGGGTATAAAGAAAGGGGTGAAGGAGTAAGACAAATCCTCCAAAGGCAATGCTGAAAAATGGGAGGATCGTGAGTCAGTGTTGTCACAAAAAAGAAAGTGAGACAAGATTTCGGTGAGAGAAATCCGACCGTATGATTTGAAAGGTGTCAACTAGCCACTATGAGTAATGATGGAGTCTTGTTTCTGGGACTGGGGTCATTCAAGACTTGGGTGAAAACAGTTTCAGCTGTAAAGCAGAAACTGGACTGTAGAACATGCCATTTCAGAAAAATTTCGACAGCAAATGTAAAGAGCATATTGACTGAGGCTGGAGCTGAATGGGTAAGGCATGTAACATCTAGGAAACCAAGTATATACAGACTTATTATCAAAGGGACAAAGGTCCCTTAGGTTGCCAGTTCTCATGGGAAGTCAGTGAGCTCTGTCTAATCACTCTTGCTTGCTCTGAAATCTCCCTAATTATCATTCTAATTACAAGGATATGACAAGTCCACTCCCATTAGTGGTACTTCCCATAGGTTTCTGGAGTCCTCCAACTACAGTATATAATTGGTAACATCTGCTGTAGATCCACACATAGATCTGACAAAAATGCAACTCAACATTTCCTCGGGCAATTCACTTTGCTTTTTTCCCCGCCTTATTCTTCTGCTGGTCCTGCTCCTCTTCAGTTCAGGGAACAGGCCATGGCCGTGTTGCAGGAAAACATGACTTCTTTCACTGAATGCCCCTCAAGTGAGGGATCCTGTTATTGCCTTCCCAACTGTCCCAAAAGCATAAAGCAGCCTTTCTCTGGGTATGATTTCACTCGTTTTGAAAGTCTCCATGCAGCTCACCTGTCTCAGCCAGCTACGCTGTGAGGAAGGCTGTTCTTAGGATGGTAGATACCACTCTGCCAAGACACAGCAGAAAGACAACTACATGTCCCATAGTATTATTTGTCTGCTATTTTCAATTTACCTACTATTTGCAATTTTGATGCTTATCTGCCTTGCTCAAAATAATGAAGTTTTTAGAAACCAGTGCAAACTAGAAAGAAAGAGAGCAGTCATGTCACAAAGCTCTGATACATGGGAGGTTATCATACCATTTGGTCAAAATTGAATGCCAATATATCTGATACTGAAATATTTTGAACTGAATATGAATTATGTGTCAAAAAAAATCATTGATTCTCTGGCCATCCACCAAAAGTAGAGTTCTTAACAGAGTGCATTTTAATGTACGCCTGAGCTCCTTCCTTTCAGTGTTTCAAAACATGTGTAAGCCACCTTTCATGATTCTTAAGGTGTAGATTGATTTTCTTACACAGAAGCGAGTCTCGCAAATTCTACTCTTAAAACGAAAGTCACCCAGATAAGACTTTTTTTTCTCTTCTACATGGGTACAAATTCTTGTGGTAAGACCAAATAGCTGTTGTGATCCGATAAAATGAACTACGGTTCTTCCAGAGCCCTGGGGAGATGCTTTTCCCAACCCTCTCCTCACTTTATCCGAGCTGTGTTAAACAGCTGTTAGTCCACTTTCACAGACACATGGTAATGGGCACATGCTGGCTTACGGAGACAGACTGGATGCCTGACAAAATGACCCAGCTCTGGTCCTTTCAATAGAGGTGCTGAAATCACTGTTCTAACCTGGGTTGAAAATCAGATTTACCAGTGGAAATGTAAATGGTTTCCTCCATTTCAGTTACTGCAGCATATTTAGTGTTATTGTATGAATGAATGTAAATTGAAAGTGGCTCAGCAAAAGCCTGCAGGATTAAGAACTGTAAGAGATCAGCTATTAAAGACATAGCAATGTGCTAAGCTGCAGAATTAAAACCTGTGTCTTTCCCTGTTAGCCAGAATGTGTTTAGGTATTTCTGTTTAATTGTATTTGTTACCTTTTTCATGCTTTGTCCTAATACTAGAATGTGGACACAAGTCTTTCACTTAATGTAAATTAAAATAATGATTGTAAATAAGGGAGCTTTAAATTGGTTCACCCTTGTGACTTTATACATTAAAACCTTGAGCCCCAAGAAGCGGATCAGGAGACTCCACTGTCAGCAAAGACATGGTGCATACCCTCAGAGCAATACACACAGACTGATCCAATAGCCGTAACAGGTTTCAGTGAGAGAAACTGGATGCCGGATCACATTGCTCCAGGTGCGAGTGGCAGCAAAAACGACATTAGAACTGAGATCTTTCATTTCTGTTTAGGTCAGGGACCCTTTTCTCCTTTGAACAATAAGTTACTGTTTCCTTGAATAGCTCGTAGGGAAGGTATTTTGAACATCACTGTTTTTTTGTTTTACAGTTCTGGTTAAATATAAACAGACATCTTAAGAGCCTGCTGCTCTGAAAGCAGTGGGTGGGATTTTTTGCGCAGTTAGGCCCAGCAACACCAGGGGTAAATCAGTTTCAAAATTCATGTGAAACATAAACAACACCGCTTAATTGTTTCTTCCTAGGTAGGCTCTAACTTGGCACAGTCCAAAAGCCTAGACTGCGTGAAGTGAGCACGTGAGCTTTGCAGCATTAGCCATAGCCATCCTCAGGTTTTTCCAGCTGGATGAGGGCTAGTGTAACATTTGAGAAATGCTGTTTTGAGATGAGTGTTTCCAGTTAGAAAGTAGATGTTGAATTTGTTGATTAGGGGTTTTTTAGTTGGACTTTGTGCTCTGCAAATGTGCATGAAAGACGCTGCCCCTATTTGTCAGACATCCTCACTTGACAAAAAGGCCATAGATAACAGAGGAAAAAAGATGCAAGGCCACACACGAAGCCTGCGCAGCAGTGACAAACACACACTGTGTCTGTGCAGTACCTGGAGCCTGGGAAGGTAAGGAAGCGAGAGCTAAAAAAGAAGCTTGTGGCCGAAGGGAGAGACAGCCAGAAGAGCAAGAGGGGAGAGGGGAGCAAGAAACACAACAGACAGGCAGCTGAGAATCAAGATTTTTCAGTTTAGTCAGTAAATACGTATTTCCCCCACCCACATCTGGAATAATACGAATTTTGGATTCAGAACTGCATTCTTTACTTGCCTAAGACTCCCAGTAAAATGTCTTTTGCTCAAGGAATGCAGGATCTAGTCTCAGCTGTATGACTTCCGCATGCAGTTGGCAATATTCACTGCATTCAAAATCAAGCTGTTTTTTTAATTGCAGGGCAGTGTCTTCTTTTTAAATAAAACACTTTCCCTCCACTTTTCTCCTGCACATATTTTTCTTTTTAAATCTCTATTTCAGTCAGAAAATAAGAACAGCTCCAGGAAGCTGGAGATTTCGGATCAAACTTAACTTGACCTCTGCAGCTAAAAAGTCCAGTGAGTCCTAAAAGAGAAATGTGCTTTTATTTCAAGGTGCAGTCTCTCATGCTGCAGATCTGCAAAGGTTTCCCATTAAACTGAACAGTGTGTCCACTCCACAGACTGCCACACTTAATGTTCTCCAGAATATGCAGCTTTTTGCCTAAATCCAAACTATACTTAACAAGAATAAGAGAAACAAGATTGTGGTCATCAAAATCAGTTAAAGTTATTTTCTGTTTTATAGTTTTGTTTGTGTGTGTATAAATATTTAGTAAAAAGAAAGCTCACATCACAAAATATGAAGTAGTAGAATTACTCCATAATATTCTTTGTATTCTAGTCACCCTATATTTCGGAAAGTGAAGTTATGTATATCACATTGTTTGATGGAACTTGAGCTTCTGAGATGAAGAATAGCTTCTTTTAAGCTGATGTTGGAGCAACACAGAGAAGACTGGTTTTGATGACTATTGAAGGATGACATAACTCTGCTGCAGAATGAGAATTTACCTAGATGACTTCTGATGGAAAGCAGAATTAGATTAGGAAAGCATATTCTACCCCTGCTGCTCGAAGTGTTTAAGAGGAAATAGTAAAACTAGCCAATGAGACACAATTTGCAGGGAAAATGGGTAAGGGAAATAGCTCTAATAATTGCTTTTTTCAGGGAGCAAGGGCTACAGGAGTTCAAACTAGAGATTACTTCCTAATAGTAATGCCATGTGCACAATCCAAGTTAGTGAAAAATGTCACGGGCTGTAGGTTAGTGCAGGTGTGCATCCAGCTGCTTCTGCCAAAACCCATCTGTCCTGGATGCAAGATTTTACATTTGTCTTTGTCGAACTTCATGAAGCAAGGATCTATTGTCCCACTTCTCCAGCCTGTTGAGGTCCCCTACATGCTAGTCTGTGCGCAGTAACATAGGATGGGGCCCTGAGCATGCTGCTTTCTCAGGGAGTGAGGGACAGCCTCTGCCACCACACTACCATCCATCCACTTTCCCATTATCTACCACTACTCTGCCATCACATTTCTTCCAGTTCTTCCAGTTCTCTTCCAGCTTAGGCCTGATAAGACTGCTTCTCCATCCTTCAATAACCTATTTTACAGCCCTCCTTACGAAGCTGGCAAGCCTTTTGACAAAGACTTTCATGCCCTACTTTGTCAAGTGAATCCTCTCTCCACCCAACAGACATCACTCCTCGAGAAGAGTGCTATCAGCATAGAAGCCTGGAGGAACCTGAAACAATACCTCAACATTAGCGGAATTTGAGTGTCTGTGCTGATCTTTAGCCAGTGCCCCTCATAACAGGTCACTATCCAGAGGGTAACAAGTGAAGAATTGCTGCTGTGGGTAATTGCTTAATTTTTCAGCTGATTCCCACTGTTCTTTTCCCTCCTCCTGCAGTGTAAATGAACTGCCTGTGATCAACACATCGTGAAAATATCCTTTTACATTAATACTTATCACATTAATCTTCATATTCATGTTAGATGTCAATCAAATATAGTTTCTATTCATTAAGTACAACTGATAGCATCTTTGTGCGCTTCTAACTTTTATAGCAGTTATTGTAGAAACCCTAGCCTATTTGCTTTTTGATCTTTGCATTAAATTACTTTGCCCCAAGCACTCCTCTACCTCTCGTTTTCCATCATCTGTAGTTCTGCAACTCACACTTCTCTTTGTTTCTCTAGCAAATCTCTTCTTACTACCCAGTCACGGTCTATTCTTCTTCACTTGTCCGAAGACAAGTTGCTGTATCAGCAGTGTCAGTAGTGAAGTCTTGTTTTGTATCAGTTACGTCCTCCCCTCTTATCACAATAACCCAAGCTTCCCCTATAGTCTCCATGCCCTTCCATTACAATACCTTCAACTCCCTCCCACATCCTACACAATGTCCTCGTGTCCCCTTTTGATATTTAGTCCTCCCTGTAACACCTCCCGTTCCTGCCCCTTTATTTCCTAACCTCCCTCAGTGAGTCATGTCCCAAATACCCATAGCTCCCCCATATCTCTTGCTTGGTTAAGATAAGACATAATACATATTGATAATACGCACTGTGACCTACGGTGTAATAAGCTGGCCAGTACTCATGGCCAGCCACTGTTTCACGGAAGAACATACGCACAGCATTGTTTCTTCTTTCCCTCATTTGGGAGCTAAACGAGTCTCTCGTTTCTCCAAACCACTCATCTTCAGAAAAGGTGTGGGAATATCATACCTCTGAATCCTGTTACTCTCTACTAAATGTGACTGAAGTTGAAGGGTGGATTAAGAGACAGTGAGGTGGGCGAGAGGCTACCAGGCACGGGCAGTGCGGCTGTGTAAGCAAATACATTTGTAGAGCTGACTGTGCTTCCTCTCTCTGTTAGCGTCACTCAGCTGTCATTGTGTGATCTTTTTTTTTCCTCAAAGGGACAGCTGTACCACTGAGAGGTTAATCAGAAACTCTCTTTAATAAAGGCGAGGCCACAGAAAATTGATAAACTGCTGGCTTTAGCCCAAACCTAAGCAATAGTAGAAACCAGTTTCTGCCAGGCACCAGGTCAGTGACCTCTATGAAACTTGTGCAGTATTTGGGCAGGCAGAAAAATCACAGCTTGTTACTTCAGCTTTCTTGTCCTCAACTGAACATTTCCCTCCAACGCCACTTGTATGACTTGTAGGGACAATTCATGGTAACTGTTACCAGCTCCAGCTAGCGTGCTTTGAATTTCTCACCTCCCCTCATGCTGGAGATAGTGTATTCAGGCATGTCATGAACCTAAATAATACATCTACATATTAATGCCAGGCTGGTGGGTGTTGGTTAGATAACAATTTTAGCTCCACTAAAAACACACTGTGTCTCCAATTGTTAAGAGGACTATTGATCGCTAACTAGTTGCATTGGACTCCCCTGTCAACTGTACAAACAAAAATGTTCTTTCTAGAGTTTGCTTGCTGACAATATCTGCGAAATACCTAACAAATTGATTTGGAGCAGTTTCAGATCCAAAACTGTGTTTTAAATTCATATTTTTAAGAAGACACTTGATACCAAAAGATTTCCTCCCAGATCTATAACTCTGTGGAATCAAATGTTATGGAAGTATCTTACTTGCCAATGTTAACAGGCTAGGGAGAGGTGACCACTTATGTATTTAGTCTCCTAATGATAGACGATATTCAGATGAAATGCATATGGTAAGAAAATCTGCCAGCAGCCTCATCCTAAAACTTCTCTTGGATCCCACAGAACTTGGACTTCTGTGTCACCTCCAGCCTTTGGTCTCCACAGAAATATGCAGACCAAATGGAAATACTGTGTGAAAGGCAGCGAAGGCAAACACAGCATGCAATGGGTCAAAACGGTGGTAAAGTATTTCCACACAGATTGTTCATCACCCAGAAAGGGAAGGCACGGAGCAGCCAAATGCAGAAACTGGCTTCACTTTCACACGTCTCTCAGCTTCTAACATCCAGCAGACACGCAGCTTCCTCCCTATCACGGCCATCCTATTTCATTTATTTGCTTTTGCCATCCCTACTCTCTTTAACAACGCAAGTGGGAAACTTTATATACGCATAAATGATCGTCTCCCTCGGATGCAGTCTACACGCACAGGCCGATCTGCAACAGCACCGGGCGTCTTGGCTTCTCCCATAGAATGCAGTGACGGGATTCGGCTTCCGAGGGGCACCACGTCCGTCTGGAAGCAGGGACGCAGCGTCACCCGTCTCTCGTCGGGGAGAGAAGCGGGCCCTCCCGCACGCCCCCGAGGACGGCGCCCACCGCAGAGGCCTTCGAGCCAGCGGGGCCTGGGGCTGCGAGCGGCAGGCCTGCGCAAAGGAAGGAGCTCGGGGCGAGTTCGGAGCAAGACCGTCCGGTGCCTCCTGGGACGCAGCTGAACGGGGCTAAACGGAGTTCGCCCCTGCGAACCGGGCGGCTCCGCCAAAAACCGGCGGAGCACGGCGACGGCTGAGGACCCGCAGGCCGCCGGGCCGCCTCCCGCCATGCCCCGCGCGGAGCACGCTGGGAGCTGTAGTCCCGCGGCCTCACGGCCCCCTTCCTCCTCCGCCGTCCTTCCCCCGAGCACCCTTCTCCCCGCTCGCCCTAGCCGGGCATGCAGCGGCTGCCGCTGCTGCTGCTGCGGCGGCTCCTCCCCGCGCTCTACGCGGCGCGGCC
>Ga0065711_1003644_pt1 | contig 28093 bp, 14 predicted proteins | sample Hoacrofraction12_FD_59098 | JGI IMG/M metagenome (GOLD analysis project Ga0065711, IMG submission 59098) | Hoatzin crop microbial communities from Cojedes, Venezuela - Epithelial fraction 12 v2 (version 2) | ecosystem: Host-associated > Birds > Digestive system > Esophagus > Crop | place...
CTCCAGCAGGTCTGCCCCAAGCCTGTACTGGTGCATGGGGTTGTTCCTCCCCAGGTGCAGGACCCTGCACTTGCCCTTGTTGAACTTCATCAGGTTCCTCTCTGCCCAACTCTCCGGCCTGTCCAGGTCAAGGGAAGATGCACCCCAAGGAGCGTGGGCCTATGTCTGCTAACTCAGCAGATGTAAGAGCCTTCATCTGGGAGCACAGTGGAGAAACACACAGTGTCAGCTCTGCGACAGTGACAAACAATCCCGGAGCGACTGCCATAAGCCAGCGTCTCAGCACCAGGAGTGCAGGGCGTGGAGTTTAACTCCTAATTAGGACAAGGCAGTAGCGAAGGGCAGAAGAGGGGAAGAGGTCAGCTTTGGTTCCCTGAGGAGTTCCAAATCTTTCCCAAACTCAGCTGCATAACAGATCCTTTAAAAGGAGAGCGATGGCTTCTTCTACGTTATCAACAAAGCAGAAACTCTCATGCCAGCACTGCCTTCTGATACTAACTGTCCTTTTATCATTTATTCAGGAATAAAACTGTAACAAGGCACCGTTATATCAAATGACAAACAACAGGCGTGGGGAAAAGAAAAAAGTGCCGCACTTCATCAGCACTCTGGAAGACTCTGACAGCCAGAAACACACCGCCAAAGTGGCAAAACCAGCCGAAAAGACAAGACAGAACTCACAGCAGCTGTTAAACCAAATGGGAACTTGTTAAAATTAAGGGCCATTTTCCCCCTTTCATATTTAGTCTCGAAACACTACGTAAAGAAATTCAACCTCTTATAAAAACAGGCTCACTCATTAGCACAGAAATGACACAAGAGGCTTGCAAAGATTTCAGATTAAAACGTGACTGTTAATACCCAAATGCTTCCTAAAGCCCTACGAACGTGTTCATCCGGTATCAGCTGGAACCCTCCAATACTAAAGTAATAAATCTTACCAGACTGAATTCTACTGTTATTCACTTGGTGTTACAACATTCCTTAAAAATATGCAAGCATTCAACAGACGATGCTGATGGGTCTGTAGCATCAATACCAACGCCGTCCTGGACCGGATCACACGTCNNCTNCTTCCCAGCGAGGCTGAGGCCCTATCTGTCTCCAAGTACCAGCACTCTCAGCCTCTCTACACCACCAGGCACTGGTTTCACCCATGCAGGCTGCTGGGATTGCCAGGAGGGAACAGAAGTGCACAAGGCTTACACAGCTCACACCTGGAGCTGATTTTGTAGAGGTGCCACAACAGCCACCAAGAAATGCTCGGGACTGAAAAGCATCCTGCAAGTCAAGCTATAGATTTTGCCTGAAGGGTGCTGATTTCTGGAGGGGACAAGATGTTTTTGCTTCAATCAGGCCCAAATTAAACATTGAAAAACCAAATTAATTAAGTACCTAACCAGCCAGCCAGCACCAGATTATCCCACAGCATGAGGGTGCAGTGCTGACAGGTTTTGGTCTGTATTTCTTGAGAGGGCAGGAGGTGACGGCACGGCGTAATTCTGCATTTAATTAGTCAGACTACTCTCACATCGCAGCACTGACTGTAGGGACAAACAAGAGACCTGTTCTTGTTTCAGGCAAGGGCTTTCCTGGTTAACTGCCACGTAGCCTTGAGCAAACCACTGCCTCTGCACGTTTTGGCTTCCTGCTAGGCCAGCAGAAGAAGCTGCCTTCCGTGCATTCCCTGATGTTTAAAAGTACAAGGATGACGTTCAGTGGAAGGCAGAATAGAAACAGCAATTAAAATATTTCTGACGGGCTCACCTTTTGGCTCTCGGGCAGTTCTCCCAAACTGAACGCTTCATTTTGAATAACCCTGTGCAGAGCAGTCTTAGGAGCCTGTGATACGCAAGAAAAACCAAAAGAAGCGGGATAAAACCGGCAGAAGCATGGCCCTATTTACTTGTCCTGGCTTTCCCCTCAATCCCCCAGACTAGGGGGGGGTTTAGATGAGAAACACTGACGTGCAGCACATGCAACTGTAAATTCAGTTGGCAACACTCTTCCCACTCAACTAGATGGAATCGTTAGCTCACCATGGTACCAGAAGCATATTTTGCTGGTAGAGGTGCTGTGACTGGAGCTGCTGGTGTTGTCCCAAAAATGGGATCATTTACCCAGTATGTGATATGACAATATTTCTAATATTTCTAAATATTTCTGCCTGATATCACTGGCACTGGAAAAGGAGGACAGGGCTAGCTGGGTTAACAAATATCACTGGGGATTCATAAAAATAGCGGCTGCAGTCCAAAGAGCCCTTGACTAACTCCTAACCTGGACTGCTGCATCCAGCAGTTACCCCGCAGCTTCTGCTTGACTTGGAAATCTTCCATGCTCGAAGCTGGATGCAGTTGTCTACGGTCACGGTCCGTTCCTGGACTGTCAACACTTCCATTCTTGCAGCCTGTGTCAGTTTGTAAAGCGCCTGAAGATCTCTTCCAGCGAAACCTCACCAGCTGATTTCTAGGGGATAACCGGAAAGGTCCACTGTAAATCACACTGCAGGAGAACACACACACTGTTGTCCTTCTGGCACAGGGCAGGAGCCACTTATGGCCTCACAGGTCAGCATCTGAGAAAGCAGTGATGCGGCTCATGAGTAAACTATGAGCCTTGCTTGTTTAATTTATGCCTGTTTTGGAACAGAGGTGGTCACACACAGCCTGCAGAAAATTCCCTCTTTGGAGCCCAAAGCCAATTCCTTGTTCCCAGAGACCATGGCCACAGGAACTGAGGTCCAGCCTCGGCTTCCCCTTGGCTTGCACATGTCCCAGCGGGTCTCACTTAACAAAAAGCTCACGCATACCTCTTGGCTCCCCAAAACTGAACACTTTCTCACGCGCCAGGAAAAAGAACTTTGCTGTCCATGTCCAACCGCATGGCTTTGCAACCCTGGCCCTAACAACAGCCCTAGGTGATAGCCAAGAAGACTGAGGCAACTAAAGCTACCAGCAACTGTACAATACGTTGCTATATGATTGCAACATCTGCTCAGGAGAGGAATGTGTGAAGGACATTGAAGTACTAAGAGCAAAAGCAATGAAATTTTCATCAAAAGAACAAAATGTCCCCTACGCCTCCTGATACGCGTGCGCAGCACAGCACGCTGCAGGACCCTGTGTCCTGGGCCCAGCGTGGGAACATTTAAGCATGTGTGGCAGAGATTCAAAAGTGATGTGGCTCCATGGAAGCGATACCTACTGGAGTGTCTGCAAAGCAGCCTTTGCACCAGGAGCAGCTACAGCTGCACGATGGATCTTGGCATGTTCTTTGACAGGAACACACCTATTCTCTTTACTCAACTTTATTGTCTGGGTTTCCTTACGAGCAATTTCTGCGCAATCCTCAGACGGTTTGGTGATTATGGAAGACAGGGCACTGCGAATCATTGTTATGGCAAATGCTACAAGTTTCTCCGACTGCCTGAAATACAGGCATGGGCTGAAGCATACGCAGAGGCTGCTTTGGGACACTGGCAGCATTCACAATGATGTCAGCTTCCAGCAAGTCAATTCCAGTAATCAGAATCACATAAAACAGGGCTGTCTCCTTCCTCCTCAGGAGACAGGGAATTGTCAAGAACAAAGACGCATACCTTGGAGTCTCCAGACACCAACAAGCTGTTGTCGCAGGCTCAAGGAGCTAAACCACCCTGAACCCCCACACAACCACCCTGACTATCCCCCAAAAGGCCCTGTCTTGAAGTAGATATGAAGCTGCTGCTACATCATTACTACACAAACCATCAATTACAAATATTCTTAACACATGAAGATGGCTTTTCACAGTAAAAGGACCTACCAACAACAGCTGGACAGGAATACACTCTTCCCTCATGGGTATAAACCTCAGAATATCAGTCCTGCTCATCTCTGGTTTTCATCTGCGTTTCCTGGAGTAACGAAGTGTGTCTGATCATGCTGCCTGCCTTTCCCAGTAATTTTTGTTCCTGAAAGGCAACTTCATTCACATTTTATAGAAGATTGGATGACTCATTTGAAACAAAAGTTTCTACACAATGGAAACTGGTCCCCAGCAGAGTAGGGGTATTGTGAGTGATTGCACTAATTAAAAAAGATACAGGGTGACCTCAAGTTTTCCAGGAAACCTGATAATTCAGTTGTTACAAAATCACAGACTGGGATGAGTTTCAGTTGAGTTCATACTCACACAACGCAGAACCAGCCTATGGGAAAACTGGCTTCATTCTGATGTTCAACACTTAACTCATCTTCTGTACGAATGATGCTAAAGACCAAGAAAATTGGAGGTAACATCACAATACTGTTGAGAGGCTGCTGCTGGCTTCAAGTCAAGCTAACTCATCTTCCACGTCTCAGCCTAGAAGAGGAAAAATTAATATCTCATCATGGGCAAGGAGTTATTAGCAGGTCTCCTCTAAACCAAGACTTTTCCCTGAAGTCCTGACTGCTTCAGCAAGACTAACAAAGGCAGGGATAACAGTCTGCAAACATGTTTCTTAGTAGAATTTTCAAAATCCAAGACCAGGAAATTAGCAAAGAATCCACAAAAGACAGACATGCTATAAATATCCTAAAGGTGGAAAAAGTCTCCTTCAGAGTTTAGACTTCAACTGATACCAGAACCTATGATCATGAGGCTCCAATCAGTAGGAAACTACAATGAAGAAAAGACTGGTGAGACAACTACCAGCAGGCCCACCACCATGGAGACCAGGAACAGGTCTCCTGAAAGGAAGCTCGAAGCTGACACTGAATAACAATGGACACATACACGTGTGCAATTAATAGAGGTGACACCTCTGCTGCAGGCATGTTCTGCAGTAGCCTACAACAATTAGGACTGCATATTCCCAAAAATGAAGTCCCATGAGTTTTCAAAGAAATGGTACATTCGCAGAAGAAGAAAAAGTTGCCATGAGAAAACAAAACTGAAACAAATCTGTTTTAAAAAATGTGAAGAGAGCAGTAAATCTAGTTTTAAGCAGAGCAACCACCATGTAATGCTGCAATACAGCAGTGAGATTGTGGGTTACCTGAATTGTCACCCAAGAAAAAAAAAAAGGCAAGACAAAGACACTCAAATGGTGTTAGTCAACACAGATAAATCGGTTCACTAATGGATTTGATGCTAACTTAACCTTCTTACTCGGCAGTGCCCTGACAAGCCTGCTCTGTTTGCCTTCCCTTATCTAAAGGAAATTAACCGATTCCATAAAATTAGGAACAATTTATCAGGCCACTGAAGGCAGACTTCTTGTTGGATCTGGATCTGTGTTAGTCCATGCAAGAAGTAAGAGAAACCTCATAATTTAAAAAACCTGAAAATGCGAGGATTGGCAAAGTGTCCCATCTGGAGTCTTGCTGCTGTTTTCTTGCAGGCTCTCTGGCTGCTCGGCACACTCGGGTGCACAGGTTGTACAACCAACCTTTTGTTTGGAACAACAGTGTCTGGCTCCTGCTACAACACAATTCTTTCTTCAGTACTTCAGCAAATGCAGCTTCCAGTGCATCAACCAAGAAGAAATTTCTGAATTAACAAACTGGGAGCAGAATATTCCACTGCAATTTCAAGCTCGTTTACTTTCTTCATAAAACCGAACTTTTGTTTTTTCCAATAAAGTTTTCCATGAAACCTTCTTTTCTGAAGATGTCAAAACACTCTTTTAGTCTTCCTTATGACACAAAAGAATTGTTTTTTGCAAAACTAATTTAGGAAATGGATGACTTTGCTTTTCACCAACAAGGGTTTCTACTGTAAAACATTACCATCTTGTGCTCATTAGAGGACATGCGGTCCTGCCGTTGCCCACTCCCTGGAAGGAAACACAAACACCTGCATCTCAACATTTCAGAAGTCTCAAGCGTTTGAAAGCAAACAGGGAAAAACCTAAGACTAAGAACTGAAGGCCATATTTTCATCCAGTATTAGCTGGTCATATTCTGAAACGAAAGCTGAGAAAGAAAATTTGGCTAAAGAACCGGCTGGAGCCAGAATGCTCCATCAAGAAGGAAGGCCTCTCAGGCAGAAGGGCAGTTTGGTGCATTTTTCCTCTCAATCTTTGACCTCTGCCTGCAGGAAATAGCAAAATAAACAGTTATTTATAAAGCCCTTAAGGCTGATTTTTAACTTTTTTGTTCTTGGGAGAACGTCCTGTCCCTCTAGGGCAGGAGGAAACACATTCAAGAATAACAAGAAGACGACGTAAAAGCTTTAAGTTACAAAAAGCCTGAGGAAAACACTAGTGCAAGGATGCACTACGCACCTACAGCAATACAACTGAGTGGATTTCCTACCCCCTTGCAGTACTCACAGATGTGACTGCAAAGGCTGGCATCACAGATGAAAGCAAGGGGAGACGACGAGCAAAGCGTCCCCTCCTACCATACTGCCTTCCTGCTGCAGAGCCACCAGGACGATTCCCTAACATGAGGTTGCATTCAACATACAGATAAAATACACGAGCAAGAGCAGGACGTGTAGGATGGTGCTTAGACCTGTTGCTAGTTTGTTTTAAATTCAGAAGCCATCCTCCATTCTGTGATGGACGTGACAGCAGGAGCATGGTGCTCCCACCCTCCTGGCATGGCTCCAGCCTGCAGAGCTGGAAGAAGGAAAATGATATGCCCTCCCATTCCTCTCCCCGTTATTTGCATATAAGATTGGGCTGAAGGAAGAGCAAAACCAGGAGACAGGATGTGAGTGATGAAAGGAACAAAGATGGAGGGAATGCTGGGGAAGTTGGGGGGTCAGGGCACAGCGCACTCCCTCCAGTGACCCAAAAAGTGCAGCTTGCTTTCAACTTCTGACACTTTGAAGGAACAACGCAGACCCACGGCAGCAGCAGCAGAGGACCCTGCCCTTGCGGACAGCAGGGCAACACGGAACACCACATCTATAATTCACATTATCCATTTAAGCCACAATTCACATGTCATTTTTCCCCCCTCAGATTGCCCTGCCATAAGAAGTCAAAGCCAGTTCTCACTGAATCAGTGCGAACTCTGCAAGGAGAAGCAGCAGGTCTTAAAACCTATGCTACTTCATTTCCCCACAGGCAAAGCTGGAAATTAAAACGCTCTGTTCACCACAGGCAGCGTAGCGTGCTGGAGGCTGCTGGGAACAAGCCCTGTGAGAACAGACCCAAGTTTGCTGTTTTGTGGAAGTGTCAGGTCCAGCGCCTTTGGGCACACGATGAGAAAGATGCTTTGTGCGCTACGGTGCATCCCACAACACGTTCATGGTGATGTGTCCACACTACACACCCACCAGCTTCAGGCTACAAGAGCACCTTTTTCTTCTCTAAATATTTTCCCTCCCTCCCTTACACCTTCTCCTGCAATGTGCAAATGGTTTTAAAAGATGGTATCAGGATTTAGCGAGATTACTATCCATCTACAGGGCTTTGTTTGAAAGGAAGGCAAAGCTGGCTCTTCTCTGTATTATGAAGAAAAGAGAAAACACGTTGGGAAGGCAACGGTTCTGCTGCTGCTATTCAAAGTCCAGGGAAGAAAAGCCCTACTTCAGTGTGCATCACAGTCTTTTCATCATTCCCAGATTTCTTTCCATGGATGTGGTCTTTTGTTCACATCAATAATTGCAGCTGCTGCAGCAGTCACACAAACATTGAGAGGGCACAAATTCAAAAGCTCAAAAAATAACACGCCTATAATTATGACTAATGTTCATTACAAAAACATCCAAGAACTCTTCCAATCCCTAACAGAGGGCAAAATAGAATTCAGAATTTACCAATACTGTGGAGATTTATTTTGGAAACTTGAATGATGTAATGTGAAATACATTTCATTACCCACATAATATACAAAACAAGACTAGATATTAGATAAAGTCCAGGTTAGAAGCCACAAATTTCTTCAACTCTGGAGCTCACGGCATATGCAGTCTTTCAGATAATTACACAGATTTCGACACTGGCATACAATCTCATGTGAAAGATTACCTGTCTACACTAATTTCCCAGAGATACACAGTCACAGAGGCTTTAATGGAGGACACCACAAAAACTCACGTGGAAAAAAGCCCCAAACACACTTTATCTTCACAAGAGATTGTTGAGGAACTGAAAGCACGTGGAAAATTGGAAATAGCATACATGCTGAGAGCAGAAATGATCATCCTCTTAAAGAGCACAGAATTGGACTACTACTTCTCACTAGGAAAAGCAGAAAAACATTTGCAAACATGAGACCCATAAATCTACATCCCACAGCCTAAAGGAGTCCTTCACGTCCTTACCATTCCCCTCTTCTCATTTCTGTCCCACTCCCTTGGTGCTTACTTCTATTTTTCAGCAAAGGACAAGGAAGAGCAAATGCAGTGGCACACCTGATACTGCTGTAGGCAAACCCACCTGCCCAGTACTTCCCTTCTCAGTCCTAACAAGTCTCAAGAGCAAATCCCCTCTTTCACCTTTTTTTGCTACTTGGGACATTCCCGACAAGGCAGATCCTCGTGTACTGACATGAGCGTGAATGCTCTCACTGCTTCTGTAGCAACAACATCAGGAGCATCACTTTAAGAAACAGTTTTCTTAACAGGGGTTTGTAGGCAACATTGCGAGTTAAGAAGTTGTTTCTGGTGATTTTCTTCGAACTCCGCCTCATCCCATCCCAGGGGGGATTTAGTTTTAGGAGGATAAACAGCATCAAGCACCATAAAAAATACAAACTGCAGAAAGCACTTGCTCGTAAAGTAACTTTAAGTTCTTCCTCTTGACTGGGAACATACTTGCATATATCTAACAATGGATGAGTTCAAATAGCTATTTCCAATATAATAAATAACAGACTTCCCCAGAAATGCAAGGGGTTGCAATATATGGTGTCTTGGACAAGCTGTAGAAAGCTTCTGTTTCAAGTTTTCTCTTGCTTCAGTTCCCCGTGTTTTCAGCTCCCTATATATATAATGTCTTGGACTTTCTGAGTGCCACTAGAAGCAAAGAGTGTTGAGAAAGCCAGGTAAACATGATCACTGTTTACCACGTTGAATCACTCCACAGAGGTCTGCTAAGGCAATGCTTTCTCATACCTCATGGAGACCAAAGGGTTGATGAACTCTCTCAGCATGAGAACAGCCACATCAAAGCAGACCTGGGGGTCGTTCGGTCCCATGCCCCATTGCCAGCAGCTGCCCGAAGGTGCTGCCTCACAGAAACTGGGCAACAGGGAGATAATGTGCCTTGAGGGAGCACTCCTCCCGACACACAGCCAAGCACACCACAGTCATATGTTAATAAAACATAGCAGCTTTTCTAATAAGAGACTTCATTTTCAAACACTACTGCAGTGAACATGTAAGAAAGTTTTACGTGACAGTTGATGTACAAAGCTTTCACTTAACAAGTTGCCGAACTGGAGAAGAAAATATGCCAGGAAGTAGTGGCCGAGGCTAGGCAGGGTGGGAAGATACTGTGCCTGGCACAAGCTGATGCTACAGGAGCCCATGGTTGAAGGGTGGTCAGAAAAGATTTAGGATGTATTCACAGAAAATGCATGTAGCTCAGCAGTCTCCGAGAAAGTCACAACCATGCTGTCTGGGTGAGAGCTGCACTGGGCACACGGCTCCCACAGGTGACAAACAGCACAACTGGTGGGAGAAGCCACCCATACTTGGAGATGACCTGGTTACCCAGGTGAGAGGTACTTCTTGTCTCAAGTCAAGCCACCACAATTTATAGAAAGATTAATTGTACAAGACATTGTACAAGAAAAAGAAAAAAGGTCCCCTCTGTGTTTCCTGCCAAATCCCAGCCGGCTGCTCCTCCCACAGGTGAGCTCTGCATCCCCGAGGCACGGCTGCCTACGAGCTGAAGGAGCTGTGGCCCACGGGCAGAGCTGGGGCTGGATACCCAGAGGCCCAGGTCCTCTTCGCGCTGTTAGGAATGCGAGTTTTCAAAGGCAGTGTTCTCTATCTGGCAAAGAAAACGTTGCCACACCAAAATCTTTTCAGTAGCAAATGGCTGAATGAACAAGCTTGATGGGTAAACGTGCTTCGGCTTACTTCATCTCAGCTTATCTGTATGCAAATATTCAGTTTTACCTCATATGCACATTTACATATTTTCATGTTTCAGCAGTACCAAAGTGTTTTGACAAGCTGGAATCAACCTTCATTCCATGGGGAACTTTGACTTTTCATTCAAACACCAAAACCCAAACCTGGACATGGCAATTCCCCATAAAAGAGAAATGAAGAATCAAAGCCATTCTCTTCCTAAAACAAGGCCAAATTTGTCATCTTTCTTTGTCTGTCCCCATTCAGCAGGGGGAACAATCCCATACAACGGCACACGTCCAATATGGTTGCTATAGACAAATCAGAGGCTTAGATTTAGACACGTATAAATCCTGCATTACTTAGGCTTCCTCAGCTGCAAGGGAAAGAAACATTGCCTCCTGGTGATTAAGAATGTAATTATTATTATTAATTCTGAAACACTTTGAATTACATGGTACGTTTGCTTTAAATGGGCACTATCGTTAGTGCAAGTTGATTTGAACCACTGATTTATTCCTGGCTTAATAACCCTGCTTGTTTCATACGCTCAGCACATTTTGCTCAGTATATTGCACTACCGGCTGGTTGCTATAAACAGTCCATTTAAATTTAGACAGAAGCATTTGGAAAAGTTCTGTTTAGAACAGATATGTGCATTGAAACACTAACTGCGTTGATCAGTAACTACTGGTTTCGCCCAAACTCGTAACGTTTATGTGCGTGCATTAGGATCTCCAGGAAGTTCAGTGATCTCTAGCTGAAGTTCACATTCAAACAGTTTTCTACTCGGACCGATCCTAGTGTCCTGTCATTTGCAAACCAAGAGGGAGTCTGCCAGACAGCACTGCCAAATAGTGAAATTTCTGCAAATAAATCGGAATCGGGCTTCCCCCACGGTGGTTTTAATAAAATACCTCCAGCCTTGCTGATGAACCTGCAGTACTGCCTCCACTTTCTAAAGCTAAAAAGCATGGCTTACTGACTGTTGGAAAGCAGGTCCTAAACAAAACTAGCCATGGAAGACGAGAAAAAAGCCTTTACAATTTTGCCATATACAGTTCTAACAAGAAATTATACATTTTTAACCACTGTGTAATTACCTGTTTAATGAAACTCCCCCAAAGTTTTGGCTTGAAGGTGTAGGATCCTGAGCAAAACCAGAGTACGCCATCGATGATGTACACAGCTATACAACCAGCTCCTCTTGGGTTACTTCACGTTCGAATTTTGAAAGGTATCCCCAGGAACCGAGCCCAAGCTCTCCACAGTTGCTACAGCCCTTTATAAGGGCCACATGCTGTTTCCTCTCAATATTCCTATGTTGCAGTTTCTGAATCGGCCATCATTTTCAGGACGGCTGTTCTTATTTGGCTTCTTGGAGAAGGAAACATTCCTAAAAGAAGCATCAGAGCCAAGTATGTGCAAATTTGGCATGAGTAACACCTGCTCCCTGTTATACTCCTCTTATCTACTCCGAGCAGGAGATGAAGCCACATGTAAGTTAAGAGGCACTGCCTGATTTACAGCCTGCTGTGCACAACCCTGCAAGACAGCGGGCTGCATCTATGAGTTTATATAAAAAGCTACCTTCCGGTTATCTTGCTTTGCTAATTAGATGGGGAATAAGATCGCAGAGGACCAGACCACTAGAGTCAACAAATGCTCAGCTTTCCACAGTCTTTCCTGCTCCTCGTTCAGGGAAGTTTTCTGAATGGTGTGAAAAATTAGAATCTAAATCCAAAGTTGAATTAAGTAAATCCATAAGCTAGGATGATGCATTGGTACCCTATGAATGTAATTTTGTTTTTTTTTTTCCTTTAACCAGTGTGTTTCAAGAAAACATCTGGATATCAATTAGCATGCCAAAAGCCCACTCTTCTTGGCTGGCTGTGTCCGCTAGCAGAAGCCAGTCTGAAGGCTCAGAACAACAGAGCAAAGTGTGCATCCCTGTTTGGTCCCCTTAGCCTGTAAGGAAGCTGTTCTTACAAATCCCTTACAAATCCCTGGGCTGCCACAGTCACTGATAATACTTTTTTTTTTTTTTTTCCACTAGAAGTTGCAGCTTTTGGTAAGGTGGCGAAGCACGTGAATCACGCGTGTCGGCGTACGAGCGCCCACGCAAAGCAGGGCAGGAGCTCAGCACGCAGGCTCTGTTCTGGCAGGCCCGGCACAGCCCCTGCCCACAGCCCCTGCCCACAGCCCCAGCAAAGGGGCAGGGGAAGGGCGCGATGCGAAGTCGCTGGCAGTTATACCTTTCCAGCCACTTCAACCTTCCTGGGTGCAGCTTTGCAAAACGGACGTCCCAGAGCTAGACTGCAAACGGACACACACACCAGACCTTTCCTTTCCACAACTACCTAAAAAAGTTGTGTCACTCTCAGACAACACTCCACAAATCTAACTCCTTAAAGATAATTACTTCTTTTGCTTAAATACTTGGGAACTCTTGAATACGGGTTGTGGCTGGGATTTTTTTTTCCCCAAAACAGAAGAAGGGTTGGTTTTGTGTGTGTTTCTTAAACATATGCTACATTCTCTACTTCCAATAACAGCAAATAAAAATCTATTTTTTAACATAAGTGAATGAAAACAAGAGTCCTATGAGCAAATAGATATTAATTAATAAAGAAGTCACAAGGTACCACACTCTTAGTCCCAATGCGGTTATAATTATAGGAGAGATTATGCATGGAGATGTTCAGAGATTAAGGAAAAGGAAGCAGAAGACTGGCAGATGAGAGCAAATATTTTCCATGCTGTGAAACCCTGCTCGGTGGCTTTACATCGCTTCCCAGTGTGAAACTGTCTCGGCCCACCTCCAAGGGAGCATCACAGGAAAGGGGGGACTGAGAGGGTGGCTGTAGAGGTGACCCAGAAGGACAGTGTCCTCATCACAAGGCAAACCAAACCACCCAAGCAACAGGCTTCGTGTCACCCTTTCCTTTTAAAGCCTATCCAAATCCATTCACGTGGGCAAAAGGTTATTTTTCTGCACAATGATTCACAACACAGATCTTAAGCTATCAGGCTGCACACTGCTTCACAAAATCGTTTTGGCCTCCTCTTGCTCTGTGTCTGTCTTTTGGCTGCTTACATACAGAGGTGTTTTGTCGCACACCTGAAGTGTTTTAATGCAGATCATTTACTGCTCAGAGGGAAGGGAAAAGCACACAGCAATTTTGAAACAGAGGTGCTTGATCTCTTCGGGTATAATTCTGCAGCATTTTCAAGTCCCATGTCAAGATTGCCTTGTGCTGCTTTGAATTTTTGCTGGCTTCTTACTTGTCAAGATACACAATTCTAGGCAGACGCTGTTCATCACTGAAATAATTAATATAGCATGATTGCGAGGAAGACAGGGAAATACAAGAGGCAAGAGGAACAGATCTGATGCATTATCAGACATGTACTTTCTGAATTCACAGAGTTAGTATCTTTAAGCAACCCGTGAATGTTTGAAAACTTAAGTGTTATTAGAGTAATGAGTTATGCAACACTTACTGATCGAGAATGCAGAAGAATTGTGTTCTCTGTGGTGGAGGTTGAGAGTTCCTGAATGCCAGTAGCTTTCCACAGTTTGGAAAAGCAATTACAAGCAAAATAATTGTAAAAGCAGGGAGAAGGAATGAAGCAGAGTGTGAATGCAGGTGAAACTATAGCTCCACAGACAGGTGATCTGTAAGCCTCACATCCTACCACCAGCAATACTCCAGAGGAAGAAGCGTTATCCCTGCTGAAATGCAGACTAGGCATTTGTGACAGAAACAAAGTAAACCTAATGACAGGATGGATAAAAATACATCTTAGCTTCGTCCAGGTACCACAGCTCTGAATCTCCTTGTCTCGGACAGAGAGCGCAGCACATAGCGGGTCTGAAATGCGTTCGCCCAGCAGCAGTCCCCTGGAAAGGCTGCTCCTGTTACAGTCCACAGCTCGTCACCATGCTAAAGAAATCCCATCTTCTGTCTTACTTTCCTGAGTGTGAAGGATAAGAATAAAAGTTGTCGGGCCCAGTTAGGTGGCAGGGATATCGATAGCATCGGGTTTTATTCCCAGCTACCTAAATACCCAGAACAAAAGCTTTCTAACTACTCACACCCTCCACAACAGAAGTTGAAATCCATTTTTGACAAATACATACCCACAAAGATCATAGGCAGAGATACAAGACAGCGGCTGTATTCAAGCAAAAGCTTTCATCCTTTTTGCAACTGAAGGACATTTCAGCTTCGGGCTGTCCTTTTACCAACTTTGCAGAGAATTTCCACTCCAGTTTCCCCTGTTGCTATTCCTGTGCCACTTCAAGGCCACTCCAGCAGATACGTCGCCTGCTTTAAAGTCGGCACCAGTCAGAAGAACAAAAGATGCTAAATCAGAAGTCTTCTATGCAGTATCTTTTTAGCATGATCGCAAAGTACTTATCTTCCCATTACAGCAAAGGTGTTCGAGTATTTTGAGCTCTAGGGTGCCCAGGAGGGAGACAATCATTCTCTCTCCTGAATCCACCCTGTTCTCCCCCACTCTGCTCCCCCCCAGGAACGCACAGCGCAGCAGCAGAACGGGACGGGCGCTCAACACCCTATGCACGGACATCACACCCGTTGCGTGCATTGCTTTTTGTTCCCGACAGCGATGTGCCAAGCTCTGCAGTCCCCGTTGGTGTGGCAGCTCACACGTCCGTGCTCCAGCCTTCGGCAGGGACCATAGGGCAGCCAGCCCCACACGCAGCATCACTGGGGCCAGCAGCCTCATCAGGCAGCCTCCAGCAGCACGCGTGGCCAGGACCATCTCCTCTCCGCAAGACCAGTGCAAGGGATACAGCAGGGACAGACATGCCCTGGGACCAGCACCCACTCTAGCTGCATTACTACTAGAATTTTTAGAACTAAAACACCAGTGCTCATAGAATCATACAATCATTAAGGTTGGAAAAGACCTCTCAGATCATCAAGTCCAGCCATCAACCGAACATCACCATGCCTGCTAAACCATGTCCCCAAGTGCCATATCTAACATTTTTTTGAACCCCTCCAGGGATGGTGACTCCACCACCTCCCTGGGCAGCCTATTCCAATGTCTGACCGTTCTTTCAGTAAAGAAATTTTTCCTAATATCCAATCTAAACCTCCCCTGACACAACATGAGGCCATCATGCTCAAGACCCGCAGGAAACCATCTGTTCCTCTAATGCAGAGGGGAACATGTTTCTGCTCTGCTAGCCGCATTGCAGCCCAGATGCCACAACAAATGCAGCTGTGCCAGCAGGTACTTACGGTGTTTAGTGGGCTACCAATTTGAATCCCACCCAGTTACTTTAAAAAGGATTTGGCACACACTGAGAACACCGCTTTGAGGAAAGCCCAAGAGTTAAAACAGACCCATTGGAACAAAAAGGGCCTCTGGGTTTCCAAAGATAGAAGTGCAATACTCTGCCAGGCGCCTGTCCGTGCTGGCATCCTCATCCTGCAGTCAGCAACCAAACGCATTCAGATGCCCTGGACACAGCACCTTTGCCCTCCCTTCCTGGCTTCCCCGGTGAAAGAGCAGTCTCAGCAGAATTAGAGAAGTAAGGGTGTGTGGAAGGACAGGCACAAAACTAATCCTTTGCAGGAATTCGCTTCTCTGTTTCTTCTTCTTTAAAAAAAGAAGGGCTTTTCTTGGGTGACATGGTGCAGAATAACCAGTCAGCTTTCTATTTCAAAATGAACTCCATGTAGATGTTCACAGCAGAAAGCTAAACCAAACAAAAGGCTGCTCAGCAATTCCTCTTCATTGATATGCTGTACCCTTCCGTCCCACTTTGGGGGGGGATTTTACCACAGCTAAGGGCAGCTTGTAGCTAAGGGCCTGGCCCAACAACTCACCAGCTGTGCAGTAAGGACCTTCACAACAAGGGGGTATCACCCAAGCGCTACAGACGTACGGCAACAAGCCCAGGACCACAGTGCACGATAACTTTGCAGCACAACCACCCTCTCCTTAACACCAAAACTTCTGTCAAGCCAGCCACCTCTTGGCCAACTCTTATCTTTTCTGAGTACAAACCATTAAAACCTCACGAACAAACCTCACCAGCGAGATATATACACAAGTGTGCGTCCATTATTGAACCATAGGGTAAAATCTGCTTGGAGGGGTCCATTTGAAAGTTTTGTTGATAACTGGAAACTGAAGCTCATTTAAAAAGAGGGGAGAGGAAAATGGAAGGCTTGATTACAAGCCAGGATCACATTGCAGGAAAAAAGTGTCACAGTTTGATCATTTGTCTTCATTCCACCTGAGAGGAAAAGTGGTTATCTTTTCACATTTGTTGCAAATGGTCAAAAGAATCACTTCCAAAGGTAAGAAAAAACTGTGAAAGACTGCTTCATCAAAGCAATGGGAACAGTCCAGCAGCAGCAACAGGTTTTGTAAAGCTAACGATCAATCAGAAGAAATCCAGCCTCTCTTGGGAGAAATTTGTCTCAAAAAAGAAATAACGAATGAGAGAACTGCAATCAAAATACCAGTCAGGAAGAACAGATGCTGCCATGGGAAGGCCGAAACAGTCTAGCTCCTTGTAAACTCTGTTTGTTCCTTGCCCACAGCTCTGTTTCCATATTTGTATAATTTATTCCAAAGCAAATTTATTATTTTAAAGACTTGATAGAGAAGGCGGAGAAGGCTGTGTGTCTGCTGAGGGACACAATGCTGGTGTTCATCCAGTGGTTATTTCTTGCTCCCACACTAATGTCAAAGGCTTTGTCTAGCCTCGGATTCAGCAAGACTTCTAATTAATGGCTTCCGGTTGTACCTCCACACTGGGAAGTCCTCTTCCATTAGCTAATTAGTCTATTGTCCTAATTAGGCAGGGCAAGCCAGTTTTACTCCCTCATTGCCTTGCATGGGAAACCCTAGTTTTCCCACCTAGGTCTTCCCTCAAGTCAGTTCCCAGCTCCTCCGCCCTGACTTGCCTTTTAGAAGGACTTAGCTAGGTGGTGGCAGACAGCATCACCCCACCTTTCAAGGCTAATCTAGACCAGGCAAGGGACATATTGTTCACTGAAGCTGTCCTCCTGAAAGCAGAGCCCTCCAAAGTCCCCAGCGAGGTCTTGGGTCAGTAAGAATTGGCTGGTGGGCATCTGGCAGGAGCAACATGAGTACACTGCCCAACAACTTCTCCATTTTCCTACGAGGACAAAACTGGTGTGTCTCTGAAGGATCAGAAGACCTCTGCATGTGCCTAGATGTTCAGTCCGCTCCTCACCTGGGTGAGAAGTGCCCCAAAAGAGGGCACCCTGCAGCAGGCTGGGTTTGTCAAACCCTTAACACACAGGGTGCTGTGCAAGGGCACTGCTCTGCACCCTGGGCACCCAGGTGAGTCACAGCAAGAAAGCAACATCATCTGCGGAAGCATCTCCAGTCTCGTCTGGAAGGCACAGAGCTGTGACTCCTGCTGCTGCTCTTCGCCCTAACTGCTGGCCATGACAGCTCTCAGCAGGCAGGGCTGCCTGTTTGAAGGCAGAGATCAGCCTGACAGCCTCCCACTAACCAAGTCCTTCCTTCTCCCATCACACGTGCCTTTTTCTGGAAGTCCTCACACCCCACTTCTGCCTTCCCTACAGAAACTCTCACGGACGAGCATGGGAGAGGGAGAGCTTGCAATTCATGCTGCAATATCTCATCATTTCAGTGCCAATCAGTTACACCTAATTTTAAAGAGTTTTGTCAGCAAGCTTTCAACTTAGTCCAGTTAGTTTTACCTGATCAGTTTTGATTAGCAGAAAGCCTGTTTAAGACATAAGACCTAAGACATAAAGGCAGAGTTTGCTGCTGACTTAACACTCCTATCTAAGGCATGGTAGAAAAGGGCTCCAATGGAAAACTAGAAATTAAAGAAAAGCCAAGATATAATCTCTGACTTTGCAACATTGACTTCTGCATAAAAGCAAATGGTATACTTTATTCTAGCTTATTTTTTCCCTGCAAAGCAGAGCACTGAAAATCCCAGAGACGGTGCCAATATTTTTGGAAAGGCCAGAAAGAAAACAGGCAGAGCTAGTGAAGGAAAGCAGAGGACAGGTAACTTTTTAACCCATTTTCACCTTTGCTGCTGCTGTTCATTGAGAGGCTGAGATGATACGAGCTATTTGTAAATAAGCTAATAGTGCAAACCTCAGAAGAGACAGGTATATTTGCCATCAGGTATTAACAGACACCGTTCGTGTGAGCATGATCTGTCTTCCACCAGGAGTGGAGCTGGGAGGGGAGTGTGACAGAGGGCGATGGAGAGTGCGAGACAAAGGCAGGAGTATGAATTTTGCCAGCTCCAGACTACTCCAAATGCTACTGGAAACCTCTTCCAGGGATATTTTATGTTGTCGTGCCTTGCTTTTAGTCTTTGTACCAGGAACTGGAAAAAGTGTGTTTACTACGACTGAGATAAAGTTAACACACCTTATGTCCATGTCCTCATGGCACCGTTGGCCAGACTCTTCCTCAGTTTCAGCTCTGACCTCCTCCCCGACCACACAGAAAAGCCGCAGGCTCGGCCTGGAGGTGCTGTAAGGCTGGGCTACTTCACTCGGCTGGGGAATCAGTCACAGGGGCTGGAGTTTGATTATGTTTGAGGTGGCTCATGTCAGTTCTGCAGAGAAGACACCAGGCCAATGCAGAGTGAGGCCTCCACCACCTTCCCAGCAACTGAGCAACTTCCCACAACTGATGCAACTTGCATAAAGTTCTAGAGCATCTCAAAGTAAAGGACGAGGAGGGAGGACCTTGACATGCAGAGGCTGAAGAACAGTCTCTATAGGTGCAGAGACTGAAGAACAAATTAACCTTGAAAAGGTGTATTCATAGAGGAAGGCTACCCAGCCACCCATCCCCAGCTCTGCTCCCTAAGACACCTCTCTAGCGATGTCAACACAAGAAACTTTGGTGAAAAGCCACAGGTAGCGAATGGTACAACGCACAGCCGTTGTCCTCAGACAGCACCGGGGCACAGCTACCAACACAGGCTGTTGTTCTCCCCTCCTATTTCAAAAGCTATGACTTGCATGAACGTTGGCTTTGGAGTACATGCTTGGCAACCCCAGCAGATAAACAGACAGCACTTCCATGGAATACCATAAGGTTCTGAAAGAAATACATTTCAGTTATTTTCGCAATATTATTAAGTCCAGGAGCGAATATTTTGAACATGGTATAATTCATTTTCCTAGGGACCAGCCAAGAACAACACTAGGTTTTGCTTGCAAACCGACAGCAGCGTGGGGGAAGCGCCACCGCACTGCCATCCCTGCCTCATCATTCCCCAGGGACACAAGCGGGAGCCCCGCATGCCTCCCCCGATGTCCCCAACCCTTCTCTCCACTGTCAGCGTGCCTCAAAAACAGCTCCCGTCAGCTCCTCCCTCGCCCACCACATGGGCGAGCCCCGATCCCTCCTGCCCATGCTGGTGTGACTCCGCTCTCCTCCAAGCCAGGGACTTTCCCCTGGCCCAAGGAAGCCCCAAAGCTGAGTGGTGATGAGTACATCGGAGGGCAAACACACAACACTCAAGAGGCCAGGCAGGAGTATTTCAGCAGCCTGCAGGTGGGACTCACGGCCAAAGAAGGAGTGGGAGGACAGTGAGATCTGAATGGCTCCTGCCATTGAAACTGGCCAGCAGACACAAGCAGGAGAGTAAGTTGGTGGATTGGGTAGGTACAGAAAAACCAGCCCTGGGCACAGATCACCTCCTCCTCGTCTCCAGCAGTTCCACCCTAAAAGCAGAGCCCAAACCTGTTCCCATGCACCACGATCCCAGTTTTTTACTCTCTCCTATCTCCTCTACCTGCCGCCCACTCCATAAACCCTCCTGTTCGTATGCAATTGCCAGGGCTGGCTTAAGCTGCTGCAGTCACCAACATCAACAGGCTCTCCTCACCCCACAGCACATAAGAAAGCAAGTTAGTCACCCTGCGCAAGTCAGCGGAAAATCCTGGACCACCTGGAGAACATCTCCTTTCCCCATATCCCTCCTTGTGAATCTCCCCAGGAGCAGGGCAGAGCTAAAGCCCCAGGAGAGCCCTGTGACCCCATCTTGGCTCGTGCGGGCAGCCCACGCCTCGCAGGAGCCATGCAGTGGGATGCTGCTCCTCCTGCCCAGCTGCCAGGCAGCGTTTCCCTCCGGCAGCACGGGCCAGGGCTCCAGTTCCTAAAGCTGTTCCAAATGTGACTCTGCTGCGGATGTCAACCACCCCATTAAGATTCAATTTGCTCTATTTTCTGCTGCAGTATCTGCAGAAATAAAACTCGCAGCTGAGATCTGAAGGCCAGACACAGGGCCAGGAATAAGATGAAATATGTTAAACTCCATTTAACTTACGGCTCGTGGAGCCTATGGGAGCTGCAGGCTGCATGCCTGCTTGGCACCCACGGGGCCAGCTACCTTCTCTCCCAGAAGACATCAGGGTCTCCTGAACCCACTTGCCCGCCCTGTCAAACATGAATGTCTGCAACAGGCAGAGCAGCCAGTCCTCCTCCCCCTTCCCCTGGGGATGGGGAAGAGACGCAGGTCAGCTAGTCTGAGCATCCTTGCTCACTTTGGCTGTGGTTGCCACTCTTCTGCTGTGGCCGGATTCTCACCACTCCATCAGCATTCCCTCTTAGCCCCCTCCTGCCTCACCTTCTGCACACCCTCCTGCCCCAGGCCTCGCTGAACCCATCTCTGCCTGGGTCCTTTTATGCTGACCCGGGATCCGCAGCCCTGACACACTCATTCCCCAGCAGCTCCGGCGTCCAGCTCAGTTGTGCTTGAAATCCACCCAGGCCCAAGCCCAGGCCCATGAGTGTTGCATCTAAGCCAAAGGACAATCAGGGATTCAGGGCAGGTCAGACCCTGGGCTGCTGGACCTCAGTCCGCCACAGCCATTGAAGCATTTGTCAACCTCTCAACTGAAGGTGACGCCAGGGATTGTTCAACAAAGCAAGATCTGAGGTCTCTCAACAGAAGACACCAAGTGGATGGTCTCAGAAGACAGGGACTCACTGGTCCTCACTCCAACTTTCAGGAATTAGAACAGTTAAACAAGAGAAAGCTATGCTGAGAGTTTCCTTGTGTGTCTTCCAAAAAGAGGAGTCCCATCAGACCAGAGCTGTCGGGGACAGGAGCATCCTGGGACTGTGGCGCAGCCTCTTCCTTGCCAACGAGCCCAAAGGACGCTCCTGTCCTCCTCTACCCCTGCTCTCTGCTGTGGGACAGACTTGAAGGGATTAAACATCCTGCACAGAGAAAGAAAGGCAAACAAAATGGAATGAAAAAGCAAAAAGAAAAAAAAAAGCAAACAAAACCCATCCCTGAATTAATTTCCACTTTATTTATAGGCCACCACATAATAGTTGTCTTTTTAAGCCTTTTAATTAACCACTCCACAAGTCACACAGGGAACAGCTACTTCGAGCACACATGCTCACCCTTCCTCTTCCCAAAACACATGCCACCTTGTGTTGAAGGACTCTCTGCAAGGTAATTCATTATTTGCAATTATCTAAGCCACTACTTGGATCCCCACATCTTTCAGGAACATCAAGTCCTGGGGCAGTAATGCTTTTCGGGCTTGAACGGAAAAAGTGAGAAAGCCTTTGAAGGAAAGGCAAAGGGGCTGGAAGGATCCAGAGAGGGAGCATGGGAGCTCAGCGCCGAGCTGAACCTGGCTTGCTAACTCTCATCGAGGTCCACGGGGTGGCCCTCCCGGGGAGGCAGGGTGTTGTGTTGCCTGGTACAAGACACAGATCTTCCTAAGCAGGGGAATTTTGTTTCAGCTAATTTGAGGGGAACTGTATGGGGACCTGCACCAACACGTAACGAAACTTCTGTCGAACACTTTGCACAGACAAATATTCCTCAGTTCAGAACTGCCAGAATTACTGTTTCTAGTGGAAACCCAATTCATTTCTCTCAAATCTTACATTTATCATACAATCACTCACTTGACCACGTACCATCTGGCTACCAAACCACCAGTACACCTGAAGCGTACACCGAGCACTGCTGACTTACTGCGTGACTAACAATATTTTAACACCATTCCCCAGCCTCAGAACTTACGGTGCTGCGTTCAGGTCCTGCTCCAAACAGGGGTTGTCCTGAAAACCAACGTGTCATGGGAGAGGGAGGAATAGAGATTTCTGCTGGAAGTTCCGCAAAGTTTCACAACGGGGCTCCTGACATCCAGCATTCCTAAAAATACTCCCATCTACATGAACTGCAGGGGGGAAGGGGGGTTCCTGCAAAAATAGAAAAAAAAAAAAAGTAAAACCAAAAATTGGTGGCTTTGACCTCACAGGGTTGATGGGATGGAATTCCCTTGGGATCCCCTACGGAGCTGTACAAAGGACCGATTTAGAAATATTTCTGAAGCAACTGCATTCCAAAAAAACTTCTGAACTGCTCATCCCCAAGCGAGCCATCGCTTCCTCCTGAGCTCCCGGAGCACAGCACGGGGCCATGAATGTCGCTCCGAGTGGGACAGCAGCTCTGACCCTCCTCCTCCTCAGCACTCCAGGCACCTCGCTGCTCCCGCAGCCCAGGAGGAGCCCAGCGCAGCACTGCTGGGAGGAGAGAAGTGCAAGGGTCTGGGAGGGAAGCCGACCTGAACCCCCACCAAAGCTGGAGCATGTGCAGGTGATGCTGTCAGAGGCCTCTCCAAACCAGCCTGGCCGTGGGGCTGTGACCAAGCAAGGCGCCATTCCTCTGTGCCTTACTGTGCAAATCGCCTTCTAGCAAAAAACAGGTGAAGATTGTTCTTCACTTTAGACTGCTGTTACACTCGCAGCTCACACTTTACCTTAATCCAAATTCATTTTCGCACAGGTTTTACCAGTTCTCCCACCTCCTGCAGCCGATGGCCGTGGTCCAGCTCCTGCCTGCAGAGCCCCAGGGGCAGGGGGCTGCAGCAGCGGGATGCGCGGAGGGACCGGCACATCCCACTGGCACATCCCACTGGCACGCCTGCTCCACTGTGCCTGCTGGGTACAGCCCCGCTGCTCACACCACAGACCGCTTCCGACAACTGCTCTGCACCAGCCATCCAGCCCTTGCCATCGCCGCGCCAAGCCCCAGCCAGGCTTCTCAGAGGCAATGGCCTCAAGTTGCGTTAGGGGAGGTTTAGATCGGATGTTAGGAAAAATTTCGTTACTGAAAGAGTGGTCAGGCAGTGGAACAGGCTGCCCAGGGAGGTGGTGGAGTCCCCATCCCTGGAGGTGTTCAGAAAACGTGTAGATGTGGCACTTCAGGATATGGTTTAGTAGGCACGGTGGTGTTGGGTTGATGGTTGGACTTGATCTTAGAGGTCTTTTCCAACCTTAATGATTCTGTGATTCTCCAGAGCAGCCCTGCTGCTGCAGTTAGCATTCCCATGGGTGACAGCGCAGGGAGCATCGCTGGCAGTCAGCCTGATACGGCACAACTCATTGCCACCCAGTTGAGCGAGTCAGTAACGGCACTAAAAGCAGACGCTGTCATGGATTGTTCCCCACCAACAGCAGAGAAGTGACAGTGAGAGCATTTGTCAGCAGCTCACCCACTGAAGTCACAGGCACCCATCCCCGTTGGAGCGCAAGGGGTGCCGGGTGCCACCTGCCCGTGTCAGAAGGCCCAGCGAGCAGAGAATGGGATGCAGGTCCAGGTTCCCCTGGAGTCCCAGCAACCTTCAAACTGTTTCATCAACAAACAGCACGCTTCCTCAACAGAGCCCACCAGAAGGCCAAGACATCTGCTGCACAGTCCCTGACATTTCAGAGGGTCAGAGGCTGGATAAATCAGAAGCACTGGTGGGAGTTTGCTATAGACAAATGAATCAGCGGAACAGATGAGCAGCTCCTGAAGCATCTACCCGCAGTGTACGGAAAGAAAAGATGTAATTTCAGGCTTGTGGCAGATGCTGGAGGATTTGCGGTGCTAAAAAAAAATAAATACATGAATAAATTAAAAAAAAAAATCTCAACACACCTACATGCAATAGCTAGCTTTCTAGAACAAGGAAATCCTGCAATAGCTGGAAGAAAACCGATCACAGCTCTCAACTGCACCTGAGATAAGGAAATGGAATATGGTCCAATGCAATGTCTCTAAAATATGTTTCCCGAAACTAGAAAACACAAAAATATCAGAGACAAAAATATCTGAGAGAAAACACCTAAATACAAGCAAATGGGACAGTGCTCACTGGGAGATGTTCAAAGATGCCTTAGTAGAACCCTCCTTCGCCCCCCAAAAAGCAGTACTATATTCAAAAAGTTTATTTAGTTTAAAAGAAGATTTTTTAGGACAGGAGCCAAATTAAGCAATAAATAAAATATGTAACAAATAGAAAATGCACTATAAAATTAGCAGCTGGAAATCAACACAATTTATAAAGAAAGCTATAAGATATCACAAAACTAACAGCAATAGGTACGTCAGGAAAAAGGCAACAATACAATAGGTGTGATGCTAAAAAAGTACAGTGAAATTATTCTGATCTAGATGATGTAGAAAGTATAAGCATTTCTTTTTATCTTTGCAGATAAGGATGATGTATCTCTGCTACAACAAAACCCTCTGAATTTCAGAAGCAAGCTGGGAAGATACCCACCACCTTCCGCTGACCATTTCTCACATCCGTAACTAGAAAACCTGCACGTCGGAGCGTATCAAGAAGCCACCAAAGCCTGAACACTGACTTTTAAACAAAAAAAACGGACAGAAACATGTCCCAGGCCAGCCAGGAAGTTCCAGAGGTCTTGGAACAATAAATAAAAAGCCCCAGTCAAACAAACAAAAACTTTGCGCTGTGCCAATGCTCTCCGCGGGCCAACGGCCCGAGCCGGGAAGAGCGGGCTGGGTGTCCTGCCTGCGCTCCCGGCAGAGGCAGGGAACGGCCAGCGCTCGGAGACAGAAACACCATTAGTCCTACTCAGCGCAGCGTTCTGGTCGGAGGGCTTGTCACACCGATCTAGCATTTCTGCTAAGAGCACGCGTTCGGCTGACAGAGGGAACCGTGTTGACATAATACATGCAGACTTGCGTGTGACGCTTGCCTTTGGCCGGTGTGACAGTCTGAGAACAAAATCCCCAGCGCTATGCAAACATCGGTGTACAGCACGTATCCAGAGGATCAGCAGCCGGTGGAGCCTGGCGACCTCATTAGAGTCATACCTGCGTCGCCTGGCCCCACGCAGCTTTCGGCTCCACAGAGGGGACGACGTTTCCACCAGGAAAAAGGGCCCCCGAGGCGGCAGGGACCGCTCTCTGCATGCAAAGCTGCAGGCAGCCCTGGTGGGAGATGTGGGCTTTCAGGGAACGCACGTTTTGGCCGCGTTCCTACGTTTGCCGCGAGCTCAGGAGAGCTCGAGCCGGGTATTTTCAGTGCCTCTGCCCCAAGAGCAGGCTAACTCAGCGAAAAGTGCCGGCTGTTTCTGGTGCAGATTTTCACACTTGTGAAGCTACCGGGACCCACACATGAAAAACCGTGAACTCCGCCACGCCAGCAGCCTTCGGCTGGTCACGCTTCTGCACGTGCCATCTAACCCACAGCCCACTCATGTTGTTTCCTAGATAGGCCTTCACCTGCTGCTCAACGCGCTGAGCATCTTCCAGTCACAGCACAGGACACACCAGCACCCACCTGACACACAGTGCTCCTTCCCAAAGGGCAAGAGCAGTGGAGTGGTTTCTCTTGGAAAGTTTTAGAGGCTCAGGTCTTTTGCTTTTAAGCTCCACCAGTGCAGGGTAGCAGGGTGGCCAGGTTTGTGAGGGCTTTCAGCTGCCAGAAAAGTTCACCCCTTCTCACCTGCCTCCCGCAAAGACATACAAACATCTCTGCTGCCAGAGGAGCAGAGTTATTCCCCGTGCCCTTCATCCTCCACCATTTAAATGTCCTGCACTGTGGAGATACGGACCAAAGCCTGGTGCTTTGTTTGAAGCTCTCGGACCATACGGGCAGCTCCGAGTGTCCAGGTAGCTGGATGTTACTGTAGGAAAGCTCAACGCCAGCAGTTCTCCAGCATGACTGAACAACCAACTGTGGACGTGAACTGTCCACCACGGAGGAAGCTGGGGGCCCACCTCCTTCTGCTCGTTCAGCTCCAAGGAACCACTGATGCTCTCCAGGCAGTTGACCAGACTATTCCTTGTGAGACCCTGCTTGACAGCCACACTCGGACTCTCTGCCCACTGTGGCTACAGGCTACACAGAGGTGCTGAAGCGTGCCAAGTACCGCAGAGCGGTCCAGGGGGATGGACCGAAAACCCCATCCCCACAAGAGCGATTACCCATCACAGCTACTGAAGCAGTGCTGGTTTCACATCCCAGCCTGAATCCAGCTTCTCCTGGTGATAGTTTTAGCTCCAGTTGGATGACCTTGTAGCTGGGCTCTTGCTAGCTTCCCTGCAAGCTTGCTCCAGAAACAGAGGGCTTGGTGCTTCCGGGATTTGGCAAGAGCTGACACATCCATAACGAGCAGCCTTTTAATTTATAGGACTGGCTTAGGGTAGGTTTGAGCATGAGCAGATAAAACTCTTCGTCCAAAGGACTCCAACCTGGCTGCAGCACTCCAGCTGAGCCCCTCTCGTGCATGGTGCTGCTTACGTGTCAGGAGGAGTGCGAACTGAGCCGAGACCCCTGACTTCTCATTCTGCGTCCAGGGAGGCAGACAGCCATCTTGCTTCCCGACATGGACAGATGCAGGATATTGTCTGAGCATCCTAAACACACAGGATCTTTTCAGCAAAACAAGATGACAACAGTTAGACGCTGGTTAGGTGTTTCACCTTACTGAACTTCAGACCATCACCATCCATCTGACCACCTCGCTTGCCTGCTGCTGAACCCCTCTCGGGACTTGGCAAAGGCAGTCCCAGCTTCGGCTGTTGGCTGAAGGAGGAACGATGCTCAAGTCAACGAAGCGGGATGCGTCTCTCAACACCTACCGTCACTTCAAAGCGCGTAACACTGAATTCCCCACGAGTCATGCTCAAGTTCTGTCTGCAACGAGAGCCACCTCTCCTCGAATCAGGGAGGTTAACAAAGATTGCACTTGCGCTGGTTTTACTCATACATCCCAACAGCTCGTTTGTAGAGCAGACAACAGGCTACTGGCAAGGATTAAGATTTGGAAAATATCTCCATGGTCACTTCCAGGGAAAGCTGTTCTTTTTCACGTCCGCGGGAACTTTAACTCAACTCACAGCGGCAGCAGTCTTAAGACATGAAATGCATTCCAGGAATTAACAATTCAAAAGGCGATAAAAGCAGCGAGACAGGTTCAGATCTGCTTGCTGGCCAACCAGCCAGATACCCTAGACCACAAGTTATCTCGGGGAGAAGGGAAGGGGGGGTCTCTGATTTCTTTCCCAGCACCGTTGATCACAAGCTCACAGTGCTCGCGTTTGAAAGCACAGCTGAAGAGAATGGAAAACACCTTTCCCAACTATATTAAAGTTCTCCTAAACCCAGTACAGCACATTCGTGTGTTGTGGATGCTGCGGGCTGCTCCTCGTGTACCAGTTAGAGAGCAACTCACTGGCTGAGGTCACTGCACCCAGCGCCTGCCGCAGCCAACAGCCATCCCTGTGCTATCGTTAATAAATCCATCCACTGGTAAAGGCACTGGGGGAAAGCGTCCCGCCAGCTCACCCACCAGCTACGCGTACCAGACCCTGTCGAGTTACTTTGTATTTACAGCAGATTGAGAGACAGCAGCGTCCCCCAAAACACTCACCATTTTCTCTCACACATTACGGACACTGGAGATGTTTCATTAAAACCATTCCACAGCGATAAAACTAAAGGTCGTTTTACGTCTTTTACAGCGAAAGCGGGCAGCGGTGTCGGCCTCAGCAGCGCAGGCTCCGCCGCGGGTTTCACGCAGCGCTACACGGACTGCTTCAAACTCCTCACGGAGCAGCCCACAGCCAGTCTGATTCTTTCCTAAAACTTCCGCCCGGAGCTATTTCTTTGTCAAATAACAAGATTTTGCAGGAAAAAAAAAAATAAATTTATAGATAAAAAATGGTAGGCTCGTCCCGAAAACACGAGCGCCCTTCCCCCGCACCCGACCCCCGCACCAGGAGCCTTCC
>Ga0065711_1032080_pt1 | contig 28093 bp, 9 predicted proteins | sample Hoacrofraction12_FD_59098 | JGI IMG/M metagenome (GOLD analysis project Ga0065711, IMG submission 59098) | Hoatzin crop microbial communities from Cojedes, Venezuela - Epithelial fraction 12 v2 (version 2) | ecosystem: Host-associated > Birds > Digestive system > Esophagus > Crop | place...
TTTTTTTTTTTTTTTTTTTTTTTTTTTTTTTGCAAGTGTGCAAGGCCAATGTGATCCTGTCGTCTGCATGAACGTGTTGTCCGGTCTTACCTTAATTTCGTAGGAGTTCAGTCTAAACGACACTCAATGTCATTAAATAAGCAGTTGTGTAGGACAGGAGGAAGAGGGAAAGCTCACAGGTCGTTCCTACAGTGAGGTGGAAGGTTTTAGTCTGCATTCAGCCTGACTGTTAGATGAGGCACAATCCACACAGGGAGCCACAAGAAACTAAGTTTTGTAAATTCTCCTGTGCATACAACTGTTTCTTGTGTTAGGTAAGATGATATCTAAGCTTGAAAGTTGGGAAATGCCTATAATTCGCTGAAGTGAAGCCCTACAGTGAGTATACATGTGTACACCACGTGAGCAATGAAAGTGTTAGGGAAGATTGCAGCAAGAGGCTGTTTTCTCAACCATGTTTACACTTCTTGTAGTAAGCCATTATCTTTACAGCTGTTGACACCTGGGGACAATCCCTGTCACTGCTGTAATGTTTCTGTTGTTCTTGACAAGTCAGTTCAGATTGGTTTCATACAACACTTTGATGGCTGTTTCAATTCAGGGAATGAATATTTCACCCTCACTCAAAGCCTGACTAGTGAGACTGCACTAGTCTTGAACTAGGTTTTTTTCACTTCCAGCATCTATCTGCTTCCAATGTGAAACTGTAGATATTTTACTCCAGGTTATAGAGGGAAAAGGAGGTATAACAGCTCTGTTTGTGACAGATGGGGAGAAAGATAGTGCAGCAGTTCTTTGACAGCGTAAAGCTTAGAGTATCAAAGTAATCCATTTTTCTGACAGCAATATGTTTTACTTATCTTCATGAAATGATGAAACAAGCGAGGTGTACATGCCAAAAATGTCCACGTTCTCTGATAGGGATAGAAGAATTTTAATTTTCTTGAAATTACATCTCATAAGGATTGCACAGGAGTCCATCACTGACTATTCTCCAATACTTGTTCCTCTAAGTTCATCTTAACCCCATTTTTGATGCATTCATGAGAGAGAAAGTGCTGCTGCTTTGCGGGCAGAAAATTAAGCTAGAAAGTGTGCTAATTTAGTCTTGGTTAGTTAAAAGTAAGTGAATATGTTCTTATGGCCCTACAAGATTGTTAAACTACGTTTTTTTTAATCAAGTGGAAATAAATCAGAAGATTTGTTCGTCAGCTTGTCGTGGGAGTTCGCAAATCTGTGGATAAATCGGTGGGCAGATTCCTTTGTCCTTTTGTCCCTTCTTTTCACTGGAAAGACAAAGTATATAATTTCATAATCTGTCCTGTGAATTCAAGTGATTTTAAAAAATACCCTTTTCCCTTATAAATCATTGCCTTAGGATAAAAATTGTCAATATCCGAACGATGAAATTCAAAGTGGTAGCATGTATATTTTCGGAAGTTCAGTTTTAACTTTGGGCAGAGGCTCATTTATAATCCCCGTTGGACAATGCGTTTGTTCTCTTCGACAGATGAATAAGGGGAAAAGACATGTTGAAAAATGTGTTCCTGTCCTCCTCTTCTGTATGCTTTTCTCTTACATCTGTGCTTAGTAGAATCCCTCAGGGTATCCTGGATTTTATTTACCAGGAAGAAAGAATACCTGACTAGACTAGCATTACTCCTCGTGATTACGGTGTCATCAATTAACTTATATGACTCAAAAGTGAAGCTTGCCAGTCATTTTAAAGCTTTGGATAATGAAACTCAGGAAGTTTGTTCCTACGGCAAATTTCTTCAATCTTTGTTTAAAATAGTATAAAATAACTTCCTTTAATTGTGGAAATACACTGTTGGCAAAAGGCAAGGGCAGACTATAACTCTTTAAATGTTAGAAAACATGAGTCCATCATATCTGACAGGTTAGAACTGGGTTCTCCGCACATCCAATAGTAGACAAATAGCAGCAGCACAATAATGAAAGCTTAATCCATGTAGTCATAAGCTATTATAAGTAATTGCGACTATTGCGGCTTAGGAGTTTTGCTTTTCTTAACTTTCAGAGTGCAATGTGGTTTTTTTTCCCCCCCTCCCCCCCTCAGAGAAGGGGAAATGCCTCAGTGCTTTTGAAGGGCTCGTAGGACAGCTTGACAGTTATGTAAGCAGCTGTCTGCAGAAATTCATTAAATGTCTGATCGTGCATAGCCATGTCTGACCCTTGGTGCCCATGCTGAGCTTTCCCCCCACCAGCTACCTTCTTGTCTCTGGTTGATATTGTGGATATTCATTTACAGGATTTTCAGATTTCACTGGTCCTCCTCACAGTAAAGTATGGCATGACCCCTTTAACTTCATAGGCAGGGGTTCATGTTTTTATGTGAAATGCTAAAGGAATTTGGTCTCTAAGTGGGGTGGTTTCACAGAAGAACGGATGCGGTCCCGTACACATACTTGCTTCTTACTGCTTTTCTGTTTAATTGTTTGAGGCTCTTCCATTTTCTTGGTGATCTTCTAAAAGATACAAAAAGTGGGGGCTTTTTAGTCTCCAGCTGTACCTGATTTTGTTTTTGAAAGTACCAGTGTTTACTGGCTTACTACTAACCCCACTATGTCAATGAGGTAATCGTCAGCGGTTCTAATACTAAAGGAAAGCATAGATTTTTAGTATTTCAAGGGGTGCTCAATAACTCATGTATTTGTAATTTGTGACCTTACATCCTGTGCTTATTCTGTTCTGTTATATCACTTTATCCATCTCCTGTATTCAGACTTTTAGTTTTTCAACAGCGTAATTCCATTTAATTTTCTCTTTCATGAAATTTTATGAAGATTTCTGAAATGGATCTCACAGCTCATGTGTTTCTTAGCTCTACCTACGTGTTGAAGGCATTTATAGCCAAAAGAACCTTAAGATCAACGCGGGGTTCCTTCTGGCTTCTCTTAAGATTGTGAACAGTTAGTTTTCTTGGGTTTTTTTCCCCCACTTATTGAAACTGAGAGGTGGCAGGACTCGATCATGCCAAGACTGAAGCCATTAGACTTAGTAGGGTTGGTCAATGACCAGAAGATATGCTAGAGCTGGAAGTTTTGGGAAACGTTTTCTTAGACAAGGTGTGGTGCAACTAAAAGGGTTGTTCTAAGGTTGCAGAAAGCTGTCAGGCTGTGCTTTCTGCTGCTTCTGCCCTAGCAGCTACAATTAAATATTGTGCTGTGCGTTTTATTGGACAGTAGTTCTGGTATTGACCATCCCATGCTTCCACAAAGTGCCAAACTCACTCAGCTGAGTTGGTAATCTAGCCAAAGGAGGAAGAATACACAACTTTTGGGAGTAGCTGTCTTGTGAACATGTAGACCCTGATTTAGGTAATTGGTTAAGCACGCACTTTGAGTGCTTTCTGAGTCTTAATAGCTTCAATGGAGGTAACCTTTTGTTTGACATACAGCATGTGCCTGCATGTGTTGCTGAATCAGATCCAGCTGAATCCTGCAAAAGATCAGGGATTAGAACCAAGATTCTCAGATTCTCTTGTTTGGACTGTGTCTGCCAACTATGAGCCAGGTTGAGTAATCATAGCATTGCCAGCCTCAAAAAGGTCATAAATTGTGAGTTAGGCTATGCTGAATCACAAGACTTAAGGAAGTATTGGCTTCTCTTTTTAACCTTTTGTTTTCTTAACACTTAGGCTACACATGGTTTCAAGCCCTTCTGTCAAGCTAGAAATACACTTTTAAAATTGAAGATGTTCACATAAATCCTTGAAGTTTCAATCCTTCAAGCTTTTTCTTGAACTCTTTCTCTTGGTTTGTATATCACCTCTCTCGCGCACACACACATACGTCCTATATCTTTGCTTCCTTTTGTCACCCAGAGAGAGGGAACTAGATCAGTTGATGGCTTTGGACAGGGAGAAGGGTTCTGGGTTTCTGGAGGATTCTCATCTATGGGCAAAATAGTCTAGACAATAGCAAAGAAACTGAGGCACAGAGAAAAAGGAAAGCTTTATTATTTCACTAGTTAAAACAACTTTTACTATGAGTTTGTGTGTGCTTTGGCTGGTACATATCTAGAATTTTAAATCTAGAATGTTAGTGAGCTTGACGTGTGAGAAATATGTCAAGAATCAACAGTGGTTCTTTATTACCTGGGATATCTGGTGAAAAGGCTTCCATTTTTGCAATGGTGTAGCAGGAAGTATGCAGCAGAAGTCAAGGAAAAAGTCAGCACCTTGGCCCTTTGAGCTGGGGGAAAGTAGCGAGCACCCGAGCCCGGTGTCAAGCAGACCCCTCAGCCTGGTGTGTCCAGGGAGGACACTTTACCCTGATGGCGTGAAAGGCTGTGGGTGCGTGTATGTATAAATGTGTGTGTATGGTCATTTACAAACTCATTAATTCAAGTGAGCACTTCCCTTTTTCTACACTATTTATTCCTCTCTGCTTTTAAGCTGATTTGTGCTCCTTAATTGCTCTTGTACTTTTGGCAGCTGAGGTGCCTTTTGTGCAGGGAAACCCATTTCTGTTTGCTACCTAATCTATGACTTGGTCTGCAGTTTGCTAATATCGTGAACAGATTCTCTGTAGCAAACCATTCTCACCTCTTCCTCCTAGCATTTTGTATCTCTGGAGTTTTCTGCCAATACCTATTTTCTTTAATTGAAGAAAATCAGTATGTGTCCAATAGGGTTATCCTTCCTTTCTACTCAGCTGCTAATGCAAGCAATGGCCGATGTATATTTTGAACTGTTGTCATAAATTGTGATTCGTTTATTGACAATTTCTACTTAAAATCTCTGTGGCTGCGTGCATTCTCACAAACATGAACGCTTAGTTCTCACTGGGAAGTATAAAACGCATTTCTGAAAACCAGAGCAGAGGTGTTTGTGAACTCGACCCAAAGGTAGACAGCAGGTAGCTCGTTACCCGCCCGAATCCCAAGGTTTGCTCTGCATTCCACTGCTGTGCCGTGTGTTTGTCATCTGAGCGCAGACACATGTTCAGTCTAGCAGCTCCTCATTCAGCCAGTGTTTGAGCAGCGGTTAAAAGAAGATGCACTCATGTGGAAAATCCTGGCAGCAGGCACCCTGGATTGTGTTGCAGCAGCTGTCCTCAATGGGAAGGCATTGATGTTTACAGTGTGTGTTTTTCCATGGAATTTTGTTTGTCTGCCGTAAATATACAACACAGGCTATTCTTCTCTGTGTGTGTGTTTTTCAGTGCTTTATATACAAAGTATTTTCTGTGGTAATATTTATATATTAAATGGGAATGCAGATGCAAGGCAGACACTGGCTTGAAAACATACACAATTAAAAAGTCTGATACGTAGTAATTTAGATTAATCAGCATCTTTGACAAAAACAAAAAAAACAAGGGGAGAAAAAAGCCTTACTGATTTGAAACATACGATCTTGCTTCAGCATACGTATTGAAAAATCTGGGGCAGAATAAGAAATGTTTTTTAGAAGACCCCATTTATCAGCACATTAATTAAATTCTTTTTGATAGATAAGTTATTTCTTTTTATTTGCATGGAGCTTTGAGGTGGTGGTGTAATCTGAATTGCAAATGGTTTAACTGTAAGTAACAACGTTGGATGTCTTGATATAGAAAAAAATGATTTTGCATTATTTTTCCCAAATATCAATGTAATGTGGTATCACATTTTTATAGCTATTTTTAGTGGAGTCGTCGTTTTAGCACCTAGGCCATAATTGGCGCGAGTATGTGATGATGTCACTCCTGTCTCTGTCATACTTCCATTTATTTTGGGGGGAGGAAATTTTTTCTTGTTTGATTTTTCACTTACAGAGGTCACGCCAGTGGAACTCAATGGGCCTTGCATTGTTTTCCAGCATTTAGTTCAGAAAAATCCTTCGACGTGCTTTCTCGAAGTGGACGTTAGGCAGCTATTGGCTTGGGTAGGATTTAAGCACTGTCTTAAGTGCTTTTTGGAGGACAAAGTGATTCATAGCTTATGGATAAGCAAATGCTATTTTTTTTCCCCTGGCTCATACCTATAACAAATTGGACATGAATTTAGTCAAAAGCCATTTCCACATCTGTACGACACCCCTGGATCATTCCAAGATCTGCCCGTCCGAACAGCACCGTTGTGCAATGTGGTGAGGTGTGAAAAAAGGAGAGCGTGCCTCAAGGCAGCCAGACCTTAATCCTTTTGGGTACTTTGTGAATAAAAAGGAGCAGCATAATGCATGTGTGGATTTGAATGGGCATCCTGAACTCTGTGTGTTCCACCTGAACATGTTTCTCTGATCTCAAGGAACGTCTGCCTTTGGGTTGGATCACTCGCTATTTTGCCGTTGTGATAGGATGTACATAGAAAATTAAAGTCAAGTAGTCTAGCCACTCTTTGGCAGTTGCGTGCCCTGAAAAAACTGCAGAACAAAGTTTTAAGTACCATTTGGATAAACACATGCAGTGCTAGACATGCAATTGTCTTGGGTTTACAGAAGTACGTACTGTGTTTGTGTACAGGTTGGCCAGCCTCCAGAGTCTTCCCAGAGACGTACAAAATCACACCCTGAGGCTTGCAGTCTGGCACAATTAACGGACATCAGGAAAAAACCCCACCCAGATGGAATTTGTGAAATGGTCTGCTTTGACTTTTTAGAAGAAATCAGTGTTCAGTACTGGGATTTTAGTCCCTACGCTGAGGGGATGCACAGGATCCCATTGCTGTGTTACACAGGGAGACAGTCTCTACCCCTACCACAAGGAGCTTGACTTTCCATCATTTCCTAGCTTTTGTCTTTGTATGCTGGAGAAAAGCCCCAGCTTTTAACTGTACAGAAAACTCTGTTTCAATTAAAAGACTGTGCAAGTGTAGCAATGGCAAGCCTTTGCATCTAGTCCAAACTCTTCTCAAAGACACCTATGTCAGCAGTAGGCTCTTGCTGCAGTGTGGCTGCAGCAAAGCCCAAAACAGCACGAGAAGTGGAAGGTGTACAGGGCTGCAGTCCAGACAGTCTTCCTTAGGCATCAAAAATATATTATTTTTACTAGTACCTCACACAGTCAAGCAGTCATAGTTAGTTTCAGCCAAGTCTTCCTTCTCTTTGATCTCTAGGCTGCCTGCTATTACAAGATACTGAATTATCACCTCCTCCCTCAGGCTGTCTCAGAAGTTTACAGATGCAAACTTTCAAATCAAACAGTTTGTGTTCAGCTGGTTTCTCCTTACTCCCTACCATTGCAAACCAGCCAAAACAAAGTTCACAAAAGACAAAAACAGTAGTGCAAAACATTTAATAAATTATCACCCATTTCTTTTTAAGATCTTTCCTGAAGTAATGTTGTTTACTTCTTAACATGGAGCTATGATGAAAGCAAAGGCACTCAGCAACTTGCATTTCAGGTAGGGAATTTGTATATTGGCATTGCTAACAGGGATGATTGTTTCTAAAAAATTCACAGTAATTAATTAGTGTGTGTATGTTTTTGTTTGTGTACATGTGTAGCTGTATCTTGTGCCATCAGCTTTGGCTGAAGCACTAGTTCAAGAATAGGAACATAGTGTGGGAAATCAGGCCTATGTGGAATTGCATATCAGTGTTTTCACCAAATTACTTCCTTTTTTTTTCTTCTTCTTTCACTAGAATTATTAAAGATGTAACCACAAAGCCTCTTTGACAAAGTGCAGATCCACACTGTTGTCAGTTTTCATTGCACTTCTTGAACATGTTGTCGCCTTGAAAGCAATTTTACTGTAACTAGTTCAACTGCAGTTTTGGGAGATTAGTAAAAAAGTGTAAGAATCTTTTATTTTTATTTTCAGAGGGATAAGTTGCCACCTTTTCCATTCCTTTGTCTAGGATTTGAAGCAAACTAAAGTAATAGCTTGAAAGGTGTTTAATTTCCCAAATATGTCTTCCATTACCAATGACACTTCTAAACTCTGTTGCTAAACCTTCTAATCTTTAAGGTTCTGTGGGTGTAGACAACTGCCAAGGAAGTTGCATAATTTGACAGTGAAGTCATGCCTGATTCATTGACCGTTATAGATTTTACAATTATTTATGCAGTTCCTAAAGATGATAATCCTGGTGGTAAAAGCTGATGGGAAAAGTCAGCAGTCTTGGACCGGGAATGAGATGATCAGCATTACATGGTAGAGCGAAACCTGGTAGAAGGCATTCCGTTGTGAAATACTGTGTTTGACGCAGACTGCCCTTTAAAATAAATTGGCTTAAAGGGCTTTTAAAGTATTTTTTTACCAATTCATTCTAAAAAAATGTGTGAAAGTAATTTAGAATTCATTTTTGTTTCTTCCCCATTGATGGATCTGTTTTTGACTGTCTTGTCTTTGTTTCTCCCTCCTCTCCTCAGCTTTTCTTACTGTGGTTCGCTAATGTAATTTGATTAAAGGATGCTCAGCAAATTCTGAGTGCTTGGTGCAGGTGGCTGGTAGGGGATTTCCACCCTCAGCTTTTCTCTGTCCCTGTAGTGTAACCTGTGTATTCCTGTCCTTGAACTCTTCTGAGCTGGCAGTCAGTGACTCCAAGTAGCGACAAACCTGTATTGTGGCTCCGGGAAGATGACAAATGGCAGCTGGAGACTGGTTTGGGAACAACTGCATTTATTTTCATTTGTAACATAATCTGTGCCTCCTCCCCCTCTCCTTCCCCGAGTGTTTTGGATAGAGCACTCAGGGAAGGGAAGGAGAAAAGAGAAGTTTGGCTGACACTTGTTTACCTTGGTTTTAGTTCAACAGCATCAGTGGCCTCAGCAGACTGGGCAGCTATGGGAGCTGGTAGCTCGGTGCTGCAAAGCAGCGGTCTGCATTGTGTGTGCTGCACAAAAATGGCCACTGCAGTGCAGGCAGCACGTAAATTCATATTCAGTGATAGCATTCCTTTGCTGTGAGATAGGAGGTGCGTAGTTCCTGGCTTCATGGAAGTCGGCAGGGGTTTTGCCAGAAGTTTGAGCGGGAATTAGATTTTATCCACAGTTTTCAGCATCGTTTTGCTTCCGGGATTTGTCCTGAACTGTAACCTTGTGTGCCGGGGCTGTCTGTAGTAGCTGCTTTGTACAGTGCGCAGATGGTGTAACCAAAACTTAGTGCTTGTTTGAGGGTCTCAGACACTGCTGCAGTAGAAATGGTACTAATCTAAACAGGATCTGTGTGCTTGTGATTATGGTGTTTCAACTGACCTGAAAGCACTGCACTGTGAATTACTTTAGTACCAAAGCTGGTGTTGAAGTTGAATGTACCAGAAAACAGCCCAACAGCTGTCAGGAGATAATGAATGGTGCTGCAGGAAGGGAGGGGGCTGAGCAGCGGGGTAGAAGTGCAGGTAAGCATGATGGATGTGTTTCTTAGAAACCAGCCTGCAGAAAGCTGTGTGTAAAGATACAGACCAAAATAAAAAGCTTCATATACTCTCCTTAGGCACATTAGAAACATCTAACACATCCAGTTTTCTGGATCAGTACTTGGCATGGTGGGCATGCAGGGCAGACACATGCTTTGGAATGCATAGAAGCATCAGAACAGGGAATTTCAAAGACAGAAGTCTCTATTCAACAAAGCATCAGTAATGTAAGCAGTTCATGCTAATCTGGGAACATATACGAACTAAGAAATAAAATACAGGTTTTATTCAAGGTAACTCTGCTGGTACCAGTTTGCCACAACTTATTTGCAATTTACAGCAGTCAGTTTCATTTGTTGTCATGATACCTAACTAGTATTCTAAGTTAATAATGCATTTGTATTTTAAAAAAAACTTCTTTATAGGAGAGACTTGCTAAATGATCAGACACATGACTGCTAAACAAAGTTGCATGAAAAGTTTGCACAGCAGTACTGACCATCCACATAGTGTTAATTCCAGTTGCTAAGGAGTGCACAGCTTTCTAGCACTTGAGAATGAAGATAAAAATTTAAACTCTAATTGAAGAGAAATTTAATATAAATGTCCATTTGGAACATGTGCAAAAGATAATCAAGGAAAAGGAAATTCTTTTTAACTTTTCAGTTAAAAGGTTAATTTAGCAAATGTTAGAGTAAGCTTTTAAGAGAAATTTGATTGAAATTTTCCTTAAAAACTATAGAAGGAAAGCCTCAGGATAGGAAATTGTGACTGATGCTTTTGCATTTTAAGGAGAATACCCACTTTTACTATCCTTTTATGTTCCGCTAGTGAAAAATATTGTACACATTATCAAAGTAAGTTAAACCCCGAGAAGGAGCTGACAGCAAAGCCAAAAACTGTCCTGGACTATCTTACTGTGTACTTTGACAAACAGTGTTTGATGTTTACCATTTGTTTTGCAGTGGAACTGTATTTTGTGGCCTCAGGCACAGAACTGTACTTGAACTGTTTTGCTGTTTCTCTCTTTTTTCTCTGAGTATGAAAGAATTGTTGAGTCACCTGTGCCTCCGCTGGTGTCTGAACTTTCTACATCTGCAAGAGCTTTTTAAAGCAGTATCCTCAAGTAATGTAGGAATGGACTGTGGTTTGAAAGTCTCATTTCTACGAGAAGTTTCCTTTGTGGCATCTTTACATGCTTTTTGCTAGCATTTACCACCATCATGCTTTCTGGGTAAATTTCTGAAGTGGTATGTACATTTTGTAGGGCATATAGGTATATGCTTAAGGTTAAACACATTACAAATCACATCCTTCCTGAGCAAACAACTTATGCATCTTCTTAAATCTAATTAAAGTTAATGGGATTGTTGATGTGCTTAGAATTAAGCACATTCTTGAATATTTTTCTGAACTGAGACTTTACTCCTTTGAACTAGTATTTTAGTCAGTTCTGCAAGCAGAAGGGAGTAGAGGATTTATTGCTGTAAATGTCTCATAACCATGGTAAACCCTTCTTCGTGAAGGAGATTGATGAACAGTGTGTACCTAGTTTGGTAGAGATTAAGGATGTTTTCATTATAAAGGAAAAAACAGATTTTTTGTGTTTTGTCTTTTTGTTGTGGTTTTGAAAAGATACAAATTCAAGTTTAATTCAAGTGCTGACTTGTAATCAACTACAAAATGTCTGTGATGCTTGTGAAATAATTAACTGCTGATGGTTGCTCTGAACTAGCGCACTGCTAGTTTGCAGTCTGAGCAGTTCGGAAGTACTGCACTGATGGTTGAATTGAAGACAAGCAAATCAAAGCCGCTTTTCCTGTCATACATACTTGTGTTAATCCTGCTACAAGAGACCAAGCAGAGACACAGTAGGTGTTAGGAATTGTTTAAAAGTTCAAAGTGTGTGTAGTCGGTAGGATGCAGTGACTCCAGGGTGCATAGGCTTTGAAAGGGTGATGCTGCAGCCTGGCAGAAAGGCTCTGTTCCTTTTGGACTGGTTAAAAGGTAGTTTTATATCTGTTAGGAAGAACGCTGTGGAAAGCTGAAAGGGAACGACTGGTAGCCAATGTGTGGGGGGGGTCCTGAATACTTTATTTTAACATATTCCACTGCAATCACATTATAAACAATTCACACTTCACAGAATTCAATGGAGGAAGAAAACATTTAGATCATCTTGGCTAATACTCTTGCCAATACAAGATTGTGTCCTACTGTATTTTCCCTGTGGTGTTAGACTGTCCGTTTTCATCTGACTCAAGTGATATTGCATTCCCTAAGAGACTGTTTCACACTCTAATAGGTTTCACTGTTAGGAAGTTTTCTGTTGCTCTGTAAACTAAATTTTGCTTTGTTTAAATTCAGACCATTACTGTGAGATAAATCTCCAGCAGTTCCCATCAGTGTCCTTGGCTGTTTACACCTTTCACGTACCTGTAAGCCTAACAATTTTGCTATTAAAGAAACTATGCTACCGCATAATTTTTTTTCATCAGGGGGAGGGGTGGGGGAACCCACCAAAACACCAGCTGAGTGTTCATCAACCTGCTATTCTTCCATTGTAACGATGTAAAAGTTTGTGATGATATTTAACTCCATGTTTATAATGGCACTTGTGGCTCAGCTATGTAGCCTATGCTATATATTTGGTTTAAGGGTAGCAGTGTGCACAGTGACAGAAATACAGAAGACATATGCAGCTGCAGACAGGGGTGGGTTAATTTTTTCATTTTGATTTTTTGAATCACATATTGGACTGTTTAATTTTGATCCAGATATTAAAAGGAGTTGCAGCTCCTTTACAATAGCCCAGTAAATTAGAAGAGTCATAAAACTGTTTGGCGCATTCCTGGTTTAGGGAGATCTACATAGACTCTGCAGTATCTCTGACCTGTAGGTACAGAAGAAGTGTAGAAAGAAGGGGTAAAACAATCAGGTTTTGATAACTTTATCAACTCAGTGGGACTCTGGCAGATATCCTTGAACCATCACCCTTGCCACCTGGCTGTATCTAGCACAGAGGGATACACAGACAAAGACCAAAGTGCAGTTCCTACTCTGTGCTGGGTTCAAGCCCTGGCTGCAGGAGAATGCGAAATGGGAAATGACTCTGTGAGGTCTGACAAATCTCCAAGACACAGATCTAAAGTGATAGGCGTAAGGATAGTATTCACAATGTTTGCATTACCCCACATTAGTGAGTCTTATTTGCGTGTGCAAGTTGTGTGGACATATGGCTGGCACTGGCCTGGTAGCTCAGCTGTTGGAGGTATCCTTTTGCACTGTGTGGCGTGACTCTGAGTAGATAAAGGTGTCTGCAGTCGTTTTTCATAGTTACTTTCTAGAAGAACTCCTCCAAAGTTTACATACTCTTGAAACTGTATCTCTGGCTTGCTTTGGCTGTGAATGGTCCTTTTTAAATATATACGTCTACGCCTAATACAGACCCAGCCTTGTGTTTCCCTGGTAGAGAAAGGAGAGGTGATTATTGCAGAGTCAGGAAGAGAGAGTTAGGGCCTGATAAGAGCCCTGGAGATGGAAGGCCAATGTGGTCATGCATCCCTACTGTCTGCCCTCTGATTACAGGCTGAAATGGCTCATCTTAATTAGAAGCTTCCCAGCAGCTGGGGATAACCTTCAAGGTTGTAGTGCCTCGTTTTATTACCTTTGGCTCTCTACTCTGTTATAAACAAAGTGTCTCATTACAAAATGAAAAGCTTTGTCTTCCAAACTTAGAGTTATAAAAGGTTTACACTCCATATTCTGAAATGTCTTTCGCTTAACCTTTTGCTTTCCTTTCTGCTATGTGTTTATCAAGTATTTTTTGTGGAATCATTATGCTTGATTTGGGTATTTGACTTTGAAAGAGCTGATTTATACCCATACTTTACATACATTAGATAGAAAAAAGTTAGTTCAGAAATCTTCTTGCAATTGATCAATACGTAGAAGAACATTGCATAATTGATGGAATGTACTACATCTAAGATGCTAGAGTTGATGGCAATGCTCTGTTGTTTCTTTGGGAAGAAGAAGGTTGAATCAGTGTTGTAATGAAGTACAGTCCATACAGTGAATGGACTGTAGACCTTTACTTGTCAAGGTGGCGCTTGTTATAGTAGTCTCTGAAAGCACTGCTGTAGTTAAGCGTCTGCAAGTACTTCTATTATGAACTCTTATTTTTATAGCCTTATATCCTGGCCATAGAAATTTGCCCTTGGCAAGAACTTGGCACACAGACTGCTGTCAACACAGGAGTCTAAGTTACGTGTTTGTTATCTTCTCGTTCTTAAGTCTAATTCATTTTAATTAGAGATGGGCTTGCGCTGCAGAATTTGGATCCAAATCTTCAACTCTCCTCCCCCAGGTTTAGAGGATGTATAGACTTGATGCTCACTTTTGGGCCAACCTTTAGTTTAAATTCAGCTGGCAAAAGTTAGACAGTGTGGTAGTGTCATATCCTTTTACTGTTTTCTTCCAAAGAACAAAATTTTTGTCGGCAGTGTCTTAGAATCATAGGTTGGAAAAGACCTCTAGATCATGAAGTCCAACCATCCGCCCAACACCACCATGTCTACTAAGCCATATCCTGAAGTGCTACATCTACACGTTTTTTAAACACCTCCAGGGATGGCAACTCCACCACCTCCCTGGGCAGCCTATTCCAATGTCTGACCACTAAATGCTTGATTTACTTTTGAGTATTGTATTTTGGAAAAAAGTCAAATGGCTTCCAGGTTCTGTTCTGCTTGGAAGAGAATAAAAAGTTAGAAGGCTGCTGTCGCAACCTGGGTTTGGCTTTCTGGAAAAACACTAGTCTGCACTGAGCATGTCAATATCTCCCTAACTCCTGTGTCTCAGTAATGGATCTTAGCTCTGGGTATCTCAAGTAAACTCCTAGGAGCAAACACTTTTCCGGGGCAGAGGAACAATCCAGCAACCTGTGCCTCAGAAAACTAGAGCTACAAGCATCCCCATCAGTTGCACATGTACCTCCCAGGTTCCCCGCAGGTGTTTGGAATTCTGATTTCTACTTACATCTTTCAGAGGTGATGTGTCAGTAAAGCAGGGAAATGCAAGTTTAGCACGTATAGGTCCATGCTTCCTTCTTACAAAACCAGAATAAAATCTGGGTGAATTACATGTTTGAAAATCATTGCGTTCTTAGAGCAATCCCTCAAGAGTCCTGGGTGTAAGATGATTTTTTATTTTTTAAGCCAAACAAGCTTTTCAAGACTCCTTTGGCCTGACTGTTGCCTTGCAATGATGCAATGACCTGCCTGACTTAAGAGGACATTCCTCATCTAATTCTCTTGTATACCTCTTGTCCCTGTGTTTATGCATGGAATTTCCAGGCTGGAATCTTCTTTAGCTTCTGGCCAAAGAACTTCTCCGAGATAGTGGTGCTGTCGGTAGCAATCCCATTGCTGTTCTGAAATGGAGCCATCATTGTGCTGAGGCTCCTCTGCCCCAGCCTTCCAGGCGTTCCTGAATTCCTGATACAGAATAAATGCTCAAAGCCACATGAATTATTATAATTGACCTGGATGTTGAAATACAAAAAGGCTGTGATGAAATCTTACCAAATTTGTAAGCAGACACAAATCCATCTCCCAGCTTATTACAGCGTAATCCAAACTTTGTCTAAGTACTAGCGAAGCGTATACTGATGTTTTTAACGAGGATGTAAAAGATACAATCAGAAACATCTGCTTCTGAATCAGACGTGGAAAGTCCTTATTCATGCTACGTAACTCAGGGATGACCTTTGCCACTCACCCTCGTTCTCAGCTGCCTTTTCTACGCATGGGTGTGCAGAACTAGTAAAGAAACAGTGCTTACACTTTTCCAGTATTAGTTGAAAAGTGTTAGTTTCTGCTTCCATTCTCAGTCAGTACATTTAAATAACTTGTGATGGTTTCAATCACCAGACTTCTGAATGCAGAAGTTTTCGAGTATCAGTCTGTTAAAGTGTTGTAAACAGGGATTGTGAAGCATATGAGGGGAGTGTTACAGATAAGGCAGTCCTTTCGTCCTTCCCTCCCTGTGGGGAGGACCAGTGTAAGGATGAAACTTTATTTTTTAATTTAACATGACTTGTTAACCATTAAAGAAAATAATTTCACTTTTGGTCTTTGGCAAAAGTTTGGACAGCTTCTTATTTCACTCCCTGTGGTTGTTTTTTCTAAGCAGGCAACTCCAGTGGGATGCATAATATTTAGTACTTTAAAAGCAAGTATGAGTATTTATCTTCCCATGCCCCACCTCTTCAGGTATCCTCAGCAGAACATATGCACCTTCTTTATGTCCTTCCTTTGAATCTCCATCCTCTTGAGAGGAAGAATTATATGTTTGTCCATATCTTCTCTTCTAAATATTAGCATGGGGACAGAGATACTTGCTTGATAATGTGTGATGGACAGCTGCTTGCATCTGGAGCAACTGACTAGTCATTCTATGCTACACTATTGCCAGATAATTTATTTTGCCTTTGTGGTTTTAAAAATAGGGAAGTATTTCAGAAAATATAAAAAGAATATTTTTGGTATAATTTTTTTTTAGTATTGAAATTAAAAAATAATCTGTGAGTGGGCAATTGCAGTCTTACTTTTCATATATAACTTGTTTATTTGTTTAACTAGTAAATCGTCTGCTTAGAAAGTGTCTTGTTTTTATCTTAAGAATTTCAGTTACTGGAATATTAAAAAGCCTGTCTTAGGCAATGGCAAAGTACTCTGTATGTTGCAGAACTTCACCAACTGCTTCCATCAAGGGTCATTACATTTGCTTAACCGGACGGTAATCTGGAGTTCAAAAATGCTCTCTTCTCATTAAGGCGTTCATTATCCCCTTGTCCTTCCTTCCCTGTGCATTGACTACACAGAGTCTAGCTGGGTTAGTATTAGAAGATAATAATTGCAGTTGGAACCAGAGAGGAGTTTCTTTTGCGTACTAAGACATTATAGAAAGTGCTTTATCCATGGAATATGGCAGCTGTATTCTTAGTCAGGAGGTCAATAACAGTGATTTAAATTTGGCATAAATCAGCAGTGTGCTTATTCATTAAACTCAAATTGACTTCTCATCCTATGCCTTTCCCATTAGGCATTCATATATATCTTCATTTTGTAGATTGTTCACTCAGTGCGCTGCCTCCATCCTTACTCCAGATTGCTTTGTAACTGGAGACAGTTTAAAGAAATTCTCCCTTTAATTATCCTGGTGATAAAGTCTGTGTTTGCGCTCTTGTTTCTGCCTTCATTTCCTGTCAGTGCAAATACTGTTAGGGCTTCATGCAAAACAAAAGCGGACAAAAATTATTAATATCCCATGTATTGGATAGGTCTTACATCTTTAATTAGTGTATAATTGCCTAATTGCTGTATAAAGGGCAGTCTTCCAAAAATGTCCAACCCTGCTTTTAGGTCATGGCGGTTGGTTGCTGTGGTTATGTGATGGGGATGTTGTACAGTGGAGACTTTTGGTGTGGCCAAACAGTTCAGAGTGGAGAAATCTGAAGAAATGAAGAGTCTGCTTTCTCACCACGGTTCATGTTAAAGAAGAAAAGGTTACAAGTACATACAGAGCCAAGTGTTTCCTAAATATGTTGGGCTTGTGTTATCATTTTATTGCTGAAGGGTTTTAGATTAATTTTGCAAAATGAAGTGATCACTTTGATATCAGTCATTGTCTTCAAAGTCACATTCCAGAGCTGTTTACTCAAGCATAGTACAAACACAGGGTTTCTTGCTCTACATTTTCTTCAATACATACCTAGTTCATTCATAGTAAGTATATCAGGGTGATCAGCACATGACGTGAGACAATAGTTGGGATGCATGTTGCTCTTACACCAGGAATACATCCTATTTGCAGCAGAAGTAGGACCAAGCGAGAGGGACTGCTGAGACTGTGCAGGATGGTGGTGTGGTAGTCATAGTGGAGTTGCATTTGTCGCCTGTATGTGAACCTTTCTCAAAGCTCTTTTTTCTGTTTGCTTTCCAAAGTATGTGACATATCATGTGACTTTTTTTAATCACGTGAAAATTTCAGCATAAGGTCAGGAAGATGCATCTCTGAAATACAACCATGTCAGCGTAGTTTAGTTCCAGTCTCTGGAGCTGCAAAGATTGCCTCATCATTTGGGTGTCTCTTCACTATCAAGTATTATGTAGCTGACAGTGGGTCAATTCAAAGCATTGTTTAAACTTTTATTTTCATATTATAATTAGAAAATTATCAGAAAACATGTGATGACTAAATTAGGAGAAACTAAACCCTCCTTATGTCATGCTGACAAAATCCAGACCATTCCATACAAAGCTACGGAAATAATCCAGATTTAAATCAATGTGACAAAAAAATTAATTTGGCCCTCTGTGCATAAGTGCAGATCAACAGAACCAATAATACTGTACTTGCAACACACACTTCTAACTTAAAATAATCGGTTGTAAAATTTGGGCTTTTTGGAATATGAGGGAGATTAATTATTTTTCTAGCTCTTACTTCAACAGCATGATCAAGAAGGATAAAAACAATTTGTTTGCACAGTGCTGTACTCGTGTCCGTAACTAACGTGTTTTCACAAACGTTGCAAGCAGCTTTTCTGTTGTGGCTGTAAATCACGCTGTTTCCTTGATGTTTTGGGTGTCAGGAGCCAACAGGTGTAACAGAAACAACCACCACTTTGTTTGTAGGTTGGAGTCTGTACATCTGTCTCCATTGTCCCACAAGGTACCTATGAGCGGTGTCTAGGTGAGGTTACAGAAGGGACCAAGGATTACTTAAGCTGTGATCTATGGGCAAGCAGTGTTGGCTGGAGAAAGGGCGAAAAAGGTTTAGCAGCAGCTCCCGAGTTACAGGGACGTGGTCTGTCAGCTCCTCTGCTTCAGGTGCTCTGCTCAGGCTAAGAAGTGCTTGACTTCGCTTGGTGGTGAAGGCAGAGCTCTGAGCTAGGGGCTTTCTTTTGGTGTCCTGCTACTCTTTCGGATGCAGACCAAGCTTATCAGTGTAACAGACACAGCTCTCGGAGTCAACTGAGTAAATTTAGGTAGAGATCTGGATTGCTGGCTTTGCTCTCCAACTACCGCCTTCTCACTTCGTACTGTGTGTTCTTGTAGGGTGGTAGTGAAATTCCCATTAAATGTCTAATCATTTAATTAAAAAACAAAAACAAATATCCCCAAGTAACTAAAAGAAGAAATAGCTAGCTTAGAAAAAGTGCCACCTCTAACCAATCTATTTCATGTATTACTGTCACACAAAGGATTTGGAGCATTTTTGGAGGAAGAGGGCAGACAGCAGAGCATAGTTGCAGTGCTCACCAAGCAGAGCTATCCACATGACAAATTAAATCACAGAATCACAGAATGGTAGGGGTTGGAAGGGACCTCTGTGGGTCATGTGGTAGCAATGAAGAGCTTTGCCCAGGTTTAGTAACAAACACAAGTTTTGGCACGTTCACAATACCACCATGCTGCGTAAAGTGCCTATATATTTGAACTCTATACATTTATTTAAAGGTGACAGTTGAATCAAACTGTATATGCTAAATAATGCAAACAACGTCCATGTGATCAAAGATGACAACCGGTCTTGAATTTGTGAGTTAATGTTAGGGGCTGGTTTGTGTTGCCTGTTGTTGTCACTCGTCTTTTTTTAACAGAATGCATGTTGCTCTCTTCTTTATGTATTCCTTGCTACTCTGACTAAAATAGCATGTATTTTTCTCTCTAGTTTCAAAAAGTAGTATCGAGTGTGTTTGGGCTTGTATGCGTTATACATACATACTTATTTATTAATTGAGTTTAATCTTCCTGCGCACAAAGAATCAACATTTTTGCATTTGTAGAGGCAGTCCATAAGCCTAAAACTATATGTAGGGTTAGCCAAAAAAGAGGCAACTGGAGCTGTAGTGCATGAAATAGTGCAAACCACAAAGATCACTCTACAGTGTTTTATTTATCTGAACAACAGAAAGCAGTGTATAGATAGTGTTCAGTGTCTTATCAACTAATTACACTTGAACCTCACTGTATAGCAAAAGCTTGTGTTAAAATACTTGCCTTTTTTTTTTTCTTTTAAAGACCTTTTTTTCTTCCACCCTAGCAGCGAAATAACACAAATTCATTACTAACAATGTTTCCTTAAAATAATATGTACTAACATGAATATGAAGAGACTAAATTTTGGTAATTATAACATTATTAATAAATACTGTTCTCAGATCTTCAGTGTGAAGCATCTTCATTACAGAAATATCTGTGCTTTTGTCAGAGCGAGCTGTTCACCAGCTCTCTCTCTGGTATGTTTTTTACATTGGCTAACATTGAGTGAATGTTGACTTTAAACAGAGGAAATCAAAAAACCACGCTGGAGATGTGTGACTTTGCTTCAAGTGCAGGTTCACTGTGAAGGAGAGCTTCTCAGGCTGTACTTTTCATGTAATGCCTCCGGAGGGCTGACAGAGATGTTGGTGAATTTTAAAGCCATTGTGAGCCTGAGTTAGCAATTCATTGTATATAAAGGAAAAAAATAATGTGTTTTGTATGTTCAGTGTAACTCCTCCAGTTTGTAACTAGATCTAGTTTGTGGTGGTTTTACTTTTCAGCCAGCTGTTCTCGATGGACAGCCAAACACGACGATCCCATCTTCATGACCAGTTTGACAGAGGGGGGGCTTATGTTGAGCAATGTTTGCTCCATACACATAGAAGCAATTGTAGTTTTGAGAGTAGTTCGTTTTACTATACCTGAATGTTGTGAATATTCTTTTATCTGTTGTTTTACTGAGGGGTTTCAAACAGACCTGAAAGGAGCGCCTTTTTGGGTTTGTTACAAGGTTGCCCTGCGGTTTAGTGTCTTGTGTATAACCCCTGCTCCTCACCAAGTGAAAACTCCTAAATCATATGTTGAAGTGAAACGGTGAATGTGGTGATGGTGAACTGTTCACCTGTGTCCTATCAAGGTGATTTTCCTTCCTGCCTGTTGGCACTGGACGCACATTAAAAATCCTGGAAAAGAATATGCAAATAAGCTTTTCAGAACAATAAATTAAATGACATAATTTTCTTCAGATTTTCCCAGTGAAAGACCAAAAAATTAATTACAATTTATTTTGGTCCTAATAGTCGTGAATTTGCATTCAAACAAACAGAATTTACCCTCTGCACTGTGTTTTTTATTTTTCATAAAAGGGATGCCAGCTAGACGCTACTGGGAATATTTTTGTCCCCGAGGTCTATATTAATCCTTTCTTGCTAAAAGACACATTTCTGAAATATTTATCATAAACCTGCCATGCTGTTGTCACATTGTTCCTTTCGCGGTGTGAGCAGTTCTGGGACTTCTGCCAGCATTGTTCCTTCCATTCAAATAGGAAATTTGCTACAAAGTGTCTGGTTCTCAGATGAATAGCACCATGCTTGTTCATCAGCCTGACTTCGGTGATTCATAACCCAAATGTGTGATGCCATGCAAAGTAGGAGCAGCCAGTATGTGGCCTGTCAGGTTTACTGACATTGTATTTGCAAGTATAATTTTAATTGTATGTGTGCATAGGAAGGGGGAAGGGTTGATCATTTTAAACAGGAGGCAGATCTTTGAAATAAGGAGTTGGTGTTACTTAAAAAGTTCTACAAATAACTAGGTAAAAACTGAATGAGGCTGAGGCTTTGATTTATAGCTTTTTTAAAATCAGAAAATGTTACAGAATCAGTTCTTCTGCTGTCTTTGTTTCTGGGACTGAATAACTGAGAAGTATTTGTATGCATTGGGAGAGGGTCTTGCATGTGTTGAACCTGCGGTTTGTTCAAAATGTATGTTGGAATACCTAACTCAGAACAGTGTCCATTCTAGGGGGTTTCATTTATGAAATATTTTTTTCAATTGGTAACCTAAAAATAGTGTTCCTTCAAAGCAGAAAAAAGTCAGTTTGCAGATTTTGTTTTTCTTACATGCAATGCAATTTTCATTAGACATTTTTTTACTATAACAGATGGCTTGAATGCATTACTCATGTCTGTGGTTTCATTTAAAATGCAGTTCTCTTTTAGTTCTGAGTATTCTGGAGAATAGCAAGAATAATTTGATAACACTATTCCCTTATGAAAGCATTTAAAGTATAGTAAGTGTTTCCATTTCAGGACTGTGGAGTACTGTCTGATTAAATTATATGCTAGACTTGAATGCATCATTTATGAACATCTTGAAGCAAACTTTGACAGCTATTCTAAAATTATGCCAAATTTAGGATAATTTTTAATATGTTGTAGAATCTACCAGCAGTATAGCTGATAAGCTCTCTTAAGAAATGGTGATAGCTTTTGTATATAAAAATAAACTATTTCAATTTGTTACAATAGCCAAGTTAAAACTGTGTAAATAAGGATGTTTCTAATAGTAAAGAAGTGTTGTACACATCAAGATGAAGTTCAACACCAGTAAAAGGGAAAATAATAAGAATCCTTTCAGCTTTCAGTTCATGGGGCCATTGAAGGTTTTATGGTCAAAGTGCAGTTATCAGTTTAGAGACCTAGGATACTTCTGGATCAGGCTACCATATTCCCTAACATCAAACGCAGGACACAAAATATGCATGTTGGGGGAGAGGCAGCACTTCTGTTTGAGCAGTAGCTACATGCATGAGGCTCCAAGCCACTGCATTTCTACAAGCTGTCTTGTAGTGGACCTCCATCCTTAATCTAGACCTCCTTTCACTGTAGAGCTCCTGTCCTCCTGTATCTTGTCCTGAAGTATCTACAAGCCCCAACCAGTACCCTTTCCTTTCACCCCACTTACCACAAAGTTTTTTATTCTCTCATTTCTCATCAGATCACCCTGGCACCTCTGGTGTGCCTCAGATCCCTGGAGGTTTCCTGTCTCTCTGCCCCATGCTTCTCATGCAAGCTGGTTGCTTTTAACATCACGCACCGTGTTGTGCCCGTAGCACTTAATTCTAGTGCTCAAATCCCTGTTGTTAGGGGCACCGTATTCTCTTGTCTGTTAGAGTCTGCCCCTGCATTGGCCACTAGCGTGGTGCTGAGATCTTGCTCTTGCTTCTGACCAGGATTCCAGAAGCCCAGAAAGGAGTTGCCTTTACTGGAATCTGTGGACATACAGTAGCGCTACTCCTGATGGTGGAGGAAGTGGCTTGAGAAAAGGTGGGATCCTTCAGAGAAACCAGAGCATCTTTTACCCCTGTGTGGACCTGTTTTTTACATATGGGTCATTTTATTGTTGAAAGTGGCTGATTTAAAGTCATTGTATAATAACTTTATAGTATAAAAAGGGCATTGCTCTGCCACCTGTTGAATGGTTTAATTTCTAAATGAATATGTATACTGTCAATATTGCAAACTCATCCAGGAATCTGAGAGTCAAGAGTTGTTTTGTTGCTCCTGTGTCATTGCAGGTGATAAATAAGAAATTATAACTAAGACCTTATTTTGGTGCGCCAGAATGCAGTTTCAGACAGCCTGCAATAACATGGATATAAGTTACGGTAAATAAAACATATCACAGTAATAATTATTATTATGAGCTTGTGATATTTCTTAAGTTATAGAATCAGCAGAAGGTCTTTATCATTGCTTTGAGGAATAGAAGAGTATGGCCCCATTATAACTCTCCTCTCTGTGTTGGTTTTGGAGTCAGCATTTTGTTCTTGGTTTTGAGCAGCTTTCTTCCAAATTCCTTACTTGGTGGGTATCGCTTCCTGGTAAGGCTGCAGGAAAACCTCAGGTCATGCTTAGGCTGTTGCTAAATCTATAAGCTAGTGTTTTCCAAGAAAAACATTAAAAATTGTATTTTTAAAGGGAAATGTTATTAGGCATACAGTTAATTAAATTGGATTAGCTATGCATCAGCTCTTTAGTCTGAAAGATTCATTTTCATGCATTTGTTCTGGATAGAGATAAACCAGAGTGGCTTGACGGAATTCAGTCTTTCATAAACAGTGATGCATCTTTGTACCAACAGTAGCAAGGTAAGACATTATATTTGAAAATGGCGATGTTGATTTTGGTAGGCTTACCTGTATTTTACTTCAGGGGTTATCTGCTTTTGCCAGCAATTGGTGAGTTTTTAAGATGGCTGGAAGCAAAACTGAAATCACAATTAGCTATTGCCATTAGTGGTATTCGTACAGCTGCTTAAATCCTGTGTGAGTTTGTAGAAGCTGAAGATATTCCACTGGATGTAGCCAGCATTTGCAGGTTCAGATACAGGAGCCTTAGTTCAAAAAAGCTTGAGCAGGTTCTTAAATCATGTTGAAGGATTTGCTATATCATTTAAATTAAGTGAAAGCTTAAATACTTTTCTGAACGAGTGAGCGTCTGGGAAAAATGTGTCGTAGGTCAGCCACAGCACAAAGTTACAGGATGCTCTGAAGTACAAGGCACTTGTTTCAACCGCATTCAAGTTCATAAGCTGGGAGTTCTGCCATTAGCAAAACAATATATAATTGTCAAGGGATAATAAATAGAAAACATTTGATGTATCTTAAGAACAAAATATAATGCAGGAAGTCCTACACATAAAAATAAATAAATACTAGAAATAACTTCTTAACACACAAATCACTTGCTCTTCTGTTAAGTGTTTGTTTCACTTTCTAATTTAGGATAAACCAATTTCCTTGTTAGATACTGTGTATTAAATGTTGGCTTTTTCATTTGTTCTAAAATTTAAGTCACTTTTAATGATCCGCTTAAGATAAACATCTTGGCATGTTCATTATGCAGCCAGGGATATTTCCAGATCAGTAGTATATATTTTGATCATCAATTGAATGATTGTATGAAAACACTTCGAGAGTTCCAGGGTTTAACACTCTGGTGGTTTCCTATGAAATTAACTCCAGAAATTAAAATACATTTTTCTGACACACTGCAATATCTGCCTATTCAGAAAGAAAAAGCTTTCAGAGTAGATATTTAAACCTAGATTTTGTTCAGCTTCTTGCTAAGCAATTCAATAGAAAAAATAGTCTTATTTTTATCTTTAAATTTGTTGAAGTCGTCATTCTGTTTAGAGTCAGACAGGCCTGAGGTCTAAAGTTACATGAATTTGGTCAAACTGACCCTGAATTCTTGACTGTAAACACCATAAATCTTCCCTGCAATAATTAGTTTCACATTGTAAAGGCCATGCTGTGAAGGGTAATCCCTCATGCAACAAGTTAAGTTTCTAATTTGTTTTCCATAGCACAGTGAATTCCAAAAGCTTTCACCATGTTTCTAGCGAGTCATTTATCAGCTTCATAATAAAGCATAGAAGCGACATCACAGATCATCTGCAGCAGAAACAGAGTTGTGTATTTCCTTATAGCAAGAGTAGGCAACAGTGCCTTAGGGCTGATTTTTTTTTTTTTTGCTTTCACCATTCACTTTGTTGTACAAAATTTTAAGTTTAAAATCTTTCTGAAAAGTAATGAAAAGCTTTAGAGCCCAGAGGTTAAGTTTCTCTATTAATTTTCATACAGAGAGTATATCAAATAGACCTCAGTAATATGGCAGTCTCATAATTCTCTATTGAAGTACAGCTTCACGTTATTGCAAAAGGCTTTACTGATGCAGGGGAACCTCAACACCATGAGTCAGCCTCAGAAATACAAAAGTACAGATGTACACAAGCGTCAGAAGTACATAAGTATAGGAGGTGCCTTTCATTCTATCATGTCACTTCTCAGAATTGGCCTATTACAGTTTTTCCTAGAGTACAGAATTTTGCATATGTATGCTTTATAGAGTAACAAAATATTTAGCATAATTCCTCTTCAAGTAGGTTTCAGTAATTGGTTTGACAGCAGTAGCATATATCTCTAGAGTAGATGTGAACTGCAGTTTTTAAATCACTGCTAAACTCAGTAATACTCTTCATGCCATCTTGATTCAAGACATTTTTTACTTTTTTTCTGTATTTCAGGTTAATTTGGTTTTTGGGTTTTTTGGGGGTGGCAGTGTAGGAGACACTGTTCAGTTTTGGTTGGTTTCTTTGTTTTTGTTCTTTTTTTTTCACGGAAGTTGGCTTTGTGGGAAAATGTATCAGATGCTTTTCACTCAAGTGAGTGTCCCTTTAAACATCATTTTTCTTCTATGGCAAAGCAAAAGTAATTTCAGGCAAGTAGCTAAAGGAAATCACTAAAAGACAGCATTAATCGTGACATACCTTTTTTAGGACAGTTTGGTTAGGTCAAAAAATATCTGCCTTTGTACTTCAGCACCTGTGAATCAAGAATTGAAGACCACAGTCCTTTTGTGTCACCCCTGGAGTTTGACCTGACATACAACAGCATGTCAAAAACCTTTATAGGAGAATCCTGTAAATGCCTGCCAGGAACACAACTGTAGATCATCTCTACAGTGAACGGTGACTTGTTCTATTCCGAATTTCATTCGGGCACAGGGACCATCTCGAAAGTCGTGCCTTCGTACCAGATACTCTGATAACAAATATACTGTCCCGATGTAACTTGTGTTGGGGATTATTAAAGCCCTAAAAGGTTACGAAAGGTTATGCTTCACCTGGTCCTCCCTTCCCTGCAATTTTCAAAGAAATTGTGCAACTAAAACCAGTATCATGAAACAGTAAAAGGGGGGAAAAAAAAAAGGCAACCAAAAAGAGCAACAGACAAGTTGGACAAGGTGAAGTATCAAGAGACAGTGTGGTTGACAAGTGCTTCATGGATTTTAGCAGAGAATCTGCTAGCAGGCTGTTGTGTAGTGTAACAGACCTTCCTTTGATGACGTTCTAGCTCAAGGGCTTTGTTGCTTGTTCAGGTGGCTTGTCTGAGAAAAGATACTCTGCCTAACGGTAACCCAGTGTCAGTGACCATTATTTTCTTAGCAGTGGGCTTTTCAAAGCAGATGTAGATCTCAGGAAATGGTGTTGGCTGGTGAGGCACAGCATTGTGGAAGTTGTTGGGCTCCTGAGTTGGAGCTGAAGGGGCCAGAGGTCTGTGTGATGTACAGAGGCTGTTGTAGTTTCAGCGCGTAGGGGGAGGTAGAAGGGCTGGGGTTAAGGGCAAAAGCTCTATCAGGGCAGAGCATTGGTGATTAGCAGTTTGACTGATGCACAGATTTCAGTGCTTTTGAGAATCAGGACTTAATTAGTAGGATAGCTGCTTAGTGATATTTTATCACCAACATTCAGTATATACTGAATCTAGAGCACATACTCTTGTTCTGTTTTGCAGGCCTCATCACTGAGCACCATGTGTGTATTACCGGCTTTATCCCATTAGTATTGTCACCCAGCAGGAAAAGTCCTTTCGAAAATAACAAATTGTATCAGTAACAAATCCAGACTTAACATTCAAGACCTTTTAAAGTCCATTTAAGACCTCCCCCAAATTACACTTCCTTACTGCAGATGTTGAGCACATACAAGGCCAACTGACTTCCACTGGAGGACTGTACTAGGTCCCAGGTGTCTCAGAGCATCTGCAATTAATAGCTGTAAACCAAAAAATGTATTGAACTGTTGTTCTCAGTGTTGCAAAGGTAAAGAGGGAATTGCGTTTTCTTGGATGCATATATACCGCTGCCTCAAGCATAAGTCTTTCCCTTCTACAATTCCCTGCCTCGTTCAGTACATAATACTGAACAAGTCTGATGAGTTCATGCATGGTCAAGGATTGTTCATCCCTGCGTCCTTTCTGCTGCAAGTGTTTTGTAGGGTGCACCAATATAACTGTTAACTGTTGAACCCGTAATACCTGAGATAAAGTAAGCTAAAAGATTCTGGTTAACTCACAGTAGGCAGGCCTGTACAATTATTTGACAATACAGTGACCTTATTTCTAGTGACGTTTGTTAGCTTATTGTGAGTACAGGCTCTGCTGAACTTTAGGCTGTTTCTTTCAAGCTGCTTTGATGTCTCTACATTCTTTGTAGTGGCATCAGATGGGGTTATTAGCTTAGGCACAGCACTATTGCTCTCATCCTTTTATGAGCTGTAACACCAACTTGTCATCTCCTGTTCATTCCTGTGCTCCAGGAGGACTCAACTCAGTGCACATCCTGCACCTTCAACTTCCTTCGTCAGTGGTCAGAAAGCCTGGAGATGTTGTCTCTTGGTATCTGCATATATGTTCTTCAGAAGCTTTGAAATTCAGGGTTGTTTTATTTGAAAAACTACCTAAATCATTTTGAAATACACGTTCCGTGTTAAAAAAGCCTTGAAGAAGATAATCCCATTGACTGAGTCGGAGGTCTAGACTTCTCAGTACAAAGGTCTCTTTAGAAACCTGGTCCAGACTTTCCAGGAAGGAACATCTCTTTTCCTCCTGACAATGATGATAATCCCCTACTGTTCAGTCATTTAAATTACTTAGAGACTTTTGGCTTGCTCATGGATGACTGTTCATGAAGGTTGGTTTCGGCTATAGGTTTAGGAAAATTTTCACAGGGAAGTTCAATATCTAGAACTAGTCAGCAATTTGTTGTGAATTTCTGAGAAAGGAGACCTGTCAAAAAAGAAATCTGGCTCATCTTCAAAAAAGCTTTTACAACATAGTCTGTTTTGATCTATGGTTCAGCTCAAAAAAACTGAGGAAAAAAGATCTGAGATAGTTAAAATGTCCCTGCTGTCATTTTTTTCAGTAAAACAATCTTTCATGTTCAGGCAACACTTTGTAGTGAAGTACAAGCTAACCTATCTTGGAATTTGAAAACCAACTTTTAAAGTGCTCTAATTGACCAAAACTGGAGCATTGTTGCATTTTTATTTGAAAATCCTCTTTTGATTTTTTTTTTCTCTCCCTTACCTCCCTCCCCCCCCC
>Ga0065711_1008288_pt1 | contig 28091 bp, 20 predicted proteins | sample Hoacrofraction12_FD_59098 | JGI IMG/M metagenome (GOLD analysis project Ga0065711, IMG submission 59098) | Hoatzin crop microbial communities from Cojedes, Venezuela - Epithelial fraction 12 v2 (version 2) | ecosystem: Host-associated > Birds > Digestive system > Esophagus > Crop | place...
CTTTTTTTTTTGTTTGACCTAGATTAAATCTGCTGCATTTTCAAGCCTTTTGGGAAAGCAACTAAGAACTAATATGCACCGGTTCGTGTGCCACAACACTTCCCTACCCATTATTATGTAAATTTTGACTAAAGTGCGACACAGATAGAAAAGATATCAAGGGCAAAATTGCCAGAATCGGCTTTTCTTGCTCTCTGAAATAACCCACTTATATTAAACAGTTTTAATGGCTAATAGCTGTAAAAGTATCTGAAGAATTTCAATGTATATTTTTTTTGTATAGGACAATGCCGGCTTTTAGCAAATTCCTGAACAGTCCTGCTGCCTGCGTAATGACCGGGACACAAATGGCCAGCACGCTGCTACAGCGTGCCAGAGCTTTCTGGTTTACTTTTGAAGGAAGGGGCCAACTTCCACATCTGCAGCTTGGTAATGCTCACTCGATATTTGCACTGGATGGTGACAAAGGGGGGGAAAAAAACAGGTGCAGAATTGGATTCTATACGTGGTGGCAGGGTAAATAAATACATATAAATCAGGTTTATAGCAACATGGCAATTTCACGTCATTACTAACTAATCGGTCCCTAAAGAAACCACCACTGCATGAGCTGAGCTGCAACAGTCTGGGCTGACGAGCGCATGAGAGATGTCCAAATGCAGCCTCAGAAAGTGCTGTGGAGATACTGAGGAGTAGTTGGTGGCACTGGACCTGGAAATCAGCACCGTGCTAACACCCCAGTCTGCAGGCTGATGGGAACACCACCGGCCTGGCCTGGGATGTTCCTCCTCTGCCAGCCCCTCCAAGCACCCACCCCGTGTAAATCCTTGGGAGAGTCACTGCTTTCTGAGACGGAAGGCTGTCAGTCAAGCAACACCAGCGAGCAAATCAACGCGGCTGCTCAGCTCCTCTTGTCGAGTTCACGTCTGGTCCATTCACATTTCTAGATTCTGGAGGTAGGGAATAACTGGGATCTTAGACATCATTACGTCTGGCTTACAATAAAACCTGCCTGTTAGAGCTTTTGGAAAAAAAATTCTCAAGTAAGTAGGACAGCAGGGGGAGAGGGTGGGGAGCTGGTATTCCTGCCTCTAGCTCTGAGGGGTCTCCCATAGGGAGTCACTGTACTTCCCACCTGTAAAGTACAGAAAAGAATAAAACAAAATACAGGAGAAATAAGAAAAAGTATTTTTTTTTAACTGGAAATCACTTTAAACAAGTCCTGCCATTATGTGCACACATTGTATCACAAAGAAATCTTGAATTTGAGGGGGGCATCTCAATGAAACTACAACACAAATAATCACTTATTTCTTATGCTGCCTTCTTCTCATTTCCTCTTCACCCTTTCTTTTCTTCTTTTCTTTCTTATTCTCACACTAATTTTCCTTAATCTTTAATTCACTTTCTCCTCCCTTCATATAAATCTGTACTCTTTTCTTCCTAGAAGCTGATCATTGTTCCTTTCTCCTTGGCCAGGTAACAATAACTGATCTGAGTTTACTGGCTTTGAAATGAATTAACATGTCCCCTGTGCAAGTTAACTCCTAAATTCATCCAACTGCTAGATTGGTCTTTGGATAGAGTAGACAAAAAAGGTTCAGAGTACGGATGCTAAAAAAAAATGGAAATGAAAAAGTAAGATGTCCTCCCTCATTAAACCATTCTCACAGCAGCAAACTGGTGTGACAGTGTACTTCAGTTCAAGAAGACTCTACAAAGATCATGTTTAGATAAATTAATGTAGGCAGGGACACATCTTTCCCTAACGGCATGTGAAAAGCTCTAGTCTCCAACCCCCGATACTCACTAGTAGCAAATCAAACTTCCTAGCACTCAGATCTTGTAGTCCGGGATTTCCCTCTATGTTTTCTTTCACTTGAATGCCTGAAGAAGATCGCTAAAGACAGAATCACAGAATGGCAGGGGTTGGAAGGGACCTCTGTGGGTCATGTAGTCCAACCCTCCTGCCGAAGCAGGGTCACCCAGAGCAGGCTGCAGAGGACCTTGTCCCGGCGGGTCTTGAATATGTCCAGAGAAGAAGACTCCACAACCTCCCTGGGCAGCCTGTTCCAGGGCTCCGTCACCCTCAGAGTGAAGAAGTTCGGTTTTCCCCGAGAAGACTGGTTTTCCCCGAGAAGTCTTCCAGACCACTGCTCTGAAGAAATCTCTGCTTGCACTGCAACTCCTGAGAAGTCACTCAAGTCCTAGTTCAACTAGGAGGCAACTCTGTAGCAAAAAATACTCTGAATAACACAGCTTTACCATGAAATTATCCATTTAAAATCTTTAAATCTTCAACTTTGAGAGCAGATTGCAATTTATAAAGCTACACTGTCACTAAGAAAAACCTGTACTTGGTACTGGAAATTTTTTTCACTGGTTAAATGCCAATGGCACCCCGAGCTGCATCAGGTAGAGCACGGCCAGCAAGTCACTGGAGGTGTTCCTTGCCCTCTGCTCAGCCCTGCTGAGACACACCTGGGGTGCTGGGTCCTTTTCTGCGCTCCCCAGTAGAAGAGAGACGTGGACATACTGGAGGAAGACCAGTGAATGGCCATGAAGATGATTAAGGGACCAGGGCATCTCTCATATGCGGAGAGACTGAGAGAGCTGGGACTGTTCAGCCTGGAGAAGAAAAGGCTCAGGGGGATCTTACCAACGTGTATAAACACCTGATGCGGAGGAAGTAAAGAAGATGAAGCCTTCTCAGTGGTGCCCAGAGACAGGACAAGACGCCATGGGCACAAGTTCAAATGTAGGAAATTCCATTTAAACATAAGGAAAAACATTATCACTGTAAGGGTGATCAAAAGTTGGCACAGTCTGCCCAGAGAGGTTGTGGACTCTCCACCCCTGGAGATATTCAAACCCTGCCTGGACACAGTGCTGAGCAATCTGCTGTAGGTGAGCCTGCCTTGAGCAGGGGTTGGATGAGATGAACCCAAGAGGTTCCTTCCAACCTCAGCCAGTCTGTGATTCTGTGAGATGGCAATGAAGAAATTTAAGTGGCTTTTCCACAAAACCCCCACCAACACAGCTTAACTTCCTCAGAAATATATTGCAAGTTTATTTAACTTCAGCAGGCAACATCAGTTAAATTACCCTTTTATTGTTGTAGTCATCAGTTGGGAACCAGCTCTCATTCACTAGCAAATTTCACACACAAGATGAGTTCTTCATAGCAAGAACACAGGAATTAAATCCTTTTTTGTAAGAAACAGAACCAGGGACATTAAAATCTCAGCATGGTCCATGTTGCCACAGACATGCAAGACAGTAAGAATGTCTTGTGTCGCACCTTGTTTTCAGAAATATATCAAGAAATTTATTAATTCAAAAGCTGAGATCATGATGCATTTTTTAAGTTACAATTTATCCAGTCCTGTTGTATCTGACAGGATGAGGTTTTGCTTCAATCCCACGCATTCCTGCAGTATCACAAGACCACCTATCCACCCACAGCCCTGCCAGCTCCCAGACTCTGAGCTTGTGTCTTCTACAGACAGCAAACGCAAGGCCAGATCTGGCAGGACAAAGGGACAAGAGAGGAAGAGGTCCAGGGAGAAGGAGTTATGAAAGAAGGCATAGGGTGGAAAGATTGCTATTGCTGACGCTTAATGAAAACCCATTAAAAAAAGAACAACAAAATCCCAACCCTGTCCCTTACCCAGAAACTTGGCAGGAAGATTGTGCATCGGTTGCTTTCAACACTTGTCTGGAAGACCTGGATATCATCTTTGCAAGAGAATCTAAATCTGACCATGGATAATTCATTTCTAGGAATAAGGTGTTGAAGTTCTTCTGAAAATAATGTTCAATGCCCATCTGACTCTTTAGATGCCTAAATGCTTTTGAACAATCTGGCCTTTAATCTCCCTGTGCCCCAGCTTCTCCTTGTAAAATGGAAAGAACAAAATGTACTGAGCTCAAAGGCATACTGTGAAGAAACCACTAAAAAAAAAAAAGAGTGAGGTAAAAAGATACTGCAATAATTGTGACATGAGTAACAGCAGAGCGATACCTGCAAGCGCTGCTCCCATCTAACCAACTACAGTCTCGCACGCCTCCTCCAAAGGTTTGCTTATAGCAAATGGAAGAAATCAATAGAAGACATTCAAGCTGTCTTAAGGGGCACTTAAGCAGCATGGGAAGAAATTGTAGGTGAAATATTGTCTCAAAGTGCCCTGAGCTTCAGTCAACGAAGACCTATTTTCCCCCAACACCCAATGCCACCCAACCCCGTCTTTTAGTGCTTTCGGTGAAGCCACCTAATCAGGGCTCCATTCTCTGCTGGTCGAAGAACTGACAAAGCCTCCACCCTGGGTCATGATTTGTTACAATACACACGCTATTTTCAAGGAGCAAATTTTTCATCTATTTGAAAACTTTTTTTCTTTGCACTGTGTTCCTTTTCCCCATCTGCAAAACTTGGGTCTAAACCCACCGTCTGAATACGTCATACTCCCTGCTCCGTTCGCCCAACACGCAGTCAAACACTTTCAATTCTTTCTTGACTTCCACATTCTAAACCCTTACACACCTCGTATTGATTCCTAGGCATTGGCAGTTTCACTCACTCAGGGTCACAGCACATGTCACATCTCTCCTACGCTGTGTACACCTTCAAGCGGTGTTTCATCGAAGGAGCTTCACTTTCCCTGCACTTGTTAGCAGTGACACATTCACTCCCCAGTTAATCTTTTTTTATACCAATAATAGAAAAGAAATAGAAGAAATTCCTGGCAACTCTTCTGTCTTTCTAGTTGGTGGAAACAATTTTATGCAGATGAAGATGCAACTCCATCGAGCCTTTGAACTTTAAGCATCGTCTTACTTGGCTTTGAACTCTCAGAAGGGCCCGTGATCTCGAAGCAATATACGCTGCCTCTGGAAGCTTCAAACAAGGGGGAAACAGCCATGGGTAGAAAAAAACGCCAAAGATGTTATTTTTTTAAATGCTTGATGCTCCTGGAAATAAAAAACCACAACTGAGCGTTATCTGAAGAAGTGTGTTCGGCACTCAAGTGTTTCCCTAATTAATTGTTTAGATGAGTGCTAAAATAAATGCAGCAGCAGCAAAGATAAACAAACCACTTTAGTAATAAAGCCATATATTTGTGCAGACACACAAAAATAAATGGCAGCGCTTAATGAGCGCAAGCGATGAGAACAAAGAAGACACTTTGTGTGGGGGATCCATGCCCAGAAAGCTCAAGCTCGATGACTTTTGAGAGGTATCTCACAGCAGCCTCCCGGCCTGAGTCACGCTGGCCCCTTGTACAGCACCTTGATTTCCCCAGACCAACAGTGTAAGAATAAAAATGCCCTGATGAAGGATTACAGCTCATGTTTCACCTTGCCTAGGCAGCCTCACAGGAGCAAGGAAAATACTCGTGGTAAGAGACTGTTATCCTAGTTTATTATTATTGTTCTTTATTTTTGTCTGATGACGAACTAACTTAAAATCTATGAAGGGACACGCAGAATACATGGGTAATGCATGTATTTCCAAAATGAGAGAGAGAGAAGCTAAGATGATTCACAGTGTCTTCCCCTTGTGACTGGAAAATGAACTAAAGAAGTATAAATACTGGGGGGAAGCGTTATCTTGCAAATCTAGGAACACAGTTTTAATGGCATTACAGAACTGTTAGAGACAGGAGAATTCAGCTAAGCTCCCCTCCCAGAGAGGACAGCATTATGCTTCCACATCTAATTCTTCCAAAGTTTTATCTGGTTCTATCTGTAGGTTTCCTAGAATCAGGCTTCCCATAATTTTCCCAGAAAACTATTTTGCAATCTCACAAACATTAATTTTAAAGACACTTTTCATGGTAAACATATTTAGTGTTGCTTAATTTCCTATTGCTATTTATTTGTTGAAAACCTTCCTAAAGAACGCTATTACTCTGCAACCTTTGTACAAATGATTCGCTAACCAGAGCAAAACAGCAAAGACCCACATATCATACAGGTAAAGACGTTAATCCTCCCAGCAGTCTTCATACACCTGATGGTTTCTTTCTTGATACTATCAACCATGTACAACTTGGAAAACTGATTGAAAAATCCATTCACCAATATTTAGTATCTTTTAAGGGAAGGGAATACTGCGAGTGTGTCAGACGAGCCACGGGGCACGTCTCAACTCCTCTAATTAATACCAGTTCAGAGCAGTCGAAACAAGAAAGTACCATGATATCCAGGCCCTATGGCTCTCCAAAGAGCATTTAATCAGCTGCAGTTTTAAAACAGATTGCTAGCAGCCTCTTTCTAAGTTATGACAAGAGAAATACTTGGCTAGAGAGGTAGAGGCTGTATGAAATGATTGGCAACTTATCGAGACAAGAAGAGAAAGAAGCTGGATGACTGGCAACTTAATCAGAGGGGGAAGGAAAAATAGAGGAAAGGAACAAAACGAGTGCCTAAACAGCTCTGTGTCGGCTCCCGTGGCTGTCAAAGGTGGCCTTAAGCAGGTAGTGGCAGGAGGGCTTACACTGAAGCTTGTCTGCAAAGCAGATGAAACTATTCAGTGCTCCTTGGCATCAATCGCATGCGGATCCTGAAAGTTTCTAATCACATTTGGAGTAGCATGATTCTGCACAGCGTTCCCCGCAGGTCCCCATGGCAGCCACAGGAACACGTCCAACAAAATATCATGGATGTGCAGCTTAATGGTGCTTTGCTACCAAAAAATACATTGAGCTTTAGAACAAAGTTCCCAGTCTTATCTGAAAGCTAAAAAAACCCCAACAAACCACTAAATAAAATAAAGAAGGGGTCCTTGTACAGTATTTCATCTTCAGCCTCCGCTCCTCTGACAAAAGTTTCTTTTAATCAGTATTCATTATGTATGAAGACCAACCTGAACAATCGTAATATTCTGGTAGCAGTATCCTTTAGATAATGTTAGAATGCGCCCTTGTCTTTTATTCAACAAGTTGTTACCACTTAAAATATCTAGTTTAAGGAAGAACTATGCAAACTTTTCCTCAAGGAGAACTGAGCAATGGTGGGTTAGAGGTTAGACTTCAAATGAGCTTTGCAACCACCAGTTCTTCCTGGGAACAAGCACAGCTTGGTCTTTGCACAAAAAATCCCTGCTCATAGATGACTTGTATTTATCCACAGAGTGCAATGGGTCAACAGAGAAACTGCAAAATGATGTCCTAAAAATCTGAAATTTCTTTTCCCACCCGAGATGGGGGATACGGGAATAAGGATGTGCTTGTAGGGAAGTCCTCGTAAGACTGGGACCCATAACTTGCACAATATTTTGGCTCCTGCTAAGCCTTATTAGGGCAAATCTCAAGGTATTTCCAAGCAATTTTAAATCCTCTATCAGATCGCAGCATTACTCACTCTTGCATTTTGTATGCTAGAAAGATAAACTTTCATGTATAGCACAATTATTTCTGGAACTGCATAGTGCACGTTTGCCCTAGAACGCATATCATAAGCTTTGACACAGAGATAACTAAGCGATTACTTGTCAACCTCCTCTCATTCCATCAGTCTTAAAAGATGGGATAAAAAAGCTTTTCATGTGCAACAGCAGGCTTCAGATTAGTCCTGCAGAGTTATCAAAAATGTGGAACTAAGTATCAGACAAGCCCAATTTTAAATGATGAAACAGTTACGAATTCTAAAACAATTAGGCTGATTTACAACACACGGCCTGATACAATGTAGGTTTGAATCCTTTTTTTTTCTTTTTAAAAGGGGACTCTTTTTTTCATGCTAGTCACAAAATAGTACAATCAAGTGGTTTTTTTTTTTTTCTGAATACTCAAAAGCAACTCTTACAAAGACATTTGTGGAAGATCCATATTTTCCCTGGGAAGATACCCACAGAAGTGAGTTACAGACCTAGGAAAGGCAAACCACGACTACAGCTGAAGAACAGCATCACCTCCTTTTTCTACAGCTTTTCAGTGGTGCTCTGCTGCAGATTTACTCAGTTTTCACTGCTAGGTCCCTCATTTCCACTTGTAAATGAAGGATTCTGGGGTGCTATGAAGATGAATCAGGCGAGGCTTGCAGTTTTCCCCTCTGCTCTCCCTGATGGCTGCTCCCAGAAAACGGGTGCATCTTAAATACTTCTGATCCCATCGGGGTTGGGCTTTAAACAAACACTGACATTGGCAATGCAACTCTGCTCGGTCATGGTACTAAAAAGTCATTATCTGTGTTTTGATATCCATATAATTATTACCTGTGTTTAAAAAGAAACAGAAGACTGGAGAAACTCTCGGTTAACACACGACGATGCTAGTGATGGCAGCAACATTGCTCCAAACCTAGTCTGCAGAACGTTTTGGCTCCTTTATTACAGAATACTGGAATTCACAAGATAAAACATAAAACAAAAGCTACCAGGCATTCACAACCCTTTTTTAAGGCTTTCACTTTTGCAACACACATGGACAACGGATTTTAAACGAAAGTTCTGTTTCTCTATTCTTAAGGGTATTAATATTTTAGTATGACTGCATCTGTGAATGAAGACATTCAAAAAGCCATTATGTTTTCAACTTAAGTTAATAATAAGGCTATTTTTCCACCCACTCTCTGGCACAGCTGTAATGTTCTTGGCCTCAAGTGGGAGGCAATGTGGAACAAGGATTAGCAAGATGGATGATATACAACATACAGTGCCAGTTCATATAAAATATAACTAGATTGGAAATGACTGTTTACTGTCTCAGTGATTACATGACCACTCTTTTTCCTTCCAAAGAACATACAGTATGTGGCGCTCCTCTATGCCAATAAAGCTTAGTGCATAGCACCTGGGTAACGACCAATTAATTTCTGAGCTAAGCCTGATGAGGGGGTCAGCCAAAATCTGAGGCAGAGTTTATCCCCAGTACTATTTTACTTGACAGAAAACGCATCCCTCCCATTCAGCAGTACTAGCACACAACCGGGATTATACAACAGAAAATAAATAAAGTGGGCGGACCAAAATATGAAAAAAATGTTAGGACTCTATGTGTTTACAGCACACTAAAAAAACACTTCATCTTGGAGGAAGGGGGGAGTTGGGAACAGCATCCCACGGTCCACTTCCAAATAAAATCGGAGAAAACATTCAGGAATGCACTCGACAGAACAAGCATGGATTTGGCAGACAACCAGCCAGATGAACTAGCAGGTCTCTTTGCAGCTAAGTTAGATTTCCAAACCTGATACCTTTGCATCCTGGAACATGAGATGTCTGGCCCGATCTAGAGACCTGCTTCTCTTGACCAAGGCCGTAGCGGCTCAGCCATGTGGCACGTTCAGGGACCATCGTACCTCTAACCCAGAAAGCCACGTGGGTCCAAGTTTGATGTCCTGTCCAGGCATAAAATCTCTTTAACCGCAAAGTCAACACAAGTTGTTTCAAGTCTGAGTGCTCAGCAGTTCCCATCACTTGGACGACTGGCCACAGCCACTGCCAAACTGTCAGCAATACTTCAGAGATGAACAACAATTTAATAATTTTAGTGAACGAGCACTTTCACATGAAAGAGAAACAGAAGTGTTCCGAAATGGCAAAATCCTTTCTTGTCCCTAAGCAAAGCTCCTCTGAAAGAGCTGTTTGCACAATCCACGCACCTCTGTTTTCATGTAAATAGTTTATTGATTTAATAAAACATATAAACTGGCCTACATTATTATTATACTAGCTGTAGATGATTTATATTCACTGAGCAATCTATTCCCACAAAAATATTTTCATTGCAATTAATCCTAACCCAGGCTCCTTCCCTCACCAGCTAACGTTCAGGCACTTCGCAGTGCACATCAGCTACTTCAACAAACACGATGAGCAACTCTTGGTTTTCTTCACCGCACAAGGCCTAAGCGGACAATCTCGTTACACGCCCTGGACGACGAGAAAGACATTAAGTACTAGAATTTTTCCTGTTTGAGTAGCCCAGTAAGACCTAGCCAAGCTCGCAAGCTGGCTCTCGCTGTAACCTCCAGAGTGTCAGAGTTTCCATGAGCAGAGTCCGGTCGCCGCAGCCTTGGCCCCGCACGCCCCAGCCTTTTTTTTTGCAGGGCGTTGCTCCAACACTGTGAGCAACCACCTAAAGTCTGTAAGTCTGCTCCTTTGACACGCTCCGTTTGGAAAGCGTAGGAGAAATGCTGTTAGATAAGAAGAAAAATAAGAAGGTGGGAAAAAAGGGACAAGTAGGCACATTCCCTTCTCCTACTCGCTCTCTAATGATCTTTGTGCTGTTTTCTTTTAAATCTCAGTTAAAATTTCAGCCCTTTACAGTAAGCTCAGCACAAACAGATCTTCGCTTCAACAAAGCAGCACAAAGCCCTTTTTGTTGAGGACAGGGGTCCGAAACTCTGGCGTCTGGGCTGCGCGGCTTTGGGTGCAGGCGCGCTTTCAGTCCCCCTCACTCATCTCTACCGTCAGTCTTTCTGGACAAAGATCATTTTGCCAATCTGTTTGCACAGCATATTGTACAATCTGTTACGTGCATTTGCAATACCAACAGCAAACGATAACCAGAGCATGTGGATGAGACCGGAGCCCCCAGTTTGGGGTCCCTTTGTTATCTGTGGCGCACGGACCCTCGCCCGCAGCGCAGGCGGCTGCACTGCTGCCGCACCGCACGCACGCACCATACCGCAGGCACTCTCCACGGAACCTAAATACCGTATAGTCCCTAGAAAAAACAACCCCAAAGGGTTTTTTTTTCCATTCCTTCTATTTCAAGGGACCCATTCCAAAGCTAGAACCATGACCATGCCAACGGGAGTGAGACAGCAAATTACCTTCTGTAATACCCTCCTTAAACAGAAAACAAAGCCATGAAACTTCGGGACAAAGAGGAATGGTTCGCGCCAGATGCTACCTAACGGATGTTCAATCATAAATGCTACACACAAATGTATGAAAAAAAATCCCTACTTTTAAACAGATTGTTCCCCCAAATCACATCTGACTGCGACAGTAATAATGTTTCTCATCCTTACTAAATATTTGCCTTTTCTTTTTTTGAGATAGCAAGCACTTCTGACATTTGCTGCACAGAACATTGTGCACTCGCTCCGTGCAGCACAGATTGCTAGTCTGCTGCTTCACATGCTGATTCCTCTTTTGTGAACTGAGACCTTGAATACTTCCATGGGGGAAAAGCAGATCAATGATTTAAATTTTTAACAGAGCTAAACAATCCCCTGTAATGAACATCAGTCGACACGGGCAATTACAGTTCCTTTTTCCCCCAAAACACAAAACCAGAAAAACAAAGAGGAAATTGTAACTCCTGTGAACGGCACATGCCTTGCTGATCGTCCCAGAATGTCAACCGCATGCAGAAATATGGGTGGGTGAAGTTCAGGGGTGACACAGGGACCGTTCAAATGCAAGATGCGTAGGTGAACAAAAAACTTTTTGCCATTTGATTCGGCCAACAATACAGAAAGTCGCTGCAGAAATGACTCCACTCTTTCCCAATTTCCATAAAAGAGCGGTTCAAACCCTTTTTTGTTGTTGTTTTTGATGCTGAATGAACGGAGAACAAAAGAATTTTTTGCCAGATTTCATGTATTTGCTTTTTAAAGGATGCATATGAAAATAAAATAATATCAAACATAAAGGAGACGCATACTTCAATGGTATTTTTGACATTCAAAAACATTCTGCAAAAACATCCAGTCTATCGCATTTTCTCCTTAATGGTTAAAACATAAGAGCAGAGCAGGGAAACCGGGTATCTTTATCACCGGCTTGAAGCATGTCTCTGGCGATGCCACTGTGTTTCCACGCGCCTGAGTTTTCCATTTATACAATGTGCATATCTTAAGGCAGCTGCGTTGCTGCTTTGACGTCAGAAGTCACACAAAACACCTTCCTGGATCTCACTGTGGCATCGCCGTATACTGCGAGAGTGAGAATCCTGAATTAATAAAGGCATTAAAAATACCACCAGGATTATTCAACGAAATCCCTCTGCCATCCCAATAGGTTACTGCTCTTACTAGCGGCGCGGACCGTCCCGCCACCCCTCCCGCCGCACACCCAGACGCCGTCTCCATCGCTGGGGCAGCCGTCGTCCACGGCAGCAACACCCCAACTAGGCAGGGCACTTCTGCCGAAATCACGCCTTCGCTAGACCCTTGGAAAACCATCTGTGAGAGGAATCCCCATGAACAGCCTTCGGCAAGGGCTCGGGGCTTACACATTACGGACACGCAGCCGTACCTGCGCCCGGCTTCCAGCCCATTCCCATTCAGCAAAGCAGCGAAGAACAGGCTTGAACTTCAATCACGTGCCGAAGCCATCAGGGCTATGTGCTTAGCTGAACAGGGGTCTTCATGAGCCAAATATTATTCTTAGTAATAAGGAGACCTGGCAATACACTAGATGGAGCATTTGATAGTAAGTAACATTAATTCAATTAAATCCTCTTACAGCATCCACTCGCCAGCTAATGTAGTTTACAGTGAAATTTTCTCCGGCACTCATTTAAATATAATTGCTGCACTTATCTTGTCATGAGGAAATTTCTGAAGGTTACTTGTACCGTGCATGTGTAAACCCACAAGCTATGCTGACCTTTAGTTGTAAGATTTTTTTGAACTACTTAAACTGCAGCATCTAAATAATGATGATGATGATAATAATAATAATAATAATAATTCCCTACTTTCACACAGCACCTTTTAACTCAGTATATACCCAAGCGAGAACCAGCAAGCAACAAAGCACAGAAAGGCACACAGCTCAGAACTGGGAAATAAGCTAACACTGTTGGAAACGTAATGGCTGGGAGATGACACCCTCAGAAACCAGTGTTTTGGCTCAATTCTTCCGCAAAAGGTGAAGGGGTACTCCATGAAGATAATTCTGTATTTACCTTTCATACACAAGCTGGCACTATGAATAGCTGCGGGGCATACGGGGCACGCCAGCATCACACTGCAGGATCATCTTCTGTCTGAATTAGAAGAGAGGTCCACATCTACTGACCCAATTGACTGGTTTTGGTGGCGCTCCCAGGTGCTCTTCTATAGGTAGCCCAGTGATATACTGGAAGGAGCCTACAGCATTCGCAAAACTGGAAACTGGGAGGTGTCAGCCAAAAAAACCCCTGACAAACAAAACAAAAAAACCCCCAACCCTAAACTAGAACTTCAGTGTTCACAACTATCCATAAATCTAATGTCTTGAGGGTTTAATGAAATATTGGAAGGACAGGTACAGAGGTAGGCAGAGAAACCTGCTGAGCATGAGGGAAACGGGCACTTTGGACAGCCCCACCTATACTCTGGACATGCCCTTGTCTACGGCAAACTGCTCTGTTGTAGGCTCTTTTTCTTGTCTTCTGTTTCTCACAACAACAAGAAGCACCCTCAAATTCAAGCTCTACTCCATTTTGCCCTTTAAAAATACAGAAGAAATGGTACATTCTGGGCTCCTCGGGCAGCACGCACCAAGCAGAGCGTAACCAAGCAATCCACACCTAAGTGCTGATGGCCATGGGAGGTGAGAAACGCCAAGTTTAAAGAGGAAAAACCCCACTTCTCAGGCCACTCCCTGGACTCCGCAATGCAAAAGGAAACCCTGCTGCTTAGTTTTTACTTGTCTGTACACGTGGCCAGGTAGATGTTTGCAAGGGTGAGAAACATTTGACATAAGTATGTCTGGCCATCAAGGCTTGCCAAGGCTTTACCTTTTTTTCAGTAATAAATAAAAAGAGGGAACCAAGCATCTTGCCCTCCCCATTTCCATCCTCCTGCTCAAACGCAGGTGCCTGTCACATCAAGAAACATCAAGCGATTTCGTTCAGCTCTTACGGCACACAATAGCAGACGTTCAAGGGAGAACGTGGGACCGCGAAGCATTTTAAAACCCTTAAATAAAATGCGGGCTACAGGAGGCTCTCATTCAGAAGTAACATTTTCCCTTCCACAGAGAGTTCTCCCACGCTCTGGTGAAGTGAATTAAAATTGACATGGAGAAAAACCTAATTGAGCCAGAGACAACACAACACTTTTTACTATAGAAACTGAAGCCCCAGCGGAGTTCCTCAGGTTAATATAGTCCATTTTAAATCTACAATGATTTTTATATCCCATGATCTGCAAATAATAAAAGAAGCCTGTTGTTTAATACTCATTGTGTTAACTAGGGGGGGCATGGGAAGAGTGGGAGCCGGTGCCTATGGGTCTGCTCCACACTCATTTCCTACCTGCAGTCCTCATCAGATCCGATTAATACATGAATAAACTAACGCAGATCTCACCTGGGCAGTGTTAACATAACAAAATCTCTGTGTCAGCCAGCTCTGGGCTTCCAGCACTGAGACTGAAGGGAGCAGACTGGATTCAGGCGACACAACACGGGCACAGGCAGGATGTGCCTCTCCGCCTGCTCGAAGCGACTTGAAAACTTTGGGAGAAGCTCCCCCAGGCCTCTGCATCTCGCTTCTTCCAGCTGGTAAAAACGACGATATCTGTCTCCCTTCGCAAAACACTTGGAGATCTGCTCTGCTGCTTACGGTGCCATGCTCATCCTGGCAGCTAAAAAGTTTCACGCAGTACGTGATAATAATCCACTCCCTACTGAGGTACAGCTCCCTAAAATTGCAATTGAAAGCGTGACATCTTGAGCTACCAGGACAGTTTAATTATTGTCTGAAACATAAATTTTCTCAATTCAGTTAGGCAAATAAGAGCCACAGTTTATTAGAAAACATCTTCCACCTCTTTATAGCTCATCTCATTCTTCTAAAAGAATGCATGACTCAGATGGAGCAGTTATTTTAAATTAAAACCACAAGGTAGCAGACACTGAAGTTTTTTCCTCCACTAATAATAATGAATTTATGCACCACAGAGTTTAATCTGCAGAGTGGAAGCCTAACGTCCCACTTAAAACTGCACACTCATGGGCATAGATTAGACAGTAATTAGGTTCAGTGAAAACCAGAAAAGATCCACTGGAAACATTCAAATTTAATTTATTCACCGGCTTCTCTCAGAGTGTTTTTATAAGCAATTAGAAAGACACAGACTCCTGAAAATGCCTTCTTCCCTGAGACAGAGGGACCAGGAGATTTATACGGCATGCGCAGCCTTCCACCATAGCTCACTGACTTGAGTTAAGCTCAAACCAGGCTTAGAAGCCGCTACCAGACTTCACCCTTAGGAGCTATTTGCTATTCTTTTGAAACATGCTGATGGGTACAGTGCGCTACAGAAAACGATGTCTGAAAACAGGTAATACTACAACTGGCAGGGCGCATCCTTTCCTGGCATCTGGATCGCCAGGGTCTGACGCTGAGCAGGCTATGGGTGCTACCAGACCCAAAGCCACACTGCTCCGGCAGAAAATGCCGGGTGACAAGGTCTGGTGCAGAAAAAATGGAAGTAATGAACTAGCAATTAATTTACGCTGCAAACACTACGCCTCTATCCATTTTGTAACATATTTCAAAATGATAAAGAATAACAGGCATCCTTTCAAGGCTTTCCTGGGGTTTAAATTTCATGTTAAGAGCTAGCAAAATTGCCAACATATTTATGCTAAAATGTTTTCCATGGTCTTCAGCTTTTTACTGTGACCCATCATTGTAATATTTACGTGTCTCTCACATCATGTCAGTAGGAACAGAGAAATTCTGACTGCCTTGGAGTCTCTTCTTCTGCCTTTTGTTGAGCAAAACTTCTTGCATTGTGGGCTTTAATGTCAGGCTTTTATTTATTTGTGCATATGTGTGCACAGGCACTTGGGCCTTATTTTAGTGGGGTGACAGGAGCAGACGATGAAAGCAGTAAACCGCTGTTCTCACGGTGGAAATGCGACTTGGAAGCTGCAGTGCAGCTGAAATACACGCTCAAAAGGTTGCTCCCCAATTACACTTCATTTTTGACATTGCTCCGTTGTCAGATGTTTTCTTCCTTTGCGTTTCACGCCAAAGTGCGTGAAGATTTGAGACCGCTTCTCAAATCCTTCGCAAAACCTCCTCCTATGTTAGGAGCAAATGATTCAAACATTAGAAGCGCACAGAATTAGAAACTCTATATAATAAAAGAAGGGTTGTGGGTTGGGTTTTTTTGAAGCCATTGTTCTTTAACAAAAACACACATCATTTTTTGTATGGCAAGCAGATAAATACTGTATGTTTATTCATTTAATAGAAAATTGGAAAAGAATTTCAGTGCCACCACAACGTCATAAAAAGACAGAAACTCACTGATGTGAGCTTTAATGTGCAACTGAAGAAATTGGATCCCATAAATCTCCACCTGACAGTATCTGGCAGTATTACAGAGGTATATATTTTAAATGTAGGCACCAATCTTGAAAATACTTAAACATGCATGTGATTTTATGTCTGAGTATTATAGCCATTGATTAATTCCTTTGTGCAAGTGCGTGCATGACTTGAATTAGATTTTTCCATGCATTACAATTTTTGCCTTTGAGATTATATATTTGAGAGACCAAGGTCTGGCATATTATTCAGATTCAACAATGCAATTTGATTAGCTGTTTTTTTCAATTTTATTGGAAGTTCAGGCTTTTTTAGCTGCCTGCCTATGTGTTTTTTCTGACATAATGATGGCATTACAAAAAACAGATTACACGTTTATATTTTAAGAACATTTGGGATTTTTTTGTAGAGTTCTAAAATATTCTAAAGGTAAATGCTGGATGGTGTGCTGAAGAAGTCAACCATTATAGCAAAGAATTGTCTGCCTTTTTTAACTATGGTGCAAAATATTCTTTTCCAGCACTGTCTCGACAAAACACCACTACTGTTTAAGCCCCCTAATTCTCACTCATTAGCCTTCAACTGTTTTTAAATAGAATTAGAAAAAATCCCAGACAGACACATCCCTCCCTTTTCCGTCTTCTTGTTTTTCCTGAACTGTCAGGAAAACTGAACCCGTACTTTCACCTGTATTCCTCGAGTTGTTGAACGTACCTGGAAAGTGCTTGGATTAATTTCATGTCTGAATTGAAGCTCAGACATCTTTTTATCTAACTTGCCTTTTCCTCAAGTGTTTATCAGACATGAACACTAGAGATCAATTAAGAAAACCACAACTGGAATATGAAGTCCTGCTCTTCTAATGGCTGGTCTGCATACCAGTTTTCTATCAATTCAACTAAACCAATTCATGTAGTTCAAGTTCATGCACTTTTCCAGCATAGATGTAATGTGCTTATACAGTCTTCGCTTAATTTTGAAAATCCATACGCAGTTGTAAATCATAGCTAAGCTGCTACAAAATTGTGCCACCAATGAGCCTCAAAGCACTCTACTTTAATCCCTTAGAGATGTGTTAATTTTATTAATTTCTTACAGCAACACCTAGAGCCCTCACTTCTGGACCAAGCCCCCGCTGTGATAAATACTGTAAAAACACAGAGTGAAAAGACGCCTAAAAAAAAAGCTTAATCCTGCTACAGCTCCAGTCCTTCGCATGCTGCATATCAGAACTTCAGAAACAAGGCTATGGAGGGTTTACGTGCTATCACCCTGTTCAAACACCACAACCGAAAACCACTCTCTGCCCTATCCCCCCACCATCCCCTGCTCCTCCTATTTTGCAATACCAAACCCCCACTCCTGTTGCAGCATCTTCACAAAGATCTCCCACTACTTCTGCACCGTCTGACGGGGTTGGCTTTGCTATCGTGCGTTTCGGTATTAAAGGGGCTGACCTTCTTCCCATGGTCAATGATGGGAATACACAGTGAGACTGATTTATGTGGGCAACAGGTTTGCGGTCAAGTACGCAACGGGACGTTGTCCTCATCTGCTCCCTCTCTTCAAGGCAATGCAAAAATATCAGGGGTCATCAGAAATCTCAGCCCCTCTTCACGCGGGACAGAGATCAGCCACTGTCAGCTGCGCCCACCGCAGCCTTGGCACCTCGTCCTGCTTACGGGGTGAAATCGCACTGGGACGCGGGGAGCAGCCATGTCGCACACTGCTCCAGGCACATTATTTCAAAACACTAAATGGAAGCAAGCAAGAGAAAAGTTTCTTTTGGAGCTTTTCTTACTGCTGCATCTGGAAGACCATTCTCTGCTCTGCAAGTGGAGGAAGACAGTGTGACTTCAGAAGTTGGGTTTTTTCTGTTGGCCTGCTGTTTCTCAGTCTTGAGTCTGTGCTGTGCAGTCCCTGGGCTTGATACTAATTGAAAGAGCTTATCTATTCCTGCTTTCTGTATGCACTTCAACATACTGCAGAAACTTCAATCGTATCCCCTCATAACTTTTTCTTTCCAAACCAAAGTCCAGTCCTGTATTCTTCCACAGCTTTTCCCCTTTTAGCTTTCTTGTAAGTCAATGCTTGAAGCCCTTTACAAGTTAGCCTTCTCAGACCTTTTACCATGGCTTAACCCTTCCTGACTTCATAGAAAATCATGCTGCTCTGCTCTGGACCTCTGCCCTTTTCTACAGAATAGTACTAAATATCGGTAACTGTAGCTTAAACATGATCAAAAAAAATTCCTTCTTTAAGCGGTACAGTATTTCCTTGAAAGCTGTATTCAATGCTTCCATTTATACAGCTTTGCGTTTTCTGTGCCTTTTTGACCACACGGATACAAAACATCATGTCAGTCCTTTTATGATCTGTGCACTCTTCAAATCCTCTCCTGCTCTCGAATCTCTGAAAAATATACTCATTCAGCATACAGGCTCACTCCAAACTCAGATTTACTCCTCTCGCTTAGGGTTCGTTTTCCCCAGTTGAATCTCTTTGTATTGGATTGTTTTCTCCAGGCTACCAGGTGGCTTCGCCCCCATCCAGTCCCTTCTGCATGATCCAAAAAGTTGGATAACAAGTTGGTGTTTCATTCTGTCAAAGCCATTTACATAGAGAGTGAAAAAGTATTGATCTCCAATAACAGTCCCTGTTGCTCTCCAATCATCAGCCCCTCTCCTCCCCTGGCCCGTAACCTCTCCCCATTCTAATCTGCCCTCGATCATCCACCCAGCTCCTCTCTCCATTTGAAAACGGGCCCTTCTCTGCTTCCCCAGCAACCATATGTGTTAGTCTCCCGTGTGACACTGTGTGAAATGCCCCTGGGAAATCCAACTTGATTATATACACAATTTCACACCCGTCCACTTTCAGAGAAACCTCTTGAAGAACTCCAGCAGATTTGTCGAATAAGAATTACCTTTTATAAAAATCAGCGCACATCTATAATATATTTTATAACGCTACTTATAGCCCATATAAAATTATAGGATTAAGGTTCTTTAATGTATAAATTTAAACATCCCAAAGTCAGAAACTGACAGTTAAAAACTCAACTTTATCATCTGCTCTCCCTCCCCATTGTAATTCTAACAGCAACATCTGGCTTTTGCCAGTCTTTGCCGTGGGAAACCTCACACAGCGCACAAAGCACCTGCTAAAAAAAAATATGCAAGGCACTTTTTCAGTCAGTGCATTAAAGATTTCCAGTCTGCGATTGTACCAGAAGATCTCTCCGCCATGATCACGAAAATTTAGTCTAAAACACACGTGCGTAATGGCTGTGGTCCCAAGTCCTGCAGTTTCGACAGCATATGTGCTCATGACACAACTCACCGGATCTCACAAGCTAAACAATGTTGGCGTGGAACTGTGAGAGCATTCAAAACACAAAATAAGTCAAAATGTGCAAAGCAACCCTGACTCCTGGAGTGCTGGCCAAAGGGAGCTGATAAAAAGCATCTAAATAGTTTTGCAAAATGCAATGCATTGAAATCGCTTCAAGGAGGAGAAGCATGCGGCTGGCTGAGCAGCGATGCAAGGGCAGGCGAGGAACCGCTGGTTAACGTCTTCGCCGGTGCTTAGGACAGTTGGGATGAGTTTGTGTGAGGAGCAGAGCACCACAGCTCTGCGCCCGTGTGGGAGCACCCTGGGTCTCTTCTCTCCTCCCACCGTGCAGAAATTGGGGCATCGTGAGCAGGGCCCAGCCGGAGGGCTACACTGTAGCCGAAACGGTACCCAAACAAGCCAGGCAACCTCCACCTTCCCCGCTACGCCGTGCCCGCCCGGTCTCTCCTGTATGCAGCAGATGAATGCCTCATTACCAGATTCCTCCGCTTGCTTCCCGGTAGACTTAAATTACCATGTTAAATAGGATAATAATAAACACTGGCCTTTAACTACAGCACCTCCTTGTTCGCTCAGCAGCCTCCCTCTAATCTGATAAAGGGTCTGCAACAGGCTACAAGGCAACCCGGCGTCAGTTGTCACACGGGTGCCTGTCCCCGGCTTCCCGCAGCGCGATTCCTGCGGTAGCACGTCAGGCTGACACAGCTGGCTCGGGGGACCCTGACCCCCGCAAGAACTAACGGGTATCAGAACAGGGGTAGGTACCAAAAGGACGTTGTGGATCTGGCCCAAGACTCTTCTGCCACACTTCAGAGGGCAAAAAGCAGCCCCGGGCCATCTGCTTGCTTCAGCACTCGGACTCAGAATGAAAAGCAGCCAAGGAAATCTTTCTGGCTTAGGAGAACGGTGGGGAAGAAGAGAGATCTGGGCGGCAGCGTACATCGCCTTTGCACAGTTTGCTGCATTTGAGGTATTACAGAAGCTCTCCTTAACAACTACTCTGGGAAAAAAGTCATCTATCCACCCAGAACAAATTATATAAAGGGAGCAAGCTGGACTGGGAACAGAGAGGGCTGATCCGCCTAGACTTTGAATCCCCTTAGCCCCCAGAAGCTGAAAGTGTCATTTATTTCAGTGTTACAGGATTTCCTGTCTTTTGGGGTTTTTTTTTGTATTTAGTTTACCTAATCCCCTGGATTTCTCTTGTTGCAGTAAGAGGAAAAAGCCTTACAAAACAACAGGGGATAAACACAAAGTCAAATTGCTTTGCTGAGCTCTTTCACACATCCAGAAGCAACGGGGGAACTGCAAACTCTGGAAAGCACGCGGAGTTTCCTACTGACGGGGGATATTCCAACCACCACCCAACGAAACACAGCCGCTCCTGAGCTTCCCCATTAATAAAGCCGAGCTTCAACACTCGCACTAGCAGCAATACAGCTGTGGAAGTAAGAAGATTTTCCTCTAGTTTTCCAAAGCAAGTAAAAGTTGGCTTTCTACCTGTCTTCCTCCTCTTCCTCCAGCTTCAGCTTTGCAGAGCTGGCAAGCAATACAGAAAAGGAGGAAAGGCACGAACTAGGCCGTCTGTCGTTGGAGGGTATGAAAGACAGTCTTAATAACAGCAGGAGAGAGAGAAGCAGCCTATGGTTATTTTTGACAGAACCGGGAGAGACTCAGATTGCAGCTTCATAAACAGCTCATCAGAGAAAAAAATTCTGCCCAAACTGGAGAAGCCCCTTCGGCCAAGCTAACGGAAATATGCAGCCCTTGTCTGGTAAGAGAGAACCCTTTGGAAAATCAAAATGCCTTTTCTTCACAGAACAAAACCAAACCGCCACCCCACCAACCCCCTCCCCCCTGCATAATGTAGTAACATTAACTTGCAATTCTGTCGTTACAACTCATGGCTTGCAGAATATTCAGAGAAAATTTCTGGCTGATACCACAGCCATGACTATGCAATGAAATGAAAAATGGACTTTTTCCAGCATCACCCGGCCACAAGGTCCCCTTGATGCCCTGTTCTGCAGAACTGGAGGTGATGCACAGAGGCAGTGGGCAGGAAAATGCCTGGCATTACCTCAATCCACCCAGCTCAAATAAAATAAAAATGGTTGTTTCGTGTGGGTGTTTACACAGAAGGAGAGCACGGAATTCAACTCCATCCCCGAACAAAAAAATCAAAGCTCAGCTTCGTTATTAAGTGCCAATTAGACAGCACAGCTGAAGTATTCCTCATGCATCGCGATGACAAGAAGACTATCAGATGTTTTTCAGGGCAAGTTTGTTTGTTTCTAATGTTCTTAACAATCTCTCACACAGAATCCTTTGTGCTACTGGATTAAGAAAATAAAGATCTTTCCTAACCAAGAGACAGCCACGAGAAACTCCAGAGGTTTCTATATCTAGCGTCCTTGCTGGCAGACTCAGCCAGGAGGAAGGGCAGAGCTGGAATGGAGATATGCTCCTCCAAAGCTTCCAAGGGAAAAGCTGACCACCGGAGAGGCTTGCTGCCGTGTCAGGGAAATACAAGTCTGAAGGTTATTCTGTCTGTCTTGAGGATTAATTTCTTTTACTCATTAAAACATATAATGCCTGTGGTGACATAAAGCATCACCTCTGCATGGCTGAAAAGAGTCCGAGCAATAAAAAAAACCCCAAACCAACCACCTTTCAAAAAGAATATTGAATATTGGGACTACAAGCCTTCAGAATTAGTATACAACGATTTGCATGACCTGCGCTTAGTCCTTCTGCCTGCCAGCTGCCTGACACACAGGTACAGTATAATGGAAAACACTACAGAAACGGGAATCAATGGCTTGCTTCTGTCTAACCACGGTATCATTCTCACTTCATTTACTGCTTAGTGGGAAGGCATTTCTGTGGCCCGGGAATCAGCTCTTTCTAAACGGACGAGTCTCAAAGTTCAGCATTTTAGTGGTTTAACCTAAGTAGGAGTTTGCTCATCCATAGCAGCCTGGACTGCAGAAAATCCAGTTGCTTGACCTCTTAATGCTGTCTTCTATCCAGCATGACAAGAAAAAGACACTTGGTGAGGGCTCTGCGCTAACGTAGCAGGGGGCTACACGCTACGATACATCAACCCTGGGGAATGGGGGGAGCTGGAAGCAGAACTACACCGAAACCCTCTAACCAAAAATACTTTCAGCTTCTGAAGGGAAAGAGCAGTCTAGTACGGGGACTTGATTAGCAGCAAGGTATGGTGAGATGAACCCCCCCGACACCAGTGTGACACCAACGCACCAAGTCTTATAATCAGAAGTGATGGATGCAAGCAACCCAAAATGACCTCATATCACTCAAAGCACCAGGCCGCTCAAATTGGGGCAGCAAAGCAGAGGTGACCGCGAGGCTCCTCTGCCCCGCGCCAGGGCAAGGAGGGAGGGCTGAGCCTCGGCGCAGGAGCACCCCGAGCTGTGCTGCCCGCCTCGCGATCGCCAGCACCTCCCACTGAACTGGAAACCTCCAGCGGGTCCTGTTTTGCGCTGTTAGTCAGCTGCTCGCCCAAAAAATCACTTGATGATCTTCTCCGTAGCATGCGCGCTTTAAAGGATTTTAGAAGCAGTGGCAGGAGTGCAGTAAGAACGAATAAACATCCAGCGACCTTACAGCCAGGCACACAGGCACATCCAGTTACGCCTCTGAGCTGCACTAATGATTTGTAATGCCAGCAACACCTTCATACACCGAACCCGAAGAACTCAAAGTGTAAACAAGAGTATACAGCTATTTCAGGAGAAAAATGCATTCTGTGAAAAAAAAATACTCACTTTCAGTCTACATGTAAGCATATGTTATACATACATAGCTATAATACACAGAATTCTCACATACTTAAATGTGCATATATATACAGTTAAAGAAAGCAACATAGTTAAGGACAAATACTTTACATCTGTATGGAAAAAAAAATGCAGGAAGCAAAAAAACCCCTTTGTTTTTGAAAGATACCAGTGCCAAAAATCAATCCTTTAACATGACTACAGAAAAGAAATCACATTTTGTAAAAAGGGCAGGGTGAGCCGATTTTTTTAATTTTTATTGCATCTGGAGCAACGACGTAGCAAGAGCCCACCGCTACCCTTTCTCCCCTTCTGCATCCTGAAAATTATTCCCACCTGGGGTGCAAAGAAAGGAAACGAAAGGAAGCAGAAAATCGTGTTTTTCATGAGCTAATCCTGGGAAAGTGACCGCTCAGGCTTCCAAGCCTCTTGGCAATAATAATTTAAACAAGGACAGCAATCTTTTGTTATTTTTTTGCACAGTTGGAATGCGCACTTCCAGATAACAGATATTTAAACTGCAATTTAAGACGAGGAGGAAGACAGCAATCGATAGGTATTCAGGAGTCCTCTCCTCTTAGGACTGCTGCATAGTTCAACACAGTGTGCTTCAAAACAGAGAGCCCAGATGCAAACCTCTTTGGAAATCCTGAAGACAAGCAAGATCATCGGAAAAAAAACCCAGACTTAAAGCAAAGAGAGCACAACTACTGTACCTTTACTTTGGGGAGGATTCTGACTTCTGTCTCGGAGAACATTAATCTGGTAGACAGCTCCATAAGGCTCAAAAAGTTCTTTTAACTCTTTTTCCGACCATGAACGGGGAATCTGTCCAACAAACATCTTAATGGCATCTGGGTCTGGTTGGTCTGAATGATCCAAAGCTCCATTCATCTTGTTAGCTGTGCCGTTACTAGAAAGTGGAAAAGGAGATTTAAAAGGGAAGGCAAGTTAGGAGACTACGCAGTTTTCATGTGCACTAGATGCAGATGATGTCAATTGGCACAAAGCAGGAAAAAAAAAATCACTATTTAATTAATAGCATAAGTATTATGAACAAAACCCAATGCGATTCCATTTTACATTGGGTCTGGTTTTCTCTGCAGGCTGCTGCTTAATGTCATTATACCAGAGAAGAGCGGCACAATGCAACCCGGGACTTTGGCATTTTAAAGCAGAGGACAGTCGCAAGGCAGAGCAGATTTCTCTGCATGGCCGTTGTAAACAGAACCGCAGTGAATTCTCACTAAACTGGCTACTGGCAGGAACAAGGCAGTGCGTGTGTGTGTGTGTGTTTTGTAATAAAGTCACATGAAAGGAATATGAAACGCTTGGCAATCTGTCAGATGACTAATGCAAGATGCCAGCGATGAATTTGCAGATTGTGTAAAGCATCCATGTGTGCATCAAATTAGTACGATCTTGCCTAGAATGGAAAACACTCCAGCGATGCGGCTGGTCGCTGCCGATTAGTTGCCTACGCTCTTCCAAAAGGAAACGCAGGCTGGAGCGCTCCAGTTTCAAGTGCGTTGTTTATTGCACCCTGGCACAAATTAAAAAAAAGCTCAATTCAAAGGGAGAAGGCAGTGGCAAAATCGCCTACTTTGCGAAAATTAAAACGCCACTTCAAAAAGTTTTTCTCCCTGCAAAAAGGATGTGAAATATTTGAAATTTTTCACACCCTGGAAATTGTTACCCTACCTGAGCTCCAGATGTCCATCTCACTTCAAAACGACCACACGCTTTGGCAGGGGAAAAGAGCTCAGGAAGAAAAAATAACCTCCTCTGTGAGGCAAATGACATGTTATGGTTTAGGTTGCTCTACTAAGGAAAACTAATATTTTCACACAGTGAACAAAAGTATAAAAAAACACCAAAACCAAACCAAACCAAAACCAAAACTCCCCCCAAAACTCATGCCATTATTGAGAATTAAGGACTATAATTTCAACTAATTACTTGGATAGAGATTCCGTAAGTGATGATAATTCGAGTTTCAAGAAAGAACGCTAATGAGACGTGACTTTTCGAGCATTCCCCCCACCTTTCCACAGGGGGAAGGGGGGAAATGACCTGTGTTCAGCAATGTCGAGAGTCGATCGGCGCAGAATTCAGGCATTTCAGAGCCACCTGCCACTATCAAAAAACTTGGCTTTAATCACAATATCTCCATTTGATGATTGTTCAGGAGAGAATGCCCACAGGAGGACTTGGAAGAGCTCAAAATCTGCACAACCAGATGAAAATCGTATTTTACATGTGGAAAAAAAAATAATCTAAGAATGGCAAGGAAAAAACAACCCTGTGTAATTCCNCTGTCTCACAGCTATAATCTGCACAAATTATTTAGTTACATGTGTTTCATCTCCTTGAAAGCATAATTCACCTGAACACATTAATGTGCCCGTACTAACTGTAGCACTTTCCCTGCTTACGGCAGGAAGGAGAAAGTTATATTAAAGCCATGTTTTGAACCAACAACAAGAAGTTTGATCATCACTTGTGAAGCGCCTTCAACGCGGATCAGTGGACACATTTATCATCATACTCATTTATTAGACAAAATTCCGCTCGATTCTAGCGGGAGTCTTGCCTGAGTAAGAGCTTGAAAGATTTGGTCCAACCTTTCAGAAATACCCTGTCTTGTCTCTATGTACACTCTTCATTTTGAAGATATTCTGCAGGTCACAAGCACACCTTGAGAAACTACTGTTTCTCCAGGCCTTAGAAACTACATTTTCCATACATACCTAACACTTAAGCCAAATCAAACCACCTACCCAAAGAACCAGCCCCCCCGAATCTCCACGCAACAGAAAAACACTGACTTGAATGATACTCCATGGGAACAACCTCCGAGGCTGTCAAGGAGCTGTAGGCACCTACACGACGTTCGTACCTCTAGAAAATCACTCTGCTATTTCTTCCCAATTCCCATTCCTTTACGTAAAACCCAATCTGCTAAACAACCTCCCTAGCAGGGAGGGTGAAAAATCCCTGATAAATAGCTTAAAATACCTAAGGAAAATGCTCACATGGTATTTTGGACCTGCCAAGACACGAGAAGGTAGCAGCTTAGCTGTGCAGCCCCCAGCTTCGCCCTGGTACTCAGTCAACTATTTTCTTTCAGAGATCAGCTTCATTTTTGCTTTATTTGTTCTCAATGTTGTTTACATTAAAAAATGAATTGAGTTCATTTTTAAATTATGCCCTTCACCTATTCTCCCTGTTGGATCCCTTCGTTAAGAAATTCATACGCAATTGCTACTTTAGCCCGCAATTACAGAAAAGGTCATATTTAATAAAGAACAACAAGTGTACTCCTTTGCTTTGTCCTTTACCCAAATCACCTTTACCACCAAGAGCACCACAATCTCCATCGCTAACAAGCCAGTTTTTAGGAAACCATAAAACCAAACGCTTCTCCTTGTTTTCTCGGGTTAATGAACACATTAGCATCAAGTTCCTGCTCCGAGCTGAAGGTTTCGGCGCAGGCCACGATTTCTTCCAATTCCACAAAATGCTTAAGCCCTTTCTTTACTTTGGCGGAACCGAAGTCGAACTATATCGATCATATTCCTTCAATGCTTTACTGGATAAAGATGGTTAAAGGCTCTGACTCCAGGGTAGGCTACCGTACGCTGGGCTGCAGAGCTCCAGGGGACAGGCTTTGTCACTCGCTGCCTGAATTAACTCGGGCAAGTCATTAAAACTTCTCCGGACTGAATTCCGCCATCCACTGACAGCTCTGCCAATCCACTACCTCCTGCAGATTTAGGGAAAAAACAATCATAACTTAGACTTTTCTTTCTAATCCTTTTCTGCCACAGGTAGAAGTTTCGCTGAACTGCCAACGTGTTGGAGGGTTGACAGGCAAGTTCAGATTGCAGAGAGGGCACCGGTTTCTGCAGGCACAGCTGGGCTCCTTGCTAAATTGCAGCTTCTGTGACTTCAGCGCCAAGGAAGGCTCCCAAGCCCCTCGAAGGAGCGACCCCACTCTCCCTGGCAGGGTTTTGAGGAGCACATGAGCACTGTCGCAGCCATGGCGCTTGCAGCCTCCTCACCCAGCCCCAGCAGCAGCCACAGGACTACAGCCAACACAGACCAACCGAACAAGCAAATAAACCAGCACCAAGATAGCAATGGAAAAAAAACCCAGTTTTATAGGTTCTGTGGATCTGCAGCAGGTTTGCAGGTTCCACTGAGGAACACAACTGCACAGCACACCTGCCTGACGGTTCAGTTGTCACAGAGCTCACAGGGGCAATATAAAATCCAGCCAAATATTGCTGAACCCTAGCGAACAGTCTCCACTAAGGACGAATTCCCTCATCGTCTCCCAACTTCCACCTTCACCCGACGGACACCACTGCCCTGCACTGAGACCTCCCGGTCGCCAGCAGCTGCGGGGTTTCTTGCTGCTTCTCTTTGCCAACACAGTGGCTCTCGGAGGAAGCGGCTCCTTCCTTCCCCCGTCCTCCCCTCCTGCCGTACTCCAGAAATAATAAGGCAAAAGAGAAACCTCGCACGAAACTTTCCAAGAGGAGGCAAAGCAATCCGCGCACAAGCTTAGGACTGTTTTCTGAAAGCACGAGCGTACAGAGGTAGCTGTGTCTAGGGGACACTAATGAGAACGGGATCCCTTGACAATTACTGTCAGTACCCAAATGGTGACATACATTAAAAAAAAAAAAAAAAA
>Ga0065711_1032081_pt1 | contig 28091 bp, 18 predicted proteins | sample Hoacrofraction12_FD_59098 | JGI IMG/M metagenome (GOLD analysis project Ga0065711, IMG submission 59098) | Hoatzin crop microbial communities from Cojedes, Venezuela - Epithelial fraction 12 v2 (version 2) | ecosystem: Host-associated > Birds > Digestive system > Esophagus > Crop | place...
AAAAAAAAAAAAAAAAAAAAAAAAAAAAAAGGGGTGTATTTGTGGATCAGAAGAAATACATATTGGAATAATATGGGCACCAGCTGCTAAAATTCTCTCTAAGATAGCTGCGCAGGAGAGAAGCAGAAGCTTTCTTGTCCAAGCATCTTTTATTTGTCTGGGAAGAGAGTTTGGTATATAAACAAGATCGATTCTGACCAAATAAATACGCCTTACAAAGAAGAAACAAGGTGTGCATGTGTACACACATACCTTCCCAATATATTTCCTTCTTAAGAAGAAATACACTAAATTGCACACATGAAAAACAGTCAGTTCATTCTTAACGAACTCAAGGACAAGACTTCACTGAGGTCAGAGGGGCTATGGCTGTGTCCACATACTTGAGACTTGTTTAAAAATGGATTTATGAAAAACTAGCAAACTTTTTGGAAGAAAATGGTCTGGATTATTACTTGGACAGAATACCTTGAACATGTGGATACATTCAGTATTCAGCACCACAATACATTCTGTAAGTCTGGTAGGTCTTTTAATATCTCACTTCTAATACCTTCTTAAATTAAGTTTTCCCAGCCTGTATAAGGCCCACCAGCTGGATCTCATCACTCAGCAACTTCTTTCAGAAATCCAAAAAGCATTTATGACCCTCAAACTCTTCTGGGGTAGAAATTATGCTTAGGCTTCCAGAAGAGATCAGATAGATAAGAAACTGCACAGAGTTCTGGCAAAGCAGTGATGAGACCTTCGCAGAAATGTCTTTTATCTTAGAGAGGCAAGAATCAAAGGAGAAGAGCATTTGACAGGGGCTCTTTTAGTCCTGAAATTAAAATATAAAGTGGCAGGCTCCAAAAAGCCCTATAAATACATCGGAAGGTAGAAGTAATTGGCTCTCCCATGAACCAGGAAAGCAGAACAGGTTTTAAAAACCCTATGCCAAAAACATAATGAATGACAGGCAGGCTCCTAGCTGATAAGCTCAAAATGAAAATTGTGTGCACTGTATCAGTTAAGAACAAATAAGATACGATTCCTAACTAACTCAGAAGAAAAGAGCAGACCCTGTGGGCTAGTTTATAAAGGATTACATGTCTCAGATTAAATTTAACATGCAAAAAAAAAAAAAAAACAGACAAGAGTACTTTAAGAATCTACCTCAGCCTCTGCCAGAAATAAACAGCACAAATTCCTGGGCTTACACCTCACAAAGTTAAGAGAAATATAAAAACAAGTAAAATGTGGAGTTTTTTAGCTGCATTTTACTAGGTTCTAAAAGGAATCTGAACACTCACAGTAGTATTAGTTTAATGCGATAATGTAAGCAGGAAATAGTCCACCTGCTTGGAAAAGAAACAAGGATAATAGGTGAAAAGATTGGGTCCATTACACAGGCTTATTTCACTAACACGATACTGGAATGAATATATTAGAGGATTGATCTGATGCAAACTAATTAAATACATACTCAAATCAATGAATGTCTAGTATAAGCAAGCGAACGCAGATAAATATGAGATGGGTCCTTGATAAAACAGATAAAAACAGAGTACCTTATAGTCTCTGGATCAGAGAACACAACAGAATTACCCTGGAAGGGCTGAATTAGGGGAAAGAAGTCTGAAAAAAAATTTCTGACAAGCGGCAGCAGGCAGGAGTGCCCACCTGCAGGTTTTAACACAAAAGCTTGCTCCAGCCATAGGGATTCCAGCCCCAGTCGCCGTGCTGGATCTTCAGCCAGAAGGAATAAAACAATGGAGCAAAGCACAGTCTCTTTTAGCTTTAAAACAAACATACTTTATGTAAATTCAGCCCTGCATACAAACTTCTGAGTCAGAAAACGTACTTGTCTGCGTATCTCTGTAAACTGATTTAGAACATCAAGGTAATATTTAATTACATTCAGATCACATTCCAGCTTTAAAGATGGTGTTGTCTGGTAGCTGTGTGGAACATCCATTTATGACAGAAGAAAATACAGCCTAATCAAGACACTACTGCAGTCATAATGTGTCCTCAAGGCATTACTGTAAAATATCTTGAGTGCCCTTGAGTCACAAGAGAATTTTATGTTAAGACAAGAGATTAAATAATGTGCACAAATACACACGCACAGAGCTGTACTGCATACAGTACGCTGCTATCAAATCCTATCAGCAGAGTGTGGAAAGTACACACACACACACAAAATTAACCACAGGAGATTACACAATCTGATGCTGCAGTAGAAATTCATTTATTTTAATTGGCATTACTGCATGTAACTGTACATTCATATGCACGTAACTGGCATTCTTCTTTTCTAAATGTTTTGTGTGTTCCTGAACCACAATACCATAAACAGTACCCAAAGAAAAAAACCCACCCCAGCAGAGTCAAAATAAATTTTAACCACAGTTCTTCAGAGAAGTTGCTCAGCAGTTTGTGAAGGAGGAATAAGAAGAAAACATTTTACTGTTACCACTGCCAGCGTTCTTTTAATCATGAAAAATTATCAAAACCCACATCCCAACATCTAGGGATTGTCAGCTTGACTTCACTGCCCCGTTTGCCGACTGTGTTACTGCAAACGAAGGAAACTGCGACGAACAGTCATTTCAAAGGCCAGCATGCTCACTTGGATTCCCCAAGAAAAAAAACACTATACCTTTAACCCTACTTCAAAGTTTTACTCCCACACTGGAATGCAAAGTGAATGGAGTTTAGGAAATTAAGATACCCACACTGCAACTTCACCCAAGCCCACCAGCACCAGAGACACCCGAGTGGGCTGTCACCTGCCTACGTAATTTCAAAGCACTACACGGAAGGTGAATCAACAGCAGACCTGAAACCTTCCACAGCCGACTTTCACAACACAGAACTTCTGATTCGGAGTTTGTTCCCAGAGATGGGTGTAGCTCTGCGCTAGAGCTTCCCTGTGGAAACAGGTTGTTCCGGAGACTTCTGTCTCTGCTGCCGGGGCAGCTCACGCTCCCTCCCCTGGCTCTACCCTCCAGCTCACACCGCCTCGTGAGGATGTGGCCACGGAAGCCACGACGCAAATCACAGCACCAAAGCTGTCAAGGAAGCTTCCTTTCCAACACCTGTTTTGCATTTAAATCATCATGTTAATGACACATACAATTTAAAAAATAAAATGCCTAGTATTTTTAAGCACTTAGAATCATAGAATGGTAAGGGTTAGAAGGGACCTTAAAGATCACCTGGTTCCAACCCCCCTGCCATGAGCAGGGCCATCTTCCACCAGCCCAGGTTACTCAGAGCTCCATCCAACCTGGCCTTGAACCCTGCCAGGGAGGGGGCAAAACTTCCAGGGAGGGGGCAGAGGATAGCACTTGCAGCGCTTGGCTAAAAAAAGTAAACACAAGAAAAAAAAAAATCCAGAATGCCCAGTGTCCCACCCACGACCCCCCCCAAACCCTAACAGTGAAGGCAACAGTCATGTAGGTGACCTGAAGATACACACTCACCATGAGAAAACATTCCTGAGAATTAAATTCTTGGACCCAGTTGTGACACATGTAAATTTATTCCAGGGGGTAGGAGGATTCCTCAAGATCCCTTCCTTTGCATACCAAGAGCAGGAAGGAAGGAAGGATGAAGAGAAACGGAGCACGGAGATTCAGGGTAAGCAAAGCAAACAAGTAAGATGATGAGTATCAAGTCAGGTTCTTTAGACCAGAGCGCAGCCCTGTCACTGTCAGTGAGAGGGTGACAAATTTTGTCATATTACTAGATAAGTACTTTCCCTTTTTATCAACTTTTAAATCATCAAATTTGTCCTTCGGCAGAATTGCAAAGCAAATAAAGCCAATTTCAGGCTTATAATACTGTATGCTACACAGAAAAGCATATGGAAGATTTGCCGATCTTTTCCTTACTGTGTTGCAAGGAAATACAGAATTAAATATATTTTAAAATCTAGGCAGCAGTGAATTCATCTGATGTCATGTTATAGTTTGATAGACTGAAAAATTATTTTCCAGTGGAGGGATGTTTTCCATTTAGACACTGTTAATATAAGAAACCTTATCATCTCCATTTTAATTCCCTCTCCTCCCCTGAAGAACGTCAATCAGAACTTCTCAATAAAGCAACTTATTTCAAAGGCAGAACTGCAATAAATTATATTGAACATACAGTATAGTTGTTGACATTAGAAGAAACCACAGCTACTAAATACTGTCATATTGTTTTTCAAGGAGACCCACTTCCTTTTCTGTTTTGCTCAGACAGAAGTACAGCCACATCAAATCTTGTTATTTCAGAACTGACATTTTTCATTCACAAAATAAGAATTATGTACATATATGTATATACACGATTCTTAATACTGCTGTGGGAGATAAGCCAAAAGGAATACTAGGGACTGATAACAGAAGATCTAACAAAGATATGGCTTTGTACGGAAACCACAATTTAAGATGCTTTGCCTACGTACAGTTTTCCAAAGTTTATGAGTATCATCAGAGGACTTGTACTTTCCTGGGCTTTAAACTGTAAATGTGATACTCCAGAGACACCAAAATCACAAGAGGCCAGAGCCATCTGCTCGTGTGTCCTCCCAAAACCTACGTGTCTTTTTATGCAGGCACCTTCCTCAGCTGAACCACTCCTGCAACAAAAGACTCCAGAGTTCATACGGAAAGAAAATCTCCTTCACAAAAGCAGTGAATGACAACCACGACCTGAGGCTCAAATCACTAAGGGTGTCTGTGCAAAACCGGCATTTCTCCCACTATATGAGATACACACCGATTACAGTAACTACTGCGAGGAAGTCAACACCAAGATGCATTGCTTGGACTTTTCATGACAAGTATCTTCAGGATCAACCAACACGAACTGGGACTCTCACCAGAAACCAGACTCTGACAGATCACTGACGTCTAAGGATCAAAATGAAGTAAGCACTGCTACAAGGCAACTTGGGACACAGCGAAGCCGTACGGCTGAAAACAATTCCTCTTTCCCAAATACAACCTGGAGTAGTAAGGTATTAAAAGCGGGGGAAAAAAATCTGGCACTGTGAGAAATGCATATTAACTTGTTTCAGCCAAGAGAAAACCACCTGTTTTTTCCATTGCATTTATCACCGTTGTATCTCTGCATCTTCACTTGTGGCTTCCCATGGAATATACATATGCACTATTTACACAGAAGCACAAGCACAAATAAACACTGTATCCCAAAATATTCAAAAATGTGCTGCCAGATGGCTTTAAAAAGAAAAATGAAAGATCTAATTAAAAACTCTTACATTGCCAGCAATCCATTTTTGGAAATAAATACAAAAGTTAAATCAAAATGTTTTTAAAGCACATCAATATTTTTGTCATGTTTTGCTTGACAATTGCAATGTCTCCTAAGCTCCTTCATGGATCACACAGACCAGGCCACACGAACCGGCGCTAACTGTAAACTCTTTTCCTGGCACGGTGGAAACAAAAGACTGACATATGTGGTGACTAGATTTGGGCAAATTCTCCCTAATTCCATCTCTTCCCATTCCTCTCTCTCCCTCCTGTTTAAAAATCAAAAAAAAATTTAAAAATTGCTACTCCTATCACAAGTACTGTTTGTAATGAAGAAGATTTCACTGCCACTAGTTATCACAGTCATTTTCGAGGAAGAAATTTTATTTTCTTAATTTCCATACTTGAAACATGAAACCTGATGTTAGTTTACTACAGGATTATGTATAAGTATTGTTTTTCCCTACATCTTATCTCCCCAATAAAAACAGATTATGGTTTACATACTTTTTAAATAAATATACATATATTCTTAAATATTGAACCACAGCACAATATTAAAATGACCTATGATGATGTTTTGAATCTACAAGATCATCAACTGAGTACATCTATTCATTAAAAAGAAAAAAGACCCAGTGAGACCCAAACACACATAAAAGGAGTACTTTCAAAAACTGTAAATAAAAGACATGCATGAGGAGTTGGCATTTACTTACCACTGGACCTGTTTTTGCGGTTTGACTTCCCTCCAGTAAGAAGCATCTTGAGACTGTTTCGAAACATGGTGATCCTGTTCCACTTTGTGTATCCCAAAAACTGCGTAAAAAAGAAAAAAAAAAAAATCAACACTCCGATTTGGTCCACAGGAAAACATTACAGAGAAGCAGTAAGAAAGTGCTAAAACCCAGACAAACAACAGAGATGATGAGAAACCATTTTGCCACCACACTTCCTAACAACAGAAATCAACACGCGTACAAAGCCTCGCATTCTGTTTGCTTCCATGCATCCAGGCTATTTCCAGGACAACACAACTTCAGCACTGCTAGCATGACCTACCTATTTTGTCAAAGGATTTGACCAAATTATCACACTAAATTGTGAAAGACACGGCATTTAGCAAACTCTGCCTCCATCTCCCATTACCATTCATAGCCAAACCTATCAGGAAGAGCTCTTCACGTTGCTCAGAACCTTCACGTTCCTCAGAAAAAGTCAATTGTGCTGACAACAACCCACAGACTACAAAAGCTGTTGGCTTTAGCTCCTGGGTGAGTTGACTGTCAAATTCTTCTGTGAGTTGAGTAAACTGTCATGAGGAGGAAAGCCACCCAAAGTTAACTGATGCAAAAAAATCAAACATTATCCATATATTTTCCTTGCTCTATACATCTCAGGGGAAAAAGAAGAAGTTGTCTCTGTGCTGCAGAAGATAAAAGAATAAGCTTCTGGCTTCACCCGACACACTGACAGCTTGTTCTGGTGGAACATCCTCTTATTAACGTAGGTAAACCATCAAAACAGCAACAACAAAAGCAGCTCCTAACTAGACCAAAAGGATAGTAACAAGTCTTTGATCAAGACACACAATAAACCACAACTTCCCTTCTATTGTACACACAAATTTCCATAGTTACAAGGTAACACATTCATCTTACAGAAACACATCACGGAATCTTTTCCCTGCAACAATAATAGGTTCTTCTTGGAGGACGCTCAATAAATGTGATCTTGAGTTTCTTCACATTTATCTACTTCCTTCCAAGCATATTAATATAATAATACCCAGTTCAAAGAGCTTTTTTTATATATTTATATATGTATATTTAAAACCACTGAAAGTCCTTTTCACAGGACTTACTCCTTCACGGAGAGACACTAACACTCCAAGGCAACTCCGAGCACACACACACCATTTGTTGTTGGTACAAACACCAGGAAGCAGGCACAGACGACCTTCACTTCAGCCTCGCCCGACTTGCAGGAGACTCCGTTCACTTACTAGATTGCACAAACAGATCTTGGGGTGTGTTCGTCTGCATGCATATATGTATGGAAAGCATGAATATTAAACAGCAAATACAGTACTGCTATTTCCTTTGCATCTACGAACCGCCTGAGTATCATCTGGCGTCTTTCTGAGGCCCTGCATAGCGACATCAAAGCACGACGAGCTTGTATTGAGCCTTATTCCCAGGGCTCCTGAACAAAGCTGCGGCCTCTCTTCGAAGCATCCTACTGTCACGTGACTACAAAAAACATCTCCATCTGGGCACAAACACAATTGTCTTAAATTTGAATTCAGTTTATTTAGTTTCTTTAGATGGCTGCTACATTCCAGCTCACACCATAGAAAAAAAAAACTTCTGGGTTTACACATCCTTCCTCTCTTACAATATGTTATGAATAAGCTCGCTCATATACAACACCCTTTGCAACATCAGAAGGAGAAAATGTGAAGTAGATGTTAAGTGGAAAGAGAAGGCAACCGAACTCAAAGTGTTATTTATTTTGGAACATGATAATATTATAATCCCTCCAACATGCCACTAATCCAAATGTATTTATCTAGGCTTTGAGCAAGACAACAAGAAGGCAGTAAACACCTTCTGCCACTATTTGGAGAACTGCTTAAGTCTAAATGCAACTTCTCTTTTCCTCCTCTGCAACGCTGAGCACTATGCTGACAACATAATGCGCACATTTGATTGATCAATTTATTTTTTTTTTTTAAGAAAAAGCAGACTCAAGTGGTTCTTGTATTAAGCCAAGTGTCACAGCCACAACAAAGTTAATTTTTTCCTAAAAGTTTATGAACAGAAAAATGTAACTATCACCTATCTATTTTCCAAGACAGACAAAACAAGAAGTAGTAGTTTCTTTGTGCTCTGTGACAGTAATATGTAAAAAAAAAAAAAAAAAAGAGACAGTGTTTCACCAGCTATCAGGGTTAACAACAACTCATGCTAAGGTATCCTCTTGCAAGAACACACAGCTCTTTCAACCAGCAAACTGAGGTACTTCTGGAAGTGTAGCTACAACGGTGAGCAATGGAGCAAAGGGCTGGCTGACCGCAGCGTGGGCAGACGACGCAGGCTGCACAGAGCTCCTCTCCCCACAGCTCACCTCCCTGCCCCAGCTATCCCAGCGCAGTGACTGCAGTGCCACGCGTCAGAGGACGCTCTCCAAAGCCTTCCCGCAGAACGGGTACTCAGCGTGTGCAACTCCAGTGTGGACTTAACGTACAGGTTTGATTCTCTGTTCGCACTGAAGTAAACCAGAATCACCTCCACTGCGGATGACAGAGGAACATCACAGTTTGACTATCATCAGCCAAGAATAAGGGCCTATTTTTCATTTTTTACCCATGGCATTGTACTAGCTAGCCAACGCAGGTGGAAGGACCAAAGGGGATTGTAAAGTGCCCAGTTTGCTTTTTCAGATTTAGGTAAAAAGAGGGTAAACAACTATCTTACAGCATTTGGTGAGACGAGGGTAAAGATCCTACTAAAATCCCACAAAAGAAAAGTGTAGGGTATTTCCTTTTTTCTTTTCATGTTTGTTTGTTTTTAAAAAGCAGCTCTCCAGGTATATCCATTTCGAGTCCCATCTAAGGCTGGAGGGACAATCAACCTTTATAAAGGGATCTTCCTCATAACCCAGCTCTCACAGCAGCACTGGGCAGCCCACAACATCAAAGCTCCATGACCCAAGGAGGCGGCTCAGGGACTATCCCCACAGGAGCTTGGGCCGAGCAGAGAACTGAGTGGAGCTGTGCCATCAGTGCTGAGGTACAACCTAATTAAACCTAATTATGCTGAAGAAGCCAACTGGACCGAGCCTGAACAGTGCCAAAGGTGAGGATGACCACTGCTAACCATGTTTACCACTGGCCTTCACACGACAAACCGTGCCAGACATTGCTGTGCTGCTCCTGGGACAGAACGCAGCCTCTGCACAGAGCTTATCTGGGGGCTCCATGAATTTGCTCTGAGGAATCACGGAGTAGACAGAATTGATGCCTTGCATTAAGACCCTGAGTCACCCGCCATGAGATGTCTCAAGGACGAATTCCATATTCTCAGAGCCTCAGAGGACTGCTAGATGTTAACTGACCTGCACAGGTGGGAGATGGAAAGAAAGGCCTTCTAGTAACAGACTGAGTTTAGCATCAACTCATGACGTGGTTTCCTATTGCATCTTACAGACAATGTTGTAGAACTCTAAGTACCCACTAAACCTCTAACCTGATTAGTTAACGTTTTCACAATACAGAGAAGCAGAATCAGCAGGTCACCAAAATCAACTGCTGTTTTTCTTTCGCATGCACAACCACATTATTTTGTGTCTTCGAGCAAATGTGGTCACAGCTCTTCCTCTGTTTAGCTAATACTAAGCCAGAAATAATATTTAGGAATAAGCACTCCAAATTAAAAATTCTGTTGGTCATATTAGTTCATGGAATTAGAAGGATTAAATAGCAAATGGTATTACAGTATTAGAAGGAGCTGGATCAGGCATTTTTTCCTACCCCAACAAACCCCTCCATACATCTTACAGCCCAGGTTAATTCTCTTCCCCAGCCTCGCCAGCAGCTGTGTCAGCAGACACCAAAGACGCCATACGCTGCTGGGGATCCCTTACAGCCCCACTGCCATGGGATACCTCTGTCATCGCATCAGGCAACCAAGAGCTGCTACGCTTCTGTTTGCCATTTAGCTTGCCATTTGTAACGTCACCAAATCTAATGAAGATGTTAAGTGAGCCAAAGTCCCAAACAGTATCAGGAGGTAAATAAAAACGTACTATCTCTACAGACTCTGTGGCACTTCACAAAAAAAAAAAAAAGCCCTTTTTAAAAAACAGCTCAAGCATATTCTGTTTTCTGTATAGATAGACTCTGCCACATGTTGTTTTATCTTCTAACAAAGCTAGATTTCAATTAAATACACAAACAAAAATAGTTTCTGGAGCATGAAAAAGCAGTAGTAGAAATACAATGAAGAAAAAAAACCCAAACACGAAAGGCAAGCGAGCAGAGACAGACTGAATGCTGCAAGCTGCAACTTTACACCAAACGCTAAGCTTGAACAAGTCTGCAATATCTCATTAAACCCTCCTGGTGACTAAGGCCTCTTTCTTTGTTTTCTATTTTAAGACAGAGCTTGCAGACAGGCTGCGAAACCTACTTCATGTTTTGGGTGGCTACACATTATTACAGCTCACAGAAATAATTTTTGCTTCTTTTTAGGAATCTACTAGGGAAAGATACTGTCATTCAGATACGGAATTTCAAAATCAAAGCTAATCATTTTTGCCTCGTACACCACCACTAAACAGCCACATCCCAATATTTTCCTATTCTATGATCACCTCACTAAAAATAAAATTATTGTTTATATAAAGCTGATTAGTAAAACTAAGCTCTTATTCAAAAAAGTGTTTGATGTCCAGCGAGATGTACAAATATTGCTTGGCCACTACTGTCAAGTTTTGTGCAAGCTAGCATTAGGAGTTACTAAATATATGCTATTCAGAGTAGAACTCTGTGTTTTTTCCAATAATGAAAAGTTTCGAACTACAAAAGTATTAAGGGCATGCAGTCTAAGTCATACGTGAAATGCACATTTTTTATTTCCCCCTTAAGTTTTCCATTCCTTCCTTGCCTCCACAGTGAAACTACCTACGTAAAAGGACAAGCATTTCAAAAGTTGTTTCTAAAAAGTAAAATAACTGCAAACATTTTGGTCTTCCCAACATTTTAAAAGAAACAGATTTCTTTATACATGTTCAAAACTCTCCTCCTTGAAATCTCAGCTAGGAGAAAGCCCAGTTGGGGCTGTTGGGCTTTATGGTGCATTATGGTGACGCTCAGATTTGCGCAGTTCCAACTGGTAGAGGAGTGAGTACAGTCAGAGCACACCCACTGCAGAGCTTTAACGGCATGTGGGAAAAGGACAACCTAAAAAAAAAAAGAAATGCCCATACTTCCAAACTGGAGCTGGTTCAACAATTCTGTCAGCTGCCTCTTCGTATATTAATTTGTGGTTGAAAAGCAAGTGAAGTAAAAGCCTGTAAACCAGAACACCTCTGTGCCAGACCATGAGATCCCATTAGCTCATTGTCCAGCTCAGGCAGCAGCTCACACCGCAGCAAACTAAGACACAGTTTCCTCGCAGAACCTTCCTAACATTCAGCAGAACTTTATGAACGCTATCTAGTCAAAAATTCTCCAAACCTTCTATCTAGAGGTAGAAAGATAGAAATAAGAAGTATTGACAGACTTCTATTGAAACACATTTTTCAATGAGAAATCACTACATCTCTCGGTGACAAACCACCTCCCAAGTTCAGAAAAGCACGAGAAGTGTAAACCTCACAGCACCCTACCTCCGCACAACGCTCCGCCAAGCTGTAGCTGGGAGCATCACAATATTGCTCAGCGGTGCAGTCCCACCCAAACACGAACACTGAACGCCCTCTGTGACAAACCACCTCCCATCAGTTGGTGCAGAAGGCAGGCAGGCATTCCGGCTTCGTTTCTACTGGGGTTCATCAGCAAAGAGGAAACAAAACTTTGTACATTGGAATCAAGACTTGGCAGCACCAAGTGAACAAACATACACAGAAGATGAGGACAAATAAAGTTTTAAAAACAAACTCCTTAGATAAGCCTTAATTCCTGTACTTCTACTGCTGACAAACACCACGACAATATTCCGTACTGACAAGCCGGAGAATGGTTCGTCCATATCTCACTGTTTATTCCTTTACTCCTCTGCTTCTGTCTATCTTGGAGAAGATCCTGAGGCATCACATTTCTTCAGTACATCTTCCCTTAATTCCCAACAGGAATGATGAAAATAATGTTTTTAAAAAGGGTAATTCCTTATGTGTTTTTCTGAAAAAGAAAGTCCTCTGACAGAAAATATACATTTGGCTATGCAAAATAACAGAAGGGCTTGCAACTCAAAAAATACCCTATTTTAAAAGTTTCTGGTAGCACCAGATTATCTCTTTTCATGAGGGAAGCCAAATTCACTCATTAGAAATTAATAAGTGTGTATAATAAGAAGTGTATATTAACACACCAAAAAAGGTACTTTTCTGCATATTAGTTTTCAGGATTTAACAACATGTAAAGACTAAATTAAAAATTTTGAACAAAAAAAAATCTCCAACCAATCTTTCACAAATCGGTGAACTGAGCATTCAAACTACAGAAAGGAATAGGTAACAAGGACTTTTTTTAAAACAAGTGACAGATTTCTAAAGCTAATTATCACAAGATGAAAGTGAAAAATGAAAGAAAGACATACAACACAAACCGAGTCAGGCTTTCAAGCATTTACTCCACGTATAACCTATATTGTACACAGAAACCTATTCCACATTTACTCGTAACAGTTGCTAGACTGAAATTCCCCATGCTCCTCACATCAGTTCCTCAGCGTTTAACCTATACTCTTACTTTAAATTGCCCTGAAATTCAAGAGGGTGTTTTGAGAGACAACCTAATGAGAAGGACTAGGAGCCCGGAAGGGTGCATTCCAGCAGCACGCTGACGTTCGCAGGAAGACCAGACTGACACACGTCGTAGCTGGTAATCGTCAGCCTATGTCAGAAGCTCCACAAACTTCATGAAGATCAAACACATTAAACTCTCTGCCTCACATAACAGCTCTGACTCACAACAGGAGCGCAAGTAACTGTAACAACTCTGAAGTCAAAGGAAACGTATATTTATGAGCTTGGTGCGTGCACATTTGAAAACACAGGAGCAGAATTTAGAGATGAAATATTTTCAGGAACTTTAGGAATGAAAAAAGCATTGTTGCAATCTAGAAAAAATGCCAAGACCTTCTAGTATGATTTGAAAAAAGGAAAAAAAAATTAAAAGGACTAAACCCTACCAGTTACAATTTTTAAGCAATTAAGAGTTTATTAGACAAAGTTCTCTAAAATAACAGCTTTCTGAACAACTGAATATGAACAGAAACTAATCATTTTATGTTCCCTTGCAAAAGCCTGAACATTGATCGCTATGATGACGGGGCTTGACGTGACGGTCTCTCTGGCCATCCCCCCTGGCCTCTCTTCATCAAAACACTTGATCTCTTGACTACCTTTCCTACAGATCCTGCTAGCAGCCCCCACAACTCCAAAGCCCCTCCATTTGTTCTCTCTCCTTTCCTCCTGTGAGCAGCTAGATACGCCCCTACTGTGTTTGCTTCTCCAACTATCCTTGATGGAGAGACATAAAAATAAATACATAAAAATAACTAACAGCACTGACACTGGACAAGCATGCAGGAGCTCAACGTGACAATGTTACACAAGGAAGCAGAGGTCACCTTCAATCTCTGCTTTTATTTTAACAAAATAAAGCAGCCTTTAATGTTACAGTTGAAAAGTAATTCTGAGAGCATTACACGGTAATACTCCCGTGTACGTGGAGTTCCCTACAACAGCCCTATGGTGAATGCGGCCAAACGTATTTCTGGAGTCTGTGGCGATTATGTTCACTTCAAGCCTGTGCTTTTTGTGTTCAGAAGCAACCTTTATACGGTTGGAGCCTGAGAGGAATGAGACAAGTGCTGTATGATGATGAAAGTCCATACGACCTCCTCTGAGGAACAGCTCACTTTGGTACGGTGTCTGGAAAACAGCACTTTCAGGGGACCAGCCTGCCTGGGAACAGTGCCCGGCCGCAGCGGCTGCCTGCTTCGGAGCCGCAGGGCAGCAGGACGGCGGCACTGCAAGGTGCAATTCTCGCCCTGCAGCAGAGAGGTACTCTGGGTAGAGGCTCGAGTTCCCTCTCCTCCCTCAGCACGAGACATTTGTTTTTTGTTTAGTCACACTTCTAGTAAGAAGAATGAAAAATAAAAGCATGACTGCTAAGAGAGAGATGCCACTGAAAGCAGCTTGTGATTCACTCTGAATCTAGATAACCTTACCTTTCTCAAACAGCAATAATTCTGGTAAGAGAAGCTTGCCAATCACAGAATATTAACTAATATACTCTGCAACCTTAACTTGTCAGTCAAGGTTTGACTTTATTCTTCTGGGGAAAAAAAATTCTCCAACCATACTTTTTGTTTAAGTGTTGGGATTTAACACCAGGAAAACTAAATAGCTATTTACAATGAGATCAGACACACTACTGGAAGCATGCAATCACTCACTGGAAGACAGTCAAAAGACAGAACCAGTTCTCTCGAACGTGAAAATGTGGTGACCTTGAAATTAAGGAAATTTAATTTTGAACAGGGCTTCATCATTTTGCATAACCTGGTTTCTAATTCTAGATTAATGATACAGACTGAATTCATAAGGGACATATGTTCTCCATACACAATGTCAATTATACTGTCTCTGAGAAAAATGATAACTGAGGAAAAGTTTGGAACATGATCACCCCACTTTCATCAACTCATCTTCAGTGTTTAAGTGTCTTCTGTGTTGCCCATAACAGCTAAAATTACTGCTTTGGTTGTAAATATTATTAGTAGCTGCCTCCATCAAACAACCATTTGAACGCGGTGTTTAAGCTTGAAATCAAGCACGGCACTGCTCTGCAGAAGTCGAGTCTAGTCAAACTGTCTGTCTTGGAAGAAATTTTAGGGCACTTTCTACAGCTGGAATCAACACGCCTCGCTCTGCCAGGACCAACAATCCCGATGCCGCCCAAAGCACCAGCAGAGTGAAGCACAGCAAGTTTCTCCACCAGGAACTGCTTGCATTTCAACTTTTAGCTATGACACAGAGCAGCCAAAAATCTGTTGCTCAAAAAACCACCAGCTACATACTGCATGTTCTATTTGAGGCTCCCATCAATCTTCAGTTAATTTTGAAGATACATTGGTATGACAGAAAACAAAAACAAAAAACTAGGCAACGCATAAAGCGGCAGGAAATGTTACAGCACTTGACTGCTTTGAGAGAGTAAAGGAAACTTGCATTATTTTCTTAGTTTTTAAAAGATCCAAAATACATATTAAAATACAGACCTAATTGAGAATAGGCTGCAAGGCTGTTCTGCAAACCTGCTCAAGTCTCAAGAACATTCAATATGGAACTGAAGTTCAACCAATTCGCAAGCACTGGAGATTTTCTCAGAACACAGGAGATGTTGGATTTTACAAAAAGCAACTTGAAAAATTAAAACATCAACGTGTATTTATATAGAATGCTGTGTCACTATTATACATTTGCTTATAAAAAAGTATAAATATTTTAATTAGTGGTTGGAATGAACTCTATAAATAACATAGAACCCTACACAAAGAAATATTTTTTATTACATCAGTTTTCCCATTGATTCCCTCTGGCAGGAAAAGACAGAGAATGATCAAACACTAATATATGAAAGATATGACACCTTCTTCTCTAAATACAGAAACAATCAGGTTAAAAATCAATAATACATATAGGAAGTCAGTGCCCATGCTGTGTGTTCCAATTCTAGATGGTCACAGATGAACAAAGAAACAACAGAGGACAACTTCAATTCTATCTAAACAATTCAATAACTACTGCAAAGAGAACGTGGGAATGTGGATTAAAAAAAAAAAAATCTCCTACCTTGATATCTTCAGACAAGTTCAATCTCTAGCAAAAAAGTGTCTTCCTCCATCCACTGAAAGTCCTGAAAGACACAAAAAACCCCAAGAGAATTTAGTAGCATCTTCTCAACACACAACCGTGTCCCACGCTGCCCAGCCGCGTGCACAGAAATGTAGCAATCCCACCCCGGGAACAAACCCACAACTTTTCCAGAGTATTACTGTAGAAGCTATCACACAGCCCCCACTCTCTGTCATCACAATTAAAGAGTTCATGCTCCTGCTATTAAATCTCTGTTAATCAATACTAATTTTGCCCACTTGATTCTTCCATCTCACTACTTTTCTAATGGGAGGAGCAGAAAAGCAGGCAAGGCTCTCCTTTGAAACACAACATACAGTACACTATTTAAAAAGTAATGCGTTACTTCCAACTGTTTTCCTCCAACCTAGCAAGCTCTCCTGCTAAAATTCTGCAACCTCCCTTAAGTGTCTTTTTTTGCTTTTAAACTCAATCCTTATATAAACACAACTCCCACGAAAGGATTCAGCACTAAATCAAGAGCTCAGTACTCAGCCCTTTGCTCTGTCATCACACACTTACAACAAGTTCATAAACACAGAGCCACAAGAAACGTATCTTGCTACTTCTCGAGAAGGACCAGAGCACCTGTTTCAGCACCACCATGTGTTTGTTTGTGCTGACAATATTGTGTTACAGGCTTTACCAATCTATTCTTTTAGAAGTCTCATTTGAGAAACAGCAAGCAGAAGGACATACAGACACGTCTCATTTGTCATCAAACGAACACAACAACAACAAAAAAATCAAAGTAAACTGAGACCACCTTAAGTCTGCAAATTTAGAGCAAAACAGAGTAACACTCCACCACTTCAGCAGGGTTTTTTTTACTCTACTGCAAGAGGACCCTGAAAAGTAATTGACAGCTTAACTTGTAACTCACACTGGTCTCCAGAACCTTAACAGAAACTTCTCAGATAGTCTTGAACGAATAATTTTGTATATAAAACTGTAAGACATTCCATAAATTCATGAAGCGATCCTATCTTCTTTCTCAGTGATGCCAATTACCTCCCTGCCTTCAATTTTTCACTTCTGCCGAAACATAACTAAAAAGCTAGTAGCCAGCCTACGACGCTCCCCAGGACTGTGGCTGTTTCAACCAGACAAGCAAGGAAAACCTGCAGATGCAGCTCTAATCCCCCAGCACTCAGCAATTCTTGAAACAGCATGGAGGAAGGGTCTGCTCGGCCGATGGCCCCTGACTACCTGACCTCCGCCGGAGCCGCTTCAGCTCCTGCCCAGCCAGCACCAGACTCCACGGCGCAGGCTGCCTTACCCCACGCCGCAAGACGACTCCCGTGCTGGGGTCTGCAAACTTCTGCTTGCATCCAACTGCCTGAGCATTTCTATTCTGGAGAAACTCTACGGTTAGAAAGACCCAGCTAAAAATCTCTGAATGAATGTCCAACCACGTACAGCAAAAGACCACAGCTACGGAACTTCTTTTAACTGAGCCTGTATGGAGGCCAAACCCAAACACGTTCAGATCAAGGAAGAATTCTTTTAGACATTACTTCACTAAAAAGCCCTATATTCCTTAGATCCTAAAGAAACAGAAGAAGAAAGGATCTTAAAACACTTCTTTGGCATTCCCCACAATTCTTTTAACTGGTCAAAAACTCTGTACTTGCAAACACCCCCAGCAGGCGACTGAGCAAAGAGAATTTTTTTCTTCCTAAAAGCAGCAATATTACAATTTTTGCAAAACTGAAAACACGCACAGAGTTTTGGAATAACTAAAAATATCTCTTCATAAATGTTTCAGTTTGCTGCCATCTATCTTCTTAATACATCTCTCTTAATACGCTACCCTGTAAAACAAAAAGAACATAGCTTATGCGGTATAGGCTGTAGATGAGTGCTGACTCCCCATAATTTGCTCAATAACTTTCCATCTGTATTCAGAGAGCGTATTTGATGAATATGCTCCACACTGAACTTTTAAATAGCAAAGCTTTCATCTGCTCATATTATTACATTAGAAATCTTTATGTGAATGCAGCAGATATTAGTGGCTTGTCTAAAAACTGAATGTCATTAAAGTGCTTTTATTCTTTAAATGCCTTTAACCCGCTAATTATATTTGTAAATCCCGCTATTTAAATGTATGAAAGTTATAAATTCTGACATGTTGTATCACAACAAATATATTTAGAGACCAATACACAAACAGTTGGGGGGGGTCAATTCTAGAATTATTCCCTCTTGATTAAACACATAAATCACAACTATTGTGTGTTTCAGTCAGAAGCAACACACAGTCAGGATTCCTCCAGATACTCTAAGAATTTGGGGTATTAAAACCGCTGTCCTATGGTATGGATGCAAGTAATAATATATTTTTTAAATTACTTTTTTTTATTATATCAGTATAGTTTTGCCAAGCCAGCTCTCTTGGACTTGGCAGGGAAGGTAACAGTCCTACTTCTCAACTCTTACTCATCTCCAAGACCAACACAAAGAACGGACTGTTGTTTCCTCTGTTTGTCTGCTCCCCACAGGCACAAGCTGGAGTATCCACAAACCAGGCACAAAGGGGTCACAGAACACCCGACCAGCACTGTCCTCCCAACTGCAAAGAGTGGTTCATCTTCACACTCGTTCTGCCTTTGGCCATCACTGAAGAAGGCAGTTACTGTCAAGTGGGATTTCTGCCCTAAAAGCCAGCTAGGAATAGCCAGCTAACGACTTCCAATCGCCATCCAAGTCTGCAAATTTAAAACATGACCTAGGAATAGGAATATTCCTAAATTCCATTATTAAAAAAAAAAAATTATCTAAGGAATGCTTTTTGTCAACAGATTCAGGTAACTGATGTGAGAAACTCCACGAATCTCACAAGGCTGTTCTGGGATACAAAGCAACACGCCAAAACGCGTCACCCACCGATCGCATTTGCTGACGTTGCACCCAACTGCCCATTTCTTTTCTTTCGAACAATCCTCAGCCCAGACCAGTATCAACTCAACTACACATTCCCTACACTATGCTTACTGTTTCAGCGCATCCACCACTTTTTATTCAACTTCACCCAGCGTGACAGAAGTAGTCTCCTTTAAACAGTTTTTGATAATTCTCTGCATTTGGGACCTTTTCACCGATTTAGACAATTTCTGAATGAACAAACATCATCTTGGACAAAGCTGCTCAAACAGCAGTGAACGAAAAGACATTATGTTACTTCCAACCTAAGAAAATGAAGATGTGCTATTAATAAGTACAAGTTAGTAATAATGTCACAAAGCCAAGTAAACAAAAAGTTAAGAAATACAAGAAATAGGCTTTAGCTTGCTCAGCAGACAAGGTAGTGAAGTAATTCAGACACAAAGCAGTCCATCTGCAGACTTGCACTCACACACAATTTCTTGGTTATACCTGTGTAGGTAGTGACTGCACCAAATTCTTCTGCAGAAGAACGTGTCAGAATACAAGCACAGTGTAAACCAGCAAAAAGGCACACATTCACCATACCTCTAACACCCTTCACATCCAGCTTCAAATGGTGTCTTATAAACAGCTTTTCTTCTGTTAAACATGCAAGTGTATGATCACAAGTTACACTCAATTTCTAAATATGTTTGCCCTATGCACGAGTGCACCAAAAAAAGGCATAAAAGCTAGCTAAATTGACTCCCCTAAAGAGGGGCTCCCAGTTAACCTAAGAATTATTAACACGGGTAAGCACAGTTTATAAAAAAAAAAAAATTCATAATATTGTTAACACTTTCAGCTGACAAAATTAAGCAGCCTCCCGTTGTTCTAACCCAGAAGACAAGGACCTACAAAAGGAACAAATACTTTCAGGTAGAGCAACACACATTCCAGCTGCAATCTTTTCCTGTCAATCTAAAATTCATGACAGAAAGAAGACTTAAAGCTTTAAGATTTAAGAAACAAAACAGCAGACCTGCCTTCCACAGCCACTTGGCTACAGCTGTACAGAGGTACAGTATGCAATGGCACTGGGACGCTTGATTCCACAGTAACAAGTTTCAGAAGTCTCTTGAGATATCTTGGGATGACTAACACCCATTCTGTATTTGAAAATACTTAACATCAGCATTGAGCAAACTTCCAATTAACAGAATGAAATGTAAGACTAGTTTTCTATTCACCCTAGAGCAAACAAAGCAATCTTTTTTCCCCATAATCCAAGGAAGCAGACATTGCATTGGAGCAGGTACAAATTCACAGCAATTTTGCAAAGATAATTGAATTTGAAGCCTCTAAACCAAACGCAGTATAGGTCACATGTACCCTGATCCCAACAGTTTAATTATATTTTCCCAGAGAAATTAACAACTTACTCATACTTTTATCAACAGAACATTAATACACAGACATTAAACACAATGACCATCTGTCTTTGAAAACCATACACTACACCAATGATCAGAACATGCTGCTCAACCAGTCCTGCTGGAAAGAAAAATCTCTGAAATGGTCTCATGAATAGGGATTTCCATCTTTAAATGAGGTTATTTTTCTAGTTTTGGCTGTCAGTTGCACCAGCTGGTATTCATCTGATAAACTGAGTAAGTTTGGATGGTATTCTACAATCAAATAAAATTACAGCTTAAATTCTTTGCACACACATACATGTTGGAAACAAAATGCATACCAACAAAAAAAGTCTTGATTCCAGTTCTAACTCACATAAATTATTTTTTAAGCAAAATATGTGTTTTAACAATGGCTGTCACCCAACAAATCAAAGATCATGAAAATGGCGATATTCTTAAAATTACAGTAATGTAAGTATGGCTGACCTAACTTTACTGGGGACTCATCTGGAAAACAAGTCTCATGTTTCCATCTTCATAAAGAGTTTGTCTTCTCAACTTCTTATTTTCTAATTAAAAGAAAGATTTGAATTATATGTTACCATACATAATTACTACACTTCTAGAGTTCATGACACAGGAACATGTATCATTGATAAATCAAGAGTTCCACAAATAAAACCATACAACAGAACACTTCAGTCCATAATTAGATCAGTCTTGGCTGATTTTCAACGGTATTAAGCAAGCATCCACTCTACCATATTCTAAGTTGGCAATAGTTTCTTCATGACCACCACTCTAAATAGCTATGGGAAAGCATCCAGACACCAATGGAATTATGAAAAAAGTCAGAAAACTGTCTGTGCTTTAAATTAAGATTTTTCTGCTCACCCCATGTGCCTTAAAAAAAAAAGAAAAAAACAAACTAACAAAAGAAACCCCACACAACAAACCACCCTGTGCGTTAAATAGATGACAACTCAACAACTCAGACTCCCGGTTTTAGATGCAAATTATAATGAGCTTCCATTTTATTTCCTGCTTAACAAACCAATAGTTGCAAGCTATTAATGGAGTATCCCATCTTTCACCATCTTAATAATGTTTATCAAAATTTACAAACTTCTCTACTAGCACAGTGCTTTTGGGGGCAGGAGCTGTCATTGTTTTGTTGCTACAATGACTAGTGCTACAAAGCCCTCGCCTTTCTAATGCCTTCAGACGGTAATTATGATAACATGTTTAATAACATTAAATACAACCTGTTTGTTCACCCTCTCTGCTCTACCTACAGATTGGTCATTATTTATTAACTAGTTGTTTTGGGTGCTACACTCATAATACACATGCCAACGTGACCATAAAATGATGGGTTATGATAAGTATGCACCAAGAAAAATACTTTCCTTCCAGAGTAATTCAAGGTTAGTAGACTTACTGCAATTACCTGACATTTTAATAGATGTCAGCAAATAAAGAGGAGACTTAATGACCCTCAGATATCACGGCACTGAAAAGACATCTAACACAGCATTCATTTTGGACTTCCCAAGCCTATTCCAATTTTCCCAACGCTGCTGAAAGTTTTGCCAAGGATTTCAGTAAGAACCGAAGAAAAACTTCTCACAACACTGCTTAAACATATGCAACCTAACAAATTTAAGGATCACATGACTGAAATGCCAAGAGTGTTATTTACAGCATAGCCTTATCCCAAGGATCATGTTTACACTCCCGTGTCTGTACAAGCCCATCACTGCTAATGCTGCTCCGGACACAGCTGGTAAGAAAGCAGCCGGAGAAACAGCAAGGATCACCCCGTGCCTTTTGGAGATGGCTGACAGAATGGACTTCGAAGGATTCCCCTGCTCTCTTTTTGTTTTAATTCCTGGTAGAACTGGGCTCAATTTTCACAACTTTGCCTCATTTCACTTTTCTCTGGAGTGTGAAAAGGACACTGGCACAGGACCTCCTCTAGCAGGGGAACTTCTTCTGTTGCTCCTAACCTAAGGTGGCACCTAAACCGCTGCTACCGTGCTCCTTTGTCTCAGAAGACTCCCGGATATTGAGGATGTAAAATAACCACTGCAAACTTCCTTAACCAGCTCCTACAGAACAAATGAATTTCAAAGAAAGTAAGCCAAACCCTTTTCTCTGCTCCTTCAGCAGCATGCAACCAGAACTCACGTGCTGAGAAACACAACTCTTCTTACGAGCCTGTTCTCCCTTTTCCAAATACATCCCTGTGGAAGTGGTGCAGAAAAGTGTGAAGATGAAAACTGCCAGGAGAGAAGCAAGTGCAGATGGGGGAAGAAGCTGGAAAAAAATGAAGGGGGCGGGGAGAGAGTGTCACAGAATGTAAGAAAGCCTGAAAAAAACAGGTAAGTAGTAAAAGTGAAAATGAAGGAAAGGCGATCAAAGATACAAGTAACCATGACCAAAAAAAGTTTTTGGAAAGAAAATCTAGGAAAAAAAACTTTCAAGAACTAAAAGGGAAGTCACCACACAAACGTGCATTTGCATGAGCCAGTGGCAGCCGGTGACACTCAGCCTTACTTCTGCAGCATCTCCCCCCGCCGACGCGGCTGGTACCGGCGCCTGCTGACCTGATTAGAGCTCTGAAATCCAGCACACAAAGCTACCGAGAGCAGGAACAGGACGACGCTTTCATTCACCGTAATGCACAGAACATGACTGCACTAACAAAAAGTCTGTAACCTCACGCGCTGTCAGCAAGCAACACGAGACATCACAGTCAGGAAACACAGATAACTGGGGGCGGGGGGAAATCAGAGCAATAAAAACACTGAATAAGGCAAGTAAGTAGCTTGAATATTTTATTCGAATTCATTTGGGTTTATACTGCCAGGGGACAGAATTATCTGCAGCTGAATGAAACAAAAGTAATATTCTACTGACAGTTTTCTTAGTGAAAAGTATGTGTCTCTATAAAAAGTCAATTACTCAAACCTATTGTATAGTCACATTTTTCAAACGTTTATTTGGTATAATCAATAATACTAAAGTTTAACATACACAAACAACTTGGGCTTTGACTTCAAACAAAAGAGGAAGGAAGGAACGAGGAAGGAAGGAACGAGGAAGGAAGGAACGAGGAAGGAAGGAATGAGGAAGGAAGGAAAGAGCATACCTTACAATTACAAAGGATTTTTCACGTGTGAAACCATAGTAAGATGAAAAAGAACAGCATTTTTTGTGTTCTTAACTTAATCTGCTAATACTTACAGCCCATATCTTAAATTCTGAGTGAAATACAGCAATGAAAAAGAGATTTAAGTGATAACTTGTTTCACTCAGCTTTCACTTTTTTTTGGTAGCTGGCTAACTATATTCCATGCAAGAAAACTGTGACTTAGCAGAAGTGGATATTCCACTTTAAGTCATTTCTTCAAGCCTTCCAGTGAGGGAGCATATATATGAAAAAGTATCTGAAGAAAAGATATTTATACACCTTTTATCTTCCATGAAGTATAAAAGTGCTATTTAAAATAGGTCTGACTACCCAAGACAATGTTTTTAAACTATAAGCAGTTATAAATGACGCCATTGTATGAGCACACTTGGAATTACAGCATATAGCACACTTCAAAAGAATTCAATGCTGTACATACGCGCTCTGCTTCATACTATTCTTATTAGCTGACAACTCGGAGGTTTCCGATTTCATCCTGCAATGGGCAGCGAAAACGTAGATAAGACGACTTACAGTTCTGGTATGAAGAACTGCAGTTCCTTAGCTTTACACAAGCGAGAGCTGAAAACCCAGTGAGATTTCTTTTAATTGGACAAGCCAGCTAACCTAAAAGCAAACTGCTGTGGGTCCATAGAAGAACTCAAGCCACGAGGAAATAAACAGTAGCAGGCAGAAAACAGCCACAGTGAGAGTACCAAAGTGAGCTGGGCACTTCCCAAACCCCCGACTTGGTTATTTTCAGCGTGACTCTAGACACCTACTGCATTACCACGGCTTAAAAAGTCAGCTGAGAATATTGAGTATCCTCTTAAGTTATTCCAATTGCAAAATAAAACCTGTTAGCTCACAGGAGCCACTGCCTTTGGTACTTCAGTCACTTCAGAAGACTGGTACGAGAATACTTGAAAAACCTGACCTGAAATTTGTTTTGCTTTGGGCAGACTGTATCACACATCCCTCCTACCATCTCTTCTGCTTGGTCCGTTCATTCTGTGTCACAGAGCGCCAAGCAAAGATGAGTGGTAGTGATGCTATAGTCGGGGTGCTCTTCTGGGTCCCTCTAGTACTGGAATGCTTGGGGACACTGTTCTCTTTCATTTTGGGAAAGGAAATGCTCTATCCATGACTCATGGACAGAGTTAAGAGACAATCAAAAAGCATGTTTCAGACCTTAAAGATAATGCAGCAGAGCTGAATACAGCAATATTGGTTTGGTTTTTAGACAAAACATTCAGCCCCATTTAGCTTTAATTACACTTCGTTAGCAAAGGGTAAGATCTCTCCATAAAGTTGCGTAACTATAAAAACAATTGGGTTTTTTAACTACTATCTATACTCTGTCATATGGAGGCAATCTAAATGCCTTCTAGAGACAGAGGGGCAGGATGTATGTTTTCTCCTACTTTTGGAATGTAAATGATTGCAATTGCCATGTATAATTAGAACAATTTATGTCATCATTCATTGAGGCAAATCCCAAATTCTATCCATTTCTAAATGAAAACCCTTGTTACTACAGAGGTGAGTGTGCACAACCAAGCAAAACAAGAAGCAGCATCAAAAATAACTGGTTTGCTTTCCTTCTGAAGCCTACAGCATCCAAATACCTCTTAAAGAACTGAGAAGATCAGTTAAGAAACGATACCTATCTACTCAAACTTGTTTTGTCTCTAAAGCCATTCGGCAGATTTGCTGGTGAGAGCAGGGAGACCTAAGCCTTACCCTTACTCACGTCTCCTTTCTGCTGTGGCACCATCACTACTCACAATGCTACCCTGAGAGTAAGCAGCTGGAAGGAGGATCAGAATAGAAGTCTTCCCAGGGGTCCAAAGCTTCTCTTTGTCGAAAAGTTTCTGTAGAGAGATATATTCCACAGCAGTACTTGCACACTATATCCGTATGTAGACACACACCTCTCATACATACACTCCATTTCCTCCCAAACTCTTATTGCAGAGCTGGGAGAATTTAGGGCTTGAGGAACCTCCTCCCTCTTGGTATACATTCCTACTTCTTTTGTCTTAGGCTCAAAAAGCAGCATGTTCTCACCCTCACTGCAGTGCAACAAAGCCTAAGTCTCTGATTCACCTTTATTACACTCTGGAACAATGTCTATTAAGAAACAATGGTCTGAAATTTCCTCAGGCAAGTTCTGCAGGAAAACAGTTCTGACATCAAGATGTGTTACAGAAAATACAGTAATCTCTACTGTTGTATTACCATCCCTATCAGGAAGCCCTTTTTCTTTAACAAGAATGAGTCTGGAAAAGGAAAAGTATTTTAACATCCACAGTGTTGTAGCTAGACCGGATTATCTTAAATCTGAACCGGGTACAGATATCACATTTTACAAAGTTTACTGCTTTTAAAGCAAAATAATGCAAACAATACTGCAGAAACCACTTAAGAACATTCTTACCACAAGTCCAAAAAAGGTACATTTCCTCAACTACCACAGAAAACTCTTATGTTGTATAAACACATACAAGGAAAGTGAAGGAGGAAGAATTCTGCTGTTGGCTTTTGGAACCTTGCTATTAAAGCAATATTCATGATCCTGACTGCCCAGTTACGTGATATGTTCACTTAACACATCAGCCTTTCAAGATCACAAGACCCATGAACAAATCCCTGCTTAACCCCTGAGTGAAGCAACTCACTGGCTCAGTAACACCTCCCCGGAGCAGAGCCAAGTCAAGAAGATGGACACATTTACTAAACAGTCAAAGAAAATTGGCATGATCTTACTTGCAGCAGTGAGTTAAAGGACATATTGCAAAATGAGGATTTAAGGGTGTCTGGAGAAGTGTTCTGAGAGATACACATGGTATTTGCATACATTTCACTTGAAATTTGCACTTAATTTACTCTTTTCAAAATAATTGTTTTTAAAATGCATCTTCTTCCCCTGCTAGATAAGTTCCTGTCCACCCAATCACCCCTCTTCTACAGAAGTCATTCCACATCTTTGATCATCCTTGTTGCCCTGCTCTAAGGCTTCTCCAGCTCTAAAATACCTTTTAGAAACGGAGCCAACCAAACTTCACAGTCTTCAAGGCGTGGACATTCCACAAAGCTGTAAGATGGCCCTACAATGCTTTGCTTTATTCACTCCTATTAATCTCTAACATTTCACTTCGAGATTTTTTTGCTTTGTATTGATTTCAAAGCTGCCAAGCACCGAGCTGCTGTTTTCATGGCTCTACTAGTCATAATCCCAAGATTCTCTACTGAGTGGTAACAATCAGTTTAGAATCATAATTTTCTGTAATTTGGATCTATTTTTCCTGCACATGCAACACTTACATTTATCTATATTGCATTTCATTCACTGTTATTAAACAGTAATTAAAGACTGACGGGTTGCAGAAGGGCCTTCAATCCTCCCTTGCTTTTACTGGAGTAAGTCTGCATCACTGGCAAGACTGATTACCTCCAGCCTACTTCTTGTTTGAGTCCATTAATTAGCATGATCCTCAGCACAGGGCCTGGTGCCAAATTCCACAGGTAACATCCCTCTCCCACGACAGCTGACCATTTATTTCTATCCTCATTTTTATCTTAGCCCATTATTCTCCACGACAGGAAACTCTCTCTCATGCTGTGCTCACTCAGCTTTCTAAAACATCTTTGGTGAAAACCTTAGGATAAAACTCTTCCAAAAATCCCAGTGGATTATATCAACTGGACTCTCCCCTCCATGATTTGCTGGCCCCTTCAGCAGAACTTCGTGTAGTTTACATAAAGCAGGAATTCCTTCTACAAAACCCACGGCGACTCCTCCCGTATTTATCCAGCTGTCATTTAAGTAGTATGAAGTGCTATTTCACGTAGCAGGAGGTAATACACTAATGTAAAGGTGGTACAACGTGACCTCCATCTTTCTAAACCAACAAGCCAGATGAACAGTTTGTGTTTGCTGAGATAACTTTCATTTCCCCTGAAGAACCTGATAAATCTGAAAGAATTTTTTTAAGGCTTTCAACACTTGACTATAAAGCACCAGAAAACCTGTCACCCACCCAAAAACCTGTCCACAGAACCCGTTGTCGTAACGGCTGCTCACAACAACTGCGCTAGCAGAATTTAACCAACTTCCCAGTCTCACTGCAGTACAAGTCCAGTTAAAGCAATGGAAGTGTTACGACTTAAGCTAATTATACCTGATATTTCAGCACCTATTATGATTACAATAATGTAGGTCTTCATTTAAAAATTAAAAAAAAATTAAGAAGTTTAAAACCTTTACTCCATCACGAGACATTCAGATATTCACACTGAGCTCCTTCGCTTATCCTCATCAACATTATTCCACCCTGCTAAATGCACTATATTGTCTCCTTTAGACCTAAAATAAGCAAGCTACTCCTTGCAAACATAGAGTGTAGCCTTGGTGGTGCCTGCCACGCCTCATACACTACCCGAGGTGGAAACAACAAAAAGCAAGCCTGGAGGGACAACACGCTGCTTTTACCACGGCCAGCACTACATGGAAATAAGGTTCGCACGTGTCACAGAATCACAGAATGGTTTGGGTTGGAAGGGACCTTAAAGATCACCTGGTTCCAATCCTCCTGCCATGAGCAGGGACATCTTCCACCAGCCCAGGGTGCTCAGAGCTCCATCCAACCTGGCCTTGAACCCTGCCAGGGAGGGGGCAGCCACAGCTTCTCTGGGCAGCCT
>Ga0065711_1003409_pt1 | contig 28087 bp, 10 predicted proteins | sample Hoacrofraction12_FD_59098 | JGI IMG/M metagenome (GOLD analysis project Ga0065711, IMG submission 59098) | Hoatzin crop microbial communities from Cojedes, Venezuela - Epithelial fraction 12 v2 (version 2) | ecosystem: Host-associated > Birds > Digestive system > Esophagus > Crop | place...
GGAAGATGTCGGCGGGCGGCACGGGGCTTGGCGGGGGAAGGTGCAGGCCCCGCTCCTGCTACGGCCGAGTGGCAGGACCGTCGGCGGAAAGGAGGGTGAGGGGACCTCCTTCAGGGGGGACTTCGGGGCGGCGGGGGCTTCGAAGGCATTAGGATGGTGTGGCGTGGGGTTACCACAAAAAGCTTAAAACCAGGGGTGCGCGGTGCCTGTCGGTTGCCTTGAGTGTTTCCAGGGATGGGGCCTCCTCTGCCTCTCTGGTCAATCTGTGCCAGTGTTTCACCACCATGGTAAAAAATTTCTTCCTTATATCACATAAGATATCCTTATATCTTCCTGTCACAACAAGCCCTGCTGAAAATATTTTCCCCATCTTTCCTATAGGTCCCCTTTAAGTACTGAAGGCTGCAATCAGATCCCCTTGCAGCCTTCTCCAGGCTGAACGGCCCTAACTCTCTCAGCCTTTTCTCATAGGAGAGGTGTTCCAGCCCTCATCATCTTTGTGGCCCTCCTCTGGACCCACTCCAACAGCTCCATGTCCTTGTGCTGGGGCTCCAGAGCTGGATGCAGGACTACAGGTGAGATCTCACGAGAGCAGAGCAGAGGGGCAGAATCACCTCCTTCAACCTGCTGGCCATGCTTCTCTTGATGCAGCCCAGGATACGGTTGGCACAGTACAGTCGTACTGTATGGCAGGTTTTCTGGGTTTCTGTGAGTGAGGAGTCCTGAGTAGGTGATATCCACAGGCAGGCTGCCATCTCACCTGGGCTGAGGGCACTTGGTGGGCTTGTGTGGCACTGGGGATAAGTTGGATGCGGAGTCTGTCTGATGTGGTAAGATGGAGTGCGTGGGAGAGTATTCATGTGCAAATTGTGTATTGTCATCTTGGTAGGAGCCACTTTCAAAATGATAGAATAAGCTCTAGAACACTATAAACGTGCTTGACAGAAAAAATAGTGTTTTTGTCTAAATATTAACGTAGGAACTGCTGGGGCTATAGAGGAAATAAAATTTTACTGACTGTTGCTTATCATTTCCATAGTTGATATTTTTGCCAGTTGTCTCCATACAATGCACTTTAGGCATCTTGTATGAGCCCCCTTTAAATTTTGTTTACCAAATAGTGTTTCACAAAGTATAGCTTTTGAGTTGATAAGCTCAATAGTCAAGTAATTTCAGTGGGAACTGCAGTATTAGACTTAACAGGAGACGGTTTCAGGAAGCTGGGCAGAGCAGTGTGTACTTATATGGGAAACTACTTTATGGCTATTTATTGCAGAAAGGCAGCGTAGTCTGCGATTAGATTCTGAGACTAGACTAGCAGTTGTCTTGGGCAACCTTTTATTTTCTACTGGTATGGTTAGCTCAGCGTTACTTAGGTAAAGAAGGGCTAGGAGTGCATTGTGGATTGTTTAGTCACCTTTTTATGCAGTTCCTAGACCAGAATAAATTTTGGTTGCAAATANTTACACACAGGTTCCAGTGTCTTGCTCTGAAGTAACTGAGGTGATGCCATTGGGAGGAGAAATGAGTGTGAGCATCTGTAGTCAGTGAGCTTTTTAGAAAAGTGCTGAGGGAGTGACAGCCTCCTCTTTTAGATACATTGATTTAAAGCATTGCGACTACAATTTCATTTCACTAAGACTCCTGTGGAGTGCAGGCAGGGGAGTGTTGTTTGGCAAAACGGTGACAGGTGAAGAAATTGTTTTTCTGAAGGAGGGGAGTAGTTGTACATGCATAAATTCCTGTCTGAAGGTTCTGTAATTTGTAACAGCCTTCCTAGGCTATGCTTCTCNGGAATCTTACTGCAAGAAAATGGCCTAGGCAGAAAAGACCAGTATTCAATCTGAATGTCTTTTAAAATATAAACATAATGTTTTTATGACATTCATAAAACTAGAAGTATTTTATATTGTAGTAGCATACGATGGATAGTATATACGTTGATCAAACCTGTTTAAACTCTTCAGATGATGATTCATGTGAAGGACTAGATCCAAATAAGTTTACATTACACTAGGTGAGCAAGACATCCTTTTGAAGCTACTAGGCCTACGTTTTGCTCTTGGTTCAGTACATGCCCCAAGACATGAGCTAGGAAACAAGGGTTGACAAACCAGCTCCAAAGAAGCTTCAAAGAGCTGATTTTTAAAAGAGCTGAAAATATTGAACAAGGAATGCAGGTAATGAGCTAAACCAGTGTAATTAAATATTGTGTGAAAGAATGCATAGGTAGCATAGCTAATAAAAACTCATCAGAAGAAGGGAAGATTGGTCAGCATGGCAAAAATCTACTTCATCAGAGCTTTAGGTGCTATATATTTTTGCATTTAGATTTGGGAACACGGCTATGAGCCTGGGTTCAGTTCTAGGGAAACTGTTCCAGGACAGAATGCTTTTTGATTAATTACTGATACAAAAGTAGGATAGTGACAAGTTTATGTACCTTTTTATTACATTGTCCATTGTCCCTTGGCAGATCAGTTATAATTGTCAATCTGTTTTTTATCTTTTGTGGTTACTGTGGGGGATGTTCACATGGCACAGCCCTGGCAAATGACCTGGTATCTGCTATAGCTGCTTCAGGCAGTCTGAACTTGTTCAGTGGTCTTTTCACCGCTGGAAGTAGGTAGTTCTTCATAGCCTCTGTCGATTTGATTGTCATCCCTTAACATCTTTTGGCCTAACTTAGAATGGAAACACTTAATTTGTAAATCCTTTTCAGAAGCTGGTAATGTTCTACTGGCTTTGTTGTATTTCCTACAGTCTCTGTGTAGGTTTCCTACGCACCCTTTAGAATTAGGAGAAACCTGTTTGTACAGCACCTTCATACTCTACCTAGCATTATGAGGTCTTGGCCCGCGACTTCGACTCTGGCTACCAGATCTTGCTTTGTGGTTGTGTATACACAAAAATAACCCAAGATGTTTATGAAATCAGGAGCATTAAATTAAGGGAAACTAAAATAAGGGCCCTAGAAAATTTTTTGAGCGGAAACTGAATGGTGACGTTTATATGTCTTTTTGTTGACAATGATGCCAAATGCAGAGGATACAGTAATTGTGTGGTGAACCTCTGTGCAAAAAGGAAAATGGCAAATTCTGAGAAGTGTGCAAGAAAGGTGGCAGAAGGAATTTTGTCATAATCGGAGAAAACACTGTAGTACCACGCTTGAGTGAGGGAGCTTTCAGATACAGTACTGGCTGAAACACTTGGAATCGTGAACAGAAATTTCTAGGGTTTGAGCCCTGCTCTGTTCAGTGATGCAGGACTTTATAAATTCTTTTTATTCAAAGATATTAGATCAAGTAAATACCTGAATATCTCACCAGTTTTGTGTAAAAAATAAGTTGATCCCCTAAATTGGTCAAAAGGGATAAAATATCATCCTGTTTTATATCTATGGTAATTTATGTTAGAGCAAGCCACTACTTAGCATTCACTGAAAAAGATGTGAAGTAAGTATTAGCAATTTTCCATTAAACCATAGTCTTTAAAAAGTTACAGATAATGGAAATATTTGCATAATGTTTCTTCTGTGAACAGAGGAACAGAAGGACTTAAGACAGTTTTGCCTGGCTACGCAGTCTTTTTTTTCCCTCGTTTTTCTAACACCCTTTACAGCTGTGTCTAGTGCTGTGTATGGTGTATTAATGTCCATGTTTCAGTCTATTAAGACAATTGTAACATTTTAATATTCTTTCAGTATTGGCTGACATTATGAGAAGAGCAAAATCTACAGTCCATACAAATTGAAAAGTAGTGCTGTTCTAAAGTTTTTCTGGTATACTTTAAAGGTGATGCCCTTCCGAGTACTGCAGATTTAATTGTGTCTTGGTTACAACAGTGTTTAAAGTTTATACAAAAGACCCTGTCATTACTGTAGCTGTAAAGGTGCCAACAGCTTCAAGATAAAAGCATTCTTTCTTTTTTTTTTTCATTGCCTAATAAGCAGGAGGACTGGATCCAATGTACGCTGGCCATTGCATGTCACTGCTGCCTGCTAGATTTAAAATACGTTGTTTAGTCATCATGGTGTTCTGCAAGTATGAATGTCAGCATGATTGAAGTGTGCAGGGGTTATTTGAACACTCTAGAAAACTGGGGTTAGTAGAAAAAGAGTTTTACAGTGAAGATAATATTCTAAGCTCTAACTTTCTAACTTCCCAACTTGTTGGGATACTTGAATTTTTATCTGTAGTTTATTCTAGGAGAATACTCCATTGTAAATAGCTTTTGAAATAAGAACTAGATTGTTGACTATTGTTATCACTTGCTACTATAAGAACTAAAACTAGTAAAATATGAGGCAGGTTTTGTCAAAGATGCCAAGTAGGGGATAGTACTCAAATAAAAAAGAGACTTGAAACTTTTTGCTTTGTTGGTCTGATTTGGAAGCAGCCCTATGAGAATGTAGTACAGTCATTTTCTAGTGTGTTCTGTTAATTAAAATTCAGGAAGCATTTTCCTGTTCCCTGGCTTAACTGAAGTTTTTGCTGTGCTTTTGTTCTATATCTGAATAGATGTTGTTGAAAGCCAAAGTGTAAGGAAGAACTTTTCAAAGACGGCATGACTCACTGAACGGTGAGAAGATCACAAAGTGTGCAGGCAGCTGTGTTCACAAGACTGTTTTAAACTGACAGCTAACTTTTCAGTTGAAGGTAAGCATGAAGGTTTTTAGCTGTTGAAAAATCTATAGTAACTTCATTCTAATATAAGATACTCAAAGTATTTGAACAGATTGGCAAGCAGTGAGATGAACAAAAAAGGGCTAAATGAACAAAAGAAATGGTTGAAACTGGGTAAATTAGAAACAGTTTGCTGTAGCTGAGTTACTGTGTACGAGTTCATTGGACTCGTAGTGAAGTCTATAATTTTAGATACCTGATGAGAAGTGTTAAAATCAAATGAAAGTTAATATCTAAATATGTTTAAGTATCTTTTCTGTCCTAGAGTTAAAAAAAAAAAGAAAAAAGAGCGATTTGATTATAAAGTTACCCTCAAACTATACACCTCCAAAAATGGTTCTTAGATCTTGAAATAAAAATCTGTTGAGGTATTGTAGATACACAAACTTTCGTATTGTTGGTATTTATACTGTATTATTATGAACTGTGGCTGTAGGATGTAATTTACTTATTGTATGCAAGTAAGTTGTTAGAATGCTTATGTATTTTGAAATGTAAATACAGCTCATTACTAAATACTGCTTTTATTTATTTTATCTTAAATAGACAAAAACCTAGCTGAGCACTGATCTGAGTATGTGAAGGAACTAAATTATACTTTTAGTCTTTCTTCATCATTTGCATTTCCATTATTATTATTTAATTGCCTTTGTGAAGTGTTATGACCAGGGAAGAAGGTTACAGAGAAGAATTTAGCTATGACAGGATGCCAACTTTGGAGCGGGGAAAACAAGAGAATGGAAATTATATACCAGATATCAAATCCAGTGACCTTCAGCTGTCGAAGAGGCTGCATCCTTGCTTTAGTTACAGAACATGGATCTTTTCTTTGCTGATGGGAGTAAGTAGTTTAAATGATGCAGAATTTAAAAACAGAGGTGAGGTCTCCGTGCCCAGTAATCTGTTCTGTTTCACATCATTTGAGGACTCAGAATTTCATTGCTGATGGTATTGAATATAAATATTTGTACAGAAAGGAACATATTTAGCAAATTTAGGATGTAACACTTAATTGACAAATAGTATTCTTTGGATAATTCTGCACTAATCGGAGATGCTATGTGAAGGCTGATTTTTATCCTTAATATTAACCGTATAGCATAAACAAAGAATAAATATGGTAGTGGAAATATCAACCCATATGTATGTGTAAGCAGTGCCTTTTGGTAAAAGATGTAAAGTATTCTGATCCTATGCATTCTTTTAATGTATATTTAGCTGTTTAAAGTACTTTACTTGCCATGATAGCATTTTGCCGTTGAAAATATATATGGTACTTAATTGCCACATTCATCTTTCAGGGTTCAACAGTCATGTGGTTATTTGGTAAAATCTGCCTGTAGTGAGGTATATACCTGTGTTACATGTTCTTACATGAACGTCACAGTGATTTGCATTTTTGTGTCACTGCTAGAATCATAGGATGCATGTTGCATGTACATCATGTGCTCCTTCATGTGCTGAGCCAACTTAATTAAATTTCACTATAGCAATTATAATTTGGTCTTTTCTGTTTCTGTCAGATCGTGTGTTTTGAAGAGTAATTTTTACAAAGAGCTAAAAATTTTTCACTGTTAATATGGTAATTACTTGTTTTCTCACAGTGAATAAAAGTATTGCCTTATTTTCATGGAAACAGATGGACATTTTTCCCTTCTGACAGTCTGCAAAAATTGGATTTTCTTTCAGATGTACTGTTACATAAAGACAGCAAAAGAAGAGCTGGATTTTTTGCATTAAATTTTTTCAAACTTAGTTGTCAAAAGGGAGAATGACTTTAATTAGATTTTTCCACTTTACTGAGTTATTGTGAACGATTTGAGATACTAATGTTTAAAGATCATTTGCTAAAATCATATTATCAAGAAGCATGAATTTTATGGATAAATGAAAACACAATGTTATTAATAATCTAATGCAATAAATGCCAATTAGATTTTTCTCCCAAGTATTATGGTGATTATTCTCTCTCAACTCTTCTGAAAGACAGTGTCCAGAAAGGAAAGTCTGTAAGCTGGACAGCAGAAGTCATAGTGAACAGAACCGTCTACTTCAGGGAGTAGTTGCAAACCACAGAGTGACATCAAAGTGACGGCTAGTATGGGCTGTTCTGGTGCGGGAACAATTCAGTACGCTTCAAGCAGTATTTCAAGTTGTGTTCTATAAATGCTGTGCTTCCAGTCTGCCAGAATTCTCTGTGTGTGTGCTTGCATACACACATACGCTATCCTTATTTTCTGTCATTTTTTGACAAGGTCTTTTAAAAGACATTCATAATTTTGTAACATGAAAAAAAATGCCCATATAAAACAGAAGAACCATTCTGTTTCTCATCGTCCCTGGCCCCTTCAGAGAAATGCATACTCGAAGGAATGACAAGCAAAAAGAAAAAAATGTTAGTAGAATAGACTAGTCATTTGTTGCTGAGTGTGTGACTGATAATTACAAAATAAACGATAGCAAAGGAACAGTTGAACATTTGTGGGTGTGCCACTGGACCAAAGCAGGAAGAGAGTTTTGAGAGAGGCAAGAATAGAGGCAGAAAAATCTTCATCAGTGTATCCTAATATTATTTTTGTTACTGTGTTCTAGCTGGTAATTGCCCAGCTGCCCATATGCATAATCAAGGTCGGTGGAGCCAAGCAGAGAATGCAAAGTAGAGGCTTAGTTGAGGTTTCTGAAACATTTTTACCACTGAACACTGCAGTTACCTTTTGAGCATTTTATTACATATTTGCCAAGTCAGGGCACAATGCTTGATTCAAACAAGATTATATTGTTCAGTATTAAGTCTTGGTAACCAGTAAAACATCTTCTTCAGAACTCACCATGTTTTGATACTTTTCTTCAAAATTATTCACACAAAGACCACATTACTAAATATTCATCAGTAGTTTCAAAGGAATTGCTGATTTCTATCTGACTAGTTGCTTTTTGAAGAATAGTTTTATTCATATTAAATGTATCTTATTTGTTGCTTTGCAGACTTGCCTTCTTATTACGTCTGGATTTTCACTATATCTGGGAAATATTTTTCCATCTGAAATGGATTATTTACGTTGTGCAGCAGGTTCCGTAAGCATTCTTAATTATTTGCTGTGGCTGTTTGACAGCAAAATCAGTAGTAAATTTTTGTGTCTTTATTGTCCTTTTGTTCTGTCTGTCTTTTTACTACTAACTTTCTTCATGAAAGATTTAATTCTGTTTCACTGTTCATTAAATGGGCTTTCATCCATGGTTAAGGGAAGAACAGTTGTCATAAAGGTAACTGGTTTGTGCTGCTGTTTTTCATTAACTAGCTTACCACTGGCATGCAGTAGTTACCTGCACAAACTTTTTCTGTGCTTGATTTTGAGAAAATTTGCACTGTTACATATTTGTTATATATATTTCCTGGCTAAATGCTGTCAGAATGTGTCTCAATTTGCTGTCAGAATGTGTCTCAGTTTGTATTCCAAAGTATGATTTTTTCAGTTTATTTTGCCATGATAACCAAGTAGTGAAGCAGACTAAAGTTCTCTTGAATATTATTGTTAGTAAAATGTGCTTTAAAGATGTTTGACATTTTTCTAAGTTCAGTATTTTTTACTATATTTTTGGGGACTTTTTTTTTTTAATTGTATTGTATATACTTAATCTACACTTGACATTGATGTGCAGAAGACGAATCTGATGTACTTGCTTTGCTCAGGGCAGGATTCTGTTGTGTCGTTGTTATTTTCGCAAATTGACTTGCAGATTTATTTTAAGTTAGGTGCAAGACTAATGCTTAACTTCAAACAAACAAGTCCCAGGAGTTGCTCTGTGATAGAGTTGTCACATGTTTCTGCTAGAGGTGTTAGATTAAAGTTCAAGCAGTTTTGGAAGTTAGTATCTTCACTGATGTGCTGTTCTCTGCAACAGTAGTGTTAGTTACCGATATGTCTCGTTTTCTGCCCCAAAGCTTGTCTCTTTGAACTTTGTGTTTACTGGGAATTGCCAAAGATCCGATAGGTGCAGAAGGTTATCACATTGGGTTTGAGTGGCTTGCTGTGGGTGAAGATGTGTACGTTTGGGTGTCTGTATGTGAGCAAGGTGTTAGAGTTCCTACTACAGATAATAGAGTCAGTATAGTTGGAAGAGCCTAGAGAGCTGTATGGCCAGCTGACCACAAAGTGTCTGGTTTAGCATGAGCTGAATTGCTCCCTGGACTTTTTTATCCATCTTGCCTAGTAGTAGGATACAGTTGCTTAAACGAAGGCGTGTAGTGTTCTAGAGATTCTAGGGTATCCAGAACATAAAAGGATGTTTTACTTGTGTCAAATACAGGTCGTTTAGGTGTTAACAAAGTACTGCCAAGAATTTTAGGTGTCCATATTAATCTAGTTATAGTCGTTCCATTGTTAAGCCATCAGTGTTCAGACGTGTGGAAAGATAATTAGTGAAGAAATGCAGCATTTTTTATTTGATTCATTATTTAACATGGAAGCACTTTCAATATTTTTTGTTGAGTATATTTTTATTTTGCTTATTAGTATGTTATAACATTATGTATTTGTGTAAAATAGAGTTGGATCTGTAATGGTACCATATCTGTTGTGGTGGGGAACAGCTAAGGAATAGAGAAATTACTTTGTGAAACTTTTCACTTACGCATGATTTTTCCATTTAGCTCTGCCCTCAGGTGTAGAAACACAGTTCCTAGTGAACCTAGTGGAGATCCCACGCACAATTCTTAAAGTGTAATTTGACTCAACAGATCAGTTGTTACAAAGTTCTTCAGAACTGTGATGAGATTGGCCAGACTTTAGCTTACACAACTGTGAGTTTGTCTGTTTAAAAGAACGTGGAGGCCCAGTTTGGGAGTAGCAGTGTTTTGCTTATCCCACTGGAGGATCTCAGGCCTTCTGGAGTTAGTTCAAACTAACAAAGGCATGAAATGCCTTGTGAAGGAATTCCTTTATTTCCTTTACTCATGACCTTGTGCTGGGTAACTACTCAAAACTGAGGGATATGGAAGGCATATTTAAACCTCTTGTAATCCTCAGATACCGATTGTAATTAATGTACTCAGACAAGAGTGGCAGACATTCCTTAGTGTTTCTGATCTTCTGTTTGTCTAAGTTAAATGAAATATGAATTTAGACCAAATAAAATACATGTATAGAAATAGATACAAAATTCTTTGTGCGGAATATCCCACTAGTCTTCGCTTTTAATTTTCCCAGTGTATTCCTTCAGCAGTTGTGAGCTTTGCTATAGCGAGGAATAAAATTAATGTGGTAAGTATAAGATTTTATTGGCAATTATATCTTCTTTCTTTTCCTGGGGTTAAAATGAGAGAGAAACCCATTCTGAAACTGTTTTTCAGATACCCAGTTTTCAAATTCTGTTTGTCTCTACATTTGCTGTTACAACAACGTGTTTAATTTGGTTTGGATGCAAACTTGTCCTCAATCCATCAGCTATAAATGTAAGTTACTAAAACAATTCCTAATTAATGCTACATTTATCTTTGTTAAAAAAAGAAGGGGTGAGGTAGGTGGAGATCACCTGCAATTACATTGTTGTCAATACTCCAGTATTCCTGCTTAGTCTGCGAGGAGAGATCATCTAGCAGTAACTTTATTTTTCTGAGTGAGACAAGACTGGAAAATTGACATCAGAGATGAAAATTTATATGTCTAAAAGACACAAGGTACAACTAACTAGGAGGTTAATATGAAAATGACTTTCCTGTCTTCTTTTATTCAAAGTTCAGAAAAATGAATTAGATCTTCAAATGCAATCCAGTTTGATCAACTGATTGTTTATTTTTCTGTTGACTGTAGCAAGTTCTGTTGGGTTTTTTGTTGGGTTTTTTTGGATGCAGGATCAGAAGAGAAAGTTGAAAATTAATTAGTTGCTCATCTGTAGATTAGCCAGTTTTTAGGGTTCAGTTGTACTGAAATGAGATGTCGTCCCAAACAGTGCTACTTCTAGGACATTTCTTCATCAGATATAGTATAATTCTTTCCTGGATTTTCTTTAGTGGATAGTTTTGCTTGTAAGACCACCAGGAAAGAAAATTTTGATGAACATTTTTCTTGTACACCATCAACAAAGAGAATGCAGCAGTTGTATCATTTGAAGCACACACATTCCGTGGTGGGAAAAGTTCCCTGGATTTGAGTCATGACCTTTTAGCATCTGTCTTTGGTAGTCTGAACCTAACAGTAGAACTGCAGGGTAGTTTTGGTATTTTTTTTGCTATGGTAAAATGTTCTGAGACATCTATACATAAGAATATTACATATATAAGGAACATAGTGATAAGTTATCGTTACTATTGATGAATACTCATGATAGATTGCATTCATAATCAGTACAACTACACATTTCTTATGAAGGTTAATGACTGCTCTTATGTGCTATATTGTTCAGTTCTTCTCCCACTGTCATATCAGCTGTACTAAGAGCTCAGCAGTAAGAATGGCTCCCTATAATAATGTAGCAGATCTGAATTAGTGTTAGTAACAAAAGACTTTTCTGATAGAAAAATAGTACAGAGATGAAGTTTTCTTTGGAGTTATCTATGCTATTTCAATAACATCTGGTTAGCTCCGAATTTCACAGGTGTTGAACTTTTAAATTAACTATGTTTACTTCCTCTTAGAAAGTGCAGTGTGTTAGGCCAGTACTTATAAACCTGCTTTTTAAATTAGGTAACTATGTCTAGCTTCATGTTTCTGTGCAACTGGCCTGATTTTCAGAGAGATGGAATACTGCAGTCAATTGGAGCCGTGGAGATTTAGCACTCTGGACAGTCAGATCACTTGAAATCAAGCAGCACTGGCTTTAGTCATGGGCAGTTTTGCCCTGTATTTGATGGGACAATGTCATGGCTCCCTGGATTCTGTGTGTATCTCAGGCCAGTGTACAGCAGTCAGTTCTTTGCACAGCCCTTGCTAGCTTATTGCTAGTGTAGCAGTTCTGTCATGCATTCGCCCCCTCAGGTGTCTTGGGCTGTTGGGGCTGACTGAATTATGTATAAGGCAAGGGGATACTGCCTTTTCCATTGCTTTCTTGATAAAGAGTTCAAATACTAGAAACCAGTCCAAGCATTCTGAGAGGAAAGAGCAGAGAAGTGTGACTGGAAGCTGTCAGACCCTTTGTATTCCCTTTCTATTGTAGACAGGATCACAGCGGTGTCAGCACAGTGGACAGCTATGTCTGCCCAGGAAAGGTGGGCCCAAGGGACTCATTTTGCCATCACGATAAATACCTATTTTGTCATGACCTCCCGTGTGACAAAACCAGTTCTGCTTATGGTCCTGAGAAGCTTTGTGCTGGCCCTGCGTCTAAGAGCTTAACGTTAGTTGCATACTTTTGAAGGGAGTAGTTTTCAGATTGCATAAAAATTTGCATTTTCTATTATTAAATATTAACAACTTTTGTATTTTCAAGGCAGATCAAACCATTTGAAAAAAGAGATTATATAAGACTGGAAAAGTATAGGTGACAAACATTACGTTTAGAACAAGCCAAATTCTCTTTGCCAAATGTTAGTTATCTAAAATAATATCCACAAGACATCCTTGTTTATGTGGTTTTGAATCTTTTCACTTGCCTATTGCAGGTCTATACTATGTTGTTGATCACTGAGTAAAGATACGTCAGGATAACTGTGTGCAAAGCTGGCTCTGAAGCTTTTTTGAACCTTGCTCTCTTAAGAGTTACTTATGGTGCTGACTGCCTCTCCTCTTTGAATGCTGCTGTTTCAGTGAAAGAGTCTCACTCCTTGGCAGCTCACTGCCAGCTGTTTTCCGTTACTCCTATGGTACAAAGAAAATGTAGAATACCATCTCTTTAACTGTTCTTTCATCATCATATTTATTTTTCCTCCCTGTGGGAAACTGCACAAGAAAGTAATACTAGGTCTGATGTGAAATCACTGCCAGTAGTTTAAAAGCAGTGATGCTCATAAAAAGGCTAAGTTTATCCAATGAAGACAATTCATATTTAAACACCCCCCTCACATCCTCACCCCTCGCTTTATAAAGGATCTGGGTCATTCTTCATTAGTGTTACTTGTGGATGGGTAACTCTACAAAATGCAGGATACGAGCCATGTCATAGACTGACTGTGTGACACCACTCCAATAGGGTGCAGTCAGTATACTATGAACATGAAGGATGCGATGTGTAAAAGATGCAAACTGCCACTACTGCCACTCTCTTCCTTCCCTGTTCCTTCCTAGCTCTCAGAGTAAGAAGCCCCATGGACAAAAATGAGTGGAACCTTGGGCATTCTGGCCACTGCAACTGAAAGCATTCACATCTTGAACAGGATTCAAATTAACTCCAAACTGAGTACATGCATTCGTTGTCTTCTTGCAAGTGGAGTACCTCCATTATAATTGAGATGATCCAGTCACTGGGACCCTGCAATACAATCTTGTTTGCCTCAGCGTAGATGGCTAAGGCAGGATTCCGTGGCCTGAACGTAGACATCTCTTATTTTAAAAGTGCTGTGAATTACTCTGACTGGCTGCTGCTTCTACGCTGGGTGGATGAGAGTTTCCCATCGGTCCTGTGTCATACATCCCATTCATGCAGGCACGTTCAGTATGCTTGAGTATTTCAAATGGCATTAGCAGCCAGTATAATTGAACCCCACCTCTAGCGACTGGTTGGCCCAGTAGCTTTTGGGGTTCCTTCTCTTGCCTGTATAGGCTATGTCTCCACTGACAATAGTGGAAGCGTAGGTGATGTGGGTGCACAGACATACTGAAGTGTAGATGCTGGATTTGGTTGCCTAACTATAAGTGTGTGTCTCCATTAGATATGTGCTGGCTTGTCCTGCCTAGTTACAGCTGCTGGTCCAAGAGGGCATCAGTATTCTTTAGGTCCTCTGTCATGATTTGTCAGACCTGTGCAGATGTCTTGAAACATCTGTAGGATATCTTAAATCGTGTTAAAAGTATACATTTAAGCAACTATGTAGAACTTTAAATTATTTCATCTTGAAATTAATTCAACCCTTTCACAGAGTTTCAGTGAAGCACGTTTTTGATACCTGGTGTAGGTTCAAAGCAAATTGTATTGAGGTTGTTCTAATCTACTGCTTTCTACCCAGTTGCACTTGCGTGTTCTTTAGTCATGGAAGAGGATTAGGGACACAGCTTACTTGGTTCTCTGCGTCTGGTGGTAGATTTTAGGTACGGTGGTAGTTGTAGAGAGAATTTTCTTCAGTGCTTAAAAATCTAACACTGAACTTCCCATTTTTACAGATGGTATAGAAAGGTACTTACTTCTAGCTTTAGCTGTATTTCTGTTTAAAAAATAAAAACAACAGTACCACCTAAACTCCAAAACTGGAGATGAGATATTTTTCCTTTGGTCTAGGGGTGTTGAACTAATTTTATGAGTGGAAGGCTCTATCTGATATTTTAGACTTGTCATGTCAGAAGAAACATACTGGAAAGATAAAAAGATAGAAGTTAAATGAAGAAAAAAATTATTTACTGTTACTTTTTCAATTACTGTTATTTACTTCATTATACCTAGCAGTAAATGAGCTAGTCCATCAATGTAGTTACAGTACTTCTGGGTTCAAGCTTGTGCATCTACTTGGCACTGCACTATATAGTGTGGCCTTGCTGGCCCACGTCAGTGCCAGCACTGTGTGTCAAAACACATACAAATCACGGGAATTTACAGGCTGGATTAAATTGTTCTGCAGGCCACATGTTTGACACCTCAATTTTTACCAAATAATGTCTTTATTCTTCGTTCTAGCACTTTCCCTAGAAGCTTACCACTGTGACATTTATTGCTGCTTGTAGCTCCAGTACAACTGTACAGTCTGTTGTGTACTGCAAGGCACACAGTTCCGATTATGATTTCTTGAGATGGATGAATTTCAATGCTGATAAAAGCCTCTCAAATCTGCCACTTACTATCTTTTTCAAAAAAACTTGAACTGCAGGATACGTGTCAGAGAAAAACTGAGGTTTGATCATCTACAAAGCAGGTCTGACAGGAGGGAATAATATAATTCTGTTCTAAGTCATTGAACAATGGTTTGCTATAATTGTATAGGTTCTGAAAGGAGTCAGTTCTCCCTAAACTTTTCGTACTTTGCCCAACGGCCTGGCCTAACTACCAAAAGTTTTCTTGGGCTGCCAGTGGAAAAACACGGTGCTTTTGAAGACGAGAGAGGGATATCTACTCTGCCTAACTTGTGTGCCTCTAGAAAATGATTCAGCCCATGTAGAGTAGGTATCTACCACTTTTTAAGAGATAACAAGGAACAGAAGAGTGATATTAAGTATTACATTCAGTTATTTGTCTCTTGAAGATGAGCAATGGCAGAAGGAGTGGCAAAATCCATGTTTTTGCACAATAATGTCTGTTCGACCTGCAAGAGTTACGAAACTGTGAAGAGTGTTCATCAGTGCTCTGCTAGCACTAGATAGAGCACGGAGCTAGGATTCCTGGCCCAGTTCCCTGGATTGTGTTTTCATTCAGCATTAGACATTGTGTTGCACCATTCGGGTTGCAGCATAGGGGTTGGTAGTCTGTGGCCCTCCTTCCCCCCTGCAGTGGATTGCTTTAGCCCCTGGGCCAGTCAGGCTTGCTCTTGTTTGTCCTCTTTCTGTTCCTGTGAATCTTCCGCGATTTGCTGCAGTGTTGTGGTTTCACATGGAAAGTCCTGCAAAATGCAAACATACCCAAAAATCACCCCCTTGTCATTAAGTGCTCTTCTGGAAGACAGTGATAAAATCTTGAGGCAGAATATTCCCATAAATGAAATAGGCATTCTGAGTATTATGTAAACAGCTAAGTGTTGTCCTAGAAATTCATCAAGAACCAAGAAGACGGTTAACAAGGTATCTAATTAATAGCTATGTCTAAATGTCACAGAAGATAGACAACATTCTGGATCCTGTCAGATCCCGCCTGCTCCTTTATTTTTAGTATGGAAGATGTAACTCATTTATGTCTGGGTTTTACTGACAGATAAATTTCAACTTGATTCTACTTATTCTGCTGGAAATCTTCATGGCAACTACTGTGATCATTTCAGCCAGGTCTAGTGAAGACTGCTGTATGAGAAAGAAAGTAGGTACCCTTAAGGATTAAAAATGTCTTTTTTTCTTTGGTGTTAAAAAATTCTCAGTTTTTTCTTTATTACATTCATTGACAAGTTGCTGGCAAGTCCAATATATAAATTCATATTATGTGGTAAAACAAGATTTGAACAATAAATGAAAGTACCATACTAAACAGTGATAGTGTCTTCTATCTTTAAGAGTGCAATGGGCCCTCTGCAAAATGACCTGTTGCAATTGTATGGCACAGAGTTGAATGTCTTACGAACAGGCATGGCAAATGTTTTATTTGTTTGTAGAACAAAACTTAGTAACATAGGAAACATTAGAATACGGTGACTTGTGTGTATGCAAGCAATGCCTTTTTGAAGCCTGAGATGGAGAAAATATTCGTCATGTATGCAAATTTGGTGGTATCTGGACACCGAATATTGGCTTCAGGATTTGGGGCTATAGATAATATTTTCTTTAGTCACAAGCACTCTCCCAAATACCACCCTCATTTCTCTACAACAATAATTCTTTAAGGTAATAATGAAAAAAATGTGCTGTGCCATTTTGTTTTCCAGTGGAAATATTGCTTGCTAGATAAAGTCGTGTAGTGTACTGTCCTTCTTCAGTTACTGTTTATGTGTTTTGAAGATGGAGAGGGGAAATAATAGGACAGTGTTTCATTGCTGAATGGTGGTTGTGTAACAGCTAATCTGTGACTACTTCATTTGTTTTTGATGTGATTGATGTGGTCTTATGCTGGCAAACACTGTAATGTGTCACTGTCAGCTCTGATGGGCCAGCCAGATACTGGATGCCACTGTTAATATCTATAGCAGGTTGTACAGGACATTAGGAAGAAATGTATTACTTTGTGTATTTTTTTGATTGTGATTTTTTTTATTTCCCTCTAGAATGCCACATATGACAGTACCATTGCTTTGAGCAATATCAGCTTTCCTACTCGAATTCTGAAGTCATACTCTGTAAGAAAAGCATTGTTTTCTTTCATTAAATCAATTTGCTCTTTCATCTGTCTAAGTGCTAAGCTTCTTTAAAGTCAGGAAGAGATTGGTGTAGGTAAGAGCTGGAAGAATAAAGACAGAAATGAGAGATATATCTTAAAATGTTTCATTTTAGAATATTGCAAGATGAATGATAACTGCCATGTATAATAGGAAGGAGAGTAATAAGGATAAATAATGTAGACAGAACGGTTGTTCAGTGGATCTAATAAATGAGAACATCAATATATATAATGAAGCTGATCTTGTTTTCACTTAAGCCAGCTGGAGTTTTGCCATATTTTAGATCTGAAAAAGAATGACTTCATGCATAGCTAATAGCATAAATGCATTTTTTTTTTCTCCCAATGAGTTCCTTTCTATATGCAAATAGGAAATTTGGTCTTCAAATGCACTGTTAATAATTTGTGTGCTCTTCTTTGTTTTAGGTAATTGAGGTGATTATTGGAATTTCATCAGTATTTGGTGGAATAATTGCTTTGAATATGGATGTTCTAGTCTCAGGTCCATATCTTTCAGTAACATTCTTTTGGATCTTAGTTGCTGTAAGTAGTGCAAAATAAAGGTACTCCTTTAAAACAATGTCTTTGATTTAATTTTTTTTGTTGTTTGTTTTCCCTCTCCCTGCTGGAATACTTATTTGGCCCTAATACTAATTGGCAATTGCTGCTTAGCAAATGAATTAGTGCTTCAGTTTACTCAATATGTTTATGGCATATGCTTGTTCTATTTTGATTGACAATACTTTGGTTCTTGTAAAATGTTCTGATATGTTTCCAGTCCTCTGTTCAGTAAAAGGGAAATGAGTAATAAAACAAGGGTATTAGAAGTGAAGTGTTTTGTCAAACAAGTCCTACATTTTAGAATATTTCAGGCTGCAAAATAAAAAGTTGAGTTTAGTTTCCACGTGGTAGAATCCTTAGAACATCACCTTTAGCCGATCAGCCTTAATTGTCTTAAAAGCCTGAGACTGATTGGTAACCCTGGTCACTCATAACAGCCTGTAGTTAGAAGTGGTGGATGCTGTGCTACCCCACTTGCCACGAATTGAACCAGTTGAGAAAGAAGACAGTGAACCTTGGGTTTATATATGGCTCCTATGTCTGGAAAGTCCCTCAGCATGAAGTGGAAAAAGGTCATAAGCAAGTTTTTTAGTGTTCAGAATTCACAACGTTCAGTAGGGTTCATTACGTTTTGATGTAGAAGTGTCAGTTTGTGAGGATAATGGTGTTTCAGTATGTGTAGGTTCAATGCATGATACTCATTAAATGCAAGTTAAAGAAAGATTATTTTTATCTCCATTTGACTAGTTGATTCCTAATACCACTACAATAAGTCTATACAGTTGTACCTTTTCAGGAAATTTAGGATGTGATCTGTGACTAGTGGGAATCACTGTAACTCAATTGTAATTTTTGTGATTTTCAAGTAGGTAAATACTTCTTGTGTTGCGCTTTTTTGTTTAGTGCTTTCCAAGTGCTATTGCAAGTCATGTAGCTGCTGAATATCCAAGTAAATGTCTGGTAAGTGTGTAAAATTCTTAATTTTGTCTTTAGAGTGGAATAATGCTAAGAAAGCCTGCCTGTGATAGTAGGCACTACTCATATTTGCTCACTCGTTTTTAGTTACTTCTACAAAATGAGACAGAAATATGTAACATGAATATATGGTGATATTCCTGAAAAGAAATCCAGTAGGTCCTTTGGAGACTTAATTCCACCAATTATAGAAAAGAATTCAAAGCACTCCTTGGGTTTTTTATGTACTGGTTCCTTGAGAATGGATATTACTATAGAAAAATGCCTTACCTTATATATGGTATACCCCAAACTGCTTTCGTGCTCCTGAGATGAGGTCCTTTCTGTTCCGTTCTCCTTTCATTATGAGCTGTGGTTTCTGAAAGAAGAAAATTAAGTGTGCAAACTGCACTGGACCTAGAACCTATTTTAAACAAATTGCTGATTTTCATGACTAGCAACAAGGAGTAAGAATATTCAGTAGAGTGCATTTATTCCTTTACTGTCCTTAACTACACTAATGTGTAGTTAAGCCTCCTTAAAACCTCAGTTCTAAGTTACAATCATGCAACAATATTTAAGTCAGTAATGATGCATGACTGCAACTGAAGTCAGGATTGGATCCTGTAGGGAAGATACTTGAATGAAGACTCAGCTGCTATTGTATTGCAAGAAATTTACCTCAAAGCACTCAAATTTATTTGCATAGTTATTTTGGGTTGTAAGTCTGCAATATCTGCTGTTAATTCTCATTATTTCGTATGAACTGAAGAATAAATGATACTTCTGTACTGGCTCTCTAAATTTGGTATTGGTTCTTCTATCTGCATATGAAAAGCATTTTTAAAATCAAACAAAAACCTCATAATCCATATTAAATGAAAAATTAATTACAAAACAACAGTGTTTTGGATAGGAAACTTCATTCAAAGCTTGCTTCTGTATCTCCATGCAATGTGAATAGCTCTTAATATTTGTCTTGTGTAATCTTACACACTGTTGCATGCTTTTGTTATGCTTACTTTGGGGAGATATAGCTCACAAACCAAAGTGTTAACTTGTTTTTATTCTTGTTTAACATTGATTATCTTACATTTTAGGTTGAGGTCCTGATTGCCATTAGCAGTGTTACCTCTCCATTGTTGTTCACCGCTTCTGCATATTTATCCTTCAGTATCATGCAAGTTGTTGACATCTTTAAAAATTATCCACCTGCTGTTAAAGTATGTATTTTTGTGCAACTGAAAAATTAACATCTATCTATTACAGTAGCAATCCAAGAATGAACTAGGAATTATAAGAAGACAAAGTACTGCATTATAGAGATGGAATAAAATGTTATAGAAATTATTCAAAAACTCTTACTTAACTAATGATAGAATTTTAAGTATGTTAAATCTGTTGCCACCCGGGAATTACAGTTAAAAAAATGGTATATTATTCTAAAGAATCAGTAAAAATCATATGTAATATGCTGGACTCCTTGAGGTTTTTATAGATTTGTAATATGTCAGTTAAAGATTCTAGGTTTACTTGAAGAATACATTGTTCTGTTTCTTAGGATGTCTACCAACAGTTGGGACTGTAAGGTTACACCTGGATTCGTTCAAAGCCTGAATTAGGGCAGAGAAGAAAACAAGTTTGCAAGTCTTAAAGCATTTCAATATGAAGTGTTACCAGTTCATTACTGAAGAGCTTTCTAGGGCTTTCACGTCTAAGCCTTCAGCAATCTGTGATGATGTTCAAAGAACCATTTATGGGGATTAAAATAGTGTCAGTGAGAGTCTTGACTCTTAGTACCCACTAGTCCTTAAGTGGTCTTGTAATTTTAGGAGGGAAAATGTTTAATAAACTGAGATCTTAAGGACTGGGAAAACAGCTTTTGAGTATGTGATCCCGTTCTGATACTGTAGGAGCACAGTGTGTTGTTGGATCTCAGGAAGTGGCGACGGCTTACAGGTTCTCTTTAAGTAGCTTCTCCTGTCACACATGTTGTAGACAGAAGACTGGACTTTTGAGACAGTTGATGTGACCCTGCAGAGCATTCTTACATTCTCATGCTAGTTTGTGTCTGGATGCAGCGAGACTGGGCTGCTCTGCGAAGGAGGGTGCATGATGGAGCGGAAGGTGACAGCAAGGCAGACAAGGACAGTGACCCCACTGGCAAGGGGTGCAATCCTACAGTACCTAAAAAAAGAAAAACAAGGCAGGTCCAGCCATGGTAACCAGGTTCAGTCGATAGTTCAGTGATTGCGAGACAAGTCCACAGTAGTGAGGCAGATCCAAGGTCAGCCAGGAATTAGGTCAGCAGGGCAAGGTCAGAACCAGCAAGGCCCAGGCCCAGGCATAGCTACCGTATTGCTCAGGTCAGAACCAGCAGTGAGGCTCTGTATTTTAGAGGATGGTTTCCTCAGTTCTGTTCTATTTCTAGCAGAAAAGATAGTTTGGCAAATTAACATTTATTAAAAATTATTGGTCTGTTCTACTTTGAGCAAACTCAGGCACTCATATTTTAATTGAAGCTTCATGCTGAAATAAACTGTGAGTTATGATGTAAGTTAAAAAATGAAATTAGATACAAATCTCAAGAATATGGGGGTGGGAATGGCAGAAAGTACTTTATTCAAGTAGTTAACAACACATTCATGTATCTATTTTCAGCAATCTTATGATGTACTCCTGTTGCTTTTGATGTTGATGCTGCTAATTCAGGCATGCCTTACTACTGGAACTGTAATACAGTGTGTAAATTACAAGACAAAAATGAAGCTACATGATTCAACATGGACAGCATCACAGGTTAGAAAACAGGAACACAGAACAACAGAGGTATATATTTATACCTATTATATAATTTAAAAATCTGTATTTAAAAAGGAGGGGGTGTTTAATGTTTTGTGTTACCTACTTCAGATCACAATTAAAAGCTGCTCTGTAAAACTGTGAAACTGTTCATGCACTGGTGAATTTTGTAGTAAAGAAATAGTATTTTTCTGGTTAAATGATAACTGGGGCATGACAGATGCAATATCTGTAAATTTGTGAGAGAAAAACAGTTGTAAGGTTAAAGCCCCCATTTGTTCTTATTTGTAGTATGGGCTCCCAATTATACATGAAGTTCATCATTGTACTAAGATAAAGCGATAGTCCTACTCCACAGGATGCAGATCCATAATCGCTATTTGTATGTCAGAATGAAGTTACAGAAAAGATGATGGGCCTTGCATGACCATGTTTTGATAATGAGATAGCCATCCATTAAGCAAGGAATGGATTTAACCCTTTCAATGTGAGCAGAAGTTTTGGGCTATGGGATGGGAGTACTTGATACAGTTGTACTTTTCCAAGGCCAGCTGTGGGGTACCGAATTTACTAAGCAGAGTTATTTCTCTTAAGTTCCCTAAACTTTGAATGGGAAGAGTTAAGAACCTGGAGCGTAAGAACAGCAATAGGGAAGCTGAGTGAGTGGCTGCCTGTGCTGGGCAGTATGAAATAGTGCGCAGAGGAGGGTGCCTGGAATATCAGGTCTCTCCATGTCCTGACTACACTACCAAAGTTGGTGATAAAGACAAGAGTTGATATTTCCCTCAATTTCCATCCTGCACTTACGTGTTCAAGCTATCCTTTCAGGTGCAGATTTGGCACATATTTTATTTACAGCATGGTGGTGCCAGTATTACTGTTACCACTTTTCATATAGTCATTCAGGGCTAGAGTCCTATTTAAGGGACCGAGGCAACCCAGCTTTCTTCAGCCTGCATAGGTTCACTAGATCCATCGCCTAGCACAGCACTGTAGCCCTCAGGCTTTCCTCACCTCTGCTGTACAGAGCATACAGAGCAAAGCACTGTATCCTTAAAGACTAGGAGGGAGTAACTCATGCTAGCTGGATGCTTACTGCATGGCCCAGCACTAGAAGGACAGAGTGCTGGATTCAGTCCTTGCTCTAGAAAGAGCATCTGCATTTAAACAGCACTGGATGGAAAGCATTTGGAGCAGGAACTGAAATTCAGTCAAATCATTATACAGCTGGTAATGGAAGGTGGAAGCTGTGGATTTATGTCCCCTAAGGCTGCTGAGGGCATTCGGTGTAGGTTGCTTATTTTCTGGATCTATGTCCTGAGAGTTATGTTCTGTATAAAAGATGAAGCACAGCAGCACTTCCACTGCTGCAAGTCATGTTTTGGAGCGTAGGTCATGGCAAGGCTAAACAGATCTCTTCCAGGGATTATTTATGTAAGTATGCATAGTTTGTGAGTCACTGAGAAATTAAGTGTGAGTTAAATGCTAAAAGGAGCACTTTGTCCAGAAAAGCAACACCTTTTTGCTTACCTTTTAGTATTTAAACACATCAATAATGTTACAGGTGAAGCTGTAGGTCCCTTTGGCTTCTCAGAAGTCTGTGTTCTTAGGCAAGACTTCAGTTTGCTTGCATGTATGTAGGTAAATCTTGCTTCAGTTGCACAGTAGGGGACTATTTCTGGCTTTGGGCTTAGACATTTAGATGTTAGGGCTTTCAGTCACATTTGGCTTGAAAAAATGTCTGAAATAAGATGTTTAAAATAGGAATTTGGCCAACATTCTTTGACCCAAACATCTCAAGTATTATACAATTTACATGATTATATTTTATATCATAAATGTATACTATACAATGTACAAAACTATACCATTAACAATGTATAGAAGATTTTAATAACTCAGACTGTAACTATTCATGTTTAGATTCTCCTAGCTTCTCTCAGATATTTATTTGCTTGAACTTTGTTTTTTAACCAAAGCATTGTTGCATGTTTCCATTTGTCTGAAATTTGTTTATTTTTAGGTTTCCAATAATACCTTAAAGGATTTTGACAAAGACAAAGCCTGGAAAGCAGTTGTGGTGCAGATGGCTCAGTAGTTTGGATTCTGCAAATGCAGCCAATACAGTACAATCCAAGACAGTAAATAAACTGTTGGAATTAAGGCTTAAAAACTTTTCAGTTTATAAAGAGCAATATAGTTACAGCAGTAGGAGCCAAGGAATAACACAGTAAAGAATGTATCTTTCTAATAATTTTGAAATATATTGATAATATTGTTAACATATATCTTTTCTGTTGGTATTTGTATTCTAGTGTTGCTTTAGAAGATACCCTTAGAGAAAAGGCAATGAGTTGCATGGATTTACGCTGATAGCAAAGTAAAATATGAGAATATGTAGTAGGCTTCATGTATTTGCAAGAGATCGTTGCAACTGCAGTTATGCAGTCAGTGTAACTGATAAATGCTTTTGTAAAGTTATGAGTACAAGTCATAATTGATGTTTTTGCTTATACTTCACTTTTGTAGGAGTTGTAAAGTTATTTTGCATCTCATTGCTTTTATATAAATAAAAGTCTTTATTATGTGGAAACTCAAGAATGTGGATTGACATTCTAGTTTGGAGGGGTGAAGCCAGAATATTCTTTCCCATTAATCTTCTATTTCTGGACAGTTAAAGGCATTTCCTGAGTGGCTAGGCACAAAATCTACCAGCCAAAGCAAAAAACAACCCCAACAAACAGAAGCAATTAGTCAAATAACAGGAGATACTACTGATATTAAAAGAGTTCTTTCACATATGAAAATGAATTTTTAGGTATATTACTTTTCATTTATTTATTTTCCTAAGTATCTTTAAAACTTACACAACCTAGCTGCCTTTAAACAAGGGATATCCCCCATACAGATTGCCTTTTCCTCCTAGACAAATTACCTGTATGATCTTGTGGATTCTGAACACTGTAAGACTTCCCATGTTAATGGGCTTTTTGATGTAACTAGGGAGATAGATAGCTGCTGACAAGGTGGCGAGTTTTTTATGGGTTTTTCTGGTTTTATGGTTTTATTGTTTGTTTTTGAAAGGTTCTAGACTTTGAACTTCATTCTTTTTTAATCTTAAATCAGATCAGTTTTTCAGAGCGTGCTGCAAAGCTTACCTCTGCTTTTGGGGAGGGGAAGTAAAGAGAGAGAAAGGTATGTACAGTGCGGAGCCCTTCAGGTATGTTAGCGTGTTTTCTTTGTTTTTTGGGAAAGCTGACCATTGTTATGTCATTTTAATACATAGAGAATACTCTTTCAAGTTTAGAGCAGTGCTTCTTAAGAGTATGTATACAGCAAGCTGTCCCTTCACCTAAAATAGTGTGTGTTTTTAGTCCAGGCTAATACTACTAATCAACAACCAGAGGATGCAGCTGCTGTTTCCTTAAATATTGAAAAATCTCATGCCTCTACTGGTGGTACTTGTGTAAACATTCTCTCAACAAGACAGATAAATAATAAAGCATCAGCTACAATCTTACCATTTTTAGAAATAGAAAAAGTTAGTTTTTGATTGTTAACTATTTTTTGAAAGTCGCAAAGAAATAGTGACAGTTCTACCTAAAAATAAACATCCAAACAACTTACTAAATCTCACGCATGGGTTGAAATTGAACAAAGACTGTAGATAGTGTAGAAGTTTTTAATGAAACACTGTCAAATGAAAAGATAGTCATATGTAGATTAGTGTGAATGTATCTTAATGGTTTGCTTTTTTTCTATGTGGTAACACACTTGACTTCATTTAACTGAACATATCTTGAAGAGATCTTCTGTATCTTTTCTGTCAAATGATTATTGGCTGTGGTTATCCAGAAGGTTAGATATAAGTAGATACTACTTCTGTTACTGACCTTGGTTGGAAAAGAAATTAGCAAGAAGTTGCACATTCTGAAGGAATTGCCTTTCCAGAAAACGCTTATACTGACAAGGCGCTGGGGGTCTTTAACCTCCTTTGAGTCACATGGTTTGAGGTTCTCTCCTCCAAAGAGTCAGAACCTTTTAAACAGCTATTGATTTCTGTTGTGCTCTCAGGAGTGGCTAGGAAGAACCACATGACAGTATACAATAGAGGATATTTACCGTTCTTTTGGGGAACTAAAGTATTTTAATAAGAGGTGAAGAAAATAACATTTATCAAAAAGGAAGAGGAAAACTAAATAGGCTAAACAGGTTGATCAAGTTAGAATTTGGATTGACCCTGAATAAATCATTGAGATATGTGACTATATCTGAGGTTTTTTAGTCTTCTTAGATTAACAAGGGGAAGGAATAGATGGGGAAAAAAGAAGAGGTTGTCACAGAGCTGCCAGGTGTAGATTCTGCTTTCCAGTGAAGATGAACACCCGTGGCTCCCTGCCTGGCCATGGCTCCCTTCCTGCCCGGTTCAGCACAGTGGGGACTGCATAATCTTCCAGGTGCTAGGACTTTTCCCTGCACACCTAGTAAACTAGGAGCCCCACCATGGATACTGCTCTGGAGGTTGAGTTTTCTTATTACATGCAAGAAAGAAAATCATGGAGGTAGAAGGCAGACTTTTAAAACCGTGATTAATGTAGGGCTGGCTGCTGATGTGAAAAACCTTTCTCAGGCAGAGAAAACTTCACTGTAAATCTCACTCTGTGGGTAAATGCTTTTCTAATTCAAAGCAACACCCCTTGTGGCCCCTGCTACTGTCAGCCATTCTTTGCCAAGTGCTTTTGTGTGTTGATATTTGACACAGTAAATCTTGATTGCTTGTAGCTTTAATTAGGCTGTGCTGGTAGATGATCTGTTTCCACAGCACAGCTGGGAAGCCTGCTGAAGGGGCAAAAATCATAGCCCTCTCTGAGGTTAGCTTGGTGAGATAACAGTGTATGTGCCATGCTGTAAGTGTTTCTGTGTGGAAGTGGGTGGAGAGTGCCCTTTCCTCCCTTGCTAGGTTTCAGTAGAATTAATGCCATGGGCTACTGCTTAGCTTATACCAGGAGTTAGGTTGAAAGCCAAAAAAAAAAAAAAATAGCCCTAGGTAAAATAAATAAACAGATCTGGCTGAAGCATCTTCTGAAAAAAGTAAAATTGTGTGCACCTGGTATATGAATCCTTCCTCAGCTACGAATTTAGCTAGAAAAAGCGAGGAAAGCAGAAGGGGAAAACTGCAGTTTTAAGAGCTTTTTTTAATCGTCTCTGCTACTGCAGGCAGATTTCTGGTAGCATCTCACCAGAACAAGAACACACAGTTTACTATTGATATATATTTTTTGTTGGTTTTAGTAGTAACCTGCTTTATAAGAACAAACAGGTGAGGAGGAAAACTGCAGTTAGGATCCAATTTATCAAGTCTCACCTTTGGTGCTTCTATCTAATGTTTTTCTGTTAAGAAACATGCCTAGTTGTGGTTAGAAAAACGGTACGTCTGTAGTTTTGTTGGACCTAAGCTCCTGTTGTGAACCTGGTGAACTTTAGGTGCTCAACTAGAATGACAGATCTGGAAGAAGCGGTACACTGCCTACCCCACAGCAGGAATACAGACCTCTCCGTATCCAGAAATGTCTCTGTGGAATGGATGGTGCATACGTGTTTTTATATGTACAGGTGTTTTCTGCATGGATAGTTTTGAGTTGATAGAAGTTTTTTTGATCTTTCCTACCATTCGTCTCAAAAGGGGAAATTTTTACAAGGCGAATGAGCTGATCTAACTCGGTGCTGAAAGAGATTGTCTCTTCTGGCCTCGTCCCTTGTGCCAGCCGTGGCTGGCATCTGATTAAACTGGCAGAAAAATTATCAATAAAAAAAATGAATAGTTTCCTGCTGATTTAGTTAGCCAGCTTAGCGCATGGCAAACTTGTAGTGGCCCTGTAAGACCTTGGATATGACTTCATACCAAGCGGAGGTAGATCAGCAGAGTTATTTGTCTCTTGTTAGTACCTCCGTTGTCCCTTCCCATCACATTCCTTGCCTATGTTTTGCCTTGGTACCCTGGGGTGTATAGCCCTTCTCTTCTGTGTTCCCCGCTTGCATAAGTAGACTTGTACGTGATCCGTGCTAAGAAGTACAACTTTAGACTGACCATGTAATCAGTGGGTTTGTGTGTAGATCACTGTCAATTATAATTGGAGTTAAAGGAGTTTCTCAAATGAAAAATTGTGTGTTTTGAGACCTGGGTGTTGTGTTTCTGAAGAGAATCCATGAGATCAAAAAACAACATCTAAATTAGTTTCAGAAACTGGAGTAGGCAGGCTTCCCTGGCAACTGATACTATTTTATAATAATTTCCTGTTTTTTCAAATGTTCGAAGTATTTTTGTTTGTTACTGAGTGGGAAGTCCCTCAGGGAGAAACTGACAGTCAGAAGAAAACGTTAGTATCATCCATTTTACGAATAACAGCATCTTAGATAAAGTATCTTCAAAAGATGAGTTTTGGATTGTTTTTTTCCTTCTTATCTGGTGTTACCTGTCTAATGCTAATATAATATATTTCGCAGTAAACTGTTTTTCTGCCCCTGTATTTATAGGGAAAACAGCTCAGGAGTGAAATAACAATGATAGAGCCGAATGTGTTCCAATGAATCAGATTAATGCGAAAGCAAAACCATGCCTGCTACCTTTAAGCAACAAAGAAAGAAACTTCCACGAAAACAGTTTATACTGTCTGATTACTTTCTGATCAGTGTTTTGTTAATTTCAGGTTATGACTATTAAATATAAGCAATAATTGCTCTTCATACTTCCTTTTTCAAGACAGGAGAGGTCTACAGGTATAAAATATGCTTATGCAGTGCTTACTGGAGTTTTCCTCAGAGTATTTTTTTTAACATTTATTTCCTACTTAACCTTTCTGTTTCATTTGTTCTAAAGTTATAACCTCTTTATTGAACAGGCTATAATTATTCTTTTCTGTCCTGTAAAGAGAAACTGTTTCTGGAGAAAAAAATATAGAACTGATACTGATTTTTTTTTTTTTTTTTTTTTT
>Ga0065711_1003412_pt1 | contig 28080 bp, 14 predicted proteins | sample Hoacrofraction12_FD_59098 | JGI IMG/M metagenome (GOLD analysis project Ga0065711, IMG submission 59098) | Hoatzin crop microbial communities from Cojedes, Venezuela - Epithelial fraction 12 v2 (version 2) | ecosystem: Host-associated > Birds > Digestive system > Esophagus > Crop | place...
CTTCCTTCCTTCCTTCCTTCCTTCCTTCCTTCCTTCCTTCCTTCCTTCCTCTCTCTTCCTCTCTCTTCCCCTTGTAGTGTCTTTCACTCCTCTCCCTCTTTCTTCCTCGTTTGGACATGCTTTCTCTCTCTTCCTCTCTCTTTCTTTTTCTTTTTTCTTTTCATTTTTTCTAATTTTTCTTTTTCCTTTTTTCTCTTTTAGACTTGGGGAAGTTTGGTAAGAAGGCGTAACTTACTATTCAACAATCTATCTAATTTTCAGAAGGACAGGTGGGAAACTCAAAATGAACAGTCTGAAATAACTGCCCAAAGTCAGAGTATCCGAGTCACAGTTTCAAAATAATTTATGTCGTGAATTGACTTTTGGACTCTCAACCTTTCTTCATAGGATTGGTGTTCCATCCCTCTGACCAATTTTGTAGCCCTCCTCTGGACACACTCCAACAGGTCCATGTCTTTCCTGTGCTGGATGCGACCACCCAAACAATTCCTCTTCCACCAGACAGTCCACCCATCAAATCCATATCTCTCCAATTTAGAGAGAAGGATGTTGCGTGACTTAGCTTATCTTGTAGAAGCATCTGTTCTGTGACCTTCCCAGGCACAGAGGTGAGGCGGACAGGTCAGTGGTTCCCAGGGTCCTCCTTTCTACCCTTTTTAAAAATGGATGCAGTGTTTCCCTTTTTCCAGTCACCAGGGACTTCACCTGGCTGCCATGACTTTTCAAATATCATGGAAAGTGGCTTGGCAATGACATCAGCCAATTCCCTGAGGACTCTGGCATGCATCTCATCGGGTCCCATAGAATTCTGTATGTTCAGGTTCCTAGGGTGGTCACAAACCTGATCTTCTCTTACAGCGGGAGGGACATTGCTTCTCCAGTCCCCATCCTGTGGTCCATATTCAGATTATAAATATAAGACCTACATGTCTCAGGTAATTTTACTCGAATTATACATAACAGAAGGAAATCTGTAAATAAGTAAAGTCACTTTGAAGAGTTACTAAGTTGTCATCTTCATAATAAACCAACAAAAGAAGTAGGTCAAGTCTTAAAAATATTGATCAGAAAAACATCAAAAATACTTTCTTTTATTTTTCTGTTTATTCTAAAATGTTATCAAATTGTTATTTTAAATAAATTAATATTTTCCAGAAAGCATAATTTGACAGCCATTCAAATTGATTTTGATCTTTGCTTTTAAATTCAGAAAAATGCGTTTCCCCACACTCTCTTCTTAAAGAAAAAAAGAGTAATGTCCAATTCTACCCACCTGATTAATAGAGTGCAGTTGCTGTACCATAGTGCAGCCATGGGAGTGATGGATTAATATGTCAGCTAAAATTGACAGTAGGATGACTAGTAACCTGCTTGATATAATTCCATGGGGTTTTGAGTCTTCTAGGTGAATGCTTATAGCCAGAAATCTTGGTTTTAAGTAAAGATATGCAATCGCTAAAGTAGCTTTTACATTGACACAGAATACTGAAATTAGGAGTTTTGTAGAATAAAAACCCGTTAAATTAATTCTTCTGTTAAACAGTTATTAGAGCAGGTTTTTCTATCTTGTTCCAGGGACAGACTGGTCCTAGGTACTTGCTTAGAAAAGATGGTATTTTTAGAATAAAAGGACCGGCAATATAAAATGCATTGATCAGAATGTTAATGCACATAACAAGAGACATAATTCTTAATCCCAGTTGATATATAGAAAATATAAAGAAATAAAAATGAAAACAGATACAAAATGCTTACAGAAGTGGATAATTGTTAGCATTTGCTAAACATCTAAGCAGGTGACATTATAAATGCAGGTGCTATCAATGCTATGTATCAAGTCAGGTTTATAACATATCTACTTTTCTTTCCAAATGCAGCTGAATTCTGGTTGCTAGTGTCGTGTGCAGCCAGGTGTTACATGTCTTGGGATGCGGCTGGGGTCCAGCCCCTAAGAAGAGAGAGCTGGGTGACTACATACCACATGAGAGTCAATTCCCAGAGCAGCTGTTTTGCCCCTCTTTGCTTCGTAATCCAGACTTGGGTCAGCCAGCTGCTGTCTAGCAAAGTGAAGAGGTTCAAATTCAAGCCTTGCCCTTCAAGGCAGTATGAAAGCATTGGTAAGTAAAGCCAGTGTAGACATGGCTTCAGGCTTTGCCTGCTGTGGTTGTCTCATTCTAGTGTTTTAGGTGAAAATCAGTTCTATAGATACAGCCTCCTATCAATAAGGTTTGCATTATTTTTGTTTAAAGATGCTACCTATAGTAGCTCATATGGAATTAAAAAAAGCATTTGGGACAATTATGTGAAATACATAACTACGTATGAAGACGCTTCCATCTCTCTCACACAAGAGTCCAAACACAGTCCAAACACGTTGCAGGCAAAACCAAAAGATGTATTCTGCAGACTAATCTTCATGGCACTAATTGTGCCAGCAATCTAATATTCAGAATTTAAATTAAACTTTTGCAAGTACACTGATCAGTGTCTCCTGTTTATTGTCAAACATTAGCTCTGCTACCAGTGCTCTCATTCACACTGTCTAAACAGCTATGTTTCACCCTTCTTTCAGAGAAAGAACTGTTGTAACTAAGAAGAAAATTAATGGTGTGAGACAAAACATCTCTTCTATCTGCAGAAGTATTTTATTTCTACGAGTTTATTTTCTGAAAGGTATAAATTTGTCACCTGTCGTGTTCTGAAAGACTTATTATACAGGGCCATAAAAAAATGCAGGTTTTTTGCTTAGATAATTGTATAATGAGAGATAGATCTCCAAGAAATTTAGCACCCACCTTCATGGAGGTGCCTAGAGTGCGTTGTCAGTGTCTTAGTTGCTGCTAGTTACGAGGAGCTGCAGCTCAGCTAGATGGGGTAAGGCATGAGGTACTTTGATGTCCTGCCTCTCATCTGGCAGATTTGGAATTTCTAACAAGAAGAAAGGCTGGGACAACTGGCCCCTGAGGAGCTGGTGGTCTCCTTGTCCCCAGGGCAGGTAGGACCTTCCTCTCTACCAGTAACTGCCTGAAAATATTGAGGCCACATATCTCTTCACCTCAATTTAGTTTGGACCTTAAGCTAAGCACATGGTTTAAATATTGTAATGCTTATATCTGATAGCAAGATAAAGTGTTGAACATCTGCAAGCATGAGAAGATCTTATGAAGCCAGACATTGCCCATTAATTACACTTGGCCTCTTTTCATATGATGTCCCAAGGCTCCTCGTGTAACTAAAAAGACCTGAGCCTTGGTATGCCTCCAGCAATGACTGTAAATGAAACAAAATTTGATTTGCTTTAGATTGGTCATCAGTGTAGAGGGTGGTGGCTTTGGCTACTGAGATCTAAGGTGTTCAACCTAGGGAAAATTTTGTAAAAGCTTCAGCTGAAATTAATCATTTGACTAAACCTAAATACGTATAATATTTCCTTTTCATTTTGGTGAAGACAGAAATACCCTAACACACAGTGCAACACTAGTAATTTGTAGTGTTCGAGCAAAGGGAAAACATTGGACAGTGCAGAACATATTAATACATAAGATGCCTTAATTTTGCAGGTGAAATTTTCTCTGGAATTGCAGCAAAAAATCTTATAGCAAGTGATGAATGAAACCAAAGGTTCCATGGAAAAGTATTTGGCTTCTATAGAGTTTACTCCCACTTTTTAGAATTTCAAGGGAAACTGTGCTTTTTTCATATTTGTTAAGCCTGCTACAATGATCTACAACACTGTTATGCATTGTTCTGTACTTAAATCTCTTGGGTGGTTGAAAACCTGGCTGGAGTAGCTATTTTCTACTACACTTTACAGGGCTTTCCCATAGAATCTGACAGCATTTGTAAAGAAAATGAAGATGCATTAATCATTATCAAGACTTTAACTTAAGAAAATTTTTCTAGATATCACATGCACAGAAAAACAGCCAAACTGAGAATATAATTCATATGTAGTAATCTCTCAGTTCTCTTTCTTAGCCATTGGATAGACATTATTAACAGTATACTTAAAGATATACTACATTAATATCATTTTTAAAAAATATACAAAAAAAATTGGCAGGCATACCTAAACAGGAAAATTATTTCCTGAAAAATGTAGGTCCTGATGGGAAAGCAGTGGGTTAATACAATTAGTTCAATAAGCTTTTGATTGTTCCTTAAACTTTTGAACCTAAGGAGAACTGAACTTTTTTCTCTTTAATATGGAAAGAACAGACAAAATTCTCTCTTTCCCCAATGGTAACCTGAATCACTGTAGCAAAATACCCCAAAGGCCTATGCACTCTACACTGTCTAAAAAGGGGTAATACAGATCTCGCTGAAGCTGGTTGTATAGGTTTTGAACATTATTGCAAAGATTGCTAAAATATATTTTTACAGTTTATTCTTCACTGAATCGCTAATAAGGTAAGTGCAAGGTCGACACTGCGTGTGATTTGCCTGTGCTTTAACTGTCTCTCAATGAACCTAAACCTCCCTTGCTTCCTTGCCTCTTCCACCAGCAGCAGAGACCCAACAGACCACTAGATTATGATAAATTAGAAGTAGTGGTTTGATCTGATTTTACTATCTAATCTTCATCTGTAGAAAGCCTTCCACAGCGCTCTCTAAAATCCTTTGTCTCTCCAGCTCCTACAGCATTTTTTTAAGGGCAGGGAGGGGGCGAGGAGCTATCAGCACATCTCATTCATTCTTCCAAGACAGTTGCTTTCTGGATCAGTTTTGGCACATCCTTTCATGGTGACACATCCAAAAGGACCATTGTCCACACTGGATGCAAATGCAGTGGTGGAAGACATTCAGATAGTGACAGCGGGAAAGACGACAGTAGAGGGGGAGGCTCGTTTACCAAAGGTTTGCATACTCATGCTCTAACATGAATGCCCTTAAGATTCTGCCTGCCTGAAATATCCTGTCCAGTATGAAATACATGTTTGTTTTGCTGTTTGGAGCTCCAAACACAATTTCACAGTGGTCTGTCTTGTCATGTAAGTGTTAAGGCTGAATTTCAATTTGTTTTCCTTAGAGAAATAAAAACATGACATTGTCATGACGGCACTTCCTGACGCACATCAGTATGTGTTACAGTCTCGTCCTTGCCTGCACCTGAGCACCTGAACATTTGGAAGCATGCTGGTGGGGATGAGGTGGTGACAGGGTAAATGAGGAAGCATTTAATACAGAATGCTAGTTTTCCTAATATATACCTTACAGTTTCATAGAAATTACAGATTGAAGAAATCTTGTGTATGGTTTTGCACATTCCTCGGAGTTGTTGCTGCTCCCTGAACTACACTGATACAGTGCCTGATTTCATTTGAAGAGACTAAAGTAATAGTTACCCATATTTTCCCTTTTTTTCTTACTACTTAGAAACTCTGTGCACCTGGGATTGCTAAAAGCTTCCCCTTGCTCCACTGAGGTCTTTATGAATGACTATCTTTTCCTCCTTATTACCGTATTGGGGAAGAAAATGTGTATCTGGGACCAATACGGTGATTATTCATAGTATTCCCTAGTTAAACAACTTCAGTGGTGTGGTTCCTCTGGGTAAATGTTTACAAGAGTGCCTTTTGACTTTCTCTTGAATAGGGTTTCCTTAACTTTTTTTTTTTTAAACAGATAAGTCTTTCCATTTATCAGCCTCATCCTGATGTAGTAGTCTACCTTCACGAGTATAATTAATAGAAAACATTTTTTTTTTCTACTCCTAATAACGAAGTATATAGTGTACAAGCACTAATAAAAAAGTTCAACTACCTAGAATTCTATTTCATATATGTCCAAAATGTTGGTTAGGTTTAATGTTGTTCTGAGAAATGATAGTGCTGAATACCATACACATTTTATATATAAAATATTTTTATTTATTCAACTGTACTAATTTTCCCAAAGTATTAATTAATGAAAATCATTTCCATTACATTCTACTAGCAGTTCCTTTAAAACTGCATTATAACTTGCTTTAAAGAAATATGCGTTTCTCATGGTTCAATTATCGTCATGGCAAATATCCAGACCAGTGAACAAAGACAATAAAATACCTTATAAGAAGTTAGAAGTCCCTGAACACTTTTATTATATTGTACACAATGGAATCAGTGAAAGAGTTTTTAGGTACTATAGTCTGGGAAGCCATCTGGTTTGTTCTATTTTGAACAAAGCAAGCCATTTCTATATTCGTACTTTTCCCCTTATTGGAGGGGAGCACTTACACTGCTGTAGCAAAGATTGTGTCAGCACTTCCTTTATTAAATCCATTATAAGAACTAAAAGAGAGACTGGAGAGTTGTCAAGTGTCCACAGATGGGTGAGAGGGAGGCATGAGATAGGAGCAGTCAGGGACCTGCTTGCTGGCCTGGCTGCACATGCTAGCCCAGCTGAACTTCACAGACTTTAGTGACTTCATCAGAGCATCTGTAAGTGAATTTCGCAAATGTAATTAAAATATTCAGTTAGTGCTTGGTGCAAAGATTATTGAAGGAGCAAGAGTTTATCCTTTGGTGTCAACTGATCATGTTTCAGTGACTAATTCATGTCCCTAGGTGAGATCACCTCTCTCGTGGGTGATTATTCAGACAGATACAGGTTGCTGGGCTGGGTTTCGAGACAGATATGGGAGGGAGGAAGGGAGGGAGGTGGCTTTCTTCAGAACATATGCCTGAGTCTTTCCTGAAACAATGCCTTAGCCTGTGTCCCTTCTCTTCCTGCACCATGGCTTGGCAGCCAGCGGGGCAGCAGCAAAGCAGGTCTTCGGGTCCTCCAGTCCCCCTGGCCATACAGTGGGCAACATGTGGTGCCATCCACACTCTGTCACCCTGAGAGCAGGGAATACCTGCCTATAGAGAGGGCCTATGCTGGACCCTGACAATTACTGGTACTTGGTGGTATCAGTACAAAATAACAGAAGACAAGCAGAAAACTTTGAAGAGAAACACTCCAGCGCTGACACACAGGAGAAAAAGCTGCAGAAAATGTTGAGATTTATGTTTTTGTTCCGCTTCAGAATGAGATAAATTGTTATTATTTCCTGTGGGAATTTCTATGGCCATGAAGTAGATAATCATGTTCATTAGTTCTAGATTTTCTTTCTTAGGAGAACTTTATAACTATACTTCATGTTCAATACATTTCAGAGGCAGATAAATTCAGTATTTCGTATTAAAAACACAGAAACTTCCCTCTGAAGATTCCTCTTTTGCTTTTCATTATTGCAGAAAGTCTTATAACACATTATAGTTTAATTTTTTAAAATTAAAGATTGATTCTTATGTAAAGTTGGAGACCTGAAGGTCTCTCTTGCACAGACTGTCATTTAGAACAGATCTAATGCAAATACAGTGAAGGTAACATGATGGAAGCCTTGCTAAAAAGTTGTATAAAGGGAACAGTGTTTTTTTTAAAATGTCCTGATATTCTCAGGCATCATTAGTGAAGCACAAAGTAAGAAATGTAACAAAGGACTTTTCTGTGTAGTACATAGAGTACTTGAGAGAATTCATTAATTTCTTGATAAGCCTTGTTGACTGTCAAGTCTTGACAACACTTCAATAGTGTAGACAGCTCACCTCCTTGATGCCTAAGTTTAAGAAATTACTCCTTCAGCTAGCATTTCCTCCACCATTAATAGCTTGTATAGGAGCTTCCACACAATTTCTGGGCCAAGTCAGCTAGATCATCTTGAATCACTACAAAAGGTGATTTAAAGTAACTAATAACTTTCATGCAGAAAGTGGCTTTCAGTTAAGTTTTCTGTCAGAATTGCAGAAGTTTCCTTAATAAATAAAAATCTGGTGTGCTTAGACTCTAGAAATTGTTTATTTTGATTAATCATGTCGGTAAGGAGTCTTCTCTGATTTAATTCATATGTTCCATTTTTGATCTTCTCTGTCTGCACAGAAAATTACACACTTAACTAATTAGATTAAAATCTTCCTATGCTTGCAGGTGGAAAATCCATTGCTGTGGCATGGCTTTGCATTGGAAATAGCTTTCCCATACCATGCATTTTCATCCTAAAAAAAAATCTGTTTCCCTACAGAGAATTTTCATAAGAAACTGGAGGAATCACTGGTTAGAATAACCTCACATACGAACTGTAATGAAAGGGCTCCAAACACATGCTTGTATCAGGCCAGGAAGTTGAATATGACATGCCTCTAAGAGCCATGGGAGCGCCCCTACCCTTGAGGTTTTTCTTTCTATTTCCATAGATACCATCTTGCAACTGAAAAATCTTTCATATAGAAGTTTTAAGGAAATGCATTTTTCTGCAAAAAAGTTCCTGATCACATCTTGCATCTTACAATAAGATATGTTTATATTTGTGCTGCTTTTTCTCCCGTTTTTTCCATATATGATTTTAATACACATTGGATTGTTCAGGTATTGCAAACAACAAAAAAAGGTTTTCTTTGTAAAGAAGGCTGGCAGTGTGTGACATTTCAATTCTGTGTTCAGACGTTGAGTAATCTCATTTCTGCATCCTTGAATGTGGCAATAGACTCTCGCGAAGTTCCCATACAGATTCTTCCCACACTGGGATTAGCATAGGGTTAGTATCAAACCACGTATTGATCACAAACTGAGCACTTCTCTGTGTGAAATTTGGAACAGCAGATCTATGTTGTCTGCTCCACACTTGAAGGATGCCTTGAGGTATCATGAACTCTGTCATGTCAGGATCTGATTCTAATCTTACTTCAAAGGCTTCTATAGGGCAACAACGGGTGGAGACAGGAGTTACAGATATGGAAGGTAGTTGAGAAAGCTTTCCTGGTTGCTGAGATCGCTTTACCACATTCCAGAAAAGTTCATAGTTCAAAACGTTTCTGTTTGCTCAAGAGCTGGGACTACCATGCACAGCTTTGTCACCAAGTAGATGAGTGACACAGCAGACTTCTGTTCCATGGGAAACAGCTTAGGGAAAACACTTTTATCCTTAGCTTTTTTCCACCCATCAGTGTTATCCTGGAGGAATAAAAAAATGGTGTTGTTTACATTTTTCATGTTCTAGGTTTGGAGATACCTAGTTGTGTTAAAGGGTTAACGGGTTTCAAGGAGTCTGATAAGCAGCAAGGGAAAAGCCCTCCCGTTGAGTCACGAGGTTCAGAGTGCACCCCCTTGCTTTCTAAACTCCTTCTCAGAGAGGAGCCTAGGTGCATTTGGATCCACTCCTAGTCCCAGACTTGGTCAACAGTTTATGTTTAAGGGGTTAGCTATGTAGCCACTTATCAGAGTCAATGTTTGCCTGTCAGAGCCCTCCCAGGGACTTTCACCAAAACGATTTTGCAAAGTTGAAACAACAGATAATTTATGCAAGCAACAGGTACCACAGATTCAGGATTGCCGTTGATAAATGCTCTGTCTGCAAAAATCAAGGTCACATTAATAGTTTAGTGCTTTAGTTAACAATATGTTCCTGGGGAGACATCCAACAAAGTCAGAGGCGTGGCTCTTACCAAAAAGGCATCCCTTCTTGGGGGGGAAGAGAGGTTCAGGTTCATCAACCTGTCTGTCAGGTGAGGTTTTCCTTTAGCTCCACCTCCAAAAGAGGGTTTTCAAATGCCAGTTTTCATACTTTTGAAAAAATCTTTGGTAGATCTTGGTGAGGTGTGACTATGTCAATTATTAAGTGTTGATTGGCTCTTGGCATAGTATCTTGTGTCATCAGAAGGGGGACTCAGCAGTTTTGTACACCCTCAGGGCGGTGAGCTTAGTACCTGTTGGGGGAGGATGGGGGGAGGCCTTCTGTGTTTTAACTGAAGCAAGATCTGGCTGTGCAGCCTTCGTCACACCCTAGGTGTCACTTAGTTGACAGTGGTGGGCCATTGCCTGTTATTCTGTCTGATAAGTGAAGCTCATTGTTCAAGTCGAACCCCTCCCTTTTGTTAACTCTTCAGTGCCTGACACATGAGTCTGAGCAAGTGTTCCTTTGGCATCAACACGTCCAGCAAGGCCATTGACCCACACTAGTACCTTTTACTTTAGCTAAAGTCACTGCAATTTAAGTCGTGCTTTTGTCTTGATAAATCACACTGAAATGTTATGATCTGTTTATCTGGGTTTTGGAAGAGACGTCATACTGGTGTGAGCTTGCCAGGTTAGGTACTAAATGGTGAAGTCACCCACATGTATGAAATTGCTTACAGATGGCTAGGATGGAGGTTGAGCTTAATCTCCACATTTCTCCAGCTTTTATGAAACATATTTTCTGACATGGGGATACTTTATTTTATTGCATTTACTCATCATGATTTCTCCTGTGACCAAAGAATTTTTCCCCCAGCTGCTTTGTTCTTAATTGTAATTCAGCAATTACTTCAGGATATGTTACTTTTGTAGAATAAGCTATTTCCAGAACTAGAGAAACATTGAGAAAGACAGGGTGTGCCCAGGATGTTTCCAAAACTCTGCTCTCGGTATTTTTATCTGTTTTTTCATGCCACAGTTTCTTTTCCAGTATTAGTCTTAGCAGGATGGTTGCAATGTGATTTTCACAAATGAGATTTTCCTTTCTCATTTATGTTGCACTCTATTTACGGTTGTTCCACTAAAATATAACTTCTGATGTTGTTTTTGCAGGCTTGACAATTCCCTTGTCTTCCTGTTTCTCATGAAAAATGCAGAAATTCAGCTTCATCTCTTTATAGTGTCCATTAAATTCTTTAAGAGATTCTTGTGAAGTCTTAGAAAGATACTCACTAATGAGGTATGATTGCCATAGCTTGGCTGAGTACTTAAAGAAGCACTGACCTGTTCATTATAAAATCTAATTTGGAAAAATGGTGCCTTTATATCTTATATAGAAAGCTCATAATCAATGAATAAAAGATCTTATATAAACCTAGCACAACACAGGTAAATACTTTATGAATGAGGATTCCATAAAAGGAAGAAGTTGTTTATAAAAACTATAAAATTCGTTATGCCTTCTCGTATATTTTTGGTCTCACAAAATTTGTGCAAAGTCATGCCATTCAGGAAGCTTCAATTAAGCAATTTATTTATGCAAATGGTGAATGTAGTAAGTTAATTAGAACAGCAATGGGTGTTTGCTAGAGATTCCAAGTCTGGCAGCCTAATCACTCCACTCTAGCATGTTGCATGCCATTTGTCCCTTAGGCTTCCCATAAAAATCAGTCAAAACTCCTCATAAAAATGACAGATTGCTTTAAACTCAAGAGTTGTGTCCTGAATATGTTCTAAACAGGATTTGGTATTTTGGGGGAAATGGATTTGTAATCAGATGCTGAGACCCAAGAGAGAGAGGACTAATGCAGACGGGAAGAGAAGACAAAATGAATATATATGAAGCATCCAAAGAGCATTTTTGAGCAGGATATGACTCAGGATCCAAATTTCCCTTTCTATGCACACAAGACCCAGACTCATGCTTTTCAATATCATACTGAATCTATTGACACCCTCACAAAAAGGGCAGGGTAAAGGTTTAATTGAAAAAAAAAACCAAAAACAACCCCCCCCAAAATAACCCTCTGTCTGTTTACCTGACATTTCGTTGCTTTCCATTTCAGGAAGGAGATGATCCTAGATAAGGCTAGTAAAGAAAGTAAATTTCTCCAGTACTCCAACCACAGAACACCAATTGTAATCTGTTCTTAAATGTTTTTGAGCTTTTGGCTTCAAAGGCTGACTACCAACCCACTGTGTATAGTACAATTTTAGTCCTTTTTGTCATGCAGTGATGAAGTGGAGTCATTTCAATGTAGTTGCTGGCATTTTAATTCAGTGTAATTTATTTTATTGTTTCACAAATAGTCAGTTGATCCTTCTGATTATATTTTATGCATTGACTTATTCGAAGTATGAAGATGTTGACTGTCTAGATTTTTTTATTCTGTAGCTCTGTCAGGTCAATCCTTTTTTTTTTTCCTGTGATTGAGTACTGCTGGTGCATTTACTAACTACATTTTTCAGTTTTTATTGGCTTCTGTTACACATCAAAGGATGAAAGAAATTCCATTTAATTGCTCAATTTTGACATACACTGCTGTGGACTGAGAACGTACACTTCACACTGTCCTTCCACTAATTATGGCAGCATTCACTGAAATAGCAAAATCATGGGTCAGAGATTTGAGAGGAAGACACAATCCACATGGCACAGCAGCTGGAAATTCAGGTTCCCATTACACATGTCTGTGTGTGTATGGTCCATTTTAAAATCATTAGTTGTTCCTGATGTTTTGTGGCATAGGAGTGGTAAAGGCACAGAACAACCAGTGTCATATCCACAAAGCTGCAAGGATGTTACAGCAAATTTAACATGTTTTCATTGTATCATCTATAACTTAATGAAAATGTTATGTGTGGTTTTTTTCCTAAACTATATTTAATGTTTATAACTGCATGGAAAGAACTGCACAGATGTATATGCATGGGGGAGTAGTGATGCCTTTTAGTAGCATTTTTTTATTCTAGATATTTTTTTGTTGTTGTTTCCGAAGACTTCTCACAATTAGATCTTTTGCCACACTGTTAACTGCCTTGAAGTTCTGATAAGACAATGGTCAAATGTCTCACATCACTGTGTGGATAAATGCTGATTTTTATTTTTTAAGAGAATTATTACTCTCCCTCCTTTTGCCAGAATGGGCCTATTTCCTCACTGTTTTCAGCCTTTCAGGCTGAGTAATATGTTTTAGCCCTTCCTTTCTTTCTTCAGCTTTTCATTTCCAATCCATCTGTTTACAAGAACAACATCATCCACTGTTCTCCCTTCTCGCATTTTTTTTCTATTAACACTGGTTTGTTTTAATGTCAAGAGATACTGAAGATTTTCTGTTTATTACTGGTGAAATGGCTAGTCATCAGTTCCTCCCAGGGGAAGAATCACATATCCAAGTGGAAGGAAAATATCACCTTTTAAAAGGAATTGATGATTGAAATGTTGATGAAATGTAGTCATGAAAGTGAGGATTACACCTACAATGACCTTCCTGAGAAATTTTGAAACTCCGTATAAATCTCCTAATCTCACCTACAGCTCCTTTTTTATAACTTCTACATGGTCTTATGTCACCTTCTTCTGTAACTTTGTGCTCTTGAAAAGTCTGTGTGAAAGCTGAAAAAGAAAAATGATCCCTTGTTGATGTTCAGTCTGTTTTCTAACTGATAGTGAGTACTGGCACAGAAATACTCTTTCAAAAGTGTTCATCACTGGGCAGTACCCCATTGGCAAGTGACAGCAGAGCTGCAGTGCAGATGATAGAAAAGCCACCTAACTTAAGGTTTGCTGATGAACAGAAGTCTAAGAGCTTTGAATCCACACAAGAGGCTGTGGCCAATTTCTCTTCTGTGATTTTCCTTTTTTTGTTATTTTTGACATTTCAGAGATGAAGCTTTGTTATATACCACAAACCTATGACAGTGGACGAAGGAGATAAGAATTCACGGAGATATAGAACACAGAGACTAAGAAAATGTGTGAAAAATTGAAATGACAAAGGTGGGTTGATAGCTTGTTCCTATTGAGCTATAGTACCTTGGCTAGAGAAATAGGCAGTTGGAGATAGTAAAATATAATATGTGCTGACTATGCCTAGGGAGAAAAAGCTGAAATATTTAAACCTCCCAAATCAGGACTTATAATAGATAGATAGACCAATTTGCCTTCAATGTAGGAGTGCTACAGATGAAGTATGATATATAGTTGATGAAGTATCATTTTCCACATTTTATACTGGGCTTACATACTTCAGTAAATAAAATGAAATGTCAAAAGGATGTCCACACAACTACCAAATAAAATACAACTATGTCTAATCAAATATGATCATGTACAAGAAAACAATAGGAGAGACTAAACTTATTAAGAACTAGAAAAAAGTTTGTAAATAAGCACCTTTAATACTGATTTCATTTAATCTGATCTATTATCTGCTACTGTTGAACAATCTCGTGTGAATAATTTCCACTTACCCAAGCTACTCCCTCTTTTACATCAATCCATCTTCTCATCAACTAAGGAATTAAAAGGGTCATATCTTGGCACTTCATTGGCAGTTCAAAGATGGTTTGTTGCCTTGTCTGTCAAAAACTTGAGCAAAGAACCTATGTTTAGACCAGTATAATTTTTCCTTAATAAAATCCCAGCTGTTCTCCAAAGCATTTATTTTCTTCTGCAAGCACAGGTCCTACAATTAGAAATCGCCCTGGTAAAGAAGGTTTCATTTGATGAGTTGAAAAAAGGCAAATTACAGTTTGAGTGATATCAATTGATTCTTAGGTACAATGAAATAAATTCGATCTAACTTCTATCAAGTTTCTCTGACAGCCTTGTTCTTCCCATCAGACTATCAGCAAGGAATATGCCACATCAAAATGCCATACTGTCTGAAACAGCCATATTCTAGCCTGCCAAACTCTGCACTTACATTTGCAAATTGATTGCATTGGACTTCAAGTCACTGTATAATAATCTTAAAGCATAAATGTCATCACAATGTGTTGTTAATAGATTGGGTTTCACTGGAATCTGTTATCCAAAACAGAATCTGATCTTTATTTCTTAGATGCATAATATTGCATGGTACTGAAACTGAATAAATATTTAACTAAACAATCCTTTCAATCATATGAAGAATTGCATGTATTTGCCTCCGGGAAAAAAAAAAATCCAATACTGTGACTAATTTTTAAAAGTGTTTTAGAAAACAAGATCAAGTCTTCTGCATAAATGTTTTTCTCAAAAGTCAGGAAATTTACTTTTCTGAAAATGGTAATTTATAACTAAAAAGAATTTATGAGATAAAGTCATTGATTTATCTAACAGTTTGATTAACCAATATCTACAACAGAGTAGGATTTGTTACAAGTCTTCACAATCTAATTCTGAAAAAGTCTGGTCTTATTTTACAGACATTGTGTACTTAACTTGTTAGTAATAGAAATACCATCACATTTCCTTGTGCTAGTGACTTAACAAAAACAACTTCTCTGGGGTGTTGGATGAATATAAGACTTGCAAATATCAATTTAAAAATAAAATGGCAAGTTTTTATATATTGGATTGTTCATTTAAGAGAGCAATCTCCCAGCTGAACCTGAGAAAGGGTCCTCTGTTATACTAAGCTGTGAAAAAAACAAGCAGCCAACACCCAACAGTTTTCTGAAACTTCCAAATTTCATAAAAATCTTTTGGAATTGAGAAATTAAAATATATTTTCTGTGGCTTAATGCTCTGGGAAAGGAGCATAGAGAAAGAAACATGAAATCTTCCAATAAGAATTTGGTTAGCACACCATAAGAGGCAGCTCTGGATAACTACAGCATGCCTGGCTTCCTATTCTACATGAGTGGGTGCATTTGCATACACAAATATTTCCTAGCAGGCTCCTCAACTTTTTATTTATTTACAGCTAATATTTGTTGCATATGCCCTTTTCAGAAGCAACTTTCTCCTCCAAAATCCTTTCTGAGTGTAAAAATACAGATTAATATTCTGCTATATTAGCACAGCTGTGATCATTGGTAAGCCAAATACAGGATACAGGTCCTTCTTTTTTCTTCTCTACAATATACTCGGTGAAGTTCTAAAGAAGCACTTTCACTCAAACAGAGGAATTTTGAAATAACTATTTCTCTTGCCAAAGAAAGTGAGTCCTGTGGGAATAATGCTAAGTGCTAAAACTTGTTTTGAATAACAAATACCACAAAGAGTACAGAGATCTCTTAATCATGTAGTCATATTGTTGGTGCTGTCCAGCAGGGGAAAAAAAAAAGAGAAGACAGACCAATATTATCCTGATCCTTTTGAAACCATGCAAATTGAATACATTGATTAGTAAACGTGAGCAGTAATTCCCGAAAATAAGCATTGTGCCTCTCTGGCTTTCTGAATATTTGCTGCTATCTGATGGAGAAAAAAGGATAGCCCAACAATATTCTTTACAGTGGAACCTAATGTATTCAATAAATAAAAGTGATTACACCAGAATATTTACACTACGGTACCTGACGTGCTGACTTAGTTTGCCATCACATGCCATTGCTCTGCAACAGTTCCTCTGTTTCAGAGCTCGTCCTACAGACTAACCAGTAGCATTTGAGGAAATCTGTTACTATATCACCAGATTAGTGCCAGTACCCACCTGCCATCACTCCGATTTTGCATGTGACTAAAACCACCACAAAGTGAGTAATATCCACTTGTTAGAGGTTAGTGAAGCTGATGTGATTGTAATTACCCTAATATATTCCCACCAAATTAGCATTAGCATGTTAGTTGTGTTAAACAGACCAACAGAGGTCAATATGAAAATCTTAACAAACATTATATAGCTGCCACGTTGCATTGTAGTACAGTGTAAGGATTTGTCTGCTCTTAATAATAGAAATATATAGTCCTTTTTTCTTACAATAGTAAGGCACATTGATATGATTAGTTGGAGACGCCTCACAGTTTCCAGTATTGTAAATTTTTAAGGAAAACTGTCAATACTGAGACATTTATAGTTGATATTGCCTGGAAGAGTGAAAGGAGACTTACTTCCCTTCCAATTCCATTTTGTATGTGTGTAATTCTAGGGCATTTGTTAAACTAATTAGTTTCCTGATAATCTGTTTGAAAAGCAACACTGAAAAGTATTTTAAAGGCATGATAAGAGAGTGTATAAACAAAAAGTCTGAGAGATTAAGTAGCACATAGCTCAGTTTCAAAAGTGTTTTCTCAATTCCAGGGACTATGGATTTCCTCTCTACTAAAATAAAAATCCTTGCAGGGTTTCTGCTGCCTGTGTAGGTAATAGAAGTGCAAGAGGGCAAAAAGAGCTAATAGACTTTACTCCTTTCCCAACTAGTCCACTCTCAACAACTAAGCAGAATATATCCCAAAGTAAGTTTATAGTAAGTATATCTAAATGAGAGTTTTTTTGCCTGTGAAAAGAAGATAACTTTTCTTGGAATCATAAATTCTTTCTCTAAAGTCTTCTTTTTAAAATCTTATACCCTATAAAGCAGTTGTCTCTTAATATAAATTGCGGTCTTAGTTTATAAATAATCTTGCTCAATAGTGAAGTATTTTTAAAACATGATTTAAGAAACAGTCCAAACTACAGTGGCATATAATTCATCACAACTTCCCAAAGCAGCCTCGTAGTCTTATATGGGGAGGGAATTCTTCCTTCAATAGAATGTCTCTACTTTTCAGAAAGATTTTTGTTCCATATCTTTCCCCATTTCCGTACTGTAAGACCTGACATCGGTCCCTGTTGCTGTCTCCTTAACTTCAGAGTTTTGCATGCTGCCACAGGGAAATTCCATTCCAGGTGGTGCCCCTTTGTGCGCAGTTCATGTTACATGACATGCAGAAGCTACATAATTTGTTCCTGTAATTTCATTGCTGAAATAAATATCCCACAAGGTTCTGCCTGAAGTATGTTTTTTCTCATCATGAGTAACACAGAACCAAAGTATCACCTATAGCTAGTTACACAACTCCCAGTTTGGTCATAATTGTGTTACAATCAGCTTGCTGTATTATATTTTCATGTATTACATCTTCACGTAGAACCAGAACAGTAACTTGCCTGGAATATTTAATGCAACCTAAAAATTATGCTGTTCAAATCTTCACAAATACTAAGCTTGATCTTCTCTTTAAATTTAATTTTTGAAAACACACATAATCATTTGTAATGGCTACCTGAAGTAAATTTGACATCCAAAACACTAAAGAGTATTCAACGTTTTGTGATGAGGTATGCTTAGCAATCCTGTTTCTTAGCTTTTCTGACAACATGACTGTAAAAAACCCAAAATGAGGTACTATGTACAAATATTTCAGTGCCTTGATAAGCCTTAAATGTAGAGGCAAATGTTTAGCAAAGTCAAGCATCTTTCTCACTTCCTTTATACACCTCAATCCACATTTTTCTCAATTAACATTCCCCCTTCTGTAGCTGTTTCTGTACCTCTGAGTGGTGCTTTCCTGGCTCAGATGCACATGCTACCAGGAAACGGCATTGTCCGCTGCTGTAAACTTTCCTAGCCACATTAAGTTTAGTAGGATGAGGCTGCTTTATGACATCTGATGAGGTGACATTTAGATCTTCATGTTTTTTTACTGCTGCATGTCAGATAATTTTTCTTTGCACTTTTATTTTTTGACAGTACAGTCTGACTGACTTAATGGAAAAATAAGAACTAATTGCTTAAGTTTCATGCCCGAGAACTCTCTAATACGAGAGCATTTTTATTAAAACTGTTGAACGCATTTAGCACATCCTCTTCTTGTGTTAGTAGCTCTCACTACCAAAATGGTAGTTGTTCCTCCCACTTTAGAACACAGCTGCTTAATTACTATTTTACCTAGAAAAGGAAAAATTGAATGTCCTGTCATGGGTACTTATTAATGATGTTAAAACTGGTAGAAAAGTAAATTCATGTGGTCTTTTTGTAGTTTTTGTCCAGATTTTGAACAGTGACCGAAATGAACCAAATGTTACAATTTGAAGATGTTGCACTTTGTCCTGCTAATATAACAGAAACACAGTGTTGGTAAGATTCAGGATTCAAATCTGAAACACAGCAGAATTAAATGGAAAAAAGTAGTACAGGGCCCAGTTGCACCACTTCTATCTCAAACTGCAATCCAGACAGTGAGGTGGACTGACTTCAAGTTTTCTCTAACTTTCCTCTTGCTTCACACACTTCTCCTGTTCCATCACCCAATGATTTATACAGGATATATGAACAAGGAATTGACTCCAAGTCAATTGATATTTAGATCGGATGCCTCCCCAAGTACATTACTTTTGTGAATTAAATTACAGAACTCAATGATTGATTTTTTGGCCCACAATGAGTATAGACAAATGGGAATGCGGGCCCTCAGTTCAGGTTAGGTTAAATATTAAGACCAATTCATTACATCAGAAGGACATGGATCCTTGTTTCATTATATGAAGATAGGGTCTCCTATTTATGTCTAATGTCTATTTTTTGTGAGAACAAGGTAGGAACTTTGTCCTTAGTGAGGACACTCAGTAACAATCACAGTCATGAAATGTTTCTTGGCCACTAAAAGCTGTATAGCAAAGGACAGAAATCTTTAGATGCAAGGGCTCATTGTTAAAAACCACTGGGAGCAGAGTAGAAAGACAAACATATCTTATTTAATGGTCCTTTGGGAGCCAACTTACTCATATTAAGATTATATAAATCTCTTTTCTGGTGTCTTCACCTGATTCATTGGCACCCTAAGTATTTCACAAACATTTTCACATCAGCACCTCAGAAGATGACATAAATTCATCAGGTAATTAGTCTTAGATCTGTAACTGATTTGGAACTCATCCCATTTGAAAATTAAAGGACAATGAACTCAATTTTTTCTCTTGACTTTATAGAATGTAGTCTTCAAAGAAATGTTTATGCCTTTTTGACTAGACAAATTAGCCATTATATCTTCTTAAACAATTCATTAGTTACTAATGGCTGCAGTGACATCTGCTGATGACAGTGAAGCTGATCAAGTAATGCTTTCAGTGCTGCTAAATTCATCCACTCATAAATTCCTGGGACAACAAAGATCATAGAGGAGTGGCCAGAGATTTACATTTGAACTATTATTTATTTATTCTGAGCTGAAATCTCTAGGTTCTCAACCACCACTTGAATCCACAAATGTACATGCATGTGAGCTGTGTAGCCAGGAGCTAAAGGGCAAAGTTATAGAGAATTTAATTTGCATTGGCCACCCACATATAAGTCCTCCAACGGTATTTGAGAAGTTACTCTTTCCATTAAAACATGTGGACACTGAGAGACCAGAAAAGGGGACAGTCTGTTTGGACAGTTGTCTCTTCTCCACATAGCAAGGGCTCTGCTCAAGCATTGCAATCACCCAAAAGGCCGAAACACAGTAGTTACATCTATGCAGCTTTGTTAGATTGCTCCTGTGCTGATTTTTTTAACCTACACATGAGAATCCTGAAACAACATCAGAACCCTAGGTGAGAAATGTTACCTAATTGTCTGAGAGCTGACTAGTACTGAGCCTTCCCCTCTGGAAAGGAGGGTGAGCAACATGCTTGCATGACACATGCTGTCCTTTCCTACAACCCAAATCAAGTCTGGGCATGTCTGGGAAATGACTAGCAGCAAGCGGCCAGAAATGTGCTGGGCAAAGTGTTGGTCATCAAACCCTACGGAAGAGTGGTCTNACCCTGTTTAACTAATATAAGCAGGAGTACTACTGGGGACAGTGTGATAAACCATTCAAGGTGTGCATGTCCGTAAAATAGCCCTATCATTATAGACCTTGTCTCTGCTGTACTCACAGGGTGGAAGCCAAGAGCAAGTCTGGGCAGTAATGCTGTCTTACGGGATTCACACAAGTTGTTTCCTTGCCACTGGTAACAGATCTGGTAAGAAACAGTTATCAACTTATATTGCTTCTTAAAGCTCCAAGATACCATACCATCTTATCCTTATCTACAGAATCTTCTGTGAGTGATGGAAAAACATGCTACTGAAAAAAAAATACTGGAAGGTGGGGGAACGTGTTTTTCTTGTAACGTGTAAATGTATATTAGTGTGTAAAAGCAATAGCTGCGTCCTGTTGCTTTGTTTCCCAAGTTTATGACCATTGCCACTCCTTTGAGAAAGCTTTTTTTCTTTTTTGGTTTGCACATGGCCTCAGAATACTTGATAGTGTCAAACTTCTCACTGTAAAGAGTACTGGGAGAGAGCATGTTTACTTTTCCTATGCTTCAGGCTGGCTATGTTTCAGGAGAGAACTGAGACAAACTGAAACCAGCCCTTTTGCTGCCATTAACCAGCTGGCAGGAGGGCTAAAGATAGATTACAGATCCACGCAGAGGTTTTCTGAGTGTCCTCAAAGGGTAGCACATAATTTACCTTGACCAGCAAAGGTAGCGTGGACCAAATATAGCTTTTAGGTGTATCTAAGCAAACCACCTGATTCTGGGTTTATTTATACTACGATTTCTTCGTTACTAACTGGTAAATACAAACTTATGCCCACAAATTACCAGAGGGATAAAAGAGTCTTCATGCCTTCTGTCAATAAGGAGACTTTGCATTTTCAAAGAGACTATAATCCATCATATATTATTAGGGGAACTTTTTATTGCAGCAACATTTTTTATTTATGTATGTGAACAATTTAGTCTGTGCACCTAACTCCAAGAATGTGTTCACATGCGAATATAGGGATGGAAATGGAGCACAATTGCAGGCCCAGATCCTGATATTTGTCCTGCACAAACAGAACATGAGGCTTACATGCTTCAGTTTGGCAAATCTCTCTTCTTGTCTTCTATAAATTGAGCCTTACGCCAAAGTGTCTGTGACCTCAGTGCTTTGACTCTCCTCATAGTCATTAATACTTCAAACAATCATAATTTTTCAATCATTTTACTGACATGTTTAACAAAACATTTCAATAGATTTTTATAGTAAGGTGCTTTATTGAAATAAAAATGTCAGTGGTCAAGTCTAGTATTTAAATTAGGAAAAACTTAGGTGAAAGGTCTTGATAAAACCCTCCTTTAGCATTCCCAGGAACTGAGGGTTCTTTTTCCTTCAAAGTACTTTCAAAAAGTAAATTCTTGTTATCAGAGAGAAATTAATGAGCATTGTGGAATTTTCAATATTTTAAAACTTTTTTCAACATGTGTAAATTCTCTTGAAATAGAAAAATATTTCACATTCAGCTGAATTACAAAGTATTCGTAGGATAATTCCACTAAGAAAATGATTGAAAACACAGTAAGTGACCTTGAATCACTCAACATACTGAAATTCCTCTTGATATATCAGAAAGCAATTAGATTTTTAGAAGAAGAAAGAAAATATCTATTACCTGTTCATGCTGCTAATGGTCACATCCACAATCCAATGCATTTAAAAAGTTCCTAGTGATTTAATAATTACCATTCTCTTACAAAAATAGCAATTTTCTCATACCCCTACAATATGGAAGTAGTTTTCTAGTGTGAATGTCTGCATCTGCAATTACTCATATTCAGTGACTTGAATTTTTATAAAAGGTTTTTCTGGTAAATCGTTTTAACTCAGTTTGTAATCCTGCTTTGCAATTTAAAAGTTGAATGAATGTTTTTAGAATCCATTTATAACATGGGAACTATAATGGGAATGATTTCCCAGCCCACTGAATTTACTAGCAGACATTTGCTTTGCTTGTCTGTGTTTAAACTCCTAGTTCACAATGTTGGATTAACGTTTCTTCATGAAAATAGCTCTTGTATGGAGAGAGCCTTCACAAACAAGGGAGTGCCACACACTCCTGTGGCAGTTTATTACGTACACAATAGTGTTTCCAAACTACCACTTCTTTGTGCCTTCTTAGAAGTTAGAAAAATACCAAGTGACTGAGTTCCACAACAGCTAACTTTGTTTTTTCTTTCTATATTTTGATGACAAGAAATTGCATTATCCTGTTTGCAGCTCGCATACAGGCACGAGGGCAGTTTTTTAATTACAGGCATAGCTGTTGCATTGCTCATAAAACACTTTTTACAGAAAACTCTACATGTGGGATTTTTATGTGGCCACTTAATTTCACATAAAGAAAAAAGGTGACAAAAGTCAGCATTTTTTATATCTGGGTGAAAGTGGCAGAAAGTCAGCTGTCTTTCTTAATGATGATGAAAGAAATACGTAATGAAATATATTCTATTCTCTTCACTTTAGCCTCTATTCAAATAATCCTATTCTGATCCTATTTTAGTCCTCATTAACTCATATTTTTAAAATTCAGTAGTCTCATTTTGCCTAAAACAGCACTAACGTTGCTCTCTGTTTTGGATTCCCAATTCCACATCCTGCTCATGAATTAAAATTACTATTATCATGTGTTCAGTCCCACAGATTCTGTAACGATGGAAAACTGGGATCAGGAAGTTTCTGATCTCCCTCTCCCATGCACGGTAATGCTTGATTAACTTCTCCATGTGCCTCACTGAAATGTCACTTGGGATAAGATTGCCCACTGCTCTTTGCCCAAGTGCACTGCAAGACCAACGTTTGGATCAGTAGCATTCCTGAACAGAAGGAGGCTCTTAGCTTGCCTATGCAGCAGTATTTGTGGCTGTTTAAGGACAAAATCTGTTAGATTTGTGCACCGATCTAGACAGATAGACAGACCCAGTGGTACTGAGGCACTCTCCATCCCAGTGCAGTCCCTAAGGCCCTCAGTAGCAGAGCAAGGTCAAACCAGCAAACTGAAACTGTGTCAGGATCAGGTTTAAACCTATCCCTAAGGCACAAGCTTCATCCATCTCTTCCATGCACTGAAAAAGTGGGTGAAGCTCATATGGGATGTTGCTGAGGGATGCTTGGGAGAACGGCAGCATGTGTGAGAAAAGGGCATTTGTTTCTGTATTGCTAAATGTTGAAATATTTCAGTATTTCCTGTTTTATTAAAGAAGATAATCAGAAACGCTTACTGATACATTAATGCTAATTGTGTGTTTCCTTTTGATTCTATTGAGCTTTAGATTATTTTTGTAATACCTTAAGTAATACAGTATGGGATGTTTGATTATATTTTAAGATAACAGTGTTTACAATGCTTTATACAAACACACAGCTGTCGCGTTTGTATTTTAATGTCCAGATCTCATGCCAAACTAGCTATCTCACAACACATGCAACATCCTGGAACAGTTCTTGGTCCTGTGCTATTTAAGAAGGAAAAAAAAAATCATTGCAACTAAGGAGAAGAAAACGGTACATTATGACCAGGATCACTTTCTAAGCTGGGCATGAGCAAACAATGTGCATTTGAACATGTGAAAATGCAGCATTCAAGGGAGTGACAATTTCGGAAATGCTTTGGAAACATGCTCAGTAACTGGCTGAAAATGAGATTATTGTATGATCTCCTGACCATGTGACCACAGTCATCTTTAAGTGAGTAAACAATAGAACTAGAGTGAGACTATAATTAATGTTCACATTTGTTCAGAAGTGTATGGTAGAAAAAACAAGCTTAATTTTATGATTACCTGAAGGATCCACATGAAGAACAGAAAACTGATAAATAATGAACTGCTCAGTCTAGTTGGTAAAATGTTTTAGATTTTTTTATGCATCTTTATTATCAAGAGTATTTAGCTTACCGATGATTGTGAAGTAGTTTCTCTTCTTAACAATTTGCAAGTTAGGACTGGTAGATTATTTTATAAAATTTGGGTTCTATTTCAGATATTAATTCATTAAGAGAAGTCTTGTAGCCTCAACTTTATAGCTTTATAGGAAACCAGAACAAGTGCTTAGTCAGCTCTCCTGTTCTTATAGCATGAACTTTAGAATCTAAAGCTTCTCCGATTGAAAGCAACAGGAAGTGCTCCATAGACTCTAGTTGGCACAAGATGAGGCACCATGGCTTGATGATGTTTGTGTTTCTTTCAAAGGGAAGCTTTTATCAGTTTCCGTCTTTTTATTTTTTTTTTAATTGGGAAAAAAACAAAAGGAAAAGAGCTAAATTCTCTACTAGTACAAATTGGCCTGTTGACTTTATTGGAGTTCTACCAAATTATATTTACTGATGATTTGGCCCATGAGTCTTAAACTGTGGGATAAAACAGGACCTCTCAAAAGTCAGAGGTAAACAGAATAATTATTGGTCAATAATTAGTCTTCTAAACTTCAAGAACCTTAATGAGCTGCAAGAAACTGAACTTCCTTCATTTCAATGCATTGCTCCTCATGTTTCATGCTACTTTATTAGATTAGCTTGCAAATTATCTTCATTAATGAAAAATTATTAAACTTAAACCAATGGAAATTAAATGGCTTAATTGTAAAGGCATTTGAAATTGCTTTTAAAATTAACAGTGGGTTTATTCACTGATCTTTCCATGCTTAAAGCCTAGCAACATCTTCTTTCGGTGGATGGATTTTGTCTACAAAGCAGTTAAGAGTGCTTTTGTAAAGTGACATCTCAAGTCTCTTGTCTTCAGACTTTTCCCTGCAAACTCTTCATTGTTTAAAGCAGGCTCAGAGATACTTAAGAAGCACAGTATAGCAAAGGCAAAAATTACATTGCTACACTATGACTGACTGAGACCCAGGCATCTGGCAAAAAATTTTTTTTGTATATATGATGCATGTCTGCTTATAATAGTAACTCACAGGATGATTTCGGAAGAAATTATGCATGTGTATTTTATGTCTGTGTACTTCATGCAATGTGTTTGGTGATATGCTAGAAGAGTTAGAACTCTTCTTTGAATGAGTGTGTTTGGATACCTGTAGTAAATTACATTATTCTTACATTTAAAAAAATAAAAAATATTAAATAGTATGCTGTTAATATGTACTAGAAACACAGCCAAAATTGGAGCTTCTTTTTCTTACACATTTTGAAATTTTTCAAATCTATCCTAAGTACATCCTAGTAAAACATCCCAGACAAATTTCAGCTTCATTTAATTTATGGTATGGAAGGACCACACATTCATTCTTCAGCTGATTTATAGGACCCCAATATAAAATTGAAATATAAGACATCTGCTGAAAACAGAACTTCCAAAAAGAGGAAAACCAAAAAGTGAAGTCCCTATATCCCACACAGGAACAGCAAACACTAACCACCATGTAGGAATGAAAAAGGTGGGACACAAGCTGGGGGAACCTCACAGGCTTTTTGCAGATAAAGAAATTTCACTTTGGCTCCTTGGACCCAGGTATATTTTAGATGACCAGGTTATTCAGTTCCTGCAAGGAAAGAGGCTGCTTGAAAAGCTGCAGAGGGACTGGGGAGGAAGGGGCTGTTGTTCCGCAGTACCAGCACCCTTTGGACCCCAAGGAACCAACGTAGCCCTCTGACTTCAGCAGTATCCTGAGGACTTCAGTGGATATTATATCAAATAATTTCTGTGTTGAAAGGTAGGCCTTTCTATTACATGACACCTTAAAAAGAAAAAAGAGTAAAATCTGAGCAATGCTTCATGGTGCTTTTCTGCAAGGGAGTGAATTTCATCCAAACTAAGACGTAAACCAATGAATACCAAATCTGTCATGAACAAGCATACAAAGAAAGAAAGGGCTTACTGTTTTGTGTTGTAATTTACTATTATTTACTCTTTGGAAGCAAATGGTCTACAAAGACACAGTGTCTTTTGAAAACACAATATTATAGGAAAAAAACATACAGAGTTTAAACAATGAATAAAGAAAAAAACAGCACTTTTATTAAGCATCTAGATTTCATAAGACTTTAAAGATATCAATTTCATTATCTCTGAGGTCTAGAACATTGTATTTTTATTCCCTTGAATAGCCAAGAAAAGAAGATATGAACTATGAGAATTGTTAAACCTACAAAAAGTCTCTTTGTGTTTTCTTTTGAGGGTAAAGGTAATTTGTTAAGAAACCTCCTTGACAGGATGATGAAGCATAGTTCTTTTGTTTTTTTCCCCACAGTGCATAGCCATGAGAGTCAAAAGAAAGCTAGGCTTACTGTAACACATTGACTGACAATTAGATTTTAAAAATGAAAACCAAAACAACCTAGGAAATCAGATCTTATAATGACACCTAATAGGATTCTGAAATAAAATCTACTGCTCTCAGGTATCATGAGGCAGTGAAATTAAAAGAAAAGCATAGAAACCCAATTATTGCCAAAACTGGCTCTTAAAGGATGCTGTCACATGTAGAAATTTCTTTGGCTCCACAGCTTCATTGAAAATTTTAGATTTCCTGTATCATTATAGATTATTATGCCTCATAAAATTAATAAATGTGTTTCAAATATTTGGCATACTCTACACATCAAAGCCTTCAGAATTTTATTCCATGATTTTAAAATATACATGCTAATGAAATTAAGTAGCTGAACAGAAAGAATTTATGTGATTCAGCCTTACACTAAAAATTGTGATGGGTATTGGCTTGATAACTGATACTGCATGAAGACAAGAGCTTCCAAAAGCCATGAGGCCATCACAGCTCTCACTACTTTCTATAAATTCAATTCTTCTTCTACTTCAATTTCTAGTCATGCTCTCACTTCCCTCCTCCCCACCACTGATGTCATCGGCTGTACGTAAAGCGGAATGGTATTTTATAGTGCCTTTTCTCCTTGAAGATGAGGTTAGATGGCTATTCTAAGTTTTCCATATGAAAATTATTTAATCTTTCTTTAGGAAACTATGTGTTGCCTCCATTCTGTACAAAATTCTGTTCATTGAAAGAATAGCAATGGCAAAATTTCAATAATTTTTATCTTTTAAAAAAACTAATTGGTAACTTGGTCTGTAACTAACTGCTCCAAAATAAACATGAATTTAACTGCAAACACTGAATAAAAACAAATTTCCCCTAATAGCTGTAATAGCAATTTTAATGCATAAAGACTACTTCTCAGTGTTCAAAAAGTCTTCTGAAGTTTTCAGAAATTCAAGATAATAGTACCATATTAAGTGGTGTTACTTTGTGTAAAAATATGTAACACAGTTATGAGAGATGATGAAAATGTGTGTTTTTCCATGTGAAAGAAGAATAAATCTGCCATAGAACCTTACGAGTTCTAATATTTTAAGTTTTAATATTTTAAATTTGGAGACAAAGTCAAAACTTGCCCTGTAAAGCAGACGCTCTCAAAAAATTGTTCAGTTCAGTGAAACACTGCTTTTCCACTGTTGATGGAAAACTTTCTGCCAGCCTTATTAAAAATTCAATCAGTAACTGGCTTCATGACTGAGTGCTTCGAAATAAATCGTCGGCCATGGACTGGAGCATTCACTTGTGTAACAGTTTCATACTTAGCATTTTCAGAGTGTTTCGTCTTCATATATCTACTAAAGATAATAGAAGTTAATATATTCCCCTCTACAGATCTACTTGGAATTAGGAAATATTATCCCCATTACACAGAAAAAAGTGGTAGAGGTAAGGTTTACAATTCACAAAGGAGTAGAATAAGGTGCTTAGCACCAGATGACATTTAGGCAGCCAGCTGCTGAGCATTTCTGTTTGCCCGGCATATAGCGCATGATTAGCTCTAGCAGAAGGTGGCCTAACAATACCAATCTTGCTTTGCACCCAGCAACTTTG
>Ga0065711_1032082_pt1 | contig 28079 bp, 18 predicted proteins | sample Hoacrofraction12_FD_59098 | JGI IMG/M metagenome (GOLD analysis project Ga0065711, IMG submission 59098) | Hoatzin crop microbial communities from Cojedes, Venezuela - Epithelial fraction 12 v2 (version 2) | ecosystem: Host-associated > Birds > Digestive system > Esophagus > Crop | place...
ACATGAGGAAGAACTTCTTCCCTCTGAGGGTGACGGAGCACTGGAACAGGCTGCCCAGGGAGGTTGTGGAGTCTCTTTCTCTGGAGATATTCAAGACCCGCCTGGACAAGGTCCTGTGCAGCTTGCTGTAGGTGACCCTTCTTCGGCAGGGGGGGCTGGACTAGATGACCCACAGAGGTCCCTTCCAACCCCTACTATTCTTTGATTCTGTGATTCTGTGATCTGATGAAGGAGTCAAGGTAAACTGCAAAATAACAATTAAATTCCTGGAAGAGACAATGAAAATATGTTTGCTTTGTCACTTCTTATTGAGAAGAAGGGCCTGGCTCTTTCCAATTTTGTCATAAAGTGTTCTGATGACTTGTTACTAGTTAACTGTGAATCCTTTGATCTCCTGATTTTGATAGACAGTGACCCTGTCATCGTATCAAAGCAATTCCTATTACAGCAAATGGAGAAGCACAGCTCTCTAGAGATATCCTCAGGGCAAAGTGTATATGCACGCACAAGGAAGACAGAAAAAAAGGCAGAGATCTATAGCATCTAGCCTATTTAGGGCTTTTCTATACTAGAAATACAATTATGTCATGGTACCCACTTACAACACAGTTTCATTGTAGAGTGCAGCTGATAGCCTTAACCTTTAAGCCTTGCTGTGGAACATAGTTATGGACCCATCAACACTACAAAATAGGACCATATTGTATTTGGGTCAGGGGATAACTGTGTTGTAACTTCGTCCCTTGTCATGGCTGTGATTTTACCACAGACAAGGCATTCCAAAACCCAGTATTGTACTATACGTCTTGTTCACTACTGATAATTGCTGCTGCTACTGCTGTTGTAGGGGAGCCACCTGCTGTGTCCATTTCTTTTGTAAAGCAGCCTTTTTAGCAGCAATAGTAGTAATTCTGGAAAACCCTAAAACAGACTATTAATGTAATTTTACTCAATATAGTACCCGACAATTTTTTTGCATAGGAACTTTCCAAATTTGTACAGGAAGGTAAAGACCAAATCTGCAAAGGATTGTGGTTGCTGTCAGAAACTGTCTAATTCTGGGTTTTTCTGGTGCCAGTAAAATTCAAGGCTGTTAAAGAGTTTCCTTTCAGCTTTTGCTACTGACATAAACTCGATAGTGGCATGTGACGTGTGTACCATACAGATTGTTACCTTAACATCTTTGCCAGGTTAGGTGATAAACCCAGCAAGAGACATGAAGTCTTTTCACGTTGTTTGTAAGATCTAGTAGTCTGATATTTGGCAGCTTGGGGGTGGCGTGTGTTTGTGTTTTGGAGGGGAGCAGGAGGTGAATTCATCTACATTCCCACCTTCATTTCCAGTGCTTGGGACGGACACGGGTAAACTGAAAGCTGCTGTGGGTCCCACTTTCCACTGTGCTCCTCCACACAGAGGGCTCAGTGAGGGCAATGGAGAGGACGACATGCCTTGGCACGAGCTCCCTCCGTGTGCAGATACTGTTTCCCACTTTTGCTGCTCTAACGATGTGGTGCAGGGCTCCTACGTGGTGCTAATCCATCCTAGCTCCACTGGATACTCTCCAAGTGACATGGCAGCCTGAGATGAGCAGGGAGATCTCCACAGCAACACACTGCAAGGCCACTGTTACAGCAGGTCCGTTATGCCTCCAGCTACCACACACCACCTACTCTATAGCCTATAGGGTGCTCAGAGGATGGCTTCTAGCTCTGCTGTGAACCAGCCCCTTAGAGACCCCACCAGATCTTCAAGCAGGGGTGATAATTTCCCCATTGGTAATCTCTCCATTGAAGTATCTTCTCAAAGGGCAATCTTTCTTTTCTGAAAAAGTGCTCAGACATTGGAACAGGGTGCCCGGGGCAGTGGTGGAGTCTAGTTCCTTGGAGGGGTTCAAAAAATACGTAGATGTGGCACTTCAGGACATAGTTTAGTAGGCATGGTGGTGTTGGTTTGACAGTCAGACTTGATAATCTTAGAGGCATTTTCCAACCTTAATGATTCTATTCTATGATTCTGTTAACTCCCCCCATGTCCTTGTGCCCCAATCCAAACACACCAAGGAGGGATGCATTGACTGCGCTCAGGACAAAGCAGGCTGGACCAGCTGAAGCACATTTGCTTTTGAAATCTCTGCAGGGAAAAACTGAAGTAGGAGGACACGTGTCCTTCAGAGCACAGTACAACTTTCTGAAACAGCCCTTTCCTCAAGAGAGGCATCGACAGAGCGGCAGGACGTCCTTTCCCAAAGAAGGCCAGAGAAATGCAGTTGCCCTAACAGCGGAACTGTGAAGCCTTCAGAATTGTGTAGGTGGTGCCTAAGTACCACAGTGATGGGGATGCTGAATACAGAAAGGGACGTAGGCGTCTCAAATGGGAGAGTGGGGAGGGAGCAGCCCCTCTCTGCAGGGATCACGGCTTGCCTGGAGGCATCTCATAGCCAGAGGACAGACATTTCTGGGAATAAAGTAAGGGAAGACAGATCGAGTATCACAATAAACTTTGTTACTGCGATAGTCCTATTTGCAGTGGAAATACAGCCACAGTTTTTTCACTCTGCCTTCCCAAGGGTGGTAGAAGCCGGGCTGGATAGGTAGCTATATCAATTTTGGAGTCGCTGCCTCTAGCTGCCTTCTCTGCTTTCATCAGTGACAAGCTGATACAGAGCCTAGGGCTGGAATCACGTCCTGCCCATCTCCCCCATCCTCCAAATTTATGCATGAAGGCTGTTTTGCTGCTTATGCCACGGTGTTATCCTAGTAAAGCCAGCCACAGTGATGGTAGAGCCTGAGGGGATACACAGCTCTGCCTGTAGCTACAGTCATGCAGTTTTCAGGGGATTACTGCTGTCAGTCCTGGTGCATGCTCCCGGAGAGCCAGGCGAGGAGGGAAGGGGTCACTGCAGAATGTAGTTGCATTTGCTAATTCACCCCAGCTCTTATCAGTAAAGATTGCTTTCCCGTTTCCTTTTACACTTTCTCACTCAAGTTTTAAAGTCTTTCCCTGCAAAATAGTGAAACTGCGTCTCCAATGTTGAAACTTCCCCTTGCAAAAAAAAAAAAAAAGTCTGTCCTGGTATAATTTATTAATTTATTTTGTTCAGGAAAATAAATTTCTCTTTTGCCAAAGACAGAAAGTAGAATGAATAGTTCTAAAATACTCAACATGCAGCTAGCTTGTCTTCTCAGCTAGAATTTCTGTTCTTGTGCTATTTTTCTTCCAAAAAGCAATACGTAATTTCCTTTTCTACAGGTTCTCTCCTGACAGAAGTTTTCTCTTTTCAAACACTGCTAAAAAGAAACCTGCAAAGAAGTGTCATGGGAACTGGAATTGGCTGTCTGAACTTCATCTGCCTTTAGCCAGCAGAGTGTGCAAATTTTGTTTCTATGCAGTACAAAGCAGCTTCACCAGTGAAAAATTGTCTTCATTCACAGTGGAAAAAAAGCAGACACTCACAAACATTTCATTTTGCTTTTTTTTTGTTCAATGAGCACAAAAATTAAATTTGCCATTCTGCAAGAACTGTTGTTAGGCAACTGTAATTAATATTTGCTGGAGATAGCCATTGCCCTTCACGAATAGGCATTGAATTTGCCTGTACAGGAGCTACAGATTTCCATTATTCATCTCAAATAGATCAATTTTGAAACTAAGCAATAAAAACGGGAGTATCTTTCTGGGTAGAAAATGTACTGGACAGTTGCTGGTTTTTTGTTCGTTCATTTGGGTTATTTTCCTGGGTAGCTTTCCTACCATAAGGCTGATATTTAACATCCTCCTTCTGCCCCAATACAAGCCCAATACCCGGGCTTCCTTCTGCTTTGAATCTGTTGGCTGCTGAAAAACTAAGGATGCTGAAGCAGGTAATTGTGTCTGTGTGGAGAGAGCAGAAAGGAACCGCCACCTCCTAAAGGTGCTCCTTATGAGCATGGAGGAGAAGGGAGGCAGAGAGACAACCCAAGGGCAGATGGGGCATCACCTGCCTCTCCCTCTGAAGGTCCAGAAAACCTCTCTCTTTGTGCATGTTCTCTTAACCCTGGCCTGTGTGGGGCCCTGGTTGAATCAGGATCCTCAGTGTTTGGTAATGTCACTTATTAAAGCACTCAGTCCCCTGAGCTTCTCCTAAAAGCCAGGTCCTGGCAAGCTGTTCCTGTGAGCAGGGTCTGCTGAAACGGGTTTCGAGTCTCAAATCCACCTTATGCCCAATAAGTGGCTCTTGGGTCTGTTGTCACTCAGCTCTTGTCCACACTTACATATCAGTCAACAGCACACGACAACGCTTTTATCTTGGCAATATCCAAGGAGCAGTCACGGAGAAAATCCAACACAACGAAAAGAAAAGCACTGATGTGTCTGAAGACGAACACTGGGAAAGCTCAAACATAATCGACATGCCCTAAATCACCAGCTGTGGGCGATGTTAAAATTCTCCCTGTTCTGATCTTTCACTTCCCTGATAAAGGCATCCATCGACTGAAAATCCTTTTAGTGCGCTAGGGCATGCTTGCAGACGTCCTACAACATGGGTGCTCCTGAAGGCATACTGATAAAACACACTGTATGTCCTGAGAGCCTGCAATTTCAGCAAAGGCGTCGTGTAGAAGGGGCTCTGCAAAGACAAAATTCAGCCTCCAGCAATTTCAGTGGAAGCAGTTACAAATGCTGAAAGCTCCTTCTTATGCACAGAGTTGTTGAAGTCAGATTAATGCCACAGCATGAGCTATTATTGGGAAGTGAAAACACATTGAACACATGAAGTAGCTTAAAATAAATACAGCAATGAAGAATATAAATACATATATTTGTTTCTGGGATGCAACCAAAACCCAGTATCTAATAATACCTACTTTTTGGCAATGGTGTGTGCAGGAAGCACTCTGGTCTCTCAGCAAAAGAAAAGTGCTTCAGAGAGGAATCTCACCCAGACTCTTGTTTTACAGAAAAAAGGAGGGACATTGTTAGACAGTTGTGAGACTTTGTAAATCCATTCTTCAGGCTCATCCCTATAACTAAATACTTGGATTGTAATTCCCTACCGCTGAATTAGTTTTCATTACTTCTAGGTAAAACAGCTGTGATTATTTCTGCCTGTGGGCTACCCAGAAACTACAGTTTGTCTGACGTATGGATAGGCTGTCACCTGTAATAAAAAAAATAACCAAAAATATATGTCACTGAGGCATTGTGCACTACACTGTTTCCTCATGTGACAACATTTTATTTTCCTTCATAAGCCCTGCTCTTCCTTTTCATAGCTTGGTTATGATTCTCCATTCTTCCTTGTGTTGCCTCAAAAATAAGATGGTCAGTTAGGATGGTGCAGTTGGTAACAGCTAGAAAAACGCCTCTTTTGCTGAGCCATGCTCTCAGCCTGTCTCTGTGTGGTACACATTAAAATGGGATATGTCCTTCATAGAAAAAGAGAACAGACAGATTATTTCCTTCTACTTTGGATACGAAAGTTACCAGTGATTTTCCCATGTATTGACGATGTTGTAGTGCTCGCAATAACTTGATTTTTTGTGGACAGAAAAGCCTGAAGATCTCACAGTCCTTTTCGTGCAGCATGAACCCTCTTTGCCTCTTTCTGAGGAGGTTTGATGATACTGCTCCATTTTGGATGAGGAAACTGAGGCAGACGTTACTAAAGAGCCCACAGCATGGTGGCACAGAGAGGGGACAAGACTCAGGGCTCTCGGGTCACATCTCCACTCAAATGAAGACCAGCTTTATGGCTCAGTTTTTACCGTTTTATCTATTTTTGGGGGAGCAAAAAGGCACATGTTCCAATTCACAACGGAAGCCCTGTCACCATTTCTGCACGTATCTATTATCTGCAGTGGAAAGCTGGTACACATGACCAGCATGAAATTGTATCCACCAAAGAGATACCATTGCTGGAAATCAGGCTCTGAGTGTTTCAGCTGAAGAGCGAGCAGGTAAGGACATGTTACTTTGTCAGACATTACAGATCAAGTAGTGTTGCTTCAGCAGTGGAAATAGCTTTAGATCACTGAAAACTACTTTACAGCCCAGAGGTGCTGCCATAGAAAAAAGAATGACTTTTTCAGTGGCCTTCATCCTGCTCCTGCTTTCTCCAGTAGTATGCTCCTCTTGCAGTACTAAATATTTAGGTGAAGGATCCTTTCCTGATACTCATTGGAGCTCATTCCCCAAAAACCATAAAAATAGATTGCTCATATGATTCCATTGACTGCTATCTTTCCAATAGCTATTTTAATTCACCTCTGGCCCTCTGTAGCACTTCTTACTCAGGCCCAGAGGCAGGCTCGGTTGGGTTTTTTGCAAGAACGGGGGACACCTAAGGATGACAAAACAAGACCTGGATGCGTTAGCAGCATTTTCCCACGGAAGTCAGTTGTGTTCACTAGCCAAGGCAACAAAAGAATGAATGGGAAAGAAATTCTGCAGACAAAAGTAGGCTTATTGCTAGTAAATTCTGTGTCACGGATGCTGCCGGGAGGAGAGGGGGAAGCTGGAGAGCGGAGGTAGCGGCAATAGCACAAACCCTCCCCACCACTGGTGCCGTGAGCAGCTTGCAAGAGTCTTAACAAAAGGTTGAAAATCACTATTGTCTCCTAGTCCTATGGCGTATCTTCCCGCTCACCCCAGAGGAGAGTGACCTCCCGGTCTGGAAGCAGCAGAAGAAATACAGGCAACAACTGTAGGTACAAGGATGGCCCCGCAAGCCTTGTCAGGCTCTGATATACAGCTCAGCAGGAATTTATTTCAAACTGGTGGACATTGGAGGCCCCATAAAATTGTATAGCCTCAACCCAGTGAAATAGGGTTAGTAAAATACATAAACTCTGATACGGTGCAGTGAAGTATGCCTCCAGTCAACTGCAATCCACTGGTGGCATTATGATGGATACTCCAGCAGCTTGGTTTGTTTGCTGATGGATCTGACAAATGCGTGCCTTCAGCTCCTTTCCTCTCCCTCCTTTTTGCCTCCTCACTGCTGTGCTGCCTGTTAGAATTACAGAGCTGAGGTTTCCTGCTGCAGAGTTAGTGCTAAGTAGTCACGCTTCAGCAAAACCTGCTGCACATCTCCTGAATGATAACTCATTTCATCCAAGCTGCAGTGCGGGACAAAAGTCCACACTTGCAAAATGAAAAATACAACAGGAGACAAATAGAAAAAAGAGACAATTAAGGAAAAAAAACCCAATCAAAAACCCTGTGCCTCTGCTGCCTGGTATGTCTTATAGGAGAAAACACACCAGGCAGAAACATCATTTTTTTTACACTTCATAGTACTGTCAGTGTGATGTTGAACAAGTGCCATTAATCAAGAGCTCTGTAATTCATTAGGCACAGTGATGTACTTGAAATGTTATTTCAGTATCATTGTTCAAAGCCGCCGTAACAGATCTGAAAAAGTAAGCTGAAAAGAATTAGCTGCTGCGTTTTAAAGCCAGGACTGGATTTAATTGGAAATAACAACTTTCTCACTGTTAACCCTATTCTAAATGTGCAAACAGGGAAATTTACAGTGTCTTGGCAGGTCACCCCAGCTGCTTCTCTGTCAGCTTCGTAATCGACATAGCCCACATTCCTCACAGGGAAGTGCAAACACTACTACCATGCAGGATATTCCCCTCCCTGCCTTTATCCCTACTTCTATAAGTTCAAAACTCTCTCATGCAGCAGCAGCAGTTGGGTATTTATCATTTAATTAATACAGACCCTATCTAACACAACCACAGATAACCTCAATATTTATACAGCACCCAAATCTGGCTTAATCGCCTTAAACTGCAAACCTGCGTGGTATCTGATGGCAATGACTTCCACACATAGATTACACATATTACAAAATAAGACTTTTCTCATTATCGTGACATTTTCAACTAACATCCTTGTCACTTCGTGAGTATGACTCACCTTCTGCATGCGGCTTGTTTTATGTGCGTCTATCACACAATCTTTTATTGGACTCCCTTTTAAAAAGATAACTCTTGCCTTTTTAGTAGCTTTTGAGACAGGACCCATTTTACATATTTAATTATTTCCATTACCTTCTCTGCTTTCTACTCTTCCCTTGCAATACGGTGACAATATATCCGAAAGACTATTCTGAGTGAGGGAATGATACATTTTTAAGAGTTGGCACAGTATTCTCAGTACAGAGAATCTTTTGCTGTCCTACTTGTAATATTTTCTTGGCTGTTTTCTCTCATGTGGATGCCTGCATTTTGATCAGAACCCGGGTACATTACAAGTACTTTGAGACATCCTTGAGTGGTTTCCAGAGCATCTTCGTTTACTCATCCTGATACTGAATTTCATCTGGCTTTGACTTCTGCAGATACAAACTTTCTGAGCTGCTTTTGCAGATTCTGGCAATGTTTCTTGTCTTGATTAACCTGAATTCCTTTTTTTTAGTTGCAGACCTTGTTAGGCTTCTCTTGATCATTAGTAAATAGATTACATAAACTATTGTACCAGACTTCAAGATGTTAACTGCTATACTTTGCTAAAATAAAAATTTGTGTATTTCTACTTCTCCTTTCTACCTTTTAATCCACAGTATATTTATGGACGATTTGTCTCATCTGTTTCAGGACTTCATTTTTTTGCTTCAAAATATCTTTTTTTCCTGAACAGCTGATAGTGACGGATTTTGTCAAAAGACTGTGTTACACCGACAATTTCTGGTTCATCCATTCTGTTGATTGAACTTTAGTATATGTGTGGTAGGTTGTAGAATTATGATTTTCTTCCTTATAGAACCTATATAATATTTTTATGATCTCTGTGTGTTTGATATTGGGTTGGATGGCATGAAGCTAGGCTGCTATCTTTCCAGCAGAAAGCTATACAGGCAGAATAGTTTCACTACCTTGAAAAGAATAAAAAGTGGGGAACCTGTGAAAAACAGCTTTGTAACCCTGTACCTGTGTGGTAGTGAATGAGGTAACTTCTAAAGAAGTAGTTTATAAATAATGGTATGTAAGTAATAAACCTGTGTACATCAAGTGATTCTACACTGAAACAAGCAACCTGTCTGAATTCCTCTCTCCTTGCAGAGCTTAGCTGCAGCCAGTGCTTATAAATGAGCTAGGATGTTTTAATTATGTTAAAAAAATCATCCAGAAAACATTCTGAGATGGAAATCTTGCAAGCAGAAAGATGATTCAGAAGTACATGCCAAGAAGCCTTGTCAATACGCTGATGACATCGCCTGTGATAATGCTTCAGGAACTCTACTTACGGATTACACGTGAGCTGGGGACCCATAGTGATGTGACCTCCTTTCTAAGGGTGTGACGCTGGATATTACAGCACAATGGGTGTATGGGCCTTTGTCTCCCTCCAATGCTCAGCATGATGATGATGGTGCAATGCCAGGAGTGACTGCCCTCTCTCAGCAGCACCCACGAACCACAACACAGCGTGCACCAGTGTTGTTTTCAACACAACCTCATGGATGTTTTTCCTTCTTCCACCCACATTCGTTCTGCCAAGACCAGCTCAAATGCCTCTTCCAAACAGAACCAAGTTTGCAATATTTTAAAATTATCTATATGTATACATTCAAAGGGATCACTCACCACCATCTATTAGATGACCTGAAACTTTACTATGCAGATTTGAATCACCAGCAGGTCCACCCTTCACATGAACGTCTTCTTAGTGTCTCACACTCACAAAACATAGCACCTTCTCCTCTGGCATGAGTGAAGCACTTAATGAACAGAAGTTGGTCAGGGGTTGCAGTTTTGTCTTCATTAACTACTGCTTACTGCAAAAATATTCACCGCTCATATGCCTTACTTTCTATGTGAAGAAGAGGTTGAGTTGACCATCTAAGGATCCTGTTTCAAAGGCCATGGATTAATCTAGCTATTTTAGTACCAAGAATGCCTCTGCTGAGTTTTTTGCTTTACCTTCAATATAGGTAAGTAATTCTGTACTTTTGTAGCATTACCCAGGTCCTCTCCTGAGGTTTTGTGAATCCTAATCTTCTAAAGCATCTAAAGCATATGTAAGTCCCCTTGCCATTATTTTATTTCCTTTGATTTAACTGCCAGCATAAAACTGATCAACTGATATTGCTAGTCAGTTTACTCAAGAAATATTTAAATGCACATTTTAAACGTGATTCTGGCAAGAACTATGACACGATTTTATGTTACTCACTAATTTATTACTAAATAAATATACATGTCATGTATCCTATATAGAAATTGTGTGTGTGTACCTGTCTGTGGCTTGCTTGGTGAACAATGTTATGGCAAAGGCATTGGAAGTTTAGAAGGGTAATTTCCAAGAATGCTCCCCCCTTACTTCATCCCTCAAACTATTTCCAACCACAAGATAAGTCAAGGAAATTACGCAAATGCTTAGTGACTCAAAAAATGAAACTCCAGTGTGTGTGCTACCAATAGATCTGCAGGAAGCTAATGCCATAGCTGCAATAAAATGCAATTTCTGGTAAAATTAAAGTTATGTATATTATATATTTGGTTAAAATGTGTCTTTTTTTTCTAAAAGAGATAAGGAAAAAGGTTTTTTTGCTTAGGCTTTTCATTTGTTGCTGAAAATAAGGTTTGGCTTTAAAGAACTTTCATTTTGATAAGAGTGATGCTAGATAGTACTTTCATGCCATTTACCCAGCATTTCTTTTTATTCAGTTATTTAGCACCATTAAGTGAAACAGCATTTAATTTACCAGGCTTTCTACAGTACCATTTGTTGAATCACAAATGATTTATAGTTGCCAAATAAAATTAAAATTATGCATACCAGGACTAATTAATTCTATTTCCTGTAGACAGTACATATTCAATTATACTATAACTGTAAAAATAGAGGAATATAAAGAGCAAATATACAGAGAGTATATTTAATAAATCAGGCACACAGGGCTCACAAACTTGCTGTTTGAAGTGGACAAAGTGCAGAATTGGTTTTGATTGGAAGGAAAGCCTATCTCTCTCTCCCTCCCTCCATCCAAGGTATTTTAAGGCATTATCATTTTGACATCTACATCCCAATTAGTGACAAGACTACAGAATGAGCTCCCATTTCCATTACAATTTGCTGCTAATGGCAGGAATGAGTTGATTTTAAGTGTCCACTCCATAAAGTTTTTGCTTGTACCAATGCCTGCACAGAAGTGTCACATTTTTAGACCCATAGTTAGGGCATTCAATAAAACTTTTCTTTATCAGATGCAGTGCTCAATCCTTGCGTTGTAGTTTTGGGTAATCACCAATCTCAAGTGGCAGCCGTGTGACTAGAAGTATTGCTTCATGAAGAGGTTCTATCAGGCATCTGAAACATATTCGACATTAGGCCTACTGAGAAATTGTCTTTGTTAGCAGGGTGGGTTGAACTGTGGCTTTCTCACAGGTTTGTGTGTTTAACTAGCTGGCAGAACGGAGGAAAGAGTGGGAGCTGAAAGCAGAGGAGGGCTTGCAAAAGAAAATGATGTGGAAGCATGGTGCAACTGTGAAGGTGTCAAACACTATTAATAAAAATGAAAAAAAAAAAAAAGAAAAGAAGGAGGAACAACAAAAATAACTGACTTTTTCCTTCATGAGAGAGACCTAGTTGTCTTTTCACCTGAATTTTTATGCAGCGCAAATTATTTGAGAAATTATCAGACAATAAAATATGCAGCAGACAATTTATGTCAGCATCCTCATATTCCAGGAAGTGCCATTATTTGAGCTACAGCTATAGATTCATCATGAAAAGAAACCGCATCTTTTAAAATGGTATTTCTATTCCTGCAGCTCCCTGGTTATGGGTTCAAATGCTAGGAGTCAGGCTGGATAATAACACCATTGAAGATGCATTCACATAATTCAAACAATTGTGCTAAATAATGATTTCATCATCACTTTGTATGTACATGTAAATATAGGATTGTGTAAAAACAGAAAATGAAGTGAATTTTTTTTATTGCTGCTCATTTTTTTGTAAGTGTATTCGTTATAATTCTCATGGCAGTAATTTCAATTTTCCTGAGGTCGGAAAGCACTGACAGAAGCCATTTGGCCTCATTTTCATACAAGGAATAGCCATATTAGACTGTTATATTACTATATGCTGGCCGTATTACTCTTTGCCCAGTTGGAATAAAACTCCAACAAGAGCAGGAATCAACAGCCCATACAGCCAGACAAACTTAGTAGAGGAATTGAGTTAGTTCTTGCTTGTCTTTGAAGAAGAGTTGTGAAAACAATTATTTTCCAGCCCTATGCAACACCTTTTCTTTAACCAACTCTAGATCCTGGGTTTCGTTGATTCAAAGTGACATTCAGCATTTTCTAAATTATGAGAAGACGCATAGTGTCATCAGGCTGCCTAAAATCTCTTTTTCAAACTCTTAAAATATTTTGTTCATTTTCAGAAATAATACTTTATCATGAGGGATGAAAATAATATTTCTGAATTATTGGAGAAGGGGAAATCAGCTAAAAAAATATTCATTGTTTTTCCCTTTCATCTTCAACCATTCTGTGAATTGGCAATGTTACAATCACCACCATGCTTCTAAACCCCTTTTCTTTCTTTTCGCAACAGCTCATCTGCCCTCAAAAAAGTCAACATATAAAACCCTTCAATGAAGCTCATCCCCGATTTTAGGAGGGCAACACCCTCAGCCTAGAAATATCTGCTGAAGTACTCTGGCAGGCAAGGCTTTGTCAGGAAGGAATGGGCCCAGCTCTTCTCCTACACAGTAAGACAATTTGGGTTAAAAGAGCTTGTGACAGAAGATATGCCAAATGATTTATAGATTTTCAGATGGACAACTGATTCTGTCCCCTGATGCAGGCTGATTAATAATCCTTCATTGATTTTTCAGTTTTCTTTACAGTAGATACAGTATTTAGCAGAAACTCTCTACATCAATCTTGTATATGTGCTATTGATACCATTTCACAGCAGGGACAGACATAGAATTTGATTTTGCTGAACTTGGACTTCCTCAGTGCATATGTTTTATTTCTGTTTAGTCAGAGGTATTGATTTCAAGGAGCACCAGTGCTGTGGTAGAAATAAGAGATATCATCGGGAAATTACCTGCTGCCCATACTGCAATAAAAAAAAATAGTTCAATATAGTCCAATACAGTCCAGTATGAAATAATATTAGCCATTATTTTTGTTATATTTTTGCTCATCTAGCTGTCTCACATCCACAGCAGTCCAGGAACTGGTGCATGTCCTGCTCCAACCTTTCCACATCCCGTACGTTAATTTTTGGCTGCTGTTGGTCCATCTTCTCCAGCAATTAGCTATGATTCAAACAGCTCACACACCTTTGCACTTGGGCGTGAGGGTGCAGTCCCTGATGCAGATCACTAACAACAAGACTTTGACAGATTTACTCATGCCACAAAATATTTCTATCTTCACAGCTATCTACGGTAGAAGAAATGCCTGCTGTATCAAGCACAAGCTATGTGATTCGGTCATTTTTGATCAGATTTGGTATGTGGTTCTGTTGATTTCATTCCTTAATTGACCTGCTTACTCATCGCTTATGTAAATAAATGGTTTCAATCTGCTCCACATCTTTCCTGTATATCAGCATTTCTCGGTTGAGTTATTGTGATATATTCAGACAGAATCACAGAATCACAGAATCACAGAATCACAGAATGTTGGGGGTTGGCAGGGACTTCTGTGGGTCATCTAGTCCAACCCCCTGCCAAAGCAGGGTCACCCACAGCAGTCTGCACAGGATCACGTCCAGGCGGGTCTTGAATAACTCCAGAGAAGGAGACTCCACAACCTCCCTGGGCAGTCTCTTCTAGTGCTCTGTCACCCATTTGAATGTCCACATTACTGAATGATCAAACACAAGAAATGTCAAAGAAAAAAAAGGTTTAAAGGCTTTGAAAAGGAAAGGCTTTTTTAAGGGAAAAAAAAAATCCTTTATTCAGCAGTGTATTTTCCTTCACACAGAAATAATTTTGGAAATATGAGTCTGTCATATTTTATGAAAGAACCTACTGCAGTACTTTTGGATTCTGACCATGCTGAATATATTGCAAGAATAGTTTTCCATTCTGATTATTCCTTATTCTCTCCTCCCATTTCTTCAACACGTGACAATAATAGGAAAGAGAAAACAAACCACAGATGACTGATATTAGCCATGTAACTTAACATACTGTGGGAAGGTTTTCTGCAAATGGAAAAAAGCTAGAGGCTGAACAGACGGAATTTCACAAAAAAGATGAAAAGAACAGGAAAAATAAATCTTTTTAAAACTGAATTTGAAATTGCTGTATTTTAGATTTGATTTAAACCAATTCCTTATTTACAGTTCATTCACCCTCAATATGACATTAAATTTTTCAGCAGCCAAGAGTTTCTCCAAGCTTTTGAATCTCATTTTCAGTTTACAGTGGTACAGCACTGCATTACTTCTGCTAATGAAATATGTCAATATACTTCAACACTTTTTAGAAGGAAGTTTATTATCCAGGTTGTCCTGAAATATGTTTGTAGCTGAAAGCCTGTGTTTTAAAAGCTGCTATTTAGGAGGCTTCCATTGATCCTCATCCTGTTATCAGGACTCCGAGTACTCTCCTGCATCCTCAAGGTGCCAACGAAGTCACTTAGGACAGGATGCAAAGACAGAAGGTCTCCTCAATCCCTGGATTCTTCCCAAAAGTCACAAATTGTGGCATTTTACAGCTGCTCTCATTTTCCTCTTATTTCTCTATCTTTTTTGCATCATGTATTGCATATGCAAGACAGACAAACTGTTTGCACATTACATGGTTTTCATAATTTATTTCCCCTGCTCTTTTCTTTCTTATTCTGAAGTGTAACCTCAGACAGTATGGGCTGTCTCATCAAGGATTTCTTAGTATTGACCTGACTGGGAAGGCAGATTTTCTGTGAGAAGTCAGAAAGGGCCCAGCATGAAATTACACTGATGAATTAGCACACTGAGACAATTGTTTGCGATAGCAATGCTTTGCTGTGGTGAAGCTGCCACCAGCTGGAGCCACTTTTAACCTTGGCGCTAAGGAAATTATAAAGGCAATTTGGCAGAAGAAACAGAAAAGCATAAGTGTGGAAGAAAAAAATGGATAGAGAAAAACCCCCAGACTCATTAGCTAAGAAACAAAGTACGATTACAACCACTTTTCACAGCTTCAGAGAAATAGGGATTTGAATTTAGCAAAGAATAAATACATGCCAAAAATCAGTCAGATCAGCTGATTACCTAAGCAAATATCATCAAGGCTCTACTGTGTTTTTAAATACCTGAATTAATTTAATACAGACTGGCATGCCATACCCCTTATTTACCCATAAAACGGTGGCAGATAAGGATTTCTTCAGGTTTGCAGGGAATGCAGTACTTTGTAATTTGCAGTCATAGTTTAAACAGTGTGTGCGTTAGTAGACACTGCAAGTAGAAATTCATAACGTATAGAGAAACTGCTCCAAATAGCAGCCATGCTGTAATACCATCTCGAAATATTATATGCCTGACATCTCTGGTCTTTTGCTGAGAATGAAACATAAGGTCTCACACAAACTTTATTTCAAAGAATTTGGATAAGGGATAAGGAGTAGACTTTACATACCATTGTTACCAACAATTATCACATAGCAAAATGTGGAAAAAAGCCCCAAAGCAAGAGTTGCTCTTTTTTTCTTCCTCTGAACAGAAATGGTAATGTTCATCATTCTTGTTGTTAGCAATTATAAGTTGGCTGCTTACAAGCTGAGCGGAATGCAAAGCTGGTGGTTATGCTGTTTGCTTTCTGTCAAAAAATAGGCTTCTTGGAAGTGATCTCCCCTGTTATCCCAGAAATTAATAAGGTATTAATTAACCTAGGGAGGAATCAACTGACTGTCTTTTTGTCTCCTAGATGCCCTTCACTATGTAACACCCAGCTAACTTCTGTCACAACAGAGTAAGAACTGTTCGGTAGTTGCATGTACATCCCACTGTTCCCTCTTCACTCATGATTAAATGACATGCTTTTCCTCTCAGAACTCATCTACGATTTGAAACCTAATATTTTTAAATTACCAAGACATTATATAGATTTAATCTCCAGGTCAAATTATATAGATTTAATCTCCAGGTCATATTTTAGTAACAGATAACAGATCCCATTTGTTACAGGGAAGTAGATTGGAATAGTCTTCAAAACATAAATAGTACCCTGTGAAGTACATTGTCAAATGAGCTTAGAGACAGACAAGCTAAGAAAGTGAAATAAAATAGATTAAAAGATTTTTTCTTCTACCGCTTGAACATGATACAGAAAGAAGTACAATCAAAAAAATGCAGCAACCTTGCAACTGAATGTGCGTGTGGCTTGATGAGAACTAGAAAGGTGCAGTAACTTCCCAGGTAAAACAATGGCCATGGGACTCCTTACAAAACAGTCATTTTAACTTTTGTGGCTCTCCAGTTTACCAGATCAGACCTCAGTAACTTGCTTCAAGAAGGAAGCCTTACTACACCTTCTAAACTGGTGCCAGCACCTATTAGTGCTTGGAAATTGTGTTAGCAATGTACCAGGTCGCCTTCCACTCCTGGCATGCCATAGAAAAGGCTGAGGTCTCTCTTACTGAAAAAGCAAATTTTTGCTGCCAGGTGGTCAGGACTGAGTTTACTGAGAAACAGGTTTTGTACAGCAAGGCCTGAGAACAGCTGCAGGAATATTTTTGCTTTTACTCTTGATAGAAGGAAGTCGTGTTTTCCCATATGTCAGTGGGCTATTTTTTTTTAAATACTGATATCTGAAACTTTAAGGAGGTCTCTCTTTAATGTCTTCTACCTATGTAAAAAAAATCACATCAAAATTGGTGATCAAATGGGCCACTCATCCCACCAAGCAAAGCATTCTCATCTTTTACAGTTGACTCTAACAGCATATGTCACTACCAGACAGCTTAATTCAACTTCCTGGAGGAATTATGCTGTTTCTTCTCTTCTGTCCAGTCTTGTCCTGCTTTAACAAGCCTAGCCAAGAGACAGTTCTTAACTCTTGCTCTTTCAAGATATCAACTTTGGCTTCACGGAGCTGAGCTGACACTAAAGGTTTGCAAGGGGGCTCAAGTCCCTAACTGCTATGGATTTCAAAAGGAATAAAAGATGCCACCACCTGGGAAAACCACACACTGCAAATCTAGTTCTTCATCTGTTTAGAGCAATTTCAAACCAAAACACACCCCACCCTCCAAGTACTATTTCTGTAAACTCATATGTCAAAATCACTGTTGCACCTCCGATTTGTTATGTGTATTTATTATATTTGCTCTGTTTGACAGAGAATCACACCTGTAATTTTACAGGCATTTAGTAAGGGGTTAGAGTTCATTTAAAAACTGTTCCTTGACTAATTTCTTATGAGTTACTATATTGACATTGGAGACATTCAAGATTTTACTGTAACTTCTAGGTACAATGTTGATTGCATAAAAGCGGAAACAGAGATGTAGGCAACCACAAATAAAAGCAAGATAAACACACATATTGAAACTAGATGATCTTTAAGGTCCCTTCCAACCCTTACCATTCTATGATTCTATGATTATATGATTATATGACATCTATAGCACTTAGAAGTAACATAGAACACTTCTGCAATTTTTTTTCATTCTCTTGCATTCAAGTAGTCAACCAGCAACAGTTTTATGGAATTCGTACAGAGTGAAGATATTGTAACTTAATGATATTAAATGACTCCTCCCAAGATATCGAACAAGTCTGCACTTTCCTTACATTATCATACATTGTAACAATCCTAAGTAATTATAGTGTACCAAAATTTAGTTCCTTGTCTGGAACAACCACCTATCCAGCAAATAAGAGTAGCTGATAAATGCTTCATCATCAGCAATATTCATGGCAAGAGGACCCAAAGAAGTTTAGAGGTGGAATGAAAAAATAAATATGAAAAACATTAGTGCGATGCTAGAGATGGAAATTGAACAGGTACTTTTAAACGCGTGTTTATAGACTTGTAATCACCTTCACATCATTACTTTTACAGAGAAAATTAAAGGCACAAGTTATGCTAATAGGATAGTATGGTTCAGAGTTTAAACACAGGAGCTGGAAACTGAAGTTACACTTCATGCTGTAATGGAATATGGGCTTTTCAGGCTGCACTGATTGAAAGTCTAAGCAAAAGAGCTATACCTGAAAAGCCACATATTCATTACATAGACTTTGTTCTTTTAACGTATCCAAGTTAAAGTAGTTGGCAACTTAACATTTCATATCTTTTACTTCAGATTAAGATGAACATTCAGTTACCTAGGAAACATTACAGAAGCCTACTTTCTGAACTGGGAGGATATAAACTGATTTTTTTTTGGGCTTTGGGTTATACTACTTGAATTCCTGTGTGTTGTGTAAGGACACAGGCATTGGCAGTACCATGTCCCGAGACCACTATTGTACCTGGAAAAATGTCTGATAAACCTGGCAATTGACCCAAAACTATAGGAGGATAAGGTAAGAATCCACAATGTTTGTTAGATTGAACACCTAAGCTGATTTTCATAGAAAAACACCTTCTGGCACCTGGGATAGCAATTGCTTGCATGTGCTGGCTGTAATTCTCCTCCATGGAGGGGCTGGCATCCAAAAGACTGATGGGAGGCTGGCAGAGTGCCGGAGGTGTGTTTTTGGAAGGTGAGATGAGTGTCCTTCTCCCTGGAAAGTGGAAAGGGAAAGCTCAGCCACCAGCATTTGGGTAACCAACACCAAGAGATATTTAATCCTTTCTGAGAGCACATCATCAGGTCCCTGCTCTGAATGGCTCTCTGGAGAGACCTGTTTTCCTATGTGGAGTATATAGCGAGCTTAAAAAACTCTCAACCCATAAAAGCACATGGTGAGAAATCCCCTAAAAATCTGTCTCTTCACCAAAGCACCTCTGATGACAGCTGTTCAATTTGACTTTGGTCAGTAAACAATGCATAGGTATTCATGTCTATATGTAGGTCTGCATATATGTTCTTCTGTTGATACACCTAAAAATGGGAATGATCATGTAAAACCTTTCTTATTAGCTAGAAAATGTGTAATAAAGTAATGGAAGCCAGCTTTAAAAATTCTATGAATTCTGTGAATGCCATTAAAATGATTTAGTCAATATATTGAAGATCTGTAAACATACTTTGTATTTTGATAGCCTTCATTTTACAGTAACTTTATATACCATTTAAACAACTTAAATACCTGAACTCATGAGCATTTTCTCTCATTTCATGATGGCTGAAGCAGCGTCATGACCTAATTGTTAAATTCTCCTGTTAAACAAAAATTGATGTTATAGTAAGGTAATAGAGCATGACTTCATGGGTTTGAGTAATTAGACAACAGAATCCTGCCCAATTCAGTTCCAGGTGACCTAAGAGCACTAAAACTTTAACACATTTGAAATGTTAAAGTGAATACTTGACATCAAAATGCTGCTTCCATTACATTATTGCTACCTTAAAGGTATGGCAAGTTATTTAAAATGTAAGGTTAAAAAGCAACAAACAATGCAGCTTGGAAATTTTCAAATGCAGCCTCTTCATGAGATCTACACTATTTTAAATTTGTGGGTTTTGAAAGACACTGTTAAAATACAACAGAAGAGGAAAAAAGCCCAGATAACTAAAAGTACTGCTAAAAATTCTAATCGTCGGCAAAGACTGGTAGAATCTAGATGGAAATACAACAGCTTGGTGTAGTTTACCATTGACTAATTTGCAATCATACTCCTGTGCCTATATATTGTTTTCTGAAACAGCGTTTGAAGAATTACTACAGCTGCACGCCTAGACAGTGGAGAATCTAAGACAGGAAAAATCTCGCAACATCCTAAGCCATCAGACTATATTTTCATAGAGCTCTTTAAGGAAGACAGACTTTGTAAAGCAGTTGCTGATGGCTGAATTACCAGATTCCTTTACAACTAAAAGAATATTGTTAGGTGTTCTTCCTGGTAGCACAGATCTGCCTAGAAATGGGTAATCCTTAGTATAAAACCAGCATGTAACATATGCGCTTGAAAAGTCAAATAAAATAAAAATACAACTAGCCATAGTTTTCAGCCTGTTAATTATTCAACCTCAGCAGCATATAAAAATTTAAAGCTCTGTAACTGGTAAGTTGTATTTATAAAACCTCTTCAAGACATTGTACTCTCAAGCTGAGCTGTAATTTTCACAATATGACTTGAAACTCCCGCGTTTAAATCTCATCTCTGTGTTGTACACGGATTTTACCATTATGAAATTTGCCATTGAGATATTGCATAAAAGAAACCCCTAACAAGCAACAAAACAGATCGCTGTAAAACTTGGTACTTTGGTTTCAATTTAAATAGAACTTAACCTTTGTGATGTTTAGGCACAGGATTGTATGGTTAGTTTAATAGGGGAGGATTGTAATAAGTATTTATTAATGGTTTAGATTAATGCAAGTTACAGTATAAAATCACAGGATAATCCTGATGGACTTGACATGGAGAAGGCAAACAAATGGAAAATATTAAATAGCAGCAAGGCAGCTATTAGCATAAGGATAGTATAAATCAATCAAAAATTAATATGGACATAAACATATGATTAGAGTATAATTAATTAATTTCTTTATAGCCTTTTCAAAAGAATAATTCTTCCATTACTCTGTGCTGGTTTATCTTTTTTTTTTTCCAGGATTTTCTTCAGGTGCTTTCACAGCACTGGTGAAACATACTGAATTTTCAGCAATAAAAGCTATTTTATTTCCCATATTCATAGTATGAACACATTATTTTTAATCCTCTATTTTTATTCTACAACTATCAAAGCAGTTTTTAGCTCTGAACTATGGGTTCAGAAGTTCTACGACAATTTCAGCTATTCCAGAAATGTAGGTTTGGTTATCAAAAGGGGCTTTTCATACAGAACAGTGCAAATAAGACTATTAATAATAAACAGAAAAACTACATTTCTTTGATTGTGATGAATAATAACATTAGTATTTAGATCATTATTATCTGGATGATAATTTGGTTCTTCAGACAAAATTAATTAAAAAGAAAAATTTTTGCAGAGTTTATTGAATTTAAGAATCACATGGAAGAGTAGTGCTGTTTAAAAACATACTCTTTTAATCATTATTCTCTTTTTATTCATTTAAGCAAGTTCTTTGATTCAGGGATCTTCTGCTTATGACAAGGAACACCTGTAGACCCCTGGCAGGAAAAAAGGAAATTAAATCCCAAGCAAAATATTTAATGTACATAAATTCTTCAGAGGCTGGTCCAAGATTCTCTGTTATCAGAAGAAAGACACCTGTAGGATTAAATGCGTGCTTATTCATGTTTCATCATTGCTTACCATGGTCTGAAATGCACTATGCTTTAAATATAAATAAATCACTGACAATTCATACACACTCCTATTAAAGAGGTCCTCCCCCAAATCAGACAGACTTAGATGACTGCCATGAAGGAAATTTTTGTAGTGCATTTCGTGAATGGATGACTTGACAGGCAAGTAATACAAGCAGCCTAAAATAAAATATGATTTTAAAAACAGTGGGGTTTTTTGTTGCTTTCCACAAGCAGTCTTTACCAAATGGTTTTATTTGTTCCATTCACATGGTTTGTTCAAAACCAGCCTTGTAATGATTAAGGGCATCCTGAAGTCAGTGGCAGTTGCAATAATTGCTCAGAACAGAAAAAAACGTCAAAATTAAAAACCTCAAGAGTTTGAACTTCAATGTTGTTTGTGGAATTTCTTGTGTCAGTCTGAAAGACGAATCACTAGTACTACAGGGACAGCTCCTGGCTATCTGTGATTGACAAAGCTGGTGTAATTGTATGGCTTTCTTGTATAATGGTTTAAACAAAAGTAAATAGTTTTTTTTTAAAAAAAAAACACCAAAAAATAAAAAACGAAATGCACACAGCAAAAGGACAGGAAAGCTTAGCTGTGTTCAGCACCCATTGATGAAAGCACTGTTCTCTGATCCATGCTGCTATTGTTGGTTTTTGTTTAGCTCCCTCTCAATCAATATCTAACAGGGCATGATTTAATAAGGCTTTATAATCTCCGAACATGGGGGGAGGGCAGTGGTGGTATTGTCATTCATCAAAGGGGGCCTTTCTGGTTTCTTTGCTTTCACCTGCTGGGACCCATTTGGTCTCTTTCAAAGAGAATGCAATGACAAAATGAATGAGAAATGCTAGAATAAGAGTCCCTTATTCTACCCAATAGTATAATCAATGAGTACTTGTAATCCCTATTGTACTTCACAGAGGTAGTTTTAAGACAATTAAATCTTGCTTCTCAGGCAAATGATTTTGGTAGTTAACCTGAAACAGCCAACAATATTGTAGAGAATGAATGCATCTGAAGCAATAATATAATGGGATACTGCTTAGCTAGAAAAGCCTGGTGGTTTGGGTTTTTTTGGCTTTGTTTTGGCTTTTTGGTAGCCTGGAACTACAGTACATGTGAGCTATAGTTCTAGAAAAATACTGGAAAAAAGCAGAAGAGATTTTAAATTTAATTCTCAAAGGTGTGAAAGGGGTGAATAATCCATATATATGTTCTTTTAAATGCACAGTTTGTATCTTAAATGTACAACAAGAGAGTCTTACAGTTTTATCATAGTCTAAACGGTGGCTTAATAAATAGCAAACATTTACATAGTTAACATAATCTTGATGTGACAACCAATTTAGCTTTAATTTCATTTGCATCAGCTACATTCAGTTCTAGCCTTTTTCCTCCATGCTGAATTGCCTGCGTGTCAAAAGAGAGCTTGTAGTGTTTTGAAGAGACAGGCATCCATTCTGTACTCTGCATTATATGCCCACCTTCTACTGCACGGATGTTATTCTCTGAAAAGCACTTATCACGTGCATCATGTCAATTTATGTATTTTTCTCTTAAAAATTGCATTTTTGCTATTAGACTCACTTTTGCATCATTTACATATTTCAGCAGAATTTCAAACGTTTTGTGCTATAATTAGAGCACTCCACAAAACAGAAATTGTGAAATAAGAATAGTTATGCCTAAGACAGCACAGGCAGAAGATACCAGAGTCAACAGACATATTTGCATCCCTAGTTTTATTTATTTTTTTTCATATATTATATGAAGGCAAATAAATGTTATTTGCCATTTATATTATGAAATATTGCTAATGTCAGCATGCATAGATTTGTTGTTTTAAACAGCAATTGTACCAATAGCTGGGATAAGACTGCCAGTTATCCCTTTTTTACTTCAGATTTTAAAGAAGAGAAAAAGACCTGATGTGGTTTTGCACTTTTCTGTTGGCAAATAACTCCATTCTCTCCTTTTTTTGGGTGTAAGACTGTCTCTTTGGCAAAAGGTCTACGACACTCAGTCACATGACATGGTGTCTTGCATTGGATAAGGGACAATGCTCTTTCAGAAGGCAATCCACCTCATGAAAATGATCAGATTTACAAACATGTTAAAAAATACTAACTTTTCTATTAAGTTCTTCTGTACATTTTTTTTTTTTTAAGGAATTGCTATCTGGAAGAGCTTACAGAAATACAGCAGGCTCTTCAAGCCCCTGAACCGCTGTCCATGAATGCTAGTGGACAGACTCTAATCCTTGCCAGACATAAGACCATTTGGTGATAAATCCCATGAACGTTTTTTGGTACTTTGAATCACAAATACTTCCAGTCTTGTCTTAAAACCAAAATTCCATTGTCAGGGAAAGGCCACACAAAGCTTTTTAAAAATGTCACATAAAGCAGTTATCCTTTATAAATACTGTCCTGTAAAACAGAGCTGGGACAAGATAGAACACAAATATATTCATCTCTGCCTCAACTGAAAGGGGCGAGTACAAATTTGGGCAGAGAACTTCATATATTCTTATTGGTTTAGACTAGATATTATGCTAAGATTACTCAGCATTGAGTAGGAAAAAGTGTTGCTTGTGAGATATGGCAGAAAAGGGAATAAAAGAAAAGGGTTGGTGTTTAATAATGGCTTGGAGGAAAAGGCAGAGGGAAAACACAATGGGGGTTCCCAGCGAGAAACATCCTTGGTGTTATGATCCAGACTACTCAGCTGAAACTCAAACGTGTTTCAGCCAAGCCGTCTTCCCCCACGACACATGAATTTGGCATCTACATGGTGGCCTGATGGACTCACTCTCTTCCTTTCATGTCCTGAGTGGAACCCCGACCTATTGCACTGGAAGTCCAATTTGCCATCGGTGCTAGCAGAAGTATGATTTAGTCTCCTGAATCAAACATCCACTCCCTGGCTCAGCATGACAGAAAACAATCAGTGGTAACAGTACTGTTAACTGAGGTTTAACACAAAAATAGTGTGTCTTGCTGACAGTCATGGTTTTCTGTATAGGAGAAGCTCCTTTTACCTTTTTATACAACAAGGATTATTGTGTTAGCATTTTGTGCCCATGGTAGCTACACTTATGTGTTTCCCGCTCTAATGTAAGGAGCATGAGCGATGCCATGCAGAAGCCAAACGTCATTGCTTGGCATTGTACCTGGTGTCAAACCCCAGGACTCCAATCTTTAAGTCTTTTCTCTGTGAAGGAGAGTCTCTGATGATGCTTCTAAGATTATCTGGCCATATGTGGCCACAGTGCTGAGCCAGAATCACAAAGGGGCTCAGCACTGGCCATGGTGATGGCTGGCGTGCAGGAGGATGCTGGACAGGGAAAGCAGCCATCCATGCTCTCCATGGCTTTCACCAGCAGCAATAGGAGAAATAACTCCTCTAGTCTTTTTCTTTCTGCCCCATTTTTGTGCATGTTGGGTGTTAGCTTTGCCTTTTGAAGATGTGCTTCTTTCCTTCTCAAACTCCTCATGGCTTGTGATGTGGTGGAGCAAGGGGTCTACCTCTGCAGCTCTGCTCTGGCCTGCCTCGTAAATAAAGGCTACACCAGTAAAGACGGGATGTTTGTATCTTTATGGTGCTGCTGATCTCAGCTGGCTAACCAGCAGTGACAACACTGCTGAAGGCATCTCCTTCACCCTGATTTCCAGGCATAAGAAATTCATCACAAGAAAACAGTTGTCCCACTCTTGTTTCACTCAAAAAACAAAAGCTTGGGAAAGTCACTTCATGGCAGCTAGTTGTATCATCTTATTTTTTCGCCTGATGGTCAGGCTGAGCTTTGTTGGAGACCTTGGGCAGTTTGTAGGGTGGATGAGACTTCATAAAAAACATGTGGAAAGCTGCTAGGGGAAGACTTCAGGTAGCTGCACGCTGTTTCTGAGGGCAGCATTAGTGCTTCTGTTGAGCTCAGTTGCTGTGATGGCATGAGATGGAGGAAGTGCAAGTGCTCTTGTGCACAGAAAAATTTTGACAGCATTAATTGTGTCTCTTAATTTTCTTTTCTTCTTGTGTTAAGGATATATTGTGTTAAGCATATGAGACACTGTATTTATAACAGCTGTGATGCTATTGTGAAATTAGATTTTTCTTTAGCAGGACACTTTCATCTCTATTTCAATACTGGCTTTTCAACAGAGCTGCCTTTGGTTCTATTTGACCCATGGTGGCTGGCTGGTAGCTGGCTGAATACTCTTTCTTTACCAGAATTTTATGTTATTTTGCTTTTAATGATTTTTGAAGTGTTTTAAAAAAATTGATACAGAGTCTGTAACACTGTTCCTACATTTCCAAATCATAAAAAATGTGTGAGTTTTTTCTTTCCTACTAAAACCGCAGCATTTTCTTCTGGATTTACTTTGATTGGTTTGGGGGGGGAGGTGTAGAGGGAGGTATTTTATTTTTCTGTGGAGCTGCATCATCAAGAAGAGAAATTCAGGGATTAGTACAACTGTATGCATTGATACACGGTGCAGTGTGATTTGGTGTATGCCCTTGGTAGTTACAGGGTTAATTTTCAGCAGAAATTCAGCAAGATAAGCTAACCAAGATCAAATTGCAAGGCCACACAAAGACAACAGGGCAAAACACAAGTCCTTATTTATGTCAGTGTATCTGATGTGCAAACGTAGGAAGGAAAGTTTGTAGCCAGAAGACAGATTTTTCAAATAAACAAGTCTATTTTTATAAAAAGTGTAACACAAAGAAAAGCATCACCTAATGCGTGCAAAAGCCCTTGCAGATCTCGTTCTCTTTGTGCACAAGTGCAACAGAAGGATTCCTTTATTTCCTTGGCATAGCCCTGCCTTTAATTATCAGCTTAACTAGAGCCTCTGGTCTTTGTACTTTTCCCTGGCTATTCCCACAGCAGTGGGGTTAAGCGAGAGGGACAGATTTGACTGCTCTGTAGCCCTGCGAGGGAGCACTCACGTCTGTCAAAATCATATCCTCAGAGTTATTAGGAATCACGCCAACTGTGGCTTTTAACATGGTTTTAAAACCATTTAAATTTAGAAAAATTAAAGAGAAGTTGACAATTCGTTAAATTGCATTTGTTGGCTCAGTTTTAGGCGTGCCCACAGACCTGAAATGTTTGCTGGCTTTGCTAGAAACAATTGCAGAGACCGCTCGGCTGAGCAGAGGACTTCGGAACATCAGGCAGCCCCACCGGGCAAGTGTGCGTCCCCTGCGCAGCCTTGGGGACAGGCACCGTGGACCTCTGCTACCCACCGGCCGTCACCGCTGATTCTGTGACTCAGGGGTGTGCTGGCACTGAGGGGCATTCAGACAAACTCTGCTGAATCCATCTCGTATGAACAGCCCGCCGCCCGGCTTGTTTGCTGGCAGTAACACACCTGCCTTGCACCGTGCTGTCTGGGTTATATTTGTATATTTATATATTTATATGTTTATATGTTTATATATTTATATATTTATATATTTATATATTTATATATTTATATATAAATTTATGCATATATATATATTTATACCTGTGGAAAAGCCTTAGGTAATTCAAAAGCACCTGATGAGTTATCATCAAAGGGTTTTTTTCTAAGACTTATTTTGGTTTAGTCTGTTTCGGGAGGAGACGCTTCATCTGACAAAACCTCAAACTCCTTCTTGCACAAGCTTCTATGTAGGAGTTCACACGTGCAGTTTTCTGCAGTGGGGCCGATATAGTTCAAAGAAATTGCACTCACTCTCACATACTGTGCCTTAGAGCTTTCCACCATAGATAACACACTTGTGGTAGAAATCAGATCACTGTGTAAACCTTCTGGCCCTTCAAAGAACCCAACCGGGCTGAACCCAACTCAGCTCTGCCAGGGTTCTTCTAAGATTCATCCCATTACTTATAGTAATAAGGAATTCTAAATTGTAAGATACTAAAACAAACAAACAAACAAAAAGATGACCAATGAAGACTGTTAGTTCAGTAAATACTGTAAACACAGAGTGGCTTACACTGAAAAAGAAAAAATTTAGAAGACACTTTCAGGGTCTGGGTTGCACAGTAGGAAGACTCGCAAGGTTTTTTGGGACTTTGTTGTTTTTCCTATGACTTGGACACAGATTCCAAATTCTGGCTCTGTTACAAGATGTGGCAATTTTATTTAAAACATCTTTAAAAGGAAAGATCCTCCCGCAAGCCCCAAGAGGTAGATCAAGCATCCACATTGTAATCAAGACCATGCAAAAATTGTCCAGTTTCAGAATTTGCTGTGCAAGATTTAGATAGGGCATGAAAATCTTGGCTTTGTCTCTAGCCTCTAGGTTAGAAGTATCTGGGTTTTCAATTCTTCTTTTTGTTGCAACCATGTGAAATTAATGATTTAGCAATTTCAGACATTTCAGATTGGATTGAGGAAGAAAACAAAATCTTAACAGGGGCCCAAGGTGTTTTGATACGGTTTTAGAAAACAGAAGTAAGTTTAAAAGCCTTTGTGGGTGATACAGACTTCTATTGTAGCAAACCAGAAGCTGAGAAATCTATTGTATCTGTATAAATTTCACTATATCAATAGCATATGAAATGTGTCATGCTGCTCAGTTTCCTCATGTGTAATACCTTTCCTGAGAGTAAGTAATTTTTCCACAGAGGTTTAAAAGAATTTCTTAAAATATATTCCAAATTACAGCAGATTTGTCATTTGTGCATTGCTGAGCAAGGAGGCCTCATTTTCCTTTTTTTTTTTTTTTTTT
>Ga0065711_1032083_pt1 | contig 28078 bp, 19 predicted proteins | sample Hoacrofraction12_FD_59098 | JGI IMG/M metagenome (GOLD analysis project Ga0065711, IMG submission 59098) | Hoatzin crop microbial communities from Cojedes, Venezuela - Epithelial fraction 12 v2 (version 2) | ecosystem: Host-associated > Birds > Digestive system > Esophagus > Crop | place...
TTCAGTTTGTGCCCATTGCCCCTTGTCCTGTCGCTGGGCACCACTGAAAAGAGTCTGGCCCCATCCTCCTGACACCCACCCTTGAGATATTTGTAGGCATTTCTAAGGTCCCCTCTCATCCTTCTCTTCTCCAGCCTAAGCAAGCCCAGCTCCCTTGATAGTCTGTGACATTTTCATTGTCAGGAGGCGAATGCACTGAATATTGCATGTTCTTCCTGGCTGATGTTTACAAACCCTGTGTTATCTGTGGGTTTTGTTATTTGATTTTATCCTCTGTGCTATGCCACCCAACAACTTCCTTAGACAACTAAGAGGACACTTCCATTAAATCAAGCATAGTCAAGCAGTGCCCAAAAAAAACTCTTTCGAGTTCCTTTAGTACAGAGTTGTGAGAGAATCATTTCCCCTGCACCACTGTAACTTCAAGCCCCTGCCTGCAATCTGCCTCCCTGATAGTTATGGCCTCTGTGTCTGTTATCCTGAAGGTGAGCCAGGTGACCTTGATCCCCACAGCTCCTAGGGCTGCTTCCAGGGATGCAAATTGTCCTTAAGGGGTACTTCACTTGCTCAACTGCTACTGCTGCTAAATAATTAGCTAATCCACATTAGGTAATTACCTAACACCTCTTTCTATAGAATCCGTCTAATTTTATATAACTCCATTCTGCTTTATAAGAACAGTGAAAAAGTGTTTCCCTGTCTTTTTGCAGGATATACCACCAACTTGCGTAACAACCAAAACTAATGAAGAAGAGACTACACCTCCCTTAAAAGTCAATTTTATACCTGAAAAATCTTGTAGTGATGTAGATCCTAATTTTCTAGCTCAATGATTTACACCAAAAAAGATTACAGAAAGCCGATTACAGAAAGTTACTGATAAAATTCATTATGGTAAATCATACAAAGTTTCTTCTCTTCCACATTGGCCAGTAACAATGACCCATATTAAGATATCAAATCCAAAATAACTCTGGTAATCTGGTTTCATACCGGTAATTTTATTAATTGCTTTAATATGCAATTAAGGAATAGTCAGGGGGCTGCAGGAATTTATAAGGCAATAATCCTGTTCCCTGGTGTACAGCTTTGTCCCAGAGAGTACATTATCCAAAAAAAAGAGCTGGATGACTGCCAAATCAAACAGCACCTTCTTCCCATTTTCAATTACGTACAAGTGAGGCAGAGTAACGAGGATATACTGGAAACTTTGACATTTATTTATTGAACGTTTTTACTGAGAAGAAATTGCTGGCTTGCTAAACCGGAAACTATATTTTTACTACAGAAACAATCACATAGAAAACCAGGATCCTGCTGCTCAGCATGAAAGGAATGGCTAGAACCAATAAATTGACCCATCTAAGCCAGCAATGTTAAGGTTATTTCATTCAATGCAGCACACATTTCAAAAACCCAAAACCCCAAAACAGAGTGTATATTTCAAAAATCCTTATGTCACACTGTTTTACACAGCACTGTCTTCTGTGACCCAGCCAGGCTGTGTTACGGTTCATAGGCACAACAAGCAAGACGTAACAAAACCACCGAAAGAAAAAAGGTGTCACATTTGTAGGGGCAAATGAAAAGATAAGCCAAATCACAAGAAGCAATTCAGATTTTCTCCCCTCTCCAGAGATTCTAGAGACTAAATAACCAGAAGATGCAATGGGGAATAACTCAACACACTGCATGTCCTTTTTTCCCTTTTGGATAGAGCAATTGTTTTAATTCAGTTTTACCACAGAGGAGAAAAATGCAGAGAGAGTAAATGAAGAGGAAAATAGGGAAGTCAACATTCTTTGAAGCAACAACATATGGTGACCAGGCATGAGAGATCGGGGTTATAAATCTTTCCTTGATAGAATTACTAAAGATGAAATTGCAGCTTCCAGGGGCTTGAGCTTTTAAAACCACACAGAATCTAGCAAATTAACCTGCATAGTTACAAATTGTGCCATAACCTTTCTTTCCAATGTTTCTTTGTAAAAGCTCAGCATACTGAGAATTTTGGCACTCATACAGATGTGGTCAATAAAAAGCATGAAAACCTTTACCCCACAAACCACTCAAAATACGAATAAAAAAATACGAAAATTAAGAATTAGAAAAAAATGCTGCATCCTGCAAATAGTCACTGCTGTATTATAGAAAGGGAAAAGAGACAGGAGGTATGTTGGTACTTCTTTCTTTGTGAGAAGAAACTTATTTAGGGATACGAAAGGATAGAGGAAACGCTCCTTAGTGTTCCAGCCACTATGACCAACAGCCCAAGAAAGTGAAGGGTGAGAATCCTGCTGTCTCACGTACAGTGCTGACTGGGGTCATCACACAGTGGTACGGAGGGAAGCAAGCTGCCCGTTCTTGGAGCATCGATCCCCCAGTGTGTCTCTGCAGCAGATGCTTCCCCATTTCCAAATTCTAACGATGGAATGCCACAGGGCTAAGCATCAGGATAGTACAGGGGTATGAGAGGAACAGCAACCTTCACCCCTAAGGAAATACCATGCAATTCCAATGCATTTCTTAACTGTAAACTAAATAAAGCTTAACTCTAGTTACTATATAAGGTTACCATAGAGTTGGGTCTTCCCTAGATGAGCCAGTTTTTCTTTCCTCTATCGAAAAGTGATGCCTGCTAGATTCTGAGGATCCTGCCTGCACGTCCCGATTTTCTGAGCAGACTGCCGGAGCAGTGGCTCTGACATGGCTGCCCCGTGCTGAACCCCTACATTGACAGAATGCACGAGCGGGTCAGCTCTAACACATAATGCAGGTTACATCTCCAAAGCACCAGATTTAGCACACAGACACAAGCACAGCCCTGCTCTGCAGGCTCACCAGCTCCCTGAAGCACCACTCACTGTGCACGTACTACACGACACACATGCACATACTTCCACGCGGGATTCCCTGGCAGAAGCCTGGCAGCACTGCTGCTATTGCTTAGCACTAGTGGGTTACGTGTCTGTTCAGCAGCCGGTCCTTTCGTCAGCAGAGCATGTTAAAGCTGGACTAAGATTATCAGAAGTCATTTTGAGGGATCCTGGCTTTGGGTGCTATTTCCAAGCTGTCCTAAAGATGCTTGAGTTTTAGAAAATGGAGAACAGCCCACCCATGAAAACGAGATAGCTCTTAAGCGTTTTGCTTTTGACAGTGGAAATGTCCAAAAATCATTCGGAGAAATGTGACCAGTCACTGGGACAAATACAGTAAAAACTCCCCTTCAAACAACCACAGACATAAGGAAAGAGGTTATTGGTAAAAACCCCACAATCTTCTCTTTTACTATTAGACTGAGCAAACAAAGAGCTTTGGAAGGCACAATAATTAAGCACAAACCCTCTATTAGCAGGTAGGGTTATTTGCAAAGACTAAAACGAATGTTTGCAGCAGCACCTCTAAGAAAGGTTTGTTTTGGAAGATGCGTTCTCCTTACAAGCACCAGAACTATTAAATACAGATATATATACAGTACTATATATTTGTTGCAATGGGATTAATTTTAATGGAAAAATTCTTAGGAAAGCAAACTCTTCTTCCTGCTAACCTACATAGCACTGTAGAATATTCACATTTGCAAATTTCACATTCGGAAAAATGCCCAACATGGCCCAGTTCCTCAGCTTATGCTGAGCTGTTTATTGATTCCAGTGGTACTGCATCAATTTAACTAGGTTGAGAAGCTGACCTCCCTATTCAGAAAATACATTCAGGAATTTTTTGTGCAAAAATTTCATCTACAAATATCTGTGCCTAATGTCACAAAGAAAAGTGTATCTAGGGACCATCTTGGCAAAAAACTTTGTCCAGTTGGATGCACTGTACTTCTTTTCACTGTCCTTGTGCAGCATGAGAAGAGGACATGTCTTCTACTAGTGGAATTGCCAGCTGGGAAAACAGATATGATGTTGGGCATTCAGACCCTTCGTCGGGTTTCTGTACACTACTGCTGTTTACAGAAATGCAGCTAAGTCATGCTTTGGCTGATCCACCGACCATAAAACCCTTACTGCTACTTTTACAACTGTTAATGGATTGAAATAACATGAATAAACATGAAGTTCCATCCTCATTATTACCTCTGCATTCACTGTGGGCAAGACAAGAGGTATAGGTGTGTCATTTTTTACTGCATGAACAGGGCTATGTTGTTTCTTATGTTCAACATTCCCCAATACGAAGGAAGGAAAGTAGGACAAATACAACCAAGATGAAAGCATGACCTTCTTGCAGGATCAGAACTTTTTTCTGTCTGTAAAATTACATGGCCTAATGTCATAGAGAGCAGCTTCTACCTGCATGCCCCTACAGTCAGAAGACAAATGTATCTTCAATAAACCTAAATAACATATGGAGTTAAACAGAGGGTGGAGAGAAAGCAATGCTGGCTCTTGTCCAGCTGTGCAGAAGGTACAAACTTTTCCACTTGAATTAAAGTCTGTACATGGTGCCAAATGTCAAAGTGTAAAATGCATTAAAACCGAGGAAGAAAAAACAGAACAGCTACTGCATACCTGTATAGATGTAAAATCCCCAGAAGCACAAGCTCCAAGAATAGCAGCACCCACCAAAACAGACTCCACTTCTTTGGACAGGACAACAGGCTTGCCTATACAAGAAAAAGCCATGCCTCTGTTAGGAGGAATACTGCAGCACTGTACTAGCGGCACAATAAAGAATTAAAGCAAAAAGGACAAAGAAAAAAGGAATCAAAAGGACTTGAAAACCACGTTCACAACTCCATTCAGAGCTACAGCGTATAGCAGATTAATGTAAATCTTTCTGCTCTGTGGTTCCAGGCTCCAAGAAAAATGCAGAATTTAAATAAAACAACTTCAGCAAAATATTAATGCAGAACATCACTCACACTAAAGAACAAACCCCCAGATCTTTGACACTGTCTATTTATCTCAAAGGGCTTGGTAGAAACCTGTTACCCACACTCTCCAAACCCACGTGCCTATGAAAAGTTGACCTTGAGGGAAAACCAGGGTGGTATCCTTTTTGTTTCTTTTGCAACGAACAAAGAAAAAGATTGTTTGTGTTTGTTTTTAAATATATAGCCAACAAAGCCAGTCTGGTTTAGCTGGAAGACATGAAATTATGACTAGTAAACTTTCACAAGCTAAGTATGAAATAATAAGAGAAATCTTGTCTTCCAAATTGTGCTAGATACTTGAAAACAAGATTAAAACACTGGAAAAACAATCAAACAATCAAACTCAATATATATTCTGAAGTAGAATTAAAAATTGTTGTTTCATCACCCATGAATACTATCACAAATATAATTTCCCTTGGTTCACACAAAGTTTTCTAAGCCCTGTATTACTAGTGCAAAAACAGCAGGAAAAAGACAAACATATTCTTAATTCTCGTTTAACAACCTAAAACAACAGCCTAAGTCTAAATACCTCTCTAGCTACACTTAGATGTTCATCCTCACTAAGCCAAATCATTTAATATTCTTACAGTATTTGGCATGTGTCTAAATTTCCATTACCAAGCTAAATTTCCTTCAATAAATGATGATGCAAACCCAGGGGTGGGAGAAGGGCTTCCTTCTGTGAATAGCCTCAATGATATTATGTCCCAAAAAATGCTGCTCCTGAGAGCCAATTGTAACATTAAAAGGAGCTGAAATTTGGAGGAAGATCTAAAGTGAGCCATGAACAACTCCTACAGAGGAAAAGGCAAGTACACGCTTTTCAAAATGAGAAATAAAATTATTAATATAAAAAGCAATTATTGATACAAAGGAAATTCTTCTTGCACCCCAGGCATCCTGTTACATGACGCTAACTTTGCACTGTCCCACAGCGTAAAGCTCCTTACAGCCATCGTTCAATGAGTGACACAAAGGTGCCACAATGGTCTTTCTGCTGTTTCTTCCGACAGTTGGCACAGGCAGAGTGACGGGGAAAGAAAGTGGATATCTTGAGACCTTGTTGTTTGACTGCTGGGATGACTGCTAACAGCGAACTAGTGTAACTACAGCATCCCTTAAGTTTCTCTGACCAAACAAATCCACCTTAAAAACATTAGAGCAGGATCAGTCACCTGAGCATTCCTCCAGTTCAGATGGACCACAGCTCAGGACTTGGGTCAACTTCGAAGAGAAAATCTACAACTCAAGCTTACAGCTACATGGCTGTTTGCCAGGCGTTGAAGCAGCAAGCAATTTTCAGCGTGCTCTAAAATCTACTGCACATTTCCCGCATCATCAGAATGAATGCAGAATTCTTACCAGGCAAACAAAAAGATCAAGATACTTTTTAAGTGGCCTGCAAAATTATCTATTGGATGTCTGCATGGCTGAGTCACGGGCATTTGCAGCTAACAATAATATATTCAGATTTTTTTCTTTTCGGGAAAGAATGGGGGATTGATCCTGGAATGTTAGTTATTTTATCTGATAGGCTCTAATGAGTTCAACACAACCCAGAGCATTTCAGTTAGATGAACTCTGACATCCCTTGTCAGTCACTGATTTTACAAATGGGGGAGAACTCCAGACTGCAAAAGGGCCTTTTTGTACTGAATTGTACTTGGCCATCAGTTACAGTCAAAGAACTTCTGATTACATTTTAATCAGAATACCTTTTCAAAGATCTTTTATTTTACACATCGTGAACCAGGATCCCAACTCTACACGTAGCTGAAATCCACCTAAAAGTTTTGAGTTATGTAAGGAAAGGCATGGACTTCACAACATCATTTTTCACCAACAGAATGCGTCACTTTGACTACAATGTATTTAGTGAATTTTAAGGTCAATAGGCATTATGCTTTTTGCTTTTCCACGTCTGTTTTCATCTCAGGTAAGTGCATAAAGCATATTTTAATCTTTCCTCCTGCATCAAGGTTATGAAGTGCAGTTTGATGTTAGGGCAAGTCAGAACTCCAAACCAAATGCCCCAAATCTGAGCCTTAAACTTTATTCATGACAGCTCAACTGGTCTGAATTTGAAATATACCCAAAACACACATCATTCAAAGTTTCTCTTTAGTCCTTTACACTAAATTTTGCTATTTTTTCCACATTTTTCAAAGTATACTCAACTGACTCACAGGTGTGCTAAGATGTCCAACACACACAGGCTTAGGGGAGACCACAAATACCACGCAAGCCTGGGACCACCTTTTGTAATGAATCACATACCCAGGACATTCCACCCACCAGGAATTCTACAAAACCAAATGGCACACCATGCAGGAGCAAGAATCCAGAAATTGTCCCCTAAAGCACATGAATGATACAGACATTGAAGTAATTCAGGAAAGAATTGTTCTGTATAATGGATACAACGTCCAGCATGAGCAGGATTGTCAGAGAAGTCCAACAGAATTCAAATAGGATGAAGCTAACAGAGGTTTTAGTAAAACACATCTCAGGCAAACCATTCTCACAAAATGTAGTGGGCATTATCCTTGTCTAAATAACTTCTTGTAATCTCACAATGGAACAATTTCTATAGAACGATTCAAGTAATTGTGAAAAATCTGATAGAAACCTCTCTGACATGCAATTTACATGTCGGTTTTACAAATTCCATATAAAGTTTTTATATTTATTCTATCACACTTTCTTAAAAAACTCTAAGTCTAAGATTCACAGATTAGAAATCATGCTGGAGGTTTCTCCAGAAGTCTGTTTTCTAACAATACGACATAAGGAGCTTTGCACCGCATCTCTGTGGTATTCGAATGTCTTTAAATTTCAGGAAATCCAGTCTTGCAGGAAGTAACATTTCATTACACGCTTTTTGGCCAACCAGCAAAATACAGTTCTATATAAAGCAAGTATTTATTTTTCCAAAGACAAAGTATTTAGCCACCTAAAATAAAGTCTTTTACACCCCTTTCCCCGCACTTCCTCTAACTTACCAGTAATGTCAGCGTGCATCTGCACAAAGAGAGGGTTCTTGCTCAGCCCACCGCACAGGAACAGCGTGTTGATATGATGCCCTGCAGCCTGCATAGTTTCCAAAATGTGTCTTGTTCCTAACTTCAAAAACGGGGAAAAAATAAAAAAAAAAATCCCAGATGAGCACAGGAGAGGAGCCACAGGAACAGACCTTAAAGCGCAATTTGCTAAAAAGAATGATACTACTAACTGTGCCTTCCAGTAACCCGAGGGCTGGGAACAGACCTGCAGGGGTACGGCCTCTGCTTAGCTTCCAGCCAGCAACAGGCACTGTAATTAATTAGAAATTGTAATTTTGTAATTAACTAGAAGAATCACACAGATGGCACAAAAACTTGGGAAGTACTTGGGCACAGCATATTGCAATAAACACCCTGGGCTGGCTGAAGAAGTGAAGACGTACCAGTACGCAATAACACAGAGAAACGGGGCTTACAGGGAAGTACCGACAAGGGTGAAGACAGGGATTATGAGAAGACACAGAAATGGGCACCAGGAAAATCTGACAGCAGCGATAAGCAGCTGTTTGTGACCAAATGCAGCAGAGTATGGAAAAGATTTCCAGATCCAGAAGTAAAACCTACATGACAAAGACATCCCCACCAAAACCATCTATTTACTTTGTATAACAGCACCTGAAAATCACTCTCAGTAAGGATATTTCAATCCTGAAGCCAAACAGCAAAGCAGGACAAAAAAAGGGGCAAATAAAAACCTGTATTTTCTGTCTTTTCAGCAAAAAAGAAAACCTGAAGAATTTTGTATTGGCTTACTATTTCTCTTGGCCTTTGCCCTATGCAAAATAATATGTTCCATTTCATGCTTGGATTAATTGAAACATCTAAAATGTAGGCATATTTTTAAACTTCTCATTTACAGTCTCCATTCTGAGAAACTCAGATTAGAACCTGAAAGTGTTCTGCGCTGTGAATGATGAAAACAAATGCTTTGCCATTTAAAAAAAAAAATCTTTTCTCTTTTTGTTTGCTTTGCCTGCCTCCAACTGTTCATTGAGTCAACCTTCTCCCTCTTTCCTCTTCCAAGAACACTTTCCTTTTCTTTGACAAACTATTTCTCCAAAATATAATTCCCAGCTCTTTCTAATACCTTGGAAGTTAATTTTGAAGCTCAGACTCGACAAAACGCCGAACTCAAGCCAAAATTTTGCCCAAGCCGACATTTTGTAGGTAGATTCCCCACAAAACACAGTCTGGTGAAAGTTTTCACAAACCATCGTTGAAGTTTTCTTTATGCTATTCTGCAAGTTCACTAAGAGGTCTGCAGTCTGCAATAAACCCCCCTTCAAATAAAAGCTACTGAAAATTGGAGCTAATGGAGTTTCATCAGACTGGAGACGTTTACTATGAATGACTGGCACCATTCTGGATAGGCCTTCCAATGTATTTTGGTTTTTCAGGCAAGCGGTGATAAGGAACTCAAGCAGCCGCAACACCAGCTGACTAAATCCATCGCTTCCCTATTGACAGAGGGCTAATTTCCAAATCACACTGCCACAATTTTAATTATGGAAAAATAAACTGCTCTAAAGAGAGTCTATCTCCTCAGAACGGGCTTGACAGCCACAATTATATCTCTTATCAGGTTCTCATCAGTCCAACTGTTGCATCGCATTTTGCAGTGAATAGTTAAAAGGATATTTTCTTTTACTACTTCTGAAATTCAAATTTATTACCAACTTCTCTCACAACATACACGGCAAAGACTCTGAGAAAGAACATGCTGTGAAAATTATTTTGTGTTTACCTGCCTGGAAAATTGTATTCACACAGCAATTTAAATTAAAGCTGGACTTATTTAACTGCGGGTGGGGGGGAACTAATTTAATCCTGGATTGGAGAAAATGCAAATTGAGGGGCTTCAAATGCAAATTTTATATAAAAAGAAAAAAGCGTCTCCCGCTGAAAAGAAACTAGAGATTAACATTCTGTGGGCACGCCTACACTTCTTCCAAGATTTTTACTGAGGTTTACAGTCTATCTTGCACCCATTGAAGGCAGCAAACGGTAAAGGATTGGGGTTGTCCTGAACAAGAACTGTTTCCTTCAACAAAAGTGAAGCTAAAATTGGAAGTGATGGAGTATGGGAGGAGAACTAAATTTCCTAGGTATCACATTAGCAGTTAGCAAATATATCAAGTCAAACCAAGTCTACTCTGTCTACTTTTTAGTTACTGTTTCAATAGTGTTTTAAGAAAAATGAATTTCCATTAACTTACAATGAAAACTATGGTGTGGCCTTTCTATATTAAATCTCATGATCAGCGCAATTAGCTGTCAAAAAGATATGCAGATGCTAAATGTAGTGTTCAACACAGTATTTGCATCTTCCAATAAAAATGGAGTTGGATCATATGATGAGATAATAGGTGACTTTCCCAGGACTTCCAGCAGAGAAGGTTTCCACTTCGTTAGCAGGATACAATAACAGAACACCTGTTCCATACTGGAAGGTTTCTTTCAGGGGGCAGTATCAGTTGCTGGCATTGTTTAAAGCCTCCTAAACATTCTTATTTAAATGGTGGGATTATACTGAAACATCAGGTATAACCAAGCTACATTCATCTGAAAAAGGTTCCAAACTCACAGGGAGGAATTCCAGGCTGGGGTTAAGTTCTCGTTATTTGCTGGAGAGGGAGGGTTAACACATAAGATGTACAATTCACAGTAAATTTACAGCAGCCGCCCACTCTCCACATCCCAGATGGCTGACCCAGCCTAGAAAGTTGTTGTTTAACCAGTAGAGGAGTTTGGAAGTTTTCCAACCAAACAGAGTTTTGTCAGGAAAACTCCCCAATTCATCAAACTGTTAATGTTTTGCAAAAACACCTCAAGTTCAACAAACTAACTTTTTTTTTTTTTAAGAAACAGTGACAAAAAGGATATTAAAGGAATGCCCATTTCAGTCACCAAATGCCTAGCGATAGCACGCCCCGTTGAAAATACCCTGCACCAGGGTTTCAAAGCAACTGCTTCGACCTAGGTTTTCACTTCACAACTGGAACTTCTTGTCAACTGGAAATCCTGAGTTCCAGAGAAAATCAGGGCAGAAACAAAAGTATTCCAATAAAATTACCCATCTCTGCACGTTAGCAAACATCGAGGGCGTTTTCATACAGATGGTCCCTCCGCCTGCTTTCACAGAAACACAGCCCCGCGCTGGTAACGCTGCGCACGAGGCACCGCTCGCCTGGCAGCAGGGAAGCCGAGGGAGGACCGAGATCTGCTCTGCTGCGTTGTGACCTGAATCACAGACCCACTCCGACTTGCTGCGGTACAGAGTCCTGACTCATCTAACAGGCAAGCAGGGGAAATCCATGGATTTAGGAACAATCTGAAGCTGAGGCATTTTATGGGAGCGCAAGTTCCTTCATACAGTTACCAAAGGTTTGGTTTTTTTCCCCGCCCTCTCAGCTTCCCTCTTGACAGCCCATGATGTTAACACTGCCCCGTACAGTATCAGCCTCTTTCCTCACATCCGCACTAGAGGCAAAAGCTCCATTTCCAGAACTGCCATAAGGAGAAAACTTTTTAGGGGAACATTTTCTGCGCAGTCTATCCTACAGAAGGGAGTAGTCACCACTGTGGGTAAACAATACCTTGCTCCTTTAAGAAGGCCATTAAGTGAATTCATCTATTATTAGAACTCTGTTTAGCAGAAGGGAATGATCAGTCTGCCACAGAACACGAGACAATTCATTTATTCTTTTATGCACTTAAAATGGCTTACAGCAATGGCTTGAATCGTGGCCAAGTAGATAAGGGCAAGTTCATCCAGACCCCGAGACAATGTTAGTCCAACAACCTGTGCAAAGATCAAAAAGAAAATGTACAAATCCAGCCAAAGCAAAACTCTATTATTTTCTACGATTTCTTGTTGTAACAAGTTTTAAGTGCTAATTCTAAGCCCTGCTTTTGTGAGCTGTACACATAATGTTATGTTAAACATGTTATTCCTGATCTGGGGAAGAACCACATAAATTGTTCTTGCCCTTGCAAAGAAATAAAGAACAAACAGCATATTCTATGGGATTAGAGATAGATTAACTCTGACAGTTTTATGTTATGACTCAGATATTGCTCGTGAATGTATTTAATGTAATAATATGAAAATGATATTACACAAAAATAACTTTTTAAAAGCATTTCTCCCCCTCCCTTCCAAGCACCCTAACACTGAAACACAATTCATAATTAAAGAGTATATCTTAACCTCCTTTACTCTGACATAAATCAATACTGCACTGTAGTTACACTGGATTATTATCAGCATAGGCAAGATCTGAATGCAGCCATAATTGTGGCAGAAAAAATGTGTTGCGTTGCCAGTATTCGCATGCAGCCATCACAGCAAGGAAATTCTGATTCTGCTGCAGCATATAATTGTTTCACAAAATAATACAGGTATTATTAGGACACAAAAATATATAAGCCATCTATTTTTTTTAATGTTTCCCTCATTTGTGGTATAAAATGTGTTGCGGTGCTTATGCCTACTCTTTCCTATCTCATCCTCACATACAGCAGGTTTTGGTGCTGGTGAGTAGCTTGAGATGCTCACTTCAAGGATAATATGGCATTTTGAAGTACATTTTCACATTAATCACCAGGTATTTTGATATCACCAAATTAGATGCTTACGATACTCTTCTGTTACAGTTCTGCACAGTAACATCCTGGCTTGTTACCTAGCTGATCCACCACCATGAAGGTCAGTGAAAGGAAACTTCCAAACATTAAAAGATGGGCTGAAAATCGCCCCAGCAGAGATTATCTGGTGAGCTTCCCAACAGTGCTCTTTCTGGTCCCTGACTGTAATGCTCTGAAAACGTCTTCATACAGAACACAGTATTTCAATTTCTTTAAGTTCCAAAAGCAGCAATTTTAAAACCACAAGCCGGCGTGAGATCAGGTTCACCTTTGAACAAAGCTGTATGAAGCACCACGGTTGCACATTTCCAGTCATGAGAACATTTATGCCCATTTTTAACAATAAGCAGAGGAGCTTTTCAGTTTCTGTTAAAATTCACTACCTGACAACTCTAACACAGCACATTTACTGAACATCTATCTGTTTAAATCAAGCAATCTCTCCTCAGAATATTTCATTCCTTTCCCAGATAGGCATACCCAAATATTTGTATTGAAATTCTTTATAACAGATGCACAAAATTCGGCAGACAGGTGAGGTAACAACAGCAAGCACCGCTAGTCAGTGCTCCGAAATGTGGTTTCTAGGAAAGATACTGGGATACACAGAACACTCCTCATATTTTTATCAAATAAATGTGGCTGCAGTGATATCTCAGCTACAAGGATCTCTGGTTTTCTACTGAAACATTAGCATACTTCGAAATGCAGCATGAAACCCAAATCCTATGGGATAGTTTAAATAGCTAAGGAGGAGTACGCTCAAAATTGGCAAAAAGTTCCTTCCAAGCTTTTTTTTTTTTTTTTTACCCTGTATTGACCTTTTTGCAAAGACAGGCTGTTTCTTACCATGCCCTTTAGTGTCAGATCTGTTAAGGGAGATCTGTTACCATGGAAATCTGGCCAAACATGTAAATCAACAGTGAGGAAACCCACAGGCAAAGATTTCTTAATCAGATCCAGGTGACTGTTCAAGTATGTATATATACTGTGAGCACTAGAAGAAAAACAAGTTGGAGAAAGAGTGGGGGAGGTTATTTATCAAACATTAAAGATTTGTACTACCATCAAATGCAGAAAACCCATCAAAGAATTCCAAATCCCAAACTTCAAACAAAGGGGGAGAACGGCAAACCGACATGCTCGCCAAGCCCGTGGCACTGCAGGGGTGGGCAGCGGGGATGTCCAGCCTTCCTGCTTCCCAGGATGAGCAGAGATAACGGCAGTTTGTGATCCTGGGTTTGTACACTGACTCCCACAGGTCCCTCGACCAGCCAGAGCTGCTTGATATTTTGGGGGCTGATGATGCTTGTCTCTGACAGAAAGGTGCTGACATTGTGAATGAGAAAGCTGGAGAAAAGAAAGCTGAGAGAGGAACAAGAAGGATTCCAGACAGAAATGAAAATCAAATTCCTTCACAAATGTTTAAAAAATTCTCTAATCAACAGCACTGGACTTAACAGCCTTCCTTTTTTAAACCATAATTATTTCAGTGTGTTATGATTAAAATGCAGCACTAAGGGTGGAGGAGAGAAAGCAAGTGGCTGCTATTTTAGGGAGGAGCAGAACATGGGCCTGAACATGACTGTATCTAAGTTCAGATACTACACCCAACTCCACAATATCCAACGGGCTTTTTCCTGGACCAGCAGTCATCTCGGGGCTAAGAGTGAATTCTTCAGTGCTTTGGCTTGCAATGACTCTTGTGACATTCCATTTAAAAAATGTGGCAATTATGCTTAGAACATTTTTTCAAACATTCATAGTATCATAAACAGATGCATATATATTCTTCAGCTCCTCGGAAATCTCCAAGTGGGGCATTTAATTCTAGACATGTGGGTCAATAATAGCATCTAACCCTAATTACAATTGATTAGCCATTGTCTCATCCACTGTAGACCCAAACAGTGATATTCATTTAGCCTCTACATGTATATTCAATCATGCACTAATGAGATCCCGGAGGGAATTTGGCATATGCTTTACTAGTTTGACTTCTGACCTGCTAGCAGCTGTATATTTATACTTTGCATTCAACCATTCAGCTGCATGTTTTTTCAATTATACCTTACCATGTGTATGCTATCAGAGGATATCATTCCAAATGAAGTACACTTGGAAGACATTAAAATAACTAATTCACATCATTATTCATGTACTTTAAAATGTACTTTATGTGTCTTCCTGGACCTGAATTATGATAATTTTGAGGTCACAACCATTTTTTCCCCCGTGTTGTAGAAGTGGCCCTGTTTTCTACATCCCTAAAGACGGCCCTATAAGCAGTACATGCTAAGGACAAAGTCACTTTATTTCCAGTCTAAATCATGGCTTGCCTGTTGGGAAGGAAAAGAAAGGAAAGCTTCACTCAACCACAGACCTACCAGACATCCCAGCTTCTACCTGATCTCCATCCTGTTTGATTACTCTCGCAAGGATTAGCCATTCGTGCAGCTCCGACAGAACACAGGGACTGTACAAAAGAGGCTGGAGTTCAGCCAAACATGCTTAAGACCCACATAACCTTGGAATGACACTTTTTTCTCACACCTTTTATTTTTTTTTCAACATATAGATATGGGTTCAAGGCACTACACTTGGACTGAGTGACTGGCAAAATCCTTCAAACACTTGCCAGTTCCAGTTTCTACCGTGTTTGTGTTATATGTAGTATTACACCATCAGCTCTCTGGAGCTTTTTCTCTTCACTTCTACAAGAAGGTATCAGTAACAGCTGGATCTGACTTGCAGAGCTGAGCACAAGCTATTGCTATTAAAAAAGAACTATACTGAAAGCGGAAAATAAGAAATCAATGCAAGTTTGCTCAGGGTTATGTTCATATTTGGGACATAACTTCAGAAAGCAACAAGAGGTTGGTATTGAATCTGTTCAGGAATCCTGGAACATGCCAGCAGGTCTCTTTTGGGAAAAATAAATCTAAAATTTTGGATTTCTAAATCTAAAAAAAAAAGGGCTATAAAGCATCTAGAGGTACAGAGAACTGCCAGATGTGATTATTATATTCTGTTTGAAAGATCCCAGAATGGCTGATAGATACCGTGTGTGTAACTTCAACGCTGTTTTTCAGAAGACAGCTCTTTAGATGGGGAAATGGCATTGAGAAGTGTAGGAAAGGAAATTCAGCCCTAAAACACAGCACTTCACAAAACACCAAAGGGCATATAATCTTTGCTGTCAAACAGTTAAGACACTTTTTTCCTTCAGAAGATTAGAAACTCTTATTCTAGGAAACAGAAATATTGAAACTTTAAAGCATAAATGATCATATTCTTTTTTTTTTTTATTTACTGCTGTAGCCTACCTGTACAGGATTCAACATATCGGTGATGGCCAGATGTCAGACCTACACAATATACAGACTGAAGAGCAAAAGTGCAACGCACAGCAATTTCTGCCACTCACTGAATTGCATGAAAAACCCCAAGTTTTGTTGCTCACAGAGCATGTCAATTAGTTAGACCAAATGCTAAATTTAAAGCTGTCCAGAAAATCCTCATGTAATTCAACCCTCTGTATTTCCAGTAAAAGAAGGGAAAAGAGAACATAGGAATAGTACTGGGAGGGTTGCACAAGACTGGTCTGCAGCACAAGTGGTCAGTAGGAGCTGGTTTCTGGCAAGTCCGTCCAAGCCACTCGCGCCCTAACAAGTTACCACAAATTACTGAAACAGTGATAAATGCAGCTTGCAAACTCTTGCTCCTGGTGTAGGCAGAGGAACAGCAGTCTGCACAGTGAAGCTTCTGAGATCAGCTGCTCGCCAGACAGTTTGCTGCTGCCGAACCTACCTATTAGCACCGGGAGCCTGGGAGAAAGGAGAGACAGGCTTGGGAAGGCAGAAGTAGCGATAGGCAGCAGCAAGTAAGAGGCAGGGATATGGGACCTCAGATGTTGTTTTTCAGTGATCCAGACATGCATGTGCTTTTTGTCACTACAAAACCAGCCTAACTCTTCACAGTGTTGCACCTAATGTAGGAAGTAAAGGTAGTGTGCAATTGCACACATACAAATAGAATTCCCATTTTGTTTTCTTTCGATGACAATTTGCAATGGCTGAACAGATATAAATTCCTACACCCACACAGAGAATATACTAAAAATACTAAACCAGATTCTCTGAAATATTCTACTGAGATTTCCAGGCAAGTAATTTATCATCATCACCAGCAATCCCCCAGAACAAGACACTATGTTCTTATTAAGTATATGACTTAATGTAAGTAAACACATAATCCAAAGTTTGGGCCAACACTGTTCACTAAAATAATCCCTTGTACTTGTATAGCTACTGCTACTAGGCCCTACAATAAGGATTGAAGCTTGTGCTCCATGTGTAGAAAGAAATGAATGAATAAGGAGAAAAAATCAGTTCAAATTGCAAAGTTCCTGATTTTTGTTTGTTCACACTAAATTCTTTAAATTTAACCAATATTTGAGAAGGACAGGGAGAAAGGGGGTAGGGGGAAACAATAAGAGACTTGTTTACTAAATTTACAGCTATCCAAATATTTCATTAGGAGAGTAATATCTGAAAAGCATTATAAAAATACCATTGAACAAATTAACTTCATAAATTATTATCCTTTTTATAAAATAGTATAACCCTTTTTATCAGTGCTGTCCTCCACAGTTCTACTCACTGCAGGAGACTCAAACCAAAGTTATGACACCATCCGTTCGGATAACATGGAGTTCTATTCCCAATATTCTGTGTTTGGTGTCCTATTCACACCACAATCCAAGCTTTTTGCACTATGAAATTAGCTGCGGTCAGTCAGTTCAGTATCAGACCTAGTATAGCCAAGCAGGCTACTGTATACTCATTTTTCGAACATGAAAAAAATGGTTTATCCTGGCATTACAGACTAAACTAATTGTTTGGCTTATGCTTGTTCTTCATATGGGGGCACTGGAAAAATGGCCTGGAAGCCAAAATCTTGGGAAAAAACCCAGATCAATCCTTATCCCAAATATACACAGATGCATTTATTTCCTGATTTCCTTTTTTAAAAAACAACAAAGAGAATTCTAGGAAGCACAAATCTATTTCACACTGAATGAAGTCCAGTACATTTCTGGGAATCCTGGGCAAGTTCTTCACAAACACGCAAGGTATTGGGCACTACAAAGCATGGAAGGGTCATCCAGAGAAACCAGGTAGCTTTATCTTCCCAGGGAGGACTGAAAATAACCGTATAATTGCATGCACTTAATACTGCTACCAGGACTGACCCTTGCCTGTTACACCAGAGTGATAAACTGAAGATAAAATGCCAAGTTTGCTGGTTTTCTTCTTTAATCCAAGGAGGAAAAAGAAATTAAAAGAAAATCAAATTTTCATCCAGTGTGCTTAACTGTTCAGCTAGGATCTCTCTGGGAGTGATGTGAACCATCTTAACAGGAATCCAAGCCAAAGTAGCTTGAGAAAGTCCAGATCTGACAGAAGTGTCTGGACTATCTTCATCCACTTCTAAAGCAGATCAAACTAAAATTCCATATGGTGCACAGCCTCCTGCTCAAGAAATGCTGGAGTTACCTCCAATTCACTCCTACATCTTAAGTTTTGTCTGAAAATTCATCTTGGGTTTCTCTGTTCTTTTGTGCTGCCCTGCAGGAGTTTTTCATACAGTGGCTATACCTTCCTTTAGATTACTGTTCCAAATATATTGCATATTATATTCCTAATTAAGCTGTATCTTGCCCTTTGAGCTTAATAGTGCAACCTACAAATTAAGACACATCATTACCACAAGGCATAGACGTCTGCTGAACAGGGCTGATGTTATGGTATCAAGAAATACCCGGGGCTGGATATAAAAGAAGCTGAAAAGCAGAAAGTTAATATCACCACTTAGATATGCCAAAGGTATCTGAGGGGAGTTTAAAGTTTTCATCTTTGAGCAATCAGCTGGCAAGCCTTTGTAAATACCTCCAATGCACTATCAGACCGTTAATTCCCCTGTTTCAGAATAAGGATACAGCAGTGCAATTCTGCACTGCCAAGAATACAGTGTATCATCAATTTGTACGGCAGGTTTGTGATAAAGGAATAAGAAAAGTGACCTGGCTGCAGCTTTTGACTGTAATTCCGGGAAGGCGACATGGCCACGGACCACATGATCTATCTGAAAAAGAGGAAAGCAACATTTTTGGAATGATTACATCTTAAAAATTCGGTCCCGGAAAAGGGTAATGCAATGTCATAACTTTAAAAAGACATGAGAGCTTCTAAATTACTCATGAGGTGTTAAGTCCCAGTCCTAGTAAAGCCAATGGCAAAAACTCCCACTGACATTAGTGGATTCAGGATTTGGCTTAAAAACAGTAAGAAAAAACAACCAATGCTGCACCAAACCCAGGCAAAATGCGAAGCACGCAGCTCCTCCGTCAGATGAGCAAGCCGAAAGGATGATTTCTTTCCTGTCCCACACTACCTACAGAGCATGTCCTCTAGTCTCTCCCATTCCCTTGCATGCATCCCCTCATTGGAATTCTACCAGGAGCATCTTCTTGGCCCAAATCCCTACATCTTTCTATATCACGCTGTCATAATAAAATACAAGGTGTGTTGTCATCCTGATAGATGCTTCATATGTCCATTGCAGGAAACGAAATGTATACCCTGACAAGCAATTATTGCTATAAAATAAAATCAATATAGGCTCTGTCTTCTACTAAATTTATAAATCAGTTTGTCCTTTCACTCCAGAGTGGTTACCATTATTCACAAAACAAAGTATCAGGTAGAATAACATTAAGACAATAATTCAGCAGGTTTTGTAGCATCGTGATAATAATATCCCAGCAGAGGAAACAGTAAAAGCTCAGGAGGCAAAACTAGAGCTGCTCAAGAGCACTGAGTATATTTGGCAATACCTGTTGGCAGCAAACCGCATTAGGTATTTAGAACAGCGTGAGTCTAGTCCTTAACCAGTGTAACAAAACATATAATGAAGTACAGACAACTGAACACAGCAATAAAAATAATGCATGCCTGTTCTTTCTGCGATTCGCAGCAAAGACAAAACTCACACATGGGCATGCATCACGCATTGGAAACAAAGCTCAGGCCTCAATTTTGCAACCTTGCATAATCTCTTTAGAACACAGGAACAGCTCATAAATTCATAATTAAAAATCTATAAATAAGTGTCACATATACATGTGTGATATGAAAGCACTTTACACAAAAATGTTACAGAAGGTATGAAGTTAGATATTTAAATGTCCTTAATTCAAGACATGGGCACGTGAGAAACCCTTTTCTGCTGTTCTGTGTTTTCCAGTTTGTAATGATCTCATGCCATCCTTTGTCTCTGCTGTGAAATATCGTTATTTCTACAAATTTTCAAAATCCAGTGCAAAAGCCCATCTAACAGACAAAAACCCCAGCTTTTTCAAAACAAGCTGAGTTAATTCTTCATTTGGACTCTATCTGAACTAATTTTCAAAATCCAACAGACTTTTTCACAGCTATATCAATAAAAAATTAATTAGAGATTTTTAAAGGAAAGTGTGTCAGTTTTACTTCTAAGAAGTTCAACAGACTGTTCAAATTTCATGAAAAGAATTCACCTTTGGGCATAGATCGAGCAATGAAAAGAACCCCCAAATGTCGCTTTTATTTAAAAAAAAAAGCTTGAAGTATGAGAAAGCAGTGTCTTAAAAAGACTGCAGCTTTAAAATTACAAAGATAACGAATGCAACGTATCCTCCACAGTAGTGTGCACATACACTGTTTCCTCCTATGGCTCCCTGTATGTACAGAAAACACATAATCTCAAGAAAACCACATGAGGTATCTTACGCATGTTTTAATAGCACAGCTTCCATAATATCCCTAACACTATTTACAGCTGAGTTTTGCTATAGGTCCTAACAAGACCATGTATTTTTTCAAGCAGTTTCTTTAATGACTCGGGAACATCTTGCTCTCTGGTACTAGAATGGGAAAGATTTTTAAAATCATCTTTCTGAAGTGCCCTAACTCTCTTGGTACATTTTAAGTGCGGAACCACCTTGAACCAGCCAACAGAAAACACTGACTTGCTGTACCCTCTCTAGAGCTTCGTTAAATTTCTTCACCCCTTTTGGATTAAGCCCATAAAGATTTCTCCTCTCAGAAGTGTTCTTACAAAGAGACACGTAAGATTTGCCATTTGCCTTCTATGGTGGTGGTATTACGAGCAGTAATTTAATTTTATTTCTGGTGGTAGCAGTTACCTATAAAATGGAACACTTTGGTTCTAGCCCCAATTTGACCTGAAAAAATTGAAGCACACACATCCCACCAGCTGCAAGAGTGCTTTAGCCATGAGGCTAAGGATGGGTTGGAGATCGGATGGGAAGCGCAGGCTGCAGGAGAGGAAGAGCGATGACTCTCCCACTGAAGTTGTGACATTGTACAGAGAAGAATATCAGACTCACGTGGCCAAGGACTGAACACCAATTCATAGCTCAGCACTTAAGGTGTGTCTGGGTTTCCTGAGCCAGGATTATTTCTTTTTCTCATTCAGTGACTGTTCCATATGGAATGCATAAATCCAGCGATGCCCAAACCTGCTACTTCCTGGACATGTACTCTGACCAACTGCACGCTTTTAAAAAGGTGTGCGGTGCTAAGGCTGAGTAAGACTGGACATAAGGAAGAAATTTTTTACAGTGAGGGTTGTGAAATACTGGAACGGGTTGCTCAGAGAGGTAGTGGAGGCCCCATCCCTGGAAACATTCCAGGTCAGGTTGGATGGGCCTCTGAGCAACCTGATGTAGTTAAAGATGTCCCTGCTCACTGCAGGGGGGTTGGAACTAGATGACCTTTAAAGGTCCCTTCCAACCCAAAGCATTCTATGATTCTAAGAGAGCAGTTACACCTGTGATTTGTGAAAGGCCAAACCCACCCGTACCTCTGGTGAGCTTACAGAGGATACCCACAGCACTGGGCCCCCCTCCTGTTAGTTCTCAAGAGGAGCTTGGCACCTCTCCTCTAAGGGCAGTCAGTATTTCCACAGACCGAGCAGGTAGACACGCAGGGACCTTTAGAAGCTTCCAGGGTTAAGCAGCCACTAAGGTCTTGCTGACACTTTTGGACTCAAGCCTGAACACTGTTTTATACATCTACCTTTACTTTAAATTTGACATCAATGTTTTACTTCTGACTGCCTCCCTGTAAATAAGAAAATTGAAGGATCTAGTTTGGTTTTAATTTTTACTGATAAATTAAATTAAGCTAATATAGTCAGACTCTTTGCACTCAAGGGAAGAATTAAAGTGTCAATATATGCAGTATCTATCTAGACAGGATAATATGTTAATATATTACTATTCTGTCCATACAACACATCGTTCATTTACGCCCATCAATGAGCACAATTGTTCTATATAACACAACACATATCATTTTCTTTATCTCAAAGTCTATCTCAGCCTTCTGCCAAAGTAAAGAATGAATGCCTATTTGCCTGTAAAATAATAACAATAATCATCACCATCATCATAAAAGGCAGACACGCCCGTAGTGCTCTTCTCTGTATATAATTCCCTATCACTGTGCAAACGAACAGTTTGTAAGAGACACAATGATCAACTCATTGCTCATTGCTTTCAGCAGCATGGTTTTAGGTAGAGCTCTGGCTGAATTGACAGTGACGCTATCCTGAATGACAGCAGTTACGGCAGACCTCCCATCCTGGAGTCTGCTTGTGTCTCCAAACACTTACCAGTTTTCCTGTAGCGCTTTGACCTCCTTCATTCAACCACAATCCAGGGACCATTGCAGAGAAATAAGGTCCCCAGATACCAGGTACAAAAATGGGTTTTTCACTGACCTGGAAAAGCAAGAGAAAGCTCCAGTGAATCAAATTACCTGTCAAGGTACTTTACAATTAATGTCTGGCAGCTATCAGAGTCCAGTACTGAAATGATTCCTGCTCCTCTCCTGGAGTTACCAACATGAGTGGAGATGTGCAGGTAGAGATTTAGAGAACCTGGAGAAATATGTCCCCCATTTGTATCATTTTCAGATGAGGTGACACAGCTGCAGCTACTGATGGCAAAACCGGCCCCACTCACTCCCATTTACAGAACAGCCGGGTCTGGCCATGCAAAAAAAGTAAGAAATGTCAGAAACCAAAGCTGTATTTACAGGGAGAAAGAAACTGCCTCATTTCTCCAGAAAAACACTGTACTTCCTTAGAACAAACATTTACAACACTCTGCTTGACTGTCATCAGAAAATACAGCCAAAATAACCGGCAACCGGTATTTACAGACCACTCATCCTGTATGTCTTCAGAGTTAAGAATCGAGGGGGAATCCTGCTGACAGAGGACAGTGAGGTCCCCTGAGATCTGCCATCATCCCCCAAGGCTTGCAGTGGAACCCCAAGCTCCAGCGCTCTCAGGAGCGTTGAGTGCCTTGGGTGGAAGCTGCAAACCTGGGCTGGGCGAAAGGGGATCTGCTTGTGCTAGCCAACAGGAAACATTTGCCTGGGTAAACATTAGATTGTGCCCCTCACTTAGGCTTAGCTTTACCCAAGCCAATCCTTCCTTCACACCTGCAAACCTTTTCATCAAGGCAGACAGCTGAGCAGTATCTTCCAGAAACTGAACAGGACCGTATTCTTCCTCTTGCATTCAAATACACCACCCACACATACTGTGAAATCCTGCTCCTATGCAATATTTCAGTGGTTAGACCACTCAGGATGTGGGAGACACTGGTTCATTTCCTTTCTCTGCTTCAGAAGATGCAAATTACCAGTTTTTAAGGGTGGAGGGCACTTTCCTTCCTCTCATAAAGCTGCTCCACTTTCAATAGACTAGATAGACTTTCTAGACTTCCTTTCTAGTCCAGAAGGAGAGCGTAAGGTGGTACGCTATCTAGTCTAGCAAGTAAGGCACAGCACATGACGGGAACGGGGCAGTGAACTTGAGTCCTAGTACTTGCTACAAAGACTAGTTATGTATTCCGCACTGGTTGAACACATACAATTCTTGCAGTGGGGGCTGGAGAAGACAGGTCATCCATCCCCTGGCTGGCTACCTGTCTTCTCTTGGAAGCAGGACTCATGTTTTCTCTTCCAAGGCCAACAGAGGTATACAAATTTGAGGTATACGCAGCCAGGATTTCACTGGGAAAAGAGGATGGCAGTGAAGTCCTACACCACCACGACGCACAAACGCACTTCCCACAAGTCCATGTCAATGGGAAGGCAAAATCTGCAACTGTTGTTCTCTAGAAGGTTGGAAGTGCTCCAAGAGGAGGAAAAGAGAATTCCCTAACAAAATAAGTCTGTATGTTTGTAATGCTGGAACTACAACAAAGAAAGGTCTTAGTCGATGGGACAAGGCTTTTGTATTTAGACCTTGCTCTTCATTAGCTAAATTCTAGAGCCATAAAAGGATGCTTGAGGTTTGCTATTGATTTCAGCAAGGCCCGGATTTCACGTCATAACAGTTCTGAGGAGGAGTAATTAAAAATTCTGGCCTGTTCCTGTTAAACTTGATGCACATTCTCTGTATATTTAAACAGGCCACACTTTAAAGATAGTTTTTGCTAGCAGCTAGGGAATATGCTCCAAGATGCAGTTTACTGGCATTTGTGCATCACACATGTTTAGTAAATACACCATCAGGGAGGTTTCTGCACAAACAATAGCCAGCCCAAGCCATAAACTTACATTACAGCTGATTCTTGTCATGAACTAGGAAAACAAAACAACAAAAACTGGTTTCTCAAAATACATCATTGTGTTTTAACAATCCTCACTTCTCTTAGCAAGGCATCTAGCAGATACGAGAATCTTGCTCCGTTCTCCCCTCTCAGGTCTAACGCACTGACTGATTTTCGCTAAAGATGTATGCGTGCACGTGTGTCTGTGCGTCTGCGTAAGACTTTGGCTGACTAAACCTATTAAAGAGCAAGAATAGCTGCACAGAATTTAAAAAGGCATTTATGACTCCAAGTGGATGAAGCTACGTCAGAAACATTGCAAAGACATTTGGTTTTGTTTTGTTTTCTCTTAAAACTACAAATTAGTACAGCTTTGAGTTTTCAACACTTCTATGAGGCAACCCTTCTTTTACAATTTCAATAACAAAATGAAGTGCAACAGAAAGAAAATCTGAAAATAACCTGATTTTTAGACCAATTCCACCTCACTGACCTGACTGGGAACACTCTGAGTTAGTATCTGCTCTGAACTAGTGATGGAAGCGTGCCGGGAACTCAAGCGTCTCGTCTCATTCCCATCTTCTAGCTGTGGACACAACATATGTCTCTACAGGTGGGAAGGAGCACTTAGGGCAGAAGGGGCCTGGGTTTTTGAAGTCTCAGCTCAAGATATTTTTGATACAGCAAACTGCGAAGTATTCTGTACTCTACTGTGATTTCTGAAGGAAGAATCTAGCTACACCAAATGTATCAAGCTTAAAATCCAATTGTTATGTAGTCTGAAGAAACCAAATAGTCTGAGGATATTAAAGGCACCAAGATGCTTTGTGAAATCACAGGAGGTTCTAAACATCAAGAAGGACAACATAGGTATAAAAAAGAAACCCACCACAAAAAACCCGAAACCCCTTTTCCTCTATCATTGGTCCACAATTTCCCAAATTGTCCTGTATGTCTGATAACACTAAAAGGTTTAGAATGATTAAAAGGCCAAACTCTCCCTGGAGCCCACACTTCTGGCCTGTATTTTGGACACCCACAGGAATTTGCCAGGACAGGATATTTCTGTGCTGGCTCTTCTCAAATTACACCGAGCCTTTCCTATCATCTTACTACTGAAGTACCGTTTGTACACATTCCAGCAAACTTTCAACACATAAACAGAGCAAACGAGGGAGCTGAGTATCGCCACACTGACGAATATAGCCAGCGGGGTGCTAGGTTATCATTTTTTTTCTGCTGTGGGAACTTTTAACCGGAATAAAGAGCGTTGGCTATCATGCTGGGCTTCATTGGTACCGCATATGGCATTATCAGATTTCCTATTTCCTTCTTCCACTTAAAGAGTTTAATTCACATTTTGCAGACTCTGGGTTTTGATGCACATGGAAAGTGAGAAAATTGGGAAAGAACATACTCCCCAAAATAGACACACAATCTCTTGAGAAGCACAGGGTGAACATTCTCCCATAGATATATGCAGAAGAAACACCAAATGGTTTCCATTTCCTCTCCTTGAAATATTTGGACGATGCTTGAGTTTTTCAAGCCATGCAGCAGCTGGCATTTGTATTTTCATAACAAAAAGTCCAAATTCTGTTTGAGTGTACATACCACCCAGTCCCACTAAAACACATGACTAGACGTAAGTGTAAGGTTGAAGAAATAGCGCAAAGTTTGCCACAGAACCCAGAAGATAAGCACAATTTGCCAGGCTCAGAGCTTTTTTGTTACACTAATACCATGTCCTTTTCATAGCTTTCTATTGCCTTCAGACATTCTTATGATGACATAGGAGGATCAATATGGTGTCATTATTTTTTTTTCCCTTTAATGAGCTTAAGAAAATCCTTAATCTTTTTAGCAGAAAAACAACATCTGTTTTAGATTTATGGGCAATTGATTTTTATTTTTAAAGCAAATAAGAGATGTCATCCTTCCTTGAAAGTTAAAATATGAATTGAAAGGGAGCCTCAGATTTTCTACCTTCTATGTAACTTAAATTAATCCTATGACACGCTCCTATTGTGAGGCATATTAATGTTTATTATTTTTCTACATACAGTGAAACCGAAACACAGAGAGGATATTCTCTGCTAGATGTTAGAATGATCTTTGCACAACAATTATTGCAGCAGGAATTTGAAGATGGGAGATGAGGATAATCTGAACCTATTCTCGCTTTGAGCCATAAGCAGCATCTATAAATATTTCAGTTGGACACATTCACACAGAGACTACTGCCCTGATCCATGATGATGCTTATTTACAGAAGTATTATACTCGGACAAGCAATTCCACCTCACAGGTATTTTATCTTTGGATGGGGAAGAATTCTTTTGTGCAGGAAAACGTCACCTTTCTGTGTCTCCCCAACACACACATTCCTACTTGCTCAGTCCATCATTTCAGATGTGACAAGCATTAAGCAGCTCCAAGATTCCTGCTCATTTGAAGGGAAAAAGAGTTCAACACCTTCTGAAAGGGAAAAAAGGAGAAAAATGTTATGTCTGGGAAGATTTAACCTCAGTGTGTGCCTTATAAAAGATCATACTAATATGTAAGATATGTAAACATTATAGAGCAACCAGAAACAATCAAAATGATTAATTCAGCTTAACAATATTCAGCTGTGGTGCAACTGCCAGGAGGCACTTTTTGTTATGAATAGATCATTTGGATGAGTTACAGACCAGATTTCAACCCTGGTGTGTGCAAGGAAAATCAGTGTCAAACTACCTAAGATCAGAAGGTATCAGCAGCACATCTGGCAGCCCACAGAAATGAAAAATGCCTTTAAAATATATAATGCTCAGTAGAACTAAGTTAAATTATGAAAGGCCCTGCTTAAATGACACTGAGATCTGTAATGTGTTTAATTTAGTTTAGCCCTTCCCATTTGCCTCTCCCTCTAAAACAAAAACATTTTTAAAAAAAAATCTACCTCTGTTGTAAAAGTCTATGTGGAAAATAGCACTACTTACCACTTTTAGGCTAACCTACAGCTCACGTAAGTGAAGTAAAGGAGTCAGTGCCTTTAATCCAGACTAAGTTCAGCTTCCAGGACTGTCGTTTGGTACAAGGAGCAGAACAGAACACAGACCTTCACAGACAAGAATCACCTAGGCATACAGTCATCTCATAACATTAGCAAGTCGCAATGTGCGATTTATTTTATGTAGCTTTGTTTTGCTAGACCGGCCACAATGATCAGGCACATGCTTGTGCTTCTTCCTCAGTTTTATGTAAATGTTATGGTAATCAGAGACAAGATAAAATAAAACAAAAGAGGCCACACCGGTGAGCACGGTTTTATGGAAACATGAGTTTCAGCAGAATTTTCTTCCTTAGTTGATACTACCTGTTGCTAGTAGAGGCTTACACAAATTCCTTACAATAACACTATCGGAGAATTTGACTATTACCTCAAAAGTAAATCTTTATATTAACAGGGTATACTGCTATTTGTTCATCTTCTTCTATTTAGGGCTACAAGGATGGTGAGGGGACTGGAACATCTCCCCTATGAGGAGAGGCTGAGGGAGCTGGGCTTGTTCAGCCTGAAGAAGAGAAGGCTGAGAGGGGACCTTAGAAATGCCTGTAAATATCTCAAGGGTGGGTGTCAGGAGGACGGGGCCAAACTCTTTTCAGTAGTGCCCAGCGACAGGACAAGGGGCATTGGGCACAAACTGAGGCACAGGAAGTTCCAGCTGAACATGAGGAAGAACTTCTTCCCTCTGAGGGTGACGGAGCACTGGAACAGGCTGCCCAGGGAGGTTGTGGAGTCTC
>Ga0065711_1032084_pt1 | contig 28077 bp, 10 predicted proteins | sample Hoacrofraction12_FD_59098 | JGI IMG/M metagenome (GOLD analysis project Ga0065711, IMG submission 59098) | Hoatzin crop microbial communities from Cojedes, Venezuela - Epithelial fraction 12 v2 (version 2) | ecosystem: Host-associated > Birds > Digestive system > Esophagus > Crop | place...
TGGAGGGAGGGGAGGGGAGGAGAGGAGGAGGGAGCTGCGTTTTAAACTATCTGCTCCAAAGATCTTTTTATAGCACAGTCTGCTTCTCTTAAGTTAGTGGTCAGCATAAAAGTAATTCATTAAAAGTGGTGGATTTACATAAGTATAAATGTGGTATAAAGAGGAAAATTAGTTCCAGAGTTTCTGAGAATGCTTGAAATTCAAGGCAAATCTGGCTCATCTAAAATCAACCACAAACTTACTAAGTTTCTAGTATTTAGATTTTTTGCTTTTTTGGTCTGTCTCAACTGGAAAAGGGAGATTATGTAGAATCTTCTATAGATCTATTCTGGAAAAAGGTTTGCAAGTTATTTTTATGTATGCTATGTGAACGTTCCAGGGAATGACAATTATGGTGGCTTCCTGCTCAGAGACGAACGGGAATAAGGATGTTTTGGGAGGCTAATAATTAGTGTGCTTTTGTGTGTGATGAAGAACAGAATGATGGCATAGGTGTGTTTCTTCAGATAAAAGATTTTCTGATACCTGATTTTATTTTAAGCTGAACCAGGGGTCAGGAGTTCTGTTGCTTGCTTTTTGTTATGACTTAAATGTTTTCTTAGTATGGGTTTTCACTTAAAAGTTGGATGTTTGATAGTACCCTGTCTTTTTAATTAGATTGCTGACATGCAACTGTATAATCTAAGCATCCAAAGTTACATTAGCGTTTCATACTGGTTTACATGGATTATTGTTTTTTTATTTGCCCTTGACTTGTAATGAGCCTATTAGCTACAAGCTATCTCTGTGCCCATGGGCAGATCCTGATTCTAAAAGTAAAAGCTGACAGCTGTGACCAGAGGGGGCTTTTCAATGCCATACAGTGTGGCGTTGCCAATAATTTTAATTTCCTAAGCAGACTTTAAGAAGGAGGGAAGGGCTTTCATTGTTGAGTCAAAAAATTAACGAGAGACACTTCTTTTGTATTAGTTTCCCTTTTCATTCAAAGTATTTTGTGCTTTTATGAGAATAATGTGAAAACAAATCTGCAGTATTTAGAAGTAGTATAAAATTATTTCCTCATCTGAATTCAGTGACTGCCTGCCTTGCATGGGTAAGTGTTTGTCATGGTCCAAAACTTCAGAAATAGACTGTAATACTGGAAAAAGTAGAGCAATTTCAAGGACTACTGGAAACTTGATAACGTTCAGGTTTTCTGGAATCCGGTACAGGGCACTGAATGTGAATATTACATTTTGAAAGAAACAGTTTTGATATACTTGTGTCTGTGCACCTATTAAGTAGAGATCAATAAATAGCTCGTGATAATTAATGTGCATCTCAGTCTTACTGCAAGTGTTCTGGGGGAGGAAGGAAGAAAGCACAAGGAAAAACAGACTTGAGAGACAAGTCTCAATGATTTGGTTGACTTCACTGTGGTTTTTTTCTTTTATTCCAAGTCACAAGTTGGAAAATTCATGGTGAGACAAAATATAGAAATCTGTAGTTCCTGCATACTTACCATTACAAGTTTAGAGGGACTTAGACATTAGTTTTGTAATTTTTTCGTACTTTTGTCGGATGACAATAGATGTGAAAACACAGGATGTCTGTTTTTCTCAAAGGATAAATGCAGTACCTCGATGGCAATTAAGTTGTATTGCTCAGCTCGTTAGATGCATTGTTTTGGTTTTTTCTCACTTACGTTCTTGAGGCAGCATAAATAGTAAGGTTTCATCATTCACAGTCAGCACTGAAGTTGCATTCAAAGCTTAAAATGAACTTTACTTTGTAGAAATTCAAGGTTAACCCTGAAGATGAATCTTGCCGTTCAGTGCTGAGGAGCAGAATGTGTTGTCAGCTGATCCTAGTCTAGGAGCTGCAGGGAACTCTCTGCAGACAACTACAGGGAACATCACACGACTTCTTGGAAATCCCTTTGCTTTCTAGTTTCTGTGGCTGTACGGAGCCAGAGCCATCCTGTTGTGTGTCCTTAGAAATGCCAAAGTGCTGGAGGTGGGTTGGAGGTGGAGCACGTGTTGTGCTTGCTGTAGGAGAGGTTGGCTGGGAGATGGCACCTGCCAAAAAGGTCCCTTGCTTTGTTCAGCCACCCTGCTCCCTCGGGAGTGTCTCCTGCCTGCTTTCAGTGTCTCCCCAAAACTGAGGGCCAACAACTGTCTTTTTCTCCCCCTTTTTTTTTCTTCCCCTTCGACCTCTCTGGTTCATTGCTTCCTGTTTAGCCGGACAAAACCTTGTAGGAGTGAGGAGAGCTGGATGGCAAGGCCCTGATGATTTTAGCATCTCATCAAGTCTGTAGATGACCTGTGAGCTTGCAGAGCACGCGTGCAGTGATGGCACTACCACTTACCTTTTGCTCTCAGTTCATTTGACTGTCAAGATGTATGTCATTCATAATTGTATAACAAAAAAAGGTAAACTAGTGCAAATATTCAGATTTTTTTCTCCTGTCACACAAATTCAGCACAACTATTAAGTGTTGTCTGTCTTTCTACTGCAATTCCTCACTACCTAGATTTCAAAAGCGGTGGTGTTAGATATCCGGGAACACTTTTAAAACTGTATGGCATTGACTTAGATGGTAAGCACAACTTTGGAGACCTCAGAGGAACAGGATTTCTAGTGTGGGATGCTAAGAATGATTTAAAAAATGCAGAGCAGTGTTCACAGTTCAGAGCAGTTTTTGCCTGAAAACTTCCTATTAAAATGTTAAGAGGTGCGCATGGACTTTCCAATAGTGTAGTAAATATGCTGTGTACTAAAGGCTTCGATTTAAAAAAAAATCAAAACAAAAACTTGGCTTTATGTTGTCTGCTGTGCAGCCTTTATCTTTTGTTTCACGCTGTTCAACAGCTTAGTGTATAATACCAGTTTTTGACACCTAGTCTAGTTTGTCATCTCCCATAGTGCAGCCTTTGCTCTTAAAAGGGTATCCTTGTGCATACAGGAGACTACCGTGTGGATTAAGAGTGTCCAGCTCAAAGTAAGTGTAAGGCTAGTTGGAGGTCATTTGGTTGCCTTTACTGAAACAAAACTTTGTCTCCTTAAGTGTTGTAACTTGTCACAGTCTGTCATACTGCTTGGCTCTGTGCATGCTCTTGGCCAAGGTAGCTTGTGTCTTGTCGCTGTTTCTGTACTGTACTGGTTTTTTCTCACCAGCACTGCGCTACCGCAGGTCATTGCAAGGTCTGTTTCAGCAGTGGTCAGTGTTGAGTACCGTGAGTCTCGTGGGCTGGTCTGGAGACCTTCACATTGTGGACCTGGGAAGGAAAGCTCTGGGATGAGGTCGCTCTGGACAGAGCCATGGGTACCAGAGAGGTGTTGCTGCCCATGGACAGGTGTGATGCTGGAGGCCGAGGCATGGGCAGCCCCGACGCGTGGTGGTGGCGTCTTTGTGCCGTGGGACGGAGGGCAGTGGGCAGCCGGATGTGCTGAGGCACCACGTGCTGCCACTTCTACCAAGCAAGGCTAATCTCTAAGGGGATTAGATCTGTGCTCCACCCTTGCACTGGGAATGAAGGCTCAATTGCAATCTTCGAAGTTTTGCGTGGCTTGAGATGCATTTCTTAAAAGTGCATTTAAAAAAAAAAAAAAAAGCAAGTCTCAAAGAAGATAATCTTTCTACTTAAGAAGGGTCTAGCTATAGAATAAGCTTCCAGAGAATATCTCAAGTAGAATAACCTTTAGAGAGGAAGAAGAAGTCTTCTCAAAGAGCAACTCTCTGTTTCACCCATTGCAGCATAACAGACAATGTAAGAAACCCTGACATAGTCTTTTTACGTGTTTGGCTGAAATAGTCCTTTGTAAAGAAAAAGAAATAAGAAAAATGGGGGAACCTCCCTCAGCTCGACAGAGGCTCAGTCTTCTCATAGAAGACAGATTTCAGTAACCTCTGACCTTTTGCTGTCAGTATTTTTAGAATGGAGAAAGCTGTGGATGGCCCCCTCTGTTCTTTTTTTCTTCCCCTCTAGATTTTTCACCTGTGTTAATCTAGTGTTATGCTTTGGAGAAGGAAGTTTTTTGTTGCTACCAGTTAGTGTCTGTTCTTTAATACAGTTCTAAGTCGCAGAAAATAAAGACAAATAAAGAAGTGTTGAGTGAGTGAATTCAGAGTGGGACCAGAAACTGCACGTGCATCAAACTTCTCTTTGAACGCTACAGATATGAAGGCTGTATAAAGCAAATGACATAAGCAGCGTGGCAGTGAGTTGATGGCCCTTATCTCTATCTGACACCTCATCAGATCCGATGGGACCGTACGCTCAGCCGCCATCCTGCCAGAGCTGCGCAGAGGTCAGAAGCTGAATGCACCTCTGGTCGTCTCCAGGCAGCCAGCAGAAAGTGGCTGTGGCTTATTTTGGTCCAGTGTCTTTGTCTCTGGCCACAGACCAGAGATACGAAGTAAAAAGAACTGCATGCCTCCAAGAGTCTGTAGTGGGTGTGATTTAAGAAATTATCTGCAGATGACAAGGTTTTCCATAAACCTCAGCATACAGATATTTGCTGTCCTTCCTGCTGGATGTGTTATTAGTTGGTAGTCTTTATTGCTTCGTGCATTCGGTAAAGCTAAACTGCAAAAGTGAATTTTTCAGTCAAAAGTCAAGCAAAAAATGGGACGTTAAGGGAAACAGGCAGTGCAGATTTAAATGCTGAATACTTTTAATAACACTTTTAATACTTTTAGGAGCAGACTTTTGTATTTCTGTGGGCATCCTTTTACAGCTGAAAGAGGAAGACTTGAGGTCAAATTCTGCCATGCTGGATGGAGAAGTCACTTGTTTCTCTACTGTCACAGTCTGCAGTATATGACAATAAAACATGCAAAGGTGACACAAAAAAATGCTGTTAAAGAAAATGACATAACCTTAAGGGGGCGCGGGGGAATCATTATGATGCGAGCAGAAGTCTTGTGGTTCTCATTTATTTGTCTATCTGGCTATGTAAAAGCATGAAGATCTATTAGTTTAAAGTGACCGGACAGTAATACAGAGAATTTTTGGTCCTTGGGTGGTTACACCTGATATACAACCCAGCTGTCTGTACCCTTTGCCTACTAAATTAACCCAGCTTTTAAAATACCCAAAGAAAATACTTAAGGGGGGGAGAGTACTGCACTGAGGTACAGCACCCTGGAAGTTATTTTTGATGTAGAAAGAACAGAATATGGACATTGTAACAGTTCCGGTAGCGGCATTTGATTCACAAAGCTTTTTGGATGAACTTTCTAGCAGATAGTGACAACTGAATTTTTTGTGGGTGTCGGGTTTTTTGTTGGTTTTAAAGATCCAGTTTACTGCTGAAATGTATTGACTTGGAGGGGATGGGCTTTATCAAGTTGCTTTTTATACCAGCTGTACACTGCTAATTCTGTAGAGCCTGCCTTGATGTTCCCTGTCCTAAGAGAAGGCTAAAACCCTCCATTTCCCAGTGCTGGGCCTGTGAACTTCTGGCAAGTGTGATTCAGAGGTTTGATATAGAAATAATACATGAGAGAATGAATATGCCATTGCATTTAAACAAGATGATCTTTTGTTGTCTTTTACAGTTCCTGAGAGCAACTACACTGAAGTTGGCATACTTATTTGCCAACTGAAGGTTGAAGAGGGATGTGGTCAAGAAGGAAAATTGGGAGGAAGATGTCAGGCTTTAAAGCTCTTTCATATTTTTCCAGGCAAAATTTTGTTAGGAGGGACCTTTGTGGTGATGCTTTTTTTGTTTGCAAAGCTCGCTGACAAAAGCCCTGTGTAGCACAGGCTATCATTATCGCTGTCTGTGGTCTAACCATTGCGCAGTACGCGTATTTCATGATGTCTGTAATCTTCTGATGGGACAGGGCTGTTGAAATGCCATGTAAAGTTCATTCCATCCTTTTTACTAGTTAGCTGAATTATCTTCCAAAAGCCGGTTTTGCTTCGTGGCAAACCTTGGAAGACATTCTCTAGGGTTTTGTGTATGTAAGAACTAATGACAGCGTTACAAGAATAGCCCCAAGCTTCTTTGGTAGAGTTTTCTTGCTCCACTCTTCATTTGTTTTCAGACTAGTTGCACGTAGGCTAAATTGACCTTTCTGGCTTAAGTTTGCACCATGCAACAACGAGCTCTGAAGTTACTCGAAGGACTCCCAAATCTGTCTTCCCTATACTCCCGCTACATTCCTGCCTCCCTGAAAGCAGGACCCAGCCCTGCCCCTCTACACCTTGTCATCCTACTTTCCTAAATGCAGACCCCAGGATTGCTCTTGCCACCGTTCCTGCCATCGTCCTCCTCCTCTGTACACCCAACCTGCCAAACCAGAAAGGCCTCATCTTTTCAGTGCGCAGCTCACAAGCCGAATGCACCTTTGCTTCAGCATTGTGGGAGCAGGACTCTCCTACAGGAACAGGTTACCATTGTCACTTAACAGTTGACAACCTCCTTGTGCACATGCTGACGTTGTGGCGCATCCAGAAGGTGGGAAACTGAAAGCTGCCATCCGTTGGTAGTGTATGCCAAAAACATTTGTAGGTGTAGGGTACACATTTCTAGTGCTATTGTTCCAAGTAGATCACACTGCAAATCTGCCTTTCTTTTCTTGTACAGCCTTCTCATCTCTGGTAGACAGCCCCGTGAAGTCTGTGATCCTGAGAGCAGGGACATCAGGCCCACGTGAGGTTTGCGTGCTCAGAACTGGTTGTCTCTCAAGGCTTGCAGAACCAAAACCAATACCTGCTCCGCTTTGTCAGGAGTTGTCTGTAAATTATGTGTTGAATAGTGGAATTATTCTTAACGAGAGATGGCGTGCGTTCTTGCGAGTGTAAGACCAGAAGTGCAGGGGTTACACAGCAAAGGGGCGTAAGTGGTTCTGCAGGAATAACGAGCAGTTATGCTGCAGTTGTCTCCTGCTCTCTTGGGATGTGGAGCAAGACTGAAGTTAACTGATTTTCTCACAGACCCCATAATCTGTCACGTTACTTAAATGTATGTGGTTTTGCTTCCTAGGAAGCCATTCCAGAAAATGCAGTACTCGGAGGGCTGTGTTCATTCTCCAAGCGAGATTACAGGGTGGGGAGAGGTGGTGTCAGCTTAAAAATAGGGAGGGAATTCATTCCCCTTTTAACTTTCTTTGTAACAATGATAAGGCTAACTAGGCATTGAAGTCAGCTTATATTTTAAGTTAGCGATTTGCAGAGGGAGGAAAGTGTGACTAGTTGATTTTACTACAAAGATGTCTGAGATGACCAGGTTACTACAAGTTTTGGAAAGTTTTTAGATAAACGCCATACCTTTTTGAGTACAAACAAAGCGACAAAGTCCAACCACCTTCCTGTTCGGAGCAAACCCATTTTTCAGTAGCTCTGGGTTTGGCTTTCCAGCTGAGGTTGACTCTCCTAATGGGCTGCAGAGGGTTGGGCAGCAGCGGCGTGGTGAAGCCCCAAGCACCAGCCTGTGGGGCAGCTGCGTTTCGGCTGCTCACCATCATGGCAGCTGGGCCAGTGTGACTGGGTCCTTCCCTGCTGTCCTTCTGCACTGGCTGAAAAAGAAAAAAAAAAAAAATCTACTGACATAGATTGCAATGAAAAGAAAAAGTTAATGAGGGCATATGTAAGAATGAATAAATTTCCAGAAGTTTATACTTAAAGATTTTTTGAGCAGTCAGTAGATTGCAGGGCTTTATTTCCTTGCCAGGAAGGGACCTCTTGGTCAAATGCCAAGACTAAAGTGTTAGAAAATGAGTCTGTTTATCTCCTCACCATTTGTCATACTCACTGAACATCTAGATTTTATTTTTTTTAATTAACTGGCTTGCAAGCCCCCTCTCTCTCCCCCATATTTCTCACTTCCCAAGCCCCCTACTCCTCCCACCTGTTGGGGGTTATTGTTTGTTTGTTGACCAGAACAGTGCAAGTGAATTATTAACCAGTTTCAATTTTAGAAAATCTGGATAATTTGGTTTAATTAATGGAAGAATAATATCTGTACTGTAAACAAGGAGTTCTTGCAAGATAAATATTGCAAATAGCTACAGGAAGGATACTAAAGTAAAAGCACCCTTTTAAGGCCCATCATGGGAGGATTTTCTTTTGGTAGACAGCGAAAGGTGAGCTACATAAGATGTTAACAGTTTGTCCTCCCTGGTTTGCAAGCTGGCTAATGAAAACTTACAAAGAAAGTTTTTTGCTTAACCTTTTCAAGACAGCATTGCCCCAGAATGAGGCATTTGCAAACAATTTTCTCTTAATTTCTTCTGTCTGGAGGTGGGCTAAAGAAGCAAGTTGTAGGCTGTGTGCAGTTTTAGGAATGTAAATTAATCAGTGTGCATGCCTAATTGTGCCACATTTTTATGTGCATACAAAAACTAGAAATTCACAAAAAAACCCATTATTTCTAATACAGTAAAAGATCATTCTATTAAAACTAGTTTCTTTACTCACTTGTAAGACATAAAATGACTAAAAATAAGCGTCCTTGTTGAGTTTCACAAATTATTTTTCACAGGTGTATAAGCTTGAGAAAAAATAGAAGGTTAACATTTCTTTAATGGCTTGTATTTACAAAACTGTTAAAGAGGGGTTTTTTAAAATTGAAGTTTATTTGGACTCTTTGATGGTCATTTTGACACCAAACCATACTTTCCCCAATGTCTATGTCGACTATTTTGGCATAGGTTAAGGCTTCTTGCTTTCCATGAAGATTTGAGATGTTGGTCTTTTTAAGGCAGTGGCTTAGTAATCCTAAAAGCAGGTGGCCAAAATGTACTATGTGGTATTACAATTACTTTTTTTTTTTAATCTCTTTTTCAAACAGCAAACTTGAAATGCAGAATGTTAGCTAAGGAAAACGTGTCTGCTTGACCAAAGACCCTCTATGCTTTCTTCATGTTTCCATTGCAACTCGGATAATCTGACTTCTGCTGCTGCTCATAGTTCCATAATGCAGTTCTGAGTAGACTAAATGTTCAGCTTCGTCTAATGGCTTCCGTGTATTTTTGAACTGACTGCATAAATTATATAGTAGAATATTCATGCACAAAATACATAAATACTGAGCAGCAGTAAATGGGGTTTGTGGCTGAAATTCACTCCATGCAGACAGCCCATTTAAGACGCTTCCACTTGACAACCTCTGCCAAAGGTACATGTGAGGGAGGAGGGAGAGTGGTAAAAGGGTGAAATGTAATTCTGGCACTGTCTAAAAGGGCAAGCTGTAAGTAAGCATCTTACTTGACAGCCTGTCCAGGATTTGGGGATCAGATAACTTGGGTGCAGTTCTTTTTCCTAGTTTTGTGCAAAAAAGCGTTGCTTGAGTAATAGAAAGAAAAGTAAAGTAATGCAGTTTTTGCTTAAGAACTTGGTTATTAAAGGGAACAGCAGTCAAATTAAGGAGTGGTGACATGGTGGTCTGACTGCCATGCCTCAAATAGGGAAAAATCTAATTGCTATCTGGTGTGTGGAGCCAAGGGACACTATATTGAATAAAGATTTAAAATTAGACTCCAAGAAGGGAAATGTGATTTCTATGAACTGCGCCTAAGTTACAGGGAAAAATCAGAAGGAACAAAGAGTCTGGGCAGGCTGATGGCAGGGCTGCGAGGGGTGCCCTTTGGGACAGCACCCTATTGTAAAAGCGGTAGGCAAAAATCATTATATTACCTTCTTAAAATAAAATTGACCCTATAAATAATTTTTTTTTTTTTGAGGAAAGAGCACCATATAAATATGACATTATTTAAGGCCCTTATTTGTGTTTATGGCTATTAGCAGATAGCTATTGCATTTAGAGGAAAGCAATGATGCTTTTCTACTTCTAAAAGATCATTACTGTAAGGAGCAAACATCAAAGGTCAGTGTTGTCAGAAAACTCTTTAGGATATTAGAACAATATATTACCAATTAGGAGGCTATATCCCATACCTAAGGGGTGGTTTTTTAAATGCCACCCCTTAGGGTGGAGGGAAACCTTACAAAACATACTGTAATTTCCCTTTGTCTAAAATTGGAGGCTCTCACAAGCACAGTAATATTTCATACAATGGGACTTATTCTAGAAGTTGAATTGAAAGCCATGATAAATAGAGGATTCAGACAGGGAACTAAATGAAAGTCGACAGAGGATGCTATATGCTGTTCTCACGGTGAAATGTGTGTGTTCTGGAAAGCGTGTCTGTAAAAATGGCTTTATGCTTCCCAGTGTATTGTTCATCAGTGAGATCTACATCAAATGCGCTTACTGTACACGTTTAATTATGTTCCCTCTAATTGCTAGGCTTGCATTTTCAGTCTGGAACCTTAGTTTGCAGTGCATTTTTCTTTATCATCTTCAATATTAAAAGTTGCATGAATTCAGCTGAGCTTCTATTTTTGTAGCTCAAGTTCTGGCAAGTTCGCATAGGGGTCCTGATGCAGCCGTATTGTTAAGAGGTAGGCTGTGTACTTATAAATAAAATAAGCTGTTTTTTCCTGGTACTTAGGCAAACCAACCCATCACACTCTGAAAATAATTTTACTTAACAATCTCATAGGTGTGTCAGCTTTTTGCATTTGGCTCACAGTTTATGATCAGCGCGTTATTGAAGGAAATAATTCAGGAAAGCATCTTGCTAGAAAGGATGCTATAAAGCCATTATTTGTCTTTCCGTTTGTGTATAAATAAGCGTCTCCTTCATTCCTATGAAGTATGTATCCATTGATACACTTGTTTAGTTGTTTGGGGTTGGGGGTTTTTTCCTGGATGATTACGTAATTTTTCTTATTGCCAGATATTTTTGATAGATCTATTCTTCTATCTCCCTCTCTAGTTTAGTATATCTGAGAACCACAGACTCTTTCAACAACTAGATGTAAATTTGCTCTCCTGGAATGTCAGTGTTAGTGTTGCTAACCTTAAATGTTAGCAGATACCTAGTCCTTGATCTTGTGGAGTCGTATACGGGCTTTCATGAGTGAGTCACAGCCAAAAACACTGTCTTTTTTTCTTTTCCTGTGGTATTTTTTCTAAACCGGTGCCAGTTAGAATGCCAATGTGATGAAATTCCTCCAGAGAAGTACATGAACTGCTGGGCTGTAAACCTCTCTGTGATCTGCTCTTAGCTGGTTAGACACATACATGAATATGCAGGTTCAGCGACCCTACTGTTTTGCCTCTGCCCTGTTCAATGTTGTCAGTGGAAAGTAGTTCATAAAACAGTTTTATGGATGCTTTTGAGATGTTAATGCATATGAAAAAAAGATGGGCTAAGATTTAGTAATTCTTACTGAACATCTGAAAAAAGGAAGAAGGGACGTGCTTCTTATTTCTCTCACCGCTTTGTCTATGGTAAGGTGTTCATCCCTGGAGCGTGTCAGCGTGGAGTGTATTCCCTCCATATTCTTCTGGAGAAGTAGGTGGGACTTTTGTTGTTGTTGTTTTGTAGGTGTGGTGGTGTCTTTATTCAAAGGTTTGGGGTTTTTTCATGTTTGAGAAGGATTCTCTGAGAGCTTTCTTATTTTGCTATTCCTGTTCGTGGTTTTTATTTAATAAAAAAACTTGAACATCTCTTATGTGTCTGGCCAGTGATAGTGCTTTCCAAATCCATGTTTGATAATTTCTATTATCAGAAATATCCGCAAAGCCCATGCGGGAAAATGCCAAAATTGCAGGGAAGAAAATAAATTCTTCAGGTGAACGATAGAGACTGGCTGCTATCACGCAACTTGCTAAGAGCTGTTCCCACACGAAAGGCTATTTTTCTCCAGAGATGGTGCAGGGTTTTAGACGTTAAGAGAGTCGGGGAAGTGTTACTTCTTTGAAGGCAACTGTGTGGTAAGTGATTCTTACTGAAGACTTTTCCTGATACTCTGCTGCCACTGTCCTTATTGAAGCAGGGTGGTGCTCTCGTGGTTCCCTCATGGGTTATGCAGCCGTACAGAATTCCTTGTCCTTCCTATTCCATGTCCTTCAGATACTTCACAGATAATTATCATGATTCCCTCATCTGTTCCTTAGCTAAGATATACAGTGTGTTCAGCTCTTTAATCTTCCAATATTAATTGCTCTTGCCAGGCTCCTTCTTGGGTTTATTGCTTATCTTCCTTTAGTTTGTCTTTATTCTTCTCTTTCTTAGACTTGGACAAACAAAGGATTTGGAGGACTAGTAAGAGAAGATAGTAGAGTAGATTGAGCTTTTATCATTAATTATCCTGCCTCTAGGCTTCCTGGACGATGTAGCCACGAACAGTGCATGCCATGTTCTTTTTCTCCTGTAAATCATTAGAAGAGTAAAGCGATCTCTAGTATTATTGTCCTGACTTAAAAGGGAGTGTCAGCATCAAGTAGATGCAATGAATGTAATGTTTTTTTTTGGTGGAGGGGAAAATAATTTAAAGAAGCTCAGCAACTTAGCCATACTCTGGTTATGAGAGAGGCCAGGAGTTTATAGTCCTTCTGTAGCTGTATTTTCTTGACCTGGTAACCTTTAGTCAATTTGTATGTTTGAATGGTGTTTTTAAAACAAAGATCAAGGAGCTGTTGACAGAAAGAAGGGAGCTGTTACAAATGTGTAGATGCTGACAACTCTTATTCAAGTGAGAACTAGTAGAATTTTTATGGCAAGTTACAGAAGAAATATGTATGACTTACTGGCAGACATTTTATGTCAGACAATTAAAACTATTTAGGAAAGCTGGGTATCCGAAACAGAATCGGAAAGCAAATCAGTCTGGGGAATTGTCCCATCTGGCAGCTGTCTGCAGGAGATCATTGCAAGCAAGAATGATCTTTGCTTTCTCCCAAATAATAAATGCTTTTCCAAATCTAACAGCAGCCTTTTAAAAAATAAGTGGTTGGAGTTTCATTGCCCCCACTGCATGTAAGTAAGCACCAGTGAGGAAACACAGATCTCCAAACTGAAGCAAATAAAAGGATCATTGACTTCCAGAATTGTTATCTAATAGGTAAAATCTTTCAGTCTCTGATATTTTTTCTTTTCCCCTGGCGTAGCAGGTGTGTGGTTTTTTTTTTGTTTTTTTTTTTTACATCTTATGGGAGAGTAAAGCAACAAATATAATAGGATTTGAAATGCATTGAGCAACCATGACTTCCTTGTCTCTACAGCCAGCTTCCTTGTGTCAGTTCTAGATCTCACTTGTAACGAAGATAGCTATTTAATTACTGTGTTCTCTGTCTGTCTGGAAAGTCTGCTGGAGGTGTATGAAGAAAAGAAGTTACGCTATTGGGAGGCTGAAGTTTGTTAGATGGAGAGGTGTGTGACCAGTGGAAAATGTTTTAGGCCTCTGCAAAAGGAAAAAAAAAAAATTCCAATGACTGTTTGCTTTCATGTGTCCCTAGCTTTTTTTGGATGTTCTGAGGAAAGAGACGATGACGTTACCCATTTTTTCCCCCCTCTGGAAACTTGCTTTTGCATTAGGGAGGTGAAAAAAAGAAAGGAAAAAAGGTTCTCATTCTGCGTACTCTTTAGGAATTTTTAACTTCCTTCCTGAAATTAGTGCCCCTGTCCAAATCCTGTGTTGCCTTTCTTGTGACTTGTAAGAGGTATGTGAGAACATACAATCACTGACAGGTAGTCTGCCCTCTGACAACCTTCAGTGGGTGATGTAATACTTTACAACCCTGTTGGTAGTCCAGTTTTAATTGTTGTATTCATCATTAAAGAATTGCTGGGTTTTTTTAATGTAAATCATCAGATACCGCAGTTCTATCTGAAGCATTTTTACCTGTGCTTGGAACAAACTGCCTGGGTGTTAGATGCTCGATATTTATTTATTAGTGAAATAATCCTAATTGATACTGTTTAACAGAGAGTATTCAGGATAGCAAAGACTTATTTGCAAGCACACCCATTTTCTTTACGTGGGAAATATTTTTATACACAACTCATTTGCCATATTTTGGCTTTTTCCAGTTTGATTATTTCCTGTTGGAAGTCGTGAACATTTTATTGACTATCACATGTAGAGTAGAACGATCCCTTATAGTAGGAAGATGACAGGTTAGATTTAAAATTATTTAATCTATAAACCTTGGCTTCTGTATGAGTGTGTATGTCCATACCTGGAAGACTCAATACTTAGGGAAATAATTTATACAAAATTAAAAGAACTTGTGGGGAAAAAAAAACTGGCAACTGGTGGACCACATAAATTGGTACAGTATCTCTGAAAGCTTGCAGATGAAGTTCAGTATTTTCACGATGGCAGATTTTTTTTACTCTTTCTATAAGAGTCATGGGCATGTCACTTTTGCTTTACTTCAACAGCAGGGAGATGGTATCATGCACAGGGAACTGAAGAACTACAAAGACAAAACTCTCAGCAGAAGTTTAGACTGTTCTCTGCATTGCGAAGACCAATTTCTAGTATATCTGGTCTACCTAACAGAAAGACAAACTTGCTTGCCTAATGAAATCAGCACTCTCGGATGCTTTAAAAAAACCTAAACTAATGATAATGTAAGCTAGAGAAGGACCTTCCTGGAATCCTGACTCTTTTCCTATAAAACAGCAGTGCAATTTTAGATCTAGGTAGTTTATTCTATTCTGTTCTTGTTCTCATGCTGGTGGAATTCATACTTAATTTTGGCCAAAATTAAATGCTTCCCTTTTTTTGTCTCTGTGTGTTTGCGTCTGAAATGAGCACCAGAGACAACCATGTGTTATGCAGCATATTTTTCCACCTCAGTCATACATGCAGTGTCCCTGCCCTGTCTGTCCATTCAGCACATACCGACACTGTATTGTGCTGGGTCACATGGGGAATTTTAGCTGTTGAGGTGGAGCTATGGGACACTTGAATTGTGACCCAGGATTTATAATGTGGTCTGCAGTACTGTGAAAATGTTATTCAGTGGAGTCCTATGCTCGTAAAAAAAGTGCTTGCTGGGATGTGAATTTTGCTCTGAAGGGAACAATACATTGCCTTTCTGAAAAGAGGTTTTGCTTGTCTCTGTTCGTGTAATTATTCAGAAATGAAAAAGATAACAAAAAGGCAGCCCTGCAATTCACCATGTCCCAAGGTGTTGAAGTAATGTATTTTTAAATGCCTTTAGTGTTCTTTTCAGACTTTTTCCAATTTTAAGTTGGAGTCCCTTACAAAGTAGAGCAGATTGGATGGCTCGCAGGTCATCATTATGAGCTTAATAAAAGCCTGAGATGAGCACCTTTAAAGCAATATTTGGGGTTGATATTGGCAAAAAGCCCATATTTATTTAGTTTTTTTAATGTAACTGTGATGGTGAACTTCTTTCGATCCACATTTATTACTGTTTAACTATCCTTGAACTGGGAGGTAGTGTTTTAAAGTTGGATCTGATATCCAGCTCTTGGATATTTGCTCTTTATTATTTATTTATTATATATTGTATTATTTATTATTTCTGTATAGGAAAAGTGCATATTTCCTTGTTCCCAGAAATGGAAAAATGCGTCAGCCACAGTTTTGCTCTTCAGAGCATTTGCACATTTTCTGCTGAAACTGTATTATGCAAAAATAAATTCATAATACCACAAAAAAAGAAACCCAAACAGATAGCCTTTGTCAAACACTGAATTTAACTACTTGAAATGATTTGTGTTTCCTAAACGGAAGCCTTATGGAGGCAAAAACTTAAGAAGATGGGAAACAACATTGATGTTTCATTGCAAATCCTGTCCTCCTGTAATGCTGTAGTAGTAGTGATGCACGTGTTTTCCACTGCTGTAAAATGTTGCATCTATTACGTTGTGTGAGCTTGGCATTGGTGCAGCTGCATTGGTGCACAAAAGCAAAAGAAAAGAAGAATGTGACTGAGCAATTGAAGAGACCCGCCATAGAGATGAGACCTAAAACTAGTTCTTTCCAGCTGGAGTTTTTGTCACTGTTATTGTTCCTGTTGGTCGTTCTCTAAGAATAGGAACAAAAGGGCTTTTATGTCCAAGTAAAGAATAGAGTTTCTAACAAGGTGGAACCAATAACTGAGAATTAAGAGCCTGGTATATGGAAGAGCCAGAAGAAAGGGGAGGCTTCCCATTGGGAGGCATCTATTAACAAAACACACACACGGATGACGAACACACAAGTTTATTAGCAATGTTCCAGCCATCTTTGTCCCTGTCTCGAAATCGAATTTCCCATAGATCTGCAAGCTTTGCTTTGGCAGGCTGTTAAATGGATGACTACGTCGCCACATAAATTAAACAAATTTGAGACTTAAATTGCAGAAATGAATCCTGTCTGGCGTCTTTGTCTAGCATTAAAATTTCATTGACTGCCACTGCTACATTTTAGGAGTAAATTCTTATTATACACACTTAAACTTTTATCCACATGAGGAAGCAGGCTTTCACATCCAGTTTTCATAGTGGAGGAGAAGGTAAGATGCTCTCATGTTTAGTACAGGATGATTTGAAGCAATCCGAGTTTAGCACAACATCATCCATTGATACGCTGTCAGTCAGCCGAGGTTTTCTTCATGATTCAGTTTACTTGTGTAAACCACGTTAAATTGTTGAGAGGGACAAGTAGAAAAGAACATCGATAAAATGAATGTTAAATAATCCAGATTTTATATTATTAAAGTCCTTTGCAAATACTGAAGTAGGAAATTATGCACAGCTTTGTTGGTCAGGCTTTTTATTTGTTCTTTCAGGGAAAGATTGATGTAATCTGTGATGCACCTTGCATTGTGCTTTGTGGGTAGAAACACCGCGTATGCTATTTCAAAAATACCTCTTCTAGGCAACTGTGCTCTGGGAACTTCTGAGAAAATGTGGTACACATCAGCCTGAACCTTATACTCTTGGCGAACAAAGTGGTCTCATCAGCAAATTGCCATTTCTGTGCTTTAGTTGTGTGCTCAAATGGATTATTGGGGGGAAAATGATTCTGGAAAATAGTTTCTCATGTTTGGTGTACGTTTTTATTAGCAGTTGGCCCTCACCCTTGTCTTTTTATCTGTCCTGTGTACTCCTCCAGTAAAAATTAATTTTACGTGCGAATGATAATAATCAGCCTTTGCAAATCCATTTGACTCAGTTTTAAAGGAGCAGAACTGGATTGATTGAAGAAAGAGGAAGAGGATCCTTGACAAATTCATGGCATGTGGTTCTTATGTTGTCTTTCTTCTATGTTTTCATATAAAGAAAAACAGTATTGAGGGGAAAAGTGGAAAACTACGTATCTTGCTTTCTGTGCTTGGATTTAAAGAAACTGCAGTAATTTTACTAAGAATATTCATGTTTGATTAACCAATTCTTTAATTGATTGAGAACTCCTATTGCTTCTGAAAGCAATTCCACTTATGAACTTACTTCATTAACAGTATTTTTTCAAAGAAGGATTAGTTTTAATATAGTGTGATGTACTTAAATTGTTTTCTTTATATGGTAAATTTCTTTGAAAGCCACATTTAATAAGCCATTAATATGGAAGACTAGAATGGTACATTAGCAAAATGAATGTTTGACAAGCATAATTTTTTAAACATACATTGTTTTTTCTTTTCATGTGATTGTAAAATTAAAAGTGCTCTTAGTGTAATTCAGTTTCAACAAATGGTGCTTTTAACCAATTGAAAAACAATCACTTTTTCTTTCAATTAAGCAATTTAAATATTTTTATCAAGCAACTAGATTATTAGCTTAATATGCATCAGTTATGTTGACCGACACAGGAGGAAAAAAAAGCTATGTAGTTCTTACTTAATATAGTCAATCTGTTGTAACAAAAAAACCCAGGAGTCTATGCAGTAAGTCATATTGCACTGATTTCATAGTATAAAAACTATGATTTTGTCTTACTAGCACAAGTTTGCATAAGCAGAATGATGTAGAGGGAGTGGGGAGGTAAGTCGGAGCAGCTGAAAACTAAACGCCGTGCTTGTTTAAGCTGTTCTTTGCTCTCTGACATTTTTGGAGAGGGTGGGTGTAAAGTTAGAGGCAACAGTATGTATGGAAATAAGGTTGCTGCAGGTAAGCTGACCAGACTGACACAAAGTCGAATCTCTGAATGTTGCCATACTAACTTGATTTCAATATTGGTAACTTTATTCTGATGTTATATTTTGCTGTCACAACTTTGCATTTTAGGTTAACTACAGATAAAAGTGAGTGGATAGATGTATAACTATTTACATGTCCTTTGACAACAGGCATGACAGTTTAACATTAAAGAAGTTACTCTTCTTAAAATTAGTGTGGAAAAAATAGCTTTTAAATCCAGTGTTACAAACAACACGTAGAATTACTTACAGAACGGTTAAAAAGATAATTCTTAGTCTTTATTGCATTTAGTAGCCCACGAAATAATCTGTATTTGTAATTTTCTATAAAATCAAGCAGGGAGGCGCAAGCCTACGAAGTAGCATAGGGACCTCTTCTTTTATGCGTCCATTCGTACTGGAGTGGATGTTGCAGGGGCATCTGCGCTCTGCAGGTGGAAGGGCCCATTTCACTTCTCTTCCGAAGTTCTGGTACCTCACGTGGATGTGGAATAAGCAAGTTGTCCGAGGTTGTGGGTTGTTGGTCTGCCTGGTCCTGCTTAGGCTGGTGTGTGTCTTCCTGCTTATAGTGATGTATTAGTATTTGTGTAATATATGCACCGTCATAGTTTTCCATATAACTTAAAACAGAGTGATGAAAACAGGATAGTTCAGAAGAATTTGCCCTATCTTTTGGGATGATTAAACAGTTTGTTCATTTGTTTTGTGTGATTGTAGTTCGATTTGCTGAATTGGCAACAGTTTCCTCTTTCCTGCCTTGAGCAGCTCATTTTCTTTTCTGGTTACATTGTTGTGCGTGCTTTTGTTCCCGCTTTAGGTGGTTTCTTTGATAGCTGTGATTTACCTCGTGGCATCTTGGTGGTTCATCTCGGATCAGCAGCAGAACTGCTTTATCGTGCTTTTCCTTGGGCAGAGGCGCAGCCCTCTGTGCGCCTGCCTTCCAGCCTTCGTCCTCTCTTGTCTCTTTGGCACAGAGACTGATCCCTCTGAAAGAGCGTGGCCAAATTCAGTCGGTGCTGAAGGGATGCCATCCCCAAGCTCGACTGGAGAATTGACAGATCCCTAGGGATGAGCCTGTCCCAGCATGGCTGCTCAGCTAAAAAATTAAAAGCTGGTCACGGGCAGCAGCAAAACCCCTCTATGCATGCCATCCGAAGAATTTGTCAGTGTGAATAACCCCCGACCCTCCGACTGTATGCAAAGCAAGGCAGCCTGAATAACAGCTTTGTGCTGCAGCAACTTAACACAGGCACCAGGACTAAAAGCCGGGTTTCACTGGTTATTTTGGACGTTTAACATTCAAGTCGGGTAAAAGAAAGCAGCTCCTTATGACTCAGTTCCGTTAATTAGACGTAAATTACTGCCTGTAGTTCTTCAACACAAAGGAAGGTAAGGGGAGTTCTGCAGGACCAAAGGATACAGAAATTGGAATTAGATGAGGGCATGGGCTGGGGAGGGGTGGCTGAGCACAAGCCCCCATTGAACTGAGGGAGCTCACACTGAAGTGTGGCTATGCAAGGACTGAACTCAGAATAACCACTTTTTAACCTCCACCCCGATCTGTGTTTCATTCCAAGATGATCGGTGTGACTGACTCTGTACGATGTTATGAACAGATGTAGTTCATTGAGTAAAGATATTATCTACTGCGGAAAGCTTTAAGCAATCTCCCTCTTAAAAAGGAGATTAGCCTTTAATTTTTAAAAGTTCAAAGGGAGATACAAAATATTTCCTGACTTCTCATGGTCCTGGGATGGCCCTGGGCTGCTCATAGTGTTTAGCATCTCTTTATCATGTATAGGCTAAAAATATTATGCCTATTACCTATTCTGTAGCATACCTAGTCCTAAGAAGTTTCTTTCAGAGGCAGCAATATAAAATCATTCAGGAAATAAATGAATATACCTGTACCTCTATTCAAGAAGAGATAATAATTTGATTTGAAGCTAACAATTCTTACATTAAAAGCCTTTTTTTTCCCCATTGCTTGCAGAATTAACCATATATGAAATGCATGACTTAAAAGATGCTTTAATCCACTAAAAAGGATTTCTAAAAAGCATTTTGTGGTTTTGCCTCTTGGTTGCTTCAAATTCAGAGCTGAAAGGATTGTTTTCCATAATGTAAACAGGAGAATGTTTCTTGTCCACCTTAATAATGAATAAGAATAGCCACAATCTTCCTTCTTCTGCGAGAATTTTGTCCAGTGGTAGCAGTACTAAGCCTCCGCCTTGTGCACTAAACAGTCGTCGTAGTGTTGTCCCTCTCTCTTCAGTTGAATTCAGAAGTAACGTGTTAGCGTAATGTCTGAATGATCAGAGGCAAGACAATGGAGGAGTCGTTTTTGAGAATCTAAAAGAAATAGGAGTACTTAAAGCAGCATTTGATTTGGTTTTGAATGTTGGTATCTAATAAGAAAAAGCTTCTTGCAGAGAAATAACACGAAATGATGGGGTAGGTTTATCGCTAGGAGATGGACATAGTGAGTATTTTCTTTGTTCCAGTTGTTATCTGTCCAGCTGCTCAATGAATACTTTTTAGGGCCAAACAGTGAATCTTTCTGTAACTTCTGTGCTCTTTTTCTAAGAACAGTTTTCTATTCTTGGGATAACAATGCTTGTAACTAACTAGGCTGGATATACGTAGTGAAACTGGGATTTGTGGTCTTGCCTCCTGATTTTTTCTTTTTTTTTTTTTTTACTTTCTCTGTTCAGCAAAAAGCCATTGAAGTAGTAATAAAGAAAAAAAACCAGCAGTTTACTCAGCACCATTCAGAAGCCTATATAGCAGGGGGAGGCAAGGGTAGGACATGGAAGGACTTGTGAGTATTAATGAAATGTCAAGTTTCAGGCTTCCTTGAAGAAAATTGGGACAGAGTTTAAAACCTATGATGAAATGGTCAGTTTGGGCAACTGATACCTAACCTATTACAGAGTACATACAAAGGGTTTAACAGTTGGAGTATCACTGTTTGAAATGCAGGAAACGCAAAAGTGGCATGTCTGTGAAGGCTGTTGTAAAAGCAAAAGCATGATATGCTTTTCTCATAAGAATTACTTTTGGGTTTATTTTTACTTGATACTCATTTTCTAACCCTTAAACTGCCTTTGAAGTAACAACCTAAAAAGCACAGAAACAGTTTCACAAACTTTCATACTCAAGAGGCGAATCAGACCCTCGAGCACATGCTTATCTGCAGGCGTATTTGCTACTGGAAGTGCTAAGGGTGACTCTGAAAGCAGCTGTCTTTCGTCTATGCTGCTGTAGAACTATAAAACCTTAACATGTTCTGAGGTGTCCTAGAAAAAGCAAAGAAAGTGATTTCTTTGAACAAAGTGAATTCTTTTGTTATTATCTTGAACCGTTTGGCTTGTAAATCCCATTTTAGCCTCATCAGTTACTTCAGCAAGCTGATTGGGAAACATTGCGTTCTTCACTATGCAATCTTATTAAGTGTGGTCACTGTAAATCATCATCATAGTGATCATCTGTTAGTGACAGGATGGAAGATACCGTGTTTTTCCACGCAGCTGGAAGGGCATAACTGTTACCACTAACGGTAATTTCTGAATGCAGAAGGCGTAGTGGGTATTTATTTTAAGAACAATTTTTGCGCTGTTAAATGTTTCATATATCCAGATTGTGAGACTGTTTTCTACAGGTAGAAAACGCATTTTTTTTTTCATTGCAATGCCGTCAGCTGAGAACAGCCTTATAAATGTTACTGATGCGATGCTGGTTTTATACAGCACAGAATTCTGCACTGGTTCTTTCTGGTCAATCAATTTACTATGTAGGCCATTTAGTGAAACGCTTATTAAATAAGAACTCTTATGAACTGTATAAATCATTGGAGAAGCAAATCCCGGAGCAGACCTAGGAGACTTGCTGTAGCAGCCTATGTCCCTCATGTCCCACCTTCTACATCATGTGGTGCTAATTTAATATACTGAAGTACGTAAAACATGAGCCTAGTTAAGTCTGTAGTTACCAGGTTTGTTTCTGTTGAGGGACAAGCCTGGTACTTACTCCTGTGTCCTGGCACGTGTTTCTCTCCCTCCTGTGAGTCAGTAGAAGAATGACTTTTGGAGGGGTTGAGTCAAAGTAATTCAAAATATGAATAGAATAAATGAGGAAGTATTCAAACATACATGATTTCTTTCTTAATCTCGAAGCACAAATAGCAGGGACACCTCTCATACATAACTGGACAGACCTCCTTCCAAGCAGTGGATCTTCTGTAGTTAGATATTTGTTAAGAGTAAGTATGTGATCTCTTCTGCCAGCTTGTCTGAAGGGCTCAGCTTCCAGCTGCTAATTTTGCTCCCTTCTGTCTATGTGCATTTCTTACCTCAGATCTCAGAAATTTTCAAAGAGAATAAAGGCTCCTTCTCTAAAAGAAGGAAATTTCTTTCTCTTAAGACTGGCTTCTCTGAGAATAGGAGTGCCAGATAGTGTATCTTCATTAGCTAGTATTCAACAACTGGTACTTTTTACAATCTGGGTGGATCCTGACTGGGAAGTGCCCTGTCGTAGTTGTCCAAATTCATGTTTTGGTTGGCTGTTTGGGCATTCTGAAAGAAACGGTGTGTTTTCAGTAGCTTCAATGGTTATGCAAGATGTCCAAGTATTAATCTTCAGACTTGCGATTTAGAGGTATATCTTACAGGTTACAGAAAGAGGAGGAGAGGGTAAAGCCATCAGCAGTCTGTTTCTGTGTGAGTCTCTGTGGGTTTGAGCACGGGTTTGCGGGGCTCCTTCGCCGGGAGGGGAGCGGGAGCTGGTGGCACCGTGTGCTGTTGGCTGCTGACAACAGGGCAGGGAGCAGAGTGAAACAGCGAGGCAGCATCCCTAGATACCCAGTGAACCGAAATGTGTCGCAGGCCAAACACAATGGGAGCCTGGTATTTTTATCTGACTCGTTGCGCCAAGAATTTCATTGTAATCTCTCCTTTGCAGCATTAGCTCCTTGCTAGTTCCAGCTGGCACATCTTCTCATATATTAGGCCTTGTGCCCTTGTTTTGAAATCTTCCACTATTATTTCTATTGCTGTTTCATACTTAGCTCATCACAGTTTTCTTCAATGGCCTATTAAAGCTTCCCTCCAGATTTTTCCAGCTCAGTTGGGTACCGCACAACAATTTATGGGAAGCTTTTGGTTTGTGCCTGTCAACTGCAACGCAGACTAGAGAAGTCATTACCCCTTGTCAAGTGGCAGTGCTGACTGCGACCCGCACTGGGTGTATTGTCAAGGCTATTTTGAATCTGGTGGTAGAAGCCTTTGCCAGGCCAGCTGGTATCCATTCAAGGTCAGGACCCGTGTACAAGTCCCCGAGGGGCAAGTACCCAGACATCTAGCTATAGCTCATTGTAAGGATTATATCAGATCAGAGGCTTTTGAAAGACCGGTCACCCTCAGACACTAATTCTCATCTAGGCTATTTACCTGTAGGCAGTCTCAACCTCAGAACTGTAAACAAATTTTTCAGTAATTTTTCCCTCTGGGTATCTGTATGTATAAACCACTTCTGATCTGTACTGACTCACTCTCTCCTTTTCAGAAACACTGCTTAAAAACAGGCTCTTGTTTTAGTCCAGTTAATCTCATTAAGAACAAATCTGTTGCAGTGTGAGATTATTAAAAAACCCAAAAAACCACAAACCACCCGAAATGAAAAAACTCTTGTTCCTCCTTGCATATGGCTGTTCTTTGACTTTGCGAACATACTTGCATACAGGGATTAGAACATTTTAAAAACATACACAGTATTAGTGGGGCATGGGGTTTTCTTGTGACTTGACCTGGTTTCTTTTGTCATCACCAACCAATGTATTCATTTGCTGGATGACACCAAAGTACCTGCATGATTTGAATGTGCCCTGCAAAGACTCATTAAGGCATTTTCACGAGTCTGTCTGTTCAGTGCAAGCACTCCAGAAGTACCAGAGACGTAATTATAGCTGGGGAAGGAGCCCCCCAAGTGTACATCCAGCACCACCTGATCTTTGATCTTGGTTTGCTGTTGGTTTGCACAGTAGCCCTGGGCAAATTTTTTGACTTTGTATGTTTGCCTTGCCTTATCTCCACAGTAAGAAAACTTGTCCAGCTGAGAATAACTTTGAGGATTTTAAAACAAAAAAGGATTGATGTGTCCTAAATCTTGTGTTATTTTTTTAAACTATGCGAGTTGGCCTTAATGAAAGATACTTCTTCATTTAAAACTTGTCCTTCGTTGTTAGGCATCTAGTGTATGTTGTCTGGGCTTCTGGCCTCTGCAGAGGAGAGGGAGTTATTTTTAGATGGCAGTTTGCCCAGCCTGTCTTAACCCTTTAGGACAGTAATTTGTCTTTCAGTTGAGTACAGAAAGTGTCCAGATGATGAGACGTTTGGGCTCACTACAGCTGGTTGAAACTAATTCTGCCATCTTCAGCTAGTCATTGCCATCTTCAACATATTTTCATTTATTTGATAAATCCGGTAGAAAATGGGGTAAAAGATATGCCAGATACTTTGGGGAACTCTGATTCTTTGGAGGATCAGCTGAAGGCACAAGGCTTTACATGAACACTACAACATCAACAGCGTCCCCATATCAAGGATGTAAATATTCAGTTCACCTAGGGCTGGGATAAATAGCACTCACTGTCCTAAGGCATTGATACACATCCATATATTTTTATTAGTATGTGTGCATAGAGTATACGTTTATATACAGACAATGCAAATGTCCTAAGATACAGAAAACCTGTTGTTTTACATCCTGAGTACATTCTGCATTTTTCGATATCCCCAACTCCAAACAATATCAATCTTGTCAGGGGTAAGCTGTAATTGTGAAAATATGCTTGTGGATGGTCATTTTAAATGTATATGAGGTTCTCTTATGTATTTAACAATTGTCTTTGGATAAAGGTCAAAGAAAACATTTTTTTTTAATGGAAACAAGTTAATACAAACAGTTTCAGTTCACTGTTGGTCTTTTATTCTTTTGTTCTGCTCTCAAAATGGAAATTGAGCTTTTAATATCAATTACAGATACAGTAGTTGAAAAATCGAGGTTTTTCAACAGAGTTATTAGCAAACTTTCACTCTTTACCAGAGAATTTCTAATGGAGGAATGTGACCACTTTGGAACAAGTGTAGCAATAACATATATATTTTGAAGTCTTAAATGTTGGAATGATTTTGGACATGATTCCCGTCCATCAGAAACTTGAATGACTCTCCTGTGAGAACTGAAGTGGTTCTGAGTCTATTTAACGACTTCATAGGCAACCAGAACTCTTCTGTGAAGTGTACTTAGCTGTGTCTTTAGCTGAAAAGGAACTTGTCAGACTTGATCTTATGAATATTGCATGGGGGGGGGAACATTTAATTGTTAATGTATAGTCTATTTGACATTACTGAGTTTAAGCAATGATTTACCCTCAACTCTAAGTTACACACACCTATAATTTGTAAGGAAATTGGAAACCCTTGATTATTCAACTAGCATTCCTGTTGCTTCTGCTTAGCAAGCTGTTATGTACACAGTCAGTGTCTGTAATATTTATTATACACCAGGATTCCCATTTTGCTTTTCTCCCCCCATACATATGTTCTGTATGCTCGAGCTTTGCATCTCTGTTCCCTGCTGTACAGTAAGATTCTCTGTGAGCATCAGAGGGAGCAGTGCAGAGCTGACAGTATATAATTCTAGTGAACTTCCCCCTGCTTCAGTGACAGAATCCCACAGCAGGAATGCAGGCTCGTTTTGCATTTTTTTTGGGTCTGCACAATAGAAAAGGGATTTAGCTGGAGAAAATGGGGAAGGGATACAATACGCAGGTTTTAAAAAGTAAGGGGGAAAAGAGCTAGAGGAAATAAAGTTAATATATAGTATTAAGAGCTTGCTATGATGGGTTTGAAGTGATTTTTTGCGATTTTTGAAGCAGATAACTAGATAAAGCAATCGGTCATAAATACCTTTTTACTCGCACCTCCTACCAAATTTTTTGTCCTGCTAGTTGCTACCACAGAGGCAGCATGGATGTAAATACCAGCTAGAGCTATAAGTGATCTTCACAGCAGGAGCATAAAACTTCAGTACTTCAGTTACTGCATGAGTGCGGGGATGTGTTAACAGTCTAGGACTGCATCTCCAGAAGGAATTTGCATATGTCCAGTTTGAAGCATGTAAGTATTCCGGTTGACTGAGAGTATTTATATTAACACATAAATGATTCTGCTGGCTTGGGCTTTGCTTTCCAGTCAATCAGGTAAATCTTACATAACACCATGAAGTCATTTGTATTAGGTAGGGCTGCAAAAATACGCTTTTCTGATTGTGTTGCATGGTACTGTGTATGTTTACATGACAAACATGTCATTCCTGCGTGATCACCCTTTGTTCCTGTGATTCTGACTCTATCTGTTAAGATGAACGTTCGGTTTTAGAATATTGGAAACAGACCTGGGTTTAGAATTGTATCCATAAAACACACAGCTCTTAATGCTGAAGTCTAAATAAGGAACAGAATTCTCATAAAACGGAGTAATCGAAGCAAGTGGCTTCTGCTGTGAAGAATGAGAAGACCTGTTTTACTTGGTAATAAAAGTTTCCAGATGTTAGTTTACAGGTACTTATTTTGGGCATCAGTCTTGTGAAAATTTAGACCATTGGCTGATTATTGCTGATACAGAAAGCATACAGAGGTTTATTGTCCAGATGTTAAAATGTGTGCAGAGTTTCATTCTCTTCTATGAGAAGAGGAAGGAAAAAAATATTTCAGGTTCTAGTTTTTACCGTTATGTCTCTCTCTGTGGGTTTTCGGTTTTGTTGTAGCAGGACCTAGTAGGTGGATCAGCAGTAACTTTGAAATTTGGCAGTCTGTGTGCATCAGCCGCATGGAGCACAGACCCTTACAAAAGGTCAGGGAAGCTAAGTGGCAATGGTAGTCTAGATTTTGAGCTGGGGCAGAGGGGGTTGCTCTCTAAGGAACTAAGCTTGTAATTTGCTGTTTACCAGCTTTGCTATGGTGAAATAATTTTAATAGATGGCTGATATGCCAAGGGCACAATGGAACAATTCAGCTATCAGTAAAAGTCTGTTATCTTTTGAACTGCACCTGGCTATAAATAGATGTGGTAGAAGATCTTAATTATGGTTTGCCTTAAAAGCAGGATTGGAGCTTTCAGTTTTTTTCCTGGGAGTCAAGAGGGGACATTTGTGTGTGGTTTTTGGTTTTTGAATTGGATGTAGGGGAAGATTAAAGGGCTTGCTAAAAGTTTGCTTACCATGGATGTACATTATGGTCATGTAATTATTTTACCAAATGTCTGTGGATTCAATGTGTAAAAACATCTCATGCCTCAATTATGAGCTGCCTTTGAGATCATTCTCTAAAATAATGAGATAGGCTGTGATGGGCATCAAACCTGAAAAGCAATTTTGATGCAACAGTGTTTGCAAGTGTCTCACTTGTTCATCCTCCAGTTGCTCTGGCTGCCTGTTAGAATGTCTCTCTACTGCAGCATTGTGAAATAGATGCAGTTCCTGTCTATATGAATCTCTTGTGGTATTTCTTTTTTTTACAAAATGGAAGTGGATGGAGAAAGAATGTTGTATAGTGTGTTCGGCGTCATCATTGAAACCTACTGCTGTGTTTCTGAGCCTGGTGTTTACTGTTGGTATCAATGTACGAAACGGTGATAGCGTAGCTTGATTCCTGTAAGCTTCCTATAAACTTCATAGCAGGAATCATGATGTCATGAGTGTGGAATTCACTTGTATCCATCTTGGAGGACCCCTTTGTGGGAGGCGGGATCTTTCACTGCACCGCTGGTGTTCCCTAATCATCTTGGATAGTTTGGCTTTTAACTTTACTGACTGAGGGAATAGAGTATTTTTTCCTCATAATTCGTACTGGATTGTGCTGTTGCGGATGCTTCAGGTACATGAGGTAGCTACAGCAAGGAATAGGTCATCTGTACACGGAGTGTATCAATTTACTCATCATCAAAGAAACTCTAAATGATGCATCAGAGGCATTTTTATTCTGCCAGATTGGCCCAGTCTGGGAAACTAATGCAGTTTTCACGTTTGTGCTTGCGCTGCTGATTTTTTTTTTTTTTTTTTTTTTTTTTTTTTTTT
>Ga0065711_1032085_pt1 | contig 28074 bp, 15 predicted proteins | sample Hoacrofraction12_FD_59098 | JGI IMG/M metagenome (GOLD analysis project Ga0065711, IMG submission 59098) | Hoatzin crop microbial communities from Cojedes, Venezuela - Epithelial fraction 12 v2 (version 2) | ecosystem: Host-associated > Birds > Digestive system > Esophagus > Crop | place...
AAAAAAAAAAAAAAAAAGTCTTTGTGGGTAAATTCAGGGTTGCAACTGTTAATAGTAGGTAAGAAATAAATTGCACAGGCCTTCATTTACACTGTGCAGCTGCAGCTCACGTCAGTGGAAGCCATCCACATACCTCGAGGACAGACTGATGCAAAAACCTCACACCTTCAAAGGCAGAGGAGTTTTTACTGGGCTTCTGGTAGCCCAGCTGGGCACTTATGAAAATGTTATCCATAACAACATTTCTGCTGATGTAATCTGTTCGTGCACTTTTTTTTTTTTTTTAATGTGGGCACTTCAAACTTCAAGCAAAATGTACAGGTTAATTCTCCTTTCTCTTACTGGGATCTACAGTGGGTAATTTCTGAGAGTTCATAGCAGGGCAGAGAGAGAGAAATGGTAACTTCAAATTGCAGAAGAAACACAACATCTTATTTCTTAAAGTGAATGTGGTCTAAATGGTGATTCTTAGCTTTAGTGAAAAAGGTTCATTTTAAAGCTTGCCTACAAAAACAGTCTGTCCCCCTTCCTTATGGTAGTCTCCTTCTCCCTCATATCTTTCCAGCTGTGCTGAAGTGATGCATATTAGAACAAAGGTACCACTTATTTCTGGATTGAAAATTAATGTGGTCCCTCTCTTACGCATTAATTGCCAGGAATGGGATCAGAAAGAAATACTGACGTGAAGTCTAGATGTAAGAGTGCTAATGATAAATATTCCTCAGCTCTTTTGGCCTCAGACGTAAGACTAAATGTCCCTATAACTCTTGACCTAATATCTCAGCCAAACCTATAGCACTGTGGTTTATAGTAAAAACAAGCTTCTTTTTTAGTTTCTACTCTTTTTCGCCACTCATTAGGCTTTGGGACTCTGAAATGGCCTTTGTTCCTGCCAGCAGTGTTCTCCCATCATCCAGATTAAGGATTCATGCACTTCCTTTACCGTAATGTGACATTTTATATCCAGTATAACCTTCTGACAATCGTGCACACTTGCTGTAGATGAGCAGAGATATTTTCCAATGTGTCTCTTCAATTATTAGCGTCATCTGTAGTGAACTATTCCTGTTTAATTGCAGAATTTGTCTCTGTTGTACTGTGTACAAAACACAATAGAACATTAATTTAAATAGCCAAAAATAATGTTTACAGCAATACAAAAAATATTCCAAAGCTGAGGGTGCTTTTTCAATTTGCTTCATTTGATGAGGTGATCCTTTTGCGAAGACCGTTAGACTCACAAACCTGAGGCACAGAGGGCTTAACACAGGAACAAAGATGAACACTCACACATCCATAAAAGAGTGGCACACCTCTGAATTACAACACAGCAAGTAACTCCACATCACAGGAAAATGTTCGAGGGCAAGTATTAGATGTTCAGCAACAGATGGATCAATGCTTATATCAAGCAATTTGGCAAAATCAAAAGTGGTATCTATCTGGGAGGTGGTACAGTTTACATTCAGGGTAGCAGTGTGGAGAGGCTGAAACTGCTGCATTCTCTTTGACTCCAGAGTCCTCGTCTTTCACCTTGAAGTGAAAAAGGCATCTTATATGCCTTTTTTTTTTCCTTCTCTCAAACTCAGTTGCCACATTTGAGCATGAAAGTTATTGTAACTTCAGCCTGATTTTTCCACACCGGTCAATTCAAGCCTCCCATGCCTTTAACAGTAGCTGCAGAGGAGCCAGTTTTGACTTCTACAGAACACAAGGGTTGGGCACACAATGACAGTGGCAAATCCCATATCACTGCGTGTTGCTGATGTGCTTGGGAGATAGTCTGGACAATATTCTACTTTCACACACACACACTCGCATTTTCCAGTCCTCTCCAAACCAAAAACCATTAACATTAAAGAACATACTAAACTGAGCACAGAGAAAGGCTTTTGAAAACACTGCTTTAACTCTTCAGTGCACCTTTTGTTTGTAAAATGGCAATGATCCTTGCATCGCTTTATCTAATTTTACCTAATGCCTCTCTCTGCAATATCCTGTAAGACCCAGGGATGACAGGGCCTATAAAACTATATTGTTACCCATTTTTCCTGTTAATGGAGTGCCACTTCTTCTGTTTGTTTCCCATCAGGAACATGGCTGTCCAATGTCATGTATAATGCATTTCTATAGCATGCCGCTGAGCAGCTCCCTTCTTCTGGCTCAGTCTCGCTTTGGAAAGAACAACTTGCCAGAAACCGCTAAGACCCTCCATACAAACAACCAGAAATTAAGGCTCTTCAGGGGAGCACATCACTGCCTTACAGCAAGGAAATAAGAAGCTGAGCTACGGCCGCCCAGGAACCGATTGTCTTTTATCTCGGTTTAGTTGGCTATCCTCACAGCAGCTTTTCTATGTTTCCTATTCTCTAATTTTCATCCAGCAAAAGGGCTCCCATGGCTGAGGTACAAGGTCCTTGACACTCACGGCCTGTTAGCATCGTATCGCAAACCTTCTGAAGCACCACTGAGCGCCTTGTTTTCCCATCACCACCAAAGCAGTAATGGTCTCTCTCTCGCATGCATCACCAGCTAAGGTTAAGTGTTATATCTGTTTAATATCTCATGTACTTTCTACCCAGGACTCTCCTCTGGTGTCGAGGGATGAGCTAACTACTCACTTGTGTCTCCAATGTGTGTAAATTAGCATTTACACCATATAATTCCCCATCTGCACACACATTAAAGAGACACGTATTTCAAAGCCGCTCTTTACAGGACATTTATTGATTCACACCACACAAAGTCATCACCTCTCAGGGTAAGGGGTTTTGATTTACACATGACCCCACGGTGCACAGGGAGAGGTCAAGCTGCCATGAGCTACGATGCTGTCTGAAACCACCACAGCTCTGGAGGAATGGTGCTGGCCGCTCCCTCCAAGCTTGGCGCCTGCAGCCTGCTGCCAGGGAGGAGTGCAGTGAAGGTCACAGCCACACAGCCCTTTCGGGGCAATCCTTGCCATTGCCCTAAGGGAAACGTCCCTCTGGTCCTCTGTCTACAGTGTCTACCCTTTTCTGTAAGGACTTTCCTGAGCTTCACTCTTCCAACACAGCAACACAAGTTGCTGTATTGGTCAGTCATCACATGTCCCTCTCCGAGGAGAGGTTTAATAGTCCTCTTCTGACATCTTCTTTAATAAGCAGCCTGACAGGTTATACGGCTTCCAGTCGTTTTATTGCTACGAGCTGGGTAAAAGCTAGTGGAAGATGGTGGGCGTAACACTTCACCCTTTCATTCAGAATAAATTCAGAGAAGCCATTAAGGTTCTTTATGAAGCCAGATGTTTGAAACAATAATGATCTCCACCCCAAACATAACTACACGCCATCTCCCAAAACAAAGACATATGTGGACAGAGAGGTTTCACAGGCAATTATGTTGAGAGGGATTGTGCGTGACAGAAACAGCAAGACCAGAAAAGCTGAGGAGCAAGACAAAAAAAGACCCCATCACTATTCTGACAGAACGGGAAAGAATAAGCATCTAGATGAGCAGGGGCTGGGGCAGAGAGACCTGACCCTGTGTGTAAAGAGATTATCTTCTGCCTGATCCCCCCGTGGGTTCAAGGGAGCAGGTCCTCACACATTCTTTGCCATAATACAAGATGTCATCAAGACCACCTGATTGCCTCATCCATCTATCCTCCTAACAAAAGAGAGGCAGTACCCTGAACTTTGGCTAACTTCTCAGGTCAGATATGCATAACATCTAACCTAAAGCACTTTCAGTATCTATGCTCACACATATCATCTAATGAGTGAATTAAACTCAGACCGTATTCTGGGGGTTGGGGTTTTTTAACCACTACACAAGCTGTGCAAACCTCCACTGTCTCCCCCAGCCTGTACACACAATTCAGAGAAAAAACACCTGGCCCGGAAGGATGCTGAAGTCCAACATGGAGACTTGTTAAGTGTTTGGTGATCCCGGTTAATTTGCAGTCACAGTAAAATTTTGCATTTGCTGCCACAAAAACAATACGTACCTAATGGCTACTCAGATGTAATGACCGTATTCCCTCGCCAGTTACAAGCAATGGGTTACCATTTATTTAACAGACATTCATAATGGTCACATACAAGTTTTTAAGGTGAAAATGTGGAGGAGAGGGGAGAAAGGGGGACAGTCATTCTGCAAATGTATACTGTACACTCTTCGTGAATTAGCTGCTCTTATTGGTAGTACTTTTTTTAGCTGTTGGATAGATCTATTGCTATTCAAAGCCATGATATGACTGGTTCTATTCTTCTTCTTACAGCTCAAATGAGTGCAGTCTTAGGAAAGTAGCACTTTGGACCACTTTGTAGTGATAACAAAAAGGAGAGCGCATCCCAGCTTGCGAGCTATCCATGTACAACAACCCCTGACAACGCTTCTCCCTGTCTCACCACACTAGAGCTTGCAAAATTCCTCTTCTTCAGCTGTCCCAAAGCATCATGCCTTTCCCAGCCTCTTCCTACTCCAGTGCCTTCTCCCCATATTAGCCATCATGCTCTCTGCCCCTCTGCATCTCCTCCACTTTCTCCAAACAGCTCTTAGGAAGAGACAGAAACTTTGCTTTTCTCCATCCATCATGAGAGCAGTGCCCTTGATCTCTGATCCCAACCAGAAATAAACCTGTAACCTTTGCCTTTTTCCTCAGCGTTAAACTCGAGTTTCCCCATCCCAGACACCGCTCCCACCTGCAGTTCTGTGTGTGCATCTCGTCACTCCGCTCACTGGCTCCCTTCCCCGGCTTCTCCAGCTGCAGCCGGTTAAAAAGGAAGTGTAAGATTTTGTCTACAATTGATTTTAATTCTTTCCCTGGTGCTGCCCCTGCAGGCACTCGTTTGCCAGCCCAGCTGTGGCACCGAGCTCCTTCAGCTCTCCCTCACACACATCCCTCCCTCAACAAGCTGTGACTGATCAGGGAGGGACAAACACACACGTACATTCGTATTCATTTCTTCACATGCTCTGGAGTTTTCTTACTGTATGACTCCTATCAGAAGAAAACATCTGCTTTGTTTGTTTTTTAAGGTAACTGTTTCCTCTGCAGCCCTGGAGATGCAAGCGCGGCAGTGCTCATCCTACTGCCAGAGAGCCTGAGCGGGGCTCCGACCTGGGGGTGAAACAGATGAGAGCTGTTGAGGTGTTCACGCAAAACGAAAATACAGAAAGCTTGAGAAAACAAAAAACAATGTTAGTGGAAGAGCTGATGGATATTTGAATACTCTTTTTGCTATAAGGCCCTAACGTGTTGTTTTGAGAGGCTGAATGGGAGGAAGAAATGCGAATTTTTGCTTCCAGCCACCAACTGTCCAGAAGAGTCACAATGATATGTGATGGATTTGGCTTGGACAGGAGTCTCGGCTTTCTTCTCTCCTGGTGCGTAACATTCCCCAAGTCCTCTCATGTGTCAAGTCACCTAATGGGTAAGAAGGCCACAGTGGTAGACCACACCTGGTAAAACATCTAGCATGGCTTTTGGCCTGCAAGATCAGCCCCAGTCACTCTGTTTACTGTCAGAGCCTCTCATTTCATGACCCCCAACCTAAGCCAAATGTTCTGACTTGAAGATCCTTTCATCCTCTGGTAGCTGCCTGCAAGGCCCAGCATCAGGATGCAGGCTACAAGTTATACGTCACGTCTCAAAGGAGTGAGATGTAGGCCACACAACGGAAAAGTCAGTGGTGTGTATCAAACCTGATTTAAGAGATTTCGCAGTGATATTTGAAATTGTAACAGCTAGGTCTTCTCCAGATAAGGTTTTCAGTAACAGTGAAACTGTATCAAGACCAGAAAAAGGTAACCCATAGGATAAACACATCTGCCATTTTGCAACAAAAAAATGAAGTCTTGATTACATGAGCATTACCCATGACAGAAGGAAATGAAGGCTAACACAAGCTGAGAACAGCATTCATAAACATCTTCTCTGTCTCAGAGTGAGGGTAAGTGCAGAGCCCTGGAGGACTTGTCAGTCAGTGACTAACCCGCAAGAGAGCAAGAACCAGGGAAGGTGCTCAGGAAACGGGTCCTGCAGACCTCCGTGAGGCCAGAGCTAGGAGCAATGAATGACAGGACAAAGCCTGCACAACAAAACCATGGGAGAGCAGCTGAAGGGTGCCATTAAAAAGCTGTGGATGGATGCATGGATGTCCAGAACACCCTACGTATTCTGAAACCCGATCCACAGAGCAAAAGAAAGTCAAGTGCCTGGTGATCCTGAAGAGAGGAGGCCAGAAAAGTGAGTGGAATAGCATAGAACTTGCTTTTCACAAATTGGGCCAGTGGAGGGGTGCTCAATCTGCTTTGTAAAACACATCATTTCTGTAACCGGATGGGGTAAACAAAAAGGTCTAACAAAAGCTTGTATTCTGTAGGAACTGATGATGCTACCTGAAAATGCTGGTATGACAATGCACCATGTCTCAGGGCAGTCCAAGACTTGGTCAAGACACAGGTTTAATATGGTTCTTATAATGGCATCACATCTAGCTTTACAAGTTGCTAAATGTTCTTATTTATTGTTGAAATAAGAAAGATTGTAAGAATTCATGGTGCTCAGCATGTGCCGCAATAGGGTGTACACATTCATTCAGTGCAAATGGTGATGTCTCCAAATAATAAACACAAACAAGTAAATAATTTTGCTACTTCATCTGTTGATCTCATCTTAGAAAGGGGATCTCATGGAGGGATCCCGCTGGACACTGACGGATCACCATGATTTAATGTGATGCACCTTATTCAGCAATTTGTCCAAAGACTCGCAAGAACCTTAAGAGCTTTAAAAAAGAAAACAAACTTTAAGCCTTGTTATATGGGAGCTGTAGTCATCTTGCTTTACTCCTTAGATCTTACTATTTGAGAGAGAAAAAATAAGAGACACGTTGGGGGAGAGGCAGCAAAAATAACAATTTGCAAATCTTCTTGCTGAAATGTATTTAAATCACAAATGCTGACATTTTACTGAAACTACACTTTTCCAGTAGGGGGAATGTAGAAGAAAGGAGGGCTGACCCTTCCTGTCTTGGACGATAAATATTAAATCTACTTGAACTCTAATAATTTACATAAGTTGAAGCAACAAACCGAAAAGGGCTGGCTGAACCTAAAAGAACTGGAACATTTCTCTGTGCTCTGAGAGCCCTTTCTTATTTCAGTGTGGCTCAGTGTCCTTGGCTACATTTTCAAGCTTTCTGAAGATGAAATACTGAAGCTATTCAGCATTTTGCTATGGTTGCAGAAGAACATGGAAAGAGGCAAGTGAAATTGTAGGAGCAGAGATGCCTTCTGTTATTGTGCTTAAGTTCTACTGTCATTCACTCCAATTTCAAAAAGCAACATTTGTAGCTAAAACGAAAACTCTCTCCAGCACTTAAAACCAATCAGAAATAAACAGAAAAATATCGGGGAGGAAATACACAATCTTTATCTGAGGAGCAATTGCCAGCCTTAACTGCAAACGGGGAAAACTGATAGGTCACCCCTCAAATGAATGGCCATAAACCTTTTATCTGCTGGGAACAGTAATGACTGCCTGAATATGAATTAACTCTATTGCACGAAACTGAATTTCATGTTTACCACTGCCTGAGAATGAAAAAAGAAGGCAGTGTGTTTATCTACGAAGAAACTTCTTTAACTTTGAAGAACCACACAGCAAGATTATAATTATTAAAACGCTGGACCCAGCGAGATGCGGAGCAGTTGTCATTCCCACAGCAGTAGTTTACCACAGGGCACTTAAGAGGGTCAGCATGTCCCTCAAGACTGGTCTCTGAATTAGGACACATCACATCCTGACGTCTTCTGCTGAACCAGGCAATTGGAGCATGGGGATATATGTGTGCTAGGGAGGTAACCAGTATGGGAGTATCAGCTTGGTTTTCCTCAACTGTGGACTGGAAGGACGGGAATAGCAGTCAGTGGCTGGCAGGCTGAAGGAGTAAGTGGTTTACCCCATCCCTATGCGAACTCTTCATTATCATTCTACATTCACTGTGTGCCATACAGCTCCTGCCTGCTACGAACACCAATCTTATTTATGGCACATCATACAGCCCCTGCAGTAAGTGAGGTACTCTGGCCCTCAGTGTTTCATGAAAAACTGCCTTGCGCTGCATTAGCATGCAAAATGAATGAGGCAGGAGCCCAGCTCCAACATCTCCCCAAAATAATATGCGACAATGTAATTAAACTTTATTGTAACAATACAAGCGAGGAAACAGAATTAAGGCTGGGTAGGCAAGCTCAATTTTGTCATTTCCTTAGCCTTTGAGTGTCTGCAATTTGATAGTCTTGTCATGTCGGGCTCTTAATAGAATTTCGTCCATTTTTAGAAAATAAATTAAATGATGAACTTCTACGTTGTTCAGCTTTGCTAGGCCAGTACACAAGACCAAGGCAAAAACTTGTGCAACCTACTGGGCAAATTCACTGCTTCCATGATGGCTTTTCTATTGCAAGTGTCTAGTGGAGGAGCTCACTGTTCGTCCTCATTGTCTTGTTGGTGAAAGAGAGAGAGATTTCCTAAGCTACAAACGAGACCATGGTATCAGCGTAGTTTGGTACCTAGAAAGCAGAGCCTGCATACACAGAAAACACCTGTGACCACCAGCCAGTAACAATTAACTGCACCAGAAGAGCCGAGAGATACCTCAGAACCAAACACCAATCCATCCCCACATCCACCAGTTGTCTATAGGAACTGTCAAAATGACACAGTTGGAAGTGTCACTTTTTAAGAAATCTTTGCTCTTGTACCTATCTCAGCTTACACTTCCCAATTAAAAAATTGCTTCTGGGCTTGATATCAAATGCTTAAAATTGTAGCCAGAAACAGAAGCAACTCAAAATAACCCCCTTAGAATGGAAACTCTCATACAGCCTTCACACTGCTACGCCTGGAGTACTCTGCCAATAGATGCCTAAAAAGAGGGAGAGAAACTCAGGGTGGGAGTGAAGGAAAGAGGAATTAGACCGAAAAGGAATGAAAGGGAATCCCACGGGGAGCCGGCAGAAAAGCTCCAGACATTCTGGCGGTTCTGAGAGTTTGTTCCAGGTGGCAAAACAGACACTCACTTGAGGGGGACTTCTGATGAAAGAGGACCGGGGACTTCAGGGCACGGGCCTTAGGAGACCTGCAGTAACTCTCTGAATCTCTGCTGTATTGTCTGCTATGGCATATGATTAGCTTCCTGTGCTGTAGTGCATTGTAAAGCACTTTATAAAGCAATGAATTACACAGCTGAAGTGGAGTAACCACATGCAAGCAAATACGACAACCATTATGCTCTCAGCAACATCCCCCACGCAGCCACGAACATTTGCATTAGTACCAATTAATCTGAGGTGGTACAAACTCAGTGAGGCATAGGATTTGTTCTTTGGTGTGAAGGAGGAAGGGAGGGGAGAAAAATATCCTTTTGTCTTCAGAGAGGAAACATCTGTAGGAGTTTTCAAGGGCTTCGGTGACTCTGTTGAGCATGGCGCGGGGGAGCGTGCTATTGAGCACTTTGATCTCACCAGCAGGTGACACTGCAGCAAGTGGGAGCAGCTATAAAAAGTCTGAAGCATGCTAGGGACAAGTCGCACAACCGGCGGGCAAACGCGTTTTACGTGCATGACTCCCAGTTGCCGAGAAGTGGGAACATGCAGCACGGGCTAGTGTTTTGGTTTCAGCTTCTCGTTGTGTACTAACGTCTTCCCTTTCTGCTCGCTGCTCCCCACCACTGCTTTCAAACACCGGGGTGAAGCACAGCCAGGAAGGACACCGAGCCTTTTATCCCTGCTGCACGTGGAAAGGCACATGACTAAAAGCAGCACCAGGGAAAACTGTTTAAACAGCCCTGCCCCTCGCTGCAGTCAGCAGGAAGGCCAGACCCCTTAACTTCAGTGTCGAATACCAAGAGGAGCCTACCAAGCACTAAACGAGGGGTTGTGCTTTTCCAACTCCACGTTTCAACCAGGCATTCTGCATGACAGAAAGTGTGATGATGCTGTTTGTGAAACATGTGGGTTCTCCTGTGATGTGTTTTTTCAATGCTATGGCGAATACAAAAGAAAGCAGATGAAATACTTGAGAATTAACAACAGATTTACCTCTCTAACCTCTCTGTCATGGCTGGAACTACCAGGAGGACTGACCCTGCTTAGCCCTGGGCTCTGGGACCTGTGTCACTAGGGGCCCAGGAAGATCAGCCTACTCCTACATGAAGCTCCAGCACCACTAAGGAAAACCCGTCCTGCAGCTGGATATCCTACGCACAAAAATTTGCAAGTGCTTACTTACTGAGCAAGGCTTTCCTCTGCAGATCCTGGTGAGGTCCATGGCTACTGCATACTGCTAAGGGAAGAGTGAAGGGGCTCTTATTTTTCTTCTTTTTTAGGTCAGTAGTCCCTCAGGTGCAAAGGGGATATAGGCAGGGCTGCCAAGTTTTGTTCAGCTCCCTGTGTGATTTATTGATTTTGTAAACGGGTTAATGAACTGATTCACCACTTTCTAGACAATTTGCATGCAGCCTTCAGTTGTACCTCCCAGTCAAGACACCCTGCTCCAAAAAGCTGCAAGGATTTCTTCCCAGATTTTTGCTGCTGTGCACAGGGGAAGCCAAGAGTCCTTCTGAGAGAGTCTAAACACTATTTGCAAGAGATGATGGGAGGCTGCAGGGCACTGGCAGGCATAGGTGGGTACCCATGTAGGGTTTAACGCCAGAAGCATTTGTAACAGCTTGCACTGTCAGTCCTGCCAGTGCATGGCTGCTCTGCTCCAGGTGTTTGGTACAGAGAAAGCGGGTACCTGGTGCTGGTACCTGGCACGGTGTGGCCAAACTGAATACCTGTTGTCTTCCTGAAGCTCATGCGAATGTGTTAAAAACCAGCTGGAACATGTCAGACCACGACTGGGATGCCAAAACCAGGCTGGGCAAGAAGCACGGTCACAGGCAGTCCCAAATGGCTCCACAGATGGCTGACAGAAACACAAGGATTCAAGGCTCAGAAAGTGTTGCTAAAGTGCTTCTACTTAAGCCAGTAAACCAAGGGATATGAATAACTGTTCCATAACATTTTACACACATCTTTGGAAATGTCTGGGTGGTTTTTTTGTGCTATTATCTGAACTAGAATGCTGCAGAGCATTAAAAGGATGCTCTCTTTGGAGAGCCAGAAGCAGTTTTAAATCTAATCACTTTAACAGAATACATTTGCAGCACTATACCCCCTCCTGTGTCCACTGCAAGTGCCCATAGTTTTACAATCACAGCTTCCCATCAATGTAGAGGGTCACACAGAGAGGGCAAAATGACAAGGATGAAGAAACTCAAAGCTGACTTCGAAATGAAAGCACACACCTAACATAAATCAGTCAAGAACCCTCATTTTTTCACCAGTTTCTTTGACTGGGAGCCCTTGGAGACATTATTCGTGACGACTGTATGTAAAAAGCCACGTGTTGTCTAACGTGTGACTTTTCCACTGAAGGTGTTCTCTCATTGACCATGAGATAGAGTGATGGACTTCAGACTGTTTAGCTTCTGCAGTGCAGACGTACCTTGTAATTTCTCATATGTACGCTGAAGTAGACAGATGAGGTTATGTATGCCCAATATGCTACTTCATGTACATTAAACTATCAGCATTACAAAACCACAGTGGAGATTGCCTGCCCTTCAAGTCCCAGAAAGAGAAAGAAATGGGCAAACAGCAAAAGGGCCAAGCAGTTTTTCTCTTCATCATTCCCACTTCCTACGTGAAAGTCTTACTGACAAAATTTGCTCCTAAATTGTGGCTTTTTGGAACAACACTCTCTAGTCACATAAGCAACACTTTATTTTTCCAAGTGTAGTTATTTAGTTTCTTCACATTTGAATTTTCATGTCACTTCTCTTCCTCTCTGTAGTTTTTGCTCTTTTAAACAGCGTGAACACGTTCCGTAATTATTGCTGACAGCCCAATATTTAATGGTGTTGAGCGTCTTTTACGGCACAGCGAGACGTTCGTTTGGGAGACAGCTGTCTCTGTTTAAAAAGTCACTGCCCCTTAACTATTCATCTCTGCCCCCACGACTCAGACGTGGCAAGTGTCCGTACCTGTGAACAGTTGAAACAGAGTCTGCTTCAACAGCCTGGAAGAGCCCACGGATTCAGTCACTGCACCTCGGCAGAGGGGAGCAGGAACAAATAGCTGATCAAGCAGCAACTTGTTGAAGCCCCACAGCTGTTTCTCAAGCAAACATCCGACCGTGCCCTTGGAGGCAGCGCGGCGGCGCACACGGCGCTGGAAGGAAGGGAAGGGGTTCCCAAAGCCGGGAGACGCTGTGGGAACCGTCCCACATTCCTCCCCTGCCCCAGCTGAAAGCCGACCGCTGTGCCACAACCGCGGCTGCTCCACTCGCTCGCCCTCTCCGGCTCCGAGCCACCTCCTGCCCTTCGGTCTTTTTTCCCTGCAAGCGCCAGAAGTGCCATTGCGTACTCAAAAGAGCAGCTGAACTTTTCTAACCGCTTTTATCTGCCGTTTCGCGGGAGCGCGGTCGATATGGCATGCTTCCCAGCTGTTTTCACAGAAGACCGGCCCAGGCAAGCACGGCTTTAGATAGCCTGGGTGTGACTGATTACCTGGTACACAAGTCAGGCGGTGATTTGATTGGCGCCAGACCCACGTAATGTGAAGTAACACAAAACTCATCTCTCACCATGCAGTACTTACCAGGTGAACCTTCATGAGGAAAACCTGCCTGGCCTGATAATACCGTATATTACCCCCAATAATTATGAGACTTAATACAAGTGCTGATTACTCACTGGGGAAGGGGAGGAGCGAGGGCAGCTGCAGCCATCTGTGTTTGTCTGCCTGAATGTTCCCATAAAATTGCTCCCAGAGTACAGCGTGCTCATAAGCGGCAGTCTTGAAAGGGCATCGGGAAACTATTCTGTGGGGCAGTGCGTTGTCAGACTACGCTGCCGACACTGCCAAAATGTTGTGAGCATCTTGAGATTCTTGAACTACAGCAAAAGAGGAGATGCGGAGTGTGTGAGAAACTCAGCCCTTTCCTTTGCTGAACAGAAAAACCTAAACCCTTGCCACAGTACTTTATATTGCAACAAAAACAACTAATACATTTCTGTATTGTCTGTTCTCTTGCTCTGCACTTCAGTGAAGTTAGTTTAGAGCAATTAGTGACTTTCCTGCACTGTCTGAAGGAGTAGACATTTTCTAGTCCTCTTTCAGCTTACTTACCGGAATTACTTTTTTAATTAATTCCTCCATTGTATCTGCACAGTACAAGACTGGCCTAATACTTTCACCATTTGTAAGTCAGCATATGATTTTAGACAATTTATATAATGCCTTAAGAAATCATAGAATCGTAGAATCATTAAGGTTGGAAAAGACCTCTAAGATCATCAAGTCCAACAGTCAACCCAACACAACCATGCCTGCTAAACCATGTCCTGCAGTGCCACATCCACACGTTTTTTGAACACCTCCAGGGATGGGGACTCAACCACCTCCAAGGGCAGCCTGTTCCAATGTCTGACCACTCTTTCAGTAAACAAATTTTTCCTAATATCCAATCTAAACCTCCCCTGATGCAACTTGAGGCCGTTGTCTCTCGCCCTATCACTAGTTACTTGGGAGAAGAGACCAACACCTGCCTCACTGCAACCTCCTTTCAGGCAGTTGTAGAGAGCAATAAGGTCTCCCCTCAAAACCTCCTCTTCTCCAGACTAAACAGCTCCAGTTCCTTCAGCCGCTTCTCATAAGACTTGTTCTCTAGACCCTTCACCCACCTCATTGCTCTTCTCTGGACACAAATGAAACATACCTGCTGACAGTATCCTATGCAAACACTTTGCAGGATTTTCCTATATCATTATGGTCAAAAAGGACCACTGTGACCATCTTATCTAGTCTCACCTACCATACAGGCGTGGCTTGAGTAGAGCAAGTCTTGACCTGAAGAGCTCAAATAACAGAGAATCCACTGCATCCACTGCCTTCCCTTAACATTGAAAAGGCATTTCTTCCACCCAACCTGCAGGAGAGTTCAGGAGCTATGTTTTCTGCCCTGAAAATACTTCGCGCAAGATCGTGTGTGTCACACAGCAGAGGAATACATCATTGCAACAGATTCCCCACTTCCCTTCACCTCCCGCCACACTTGCCTCCAACCTCGATTTGGGAAGTGTTAAATCCAAAAGTATTATAAAGGGTTTCTTTGACTCAACACTCATAATGTTTCACAGTGAAGACAATATTCAGCTTTTACAAAATTGCTCCTAAAATACAGAGTTGTAAAATTATGCTAGTCTCTTCTCATCTGGCTTTGAATCATCCCAGAGGGTTGTGTGGTGGAGATGGCATTTTGCTTTTACATCTGCAGGATTTTTCCATGAAGTTCTATATAAGTTTTTCATCAGTTTGCTATAGCTAGAACCAAACTGCACAGCTTTCTCCCTTCCAATGCAGGAAATTAATACTTTCATTTAATAAAACTGCCAAAGGAAATGCTAGGAAGTCCTCTTAAATATGATAAAATGCCCTAATAACATACATCTATAACGGGTGTTCCATTGTGAAAATTAACATTTGGAAACAAGGTCATTATAGAAAAAAAAATCCAGCAAGAAGAACTCTGCAATGAATCATCTTGAAAACCTCGACACCGTGAAGTGCTCAGGGCAGGAACCCCATGCTTCTGCCATAGCAATTCTGTGGGTAGCATGTGGTGTATATTAGTACCATTCTCAGCTGTGCCTGGGCATTTAGGAGTATTATCACAATAAAAATTACCAGCGCCATCACAGAGCTTTTTAAAAGCCATGGGTTTCACAAAGGAAAAGCTGAAAAGCTCCATGGGTATTCAGTTTACTCAGCAGAACAGCTGATAACTGATCCCGCAGTCCTTATTCAGGAAAGAATCCAGTTCCTAAGGGGAATTCAAGTGAGCTCCATTAGCTCAAATGCTCTTCACCAAATAACCAGTAGCCCCAGAAGACTGGAGACAGATAAAAATGCTCCCTCCTAAACCTAGCTGCCAAATGAAGCCAGCTGAAAATTTTCAAATGAAATTTCTACAAGGGCTTAAAATTAAAGGTATTTTTGTCTGAGTAGGACAGCAAAGTCATATCTCTAACAAGGCAAAGAGGCATAGCAACTTTTAAAGTTTTATTATTATCTTTGTCTAAATATCTTAGCATTGTTCAAGCCATTCTCCTTCCACTGCATGGGACTGCATTTTCAGAAACCGTGTTTTGCTGGTCTTGGTGCCTGGTCCAGAAACAAAATACCCCGCCAGAAGTAAATAAGTTATAGACATTTCCTAGCGTGTTATACACAGTATATTTCTGCAGTCTATGGAAAGAGGACAGCAGCAGTGTTGCAGGGCATTTAGGCTCATTAGTGTGGTTGGAAAGCAGGCAAAAGGAGGCTAGAGTTCAAACATTAAGAAGTGGCGGTTAAGGGAGCGTGCTTCCCGCCCCACTGCTGCACCCGCTCCTGCACTTCCCAGTCGTGCAAGCACACAGCTGATTTCACCGGCACTGACGGAACGGGCAAAGAGCAGTCTTTCCCAGAAAGCTGCAGGATTTAGCCCGAAAGCTGTTCTTCAGAGACTAAGTGAACTATTCCTTTTTTTCCCCGTGCATCATCTTCAAAGTGCAAATTAGTAGCAAATAGTCATGTAGGCCAGTCGGAGATGGGAAAAATTCTCCAGACCTTACAAGGGTGTCAAGTGCAGTTCAGAGAGGGCAAAATTAACGCCACCAGAGATGGCCAAAGTTCACCTGTGAGCATTTGTCTGATGGGTGACTGCTTCTTCCATTTTGCTTTTACAGGCTGTAAGGTGCACAGGTAAAATAAGATCATAGAGTGACTGAGATGTTTTGGCAAGTGTGGACAAACAAGGCAATTTTAAAGCTTTTCTGAGGTGTGTATAATTACAAGTGCATTTCAGATGTTGTTAATATGCTTAGGTGCTTAGGGAAAGCAATCTTATATGAAAGATAACCTTTTAATAGATTACTTTATTACAGCAGCACTCAGCTTCACCGCTACATTCAGGGTTGAGTTAGCCTCCCATGTTTTCTAGGGGTTTATAACTTAGCTGTAAAAAAATTGTCTGAACTGAATTTTCACTCCAGCTCATAAAATTTCAATGCTAATTGGCAAAAATACAAAACTGGTTAATTTTTTACAGATACGAATACCTACTGGCTAAGGAATTAAACAAGCTTTTTTCGGTTTTTTTTTTATTTTGGCAGTCACCTAACCTTCTAACCACTTCTCTGTAAGAAATATATTTGGCAAATGATTAGCATATATTGATTAGTTATTACACAGGAGAACTGTTCTTGCAGAGATTTTTTTTTTTAACTTAATCAAAGCTTGCATTAGACAACAGATTCCAAAAGCTCCAAAGGAACCATTAATAAAAGCTTTTTTTTAAAAAAAAAAGTGAATTTAATGCTTATGAAAGCAAGAGATCAGTGGAATTGGCCAGGGCCAGTGATGTACAGACTTCCTACAAGGCTTTGCCAATAAGTTACAGTCCTTGACTAAGACTTTCTTACTACTTATGTCGTGACTCCTTCCTGAGCAGGCACTGCTGTCTGCCACAGACCGCATGGCACGCCCGTGACATAGGACAAACAGTTTCTAGAATTACATTCCTAGCCTGGAACCAACCCTGCTTACCTCAGCCACGCAGTAGTCCTGCGTGACACCAGCGGGCGACTCACATGGCTACATTGGCTCTTAGCTTCTCACTATGACTTCAGCTATCGCTTGAAGCCAGCTTCTCAGGACAGTTTGGCAAGCGTGCAGGCAGTACATCACGTGGATTTTCAGTGGCGCAGCTACAATACTTGATAATTCAGTTCTGCAGAACCATCCTGCTCACCTCCCTCTCTGAAGCCGTCTGTTTAAAATCAGTCGGGCTGCTGGCGCAGGTAAAGCAAGCAGGATTTCCTCCTCAAGTTCTCCGCTTTCTGATGACATGGCTTGTCTTCTGTACTGTGTGAGGGAAACAAAACTCTTAGGACTTTTACTGGAGCTCTTTAAAGATCTTTAGGTTTTTACTTTCTCTCTTCTACTTATGTTGTGCATCAAATATTTTAAAAAATATTCCCCTGCTGGTGATATCCATTTCTGCACTTGTGTGTTGTAGAGTTTAGTGAAGACCACCAAAATACTACCACTTAAACACTGCTCCTGAACATACACATGCTTCCCCTGAGATAATATCTTAAATTTCCATACAAACAGTAGTATTATCTGACTACACTCAGATAAAATAAGCATGGTCATCTGCTTAACAGCAACAGTGCAGTGTGGGATAGACCTTGACCCCTTTGTTGCATGTGATGTCAAGCCTGTTTTGCATGCTGTCTCTTTTTTTTCCCCACTTCCAAGGTAAGGATGAGAGTAAAGTTTCTCCACCTTCCAGAGCTGTTGCCACGACTGATATCGTCAAACACCATTTTGTGATGCTCAGATACCACTGCAAATACCAGCTAAGCATATAAACACTTCACATAGACATTTCTTCCCAACGCTTTGTCAGCCAAGAAAGAATAAGGCAGGTACAGCCTCTTGGAGCTTGTCTTTTCAGCTCCTTGCAAGTGTCCAAAAGAATCACTGCTGAGTAACTTCTTGGCTTCTTTGCTTCAAGAAAAACATGCTCACATGTGTCAATATGCAGACCTAACACACAGGAAGTCACACTAAGGCTTTTAACATGTATCATTAGCGGTTTTCATGTGAGTAGTGTAATATGTTAAATGGTACTCCAAGGGATCCATTACGTTCCACCAGTGCAAATTCACTTTCTACACAAAGGTTTGGCATGATTAATGATCTGTTATGGTCTATTGATTAAATATTACCTGTTACAGAATTGCTTAAATACATATTTACAAGATAAACTGGAACAGCTCACAGTCATTACAGTCTTTGTGGTAATTAATAGGAATGTTATGTAAATACACATTTAAGTGATTTATATAATAGGGCTCCAAATAAGCTGTTATAATCTATCATACTGTAATGAATTAGCTCCTTTACTGTAGGTAGGTATCTGACCTCTACTGGAGTATGAAAGACCTGCTTACATGTCTCGCTGCTCTCGCCTGGCTTCAGTAGGAAACCATGCCTGAAAAAGTTGCTACTGGAGAACAAAAAGAGAAAAAAAAAAGTGCATTAGATGTGGTGGAAGTGGTAAAACAAGCCCTAAAAAGCTCTGCAGTCAGCTTGGCTAGGGAATGAATGAATCCCACTTTGACTGCCTCACCTTCACCAGCAACAGGCCCAGGAAGGCTGCAGGAACAACTAAACCCCCAGGCAAAGAGTGTGCTGCGTAGGCAGAGGCTGCGTCTCCCTGAGGTGCCTTCCCTTCCGTCCCCTACCCGTGAGCACAGCAGTCACGTGGGAGCAAAGAGATGCAAGCATGAACATGGCCTAACTCTTCTGAGGAGCGTGAGGACCACCAAACTGGACAGGAGCTAGCAACCCGAGAGGGGTAAGCTGCTAGTGCTCCACGGGGCACAGCCACGCTGCGGTCCTGATGCTCGTAACGACAAAGCGTGGGGTAGTTTGCACCATTGTCCCTTAGCTGGTGCCCAATCCAGATACAGGTATCTCTCACAGTACTTCTCAGGAAGGGTATGGGAGAAACAACCTTTGGATGGGGACTAAATATAGGGATTTTCAGTCCCCTTCAAAAAAAAGAAATTGAGAAAATTACTAGATATCCCAGAATAGATGCCGGATTTAATTTTTAATTACAGCACTTGCCTTCAATTTGTAATTGTTATAGCTAATTGCATTCTCTAGACTTTCAGTATGCCAGCAAAATATTAAGTTACTTCTGCTAGTTTTGGAGTGTCTTCTTCACTTCACTTTGGGAGCAGCCTAACATGCAACAAGATGACTAACCCAGGCTCTCAGCTACACTCATGGCTTCTTAGGACCATCTTTGTTTTGTGCATGGAAGGAGTAAAACTATTGTCTATTCATATTACTCCTTTTAATATCTTCTCCTTCAAAATATTCTCCCAATACATCCTCCAGACAAAGAGTCAAGCTTCCTCTGACCTCACAGAGTGTAGACAAAGACTTGATTCAGCTATTATTTACCTTGATGAGGCTATCTTTCATATGTTATTCAACTCACTGGGCAGGGACTGGAGCAAAATCATGACCATTATACCCTAATGGAAGTTGGACTTGGAGGGTCATTAGACCTTCTACGCAGCTACAGGTCTCACAGGCACAGAGGGTGAAGCATAAGCATATTTTGGCACAGCAGGGACACTCCCCCAGCCCCCAGGACAGCGAACTGAGGCAGTTCACCTGCACAATAATCTGGAAGACCCTGAGAAGGCCCACGTGTCTTTGGGTGTGCAAGGCAGCCCTGGGGCCATTTCTGCCTAATGAAAAGAAAGGAAAGATGAGTGGACATACGCCTACCTGCATCCACCAGTCACTGCCCACACTGTGCTGTGCATGCAGGACAGCAGAAGACACCTGCTCTTAGGGGTCCAGATGCAGCTCCTGGAGCAGCTCTGATGGAGAAGAAAGTGGTCTTCCAACGCAGCCACTTCTGAACTCATCCGAGCTCACCCTGGCGGGGGCAGGTTTGAGCCCTCAGATGTTAGGCAGGCACTAATGAAATCCATTAAACTGTCAACATTTAGGGAACACTGTTTTACAAAACCACTTAAACATACCACGCAACAGACAGCTGAATTAGGCCTGTCTGCCTGTGTGGAGTCAGAAAGAGCCATGTTACTCTTCAGGGGATTGAAAACTACTTTGCAGAGCAGAGCCCTGTTTTTTTCATTGTACTTCTAGCAATTATTCAAATGTACCGAAAACGGACAAGTACATTTTTACTTCCTTCATAGTGAAAAAAATTAAAATAAAACCCCTCCTATTGGAGACAACCAGCACCTTCCAAAAAGAAACAAAAACCCAAGATGCAGGTACCGAATCGCCTTTGAAGAGGTGATAAGGGGAGAGACACCAGCAAAGGGGGTGAATGCCCGCGTGCCACTGGAGCTACATGGCAGGGAGTTTTAAGACGAACGGAAAGAGGTCACAGCCTATCGCAGGTGGGAGACAGCAACGTAGGCAGCCGGTGCGCAGGAGAAGCCACTTCAGAAAAAAACCTGAGGAGCCCCGGCCCCCCAGGCCCAGCAATGCCTGGACATACCCGACCCGCTGTCTGAATACGCTAAGGGAAGTTGTTTCCCAAAGGCTGTCTGTCTCATGGCTCATCTTCTACAGGAAAAGCTCAGGCAAGGGTGCTTTTAAGGAGCTTCCAACAACTCCAGGAATATTTTGGAAAATACACTCTGTTTACATAGAAATTTTCCTCTTCTCCTGTCCTGTTTCTGTCACTTCTCATTCATGTAAACCTATACACCAAATGAAGATGTTTGGGTTTTGTCCTGTATGGTTAATCTCACTACTGCTTATTCCTTTACCCAGAGCCATAAGTTTACCACCTTCCACAAACTGGACTAGGGCTGTTTCATTTTCCTGAAAGGTTGTGGATTTGAATTGACAGAGACAGAGGTGATTATTTAGACAAAGAACAGACATGATATTGAAAGCACAAGGCCAACATCAGTGGAGTCCTCATACCCAAATAAATCTGTGTCCTGAGTAAGGATGACCAGGAAACATGCTCTCCCATGATCAGGAACACTTGGTTTTCTGCAGTGGAGTTTTCAGCAGTGTGGCCATTTTGTGAGACATACACACAGGCACTGACCATTACACACTGGTTTTAGGTTCCATATGAGAATGACAGCCATCAACTAGCAACAACTGGTGGCCCAAGAGAAAGAAAGGTTTTATAGTCAGGCCCAGTCTCGAAAAGCATTCAGTCTTACAAGTCCTAACTTCTGTGACATCACTGTCATCTCCCCCAGCAATGAACAGTGACATCACAAGACAAGAATTAAAACTGCAGATCTACAATAAAAACCGTCAAAGCAGGTAAAAGAAAAAAAACACAACCAATTTTCATGCAAATTTCCCTAGTTATAACAAATGAAGGAAGGAGGAAAGCACAAAAAATAAATGATACATCTGCACAATTTGTTCTAAACAGGGTGTTTTTCAAGGCTCACCAAAAGACATCACTGACTCTTCAACATTTGCTTTCCCGCTAATTTGTATCCTGTCAATTTACATGCTGTTTCAAACACCACCTTTATTTAATAAAAATGCAAAGTACAATGGGGAGTTTATGTAAACAAGGTTGGCAAAATATCTTTGTAGGACATTCTGGAATGAGTCAGGAAATGAATGAAATAATGAATGAACATTTTAATAGTTCAGTGTAACTCGGATACAGTCTAAGCGAAACACTAGGCCTGACACTTTATTACCATATAAATATAAATATCCGTAGAAGTGGATTTTGACAGAGTAAAACAGTTTCGAATCAACTCTCTGGTGGGAAGCCACGTGCCTCCTAGATCTTTAAAAAAATCTGTTATGAGAGCACTACTAATTATTATTATTCAACAGTAACATCATAAACAAAATACTTTTACTCAAAAATCATTAAGCATTTAACAAAAAGTATGGATCGTTCTTCTTAGGTTATGAGTGGAAGATTATTGTCTAGATTTTGAAAAGCTTCTACTAATTTCAAATGTCTTAGCCAAGTTAGCATTTGAAGTTAAAATGACCTAGCTGGTCACAAGGCTTCTTGGAGTACAATAGAGAAAGAAGGAAAATTGGATTTTCTCCATGATGGATGAGACTAGGAAAGCCCCATGGGAATTATTGCCTAGTGGTTTTCAAAAGATTTGCTTTTTTATTTCATGATGGTGGACAAAGGAAGGCTATTCAAAAAACCAGCTTCCCTTCTCTGCCTGGTTAAGCTGTCCACAAGACTACAGTGCCCCATTATTTGGGTCCCCAAACTGAGATTCTTGTGCTGGATTGAAGTCAGCCCCAGCTGACTTGTCAGCAGCCATTTCAACCAAAGAATCCCTTCTACAAATATATCATGGCCACACATGATGTTCTGCAGATATAAAATTTACAAAGGAACAACACTTCTATGTTACAGAGGTCAAAGATGCATTAAAAGTACATGAGGGGGTGTATTACAGGCAGTTTTAAGCATTATTTAAAAAAAATAAAAACACCTTGTTGGACATTGTAGCAACTGATCAGTCATTTATAGAAACAGTTACTAGTTACTAGTCATTTGCTGGCCTTTTAGTAACTTTATACGTGTAAAGCCCTAATATAAGCTGTAGTTTATGCAGCTTCAAATTTCAAAAAATGAACATCATAAATTCTGTTCCCAGCTCCATATTTAATAAGCAAAAGGTCTCGTTTTCCAGATTGCTGAGTAGTCTGTAATTCTCTTCACTTCACTGGGAGCTGTTGTAGACTCAGCATTTTCCAAAGCAGGCTAATTATTTAGTTGCCCAAACATGATACAAGAAAACTAACTCACAGCTAACTACTACAAAAGTAACTGTCTTGCACAGAAGTGGACAAATCCTGGTTCTTCACAGGAGAAGGGAAACGAGAAATCCAGATCTCTGAGGGCAGTATGTGTGTCCTAGGGTATTATCAAGACACATAGGCTGGGTCAGCAAACAAGTTAGCTGTTTTTATTGCGCTCTATGTTCCCACAGCCAGACTACTCCTTGCACCCGAACTAGCTGCTTTAAAACCACTGGAGGTGTCTCCATCCTGTTGCTCTGCCAGCTTGGCACACTCAGTGAGGGAGCGCGGGCACCCCTGAAGGGCTGCTCTGCTCAAAGGGAGCAGAAATGGAGACGACTTCACTGCCTCCCACACAAGCTGGTGCTGCGCAGGGAGTACATGGCTTCTCCTTTTAAAGACCACAGGGGATATGCTCGGTTTGCTCACCCCATCACACCTGTAAGCTGCCTTTCTCCTTCACAGACAAAATACCCGCATATATAACCTCTATTAGGCATTCGGATGTCACTGACATGAGGAGGAATAATTTGTCTCCTAAGCAGGAAAGAAGGCATTTCCAAGTGAGAATTTTCATAGCAAAATTCCTGAAAGCCTTGAAAGGACTGAGGAAGCCAAGTCCTAGTGGCCTTCGGGTTACTCTGAAACAGACTCTCAAAGGAGCTCAAATCTCAGACGTCAAAATAAGAGACAGGTTTCCAATAAGGCTCAGAATGCTGAGCTCATTTTAAAAAATCCTCATTTAATTCAGTGCCTGAATCAGAGTCCAACTCTTTCTGAGAAACGATGCCTATCGACCGAAGAATTTAGCATCGCTAACTGCTTTGCAAGATCTTCCAGGAATCTACTTTCCCTTCCTTGTGCTACCATTACTTCTGGCTTTAATGACAGACAGGTCATTTCCGGAGGAGGGAAATTCCGCAAAAGAATGGAAAGACTATTTTTTCACCAAAACGTAGTCCCACCCATGAAGGCAAAAGGTATCCCAAGCTGTGTCTCATATGGACCATCTGCCTGCATAGCACTGAAAAAAATCCAGGACATGTTTAGTGGAGGAGGGACACCCACTTTGCATTTGGGGGAAGAAGGGAGGGAGAGTTGAGACTGAATTAAGTGATCATATTATATTGCTTTACCTTACACCGAAAGTGTCTGCTGCCTAAGAAAACTCTGAAAATTCTTGCTGAAACATACACGAAGTCAGTTCTAAAGTGCCCTTTAAAGTGGAAGTCCTCCTTAACGATCTTAAAGAAAACTAAGTACAGCAAAGTTCCAGATGCTTTTCACAGACACAGATACTGTGTTTCCTCATTTAGTGTCTATTTTAGCACCGAGGGGGATGAAAAAGTGAGAAACAGTACACTTCCAGCAACAACTTCCACAATATCCAGTTTCCTTTTAATATCTGAAACAGTGTGGAGCACTTAGTCTGCACTGCTACCCTCTCCCATGCTATCTCAGTAGACACAAAAAGAAGTCCATAGAACAGAGCAGCTCAGATAACTGAGATTTCAGATACCTGTCAAAGTGGAGCACGGCTGAGTGAGACTGCTCAGGAGCACGGACAGCTGTCAAACAGCATGTCAGGCTTTTAATATAGATGCCCAGAAGACGAGGGAGCCATCACCACACGAGTCAAGTTCCACCTACATTTACCTGTTTGCCTGTAAATGCATGAACCCTGCCACTACCACTGATCTGGGCCTCAGTGCCATCCTCAATTACAGTCAAGACCAAGCCACAATCAACCATCAACTACAACACAGACACACACTCTTCTACAGGCACTGGTTCCCAAGCAAACATTAATTTATTCTGCATTCTCTCTGGCTTTGTCTGATTTTTATTTTTATTAAAGTTAACTGTGGTAGCTTTACCACAGTTTAAGCTAATGGTTAACCAGACAGATGAAATCTCACAAAATGTTGTTGTCGGACTGGCTCACTGAGACATGAGCAACTTCAGTGGAAGTACTGAGCCTTGAAGAAGACAGAGAAACGCCTTACTGCCTAACTCTGATGACGAGGAGCCTTCCTTCTACGCTTTCCTGCCACTAAACCCATGCTTGCTTTGTAAAGTTGACAAGTGATGACTGAGTATTAATAGGAAATCTGAGAAATCAGTTCATGTGTGTCCAAAGCCATGATGTAAACAGCTCTTCATATAGGAAAAACTAGCATCAAGCTCTGTATTCAGACCCAGACAACTGGATTAGTTAGGTGCATTAAACAAGTGCTAACCTAGTCATAGTGTAATTATGCCTTCATCTGTTTCCCCCTTTTTTATCTATTTGAAGTTATGGTTTTTCTTTCTCTCTGACAGAAGTACTCCAGGGAAGTTTGAAGCCTGATACCACACTGCTCTCCTGGCTTCAGTGGGGTCATGCCAGTGTAAAACTGGAGTAAACAGGTAGGAAGTCTGGTTTTTGGACACTGAAGTGTTTCTGAAAATTTGGGCTGTTTGGAGAAGACTGCCCATGAATGACTGGAGTAGGATTGCCATGAAAAAAGTTTTTTCATTACTATAACTTCATGTACAGTATAAGCTCATTTTGTATTACATTTCGTACCTGACACAACCCACAAAAATAAACTTTGTAAAGAATCCTTCTGGAATCTGAGCCATAATTAAAACTGTAGCTACCATGTGAACACAAACTAGGCCTGAACCCCAGTGCATTAGAAAGAAAGTTGAGAAACTTGTCTGAGTACTTCAGAAAATTCTTGGTCAAGCAAGTGGAAGAGAAGGGAAACACAAGGAAGCCCCAAAGGCAGACAAGTTCTTTAGGAATGAATAAAAGAGGATGGAGCTCAACTCATCCTCAGTCATAGACCTGGGGCTTGAATAAATGAGAAAGATGCCATGTCGGTAAATAGGATGTCAACTGACTCAATTCTAGCTCCTCTGCCCTAATTGTACGTCCTAATGTGGTCACTCTCTATCCACACACTTCTCTTTGAGCTACGTCATACAAAAGCATTTTAATAGATGCTTAGAGAAAGTTGCCACAGAGTAGGTTGGGCTCTATAAATTCGTCCCTTAGCATGTGGCAATTATTCTTCAAGAGAGGTATGACCTTGGATAGGTCACTTGGTCCATAAGACTCAACTTCCCACCCATAAAACTGGGATGAGAGTATGATTTCCTTCATCTGATGAGCAGGTTTCAGCTGCAAGCACTTTGGGCAGAAACCATAGCTTTGCCACATCCAAGCAAAATGGGGGCTCTACCAGCTACTGCCATAAATCCATCCACAGGCATGAGTTTGAAAGCACTCATTTATGTTTGTGATGACAGAGTTGTCTGAACAGATAACTTCAGATGAATGTCCTTTGTGTCCACACCTAGCCATTGACAAAACTAAGTCTAAATGATCCCACCTGTCCAAAACCAAACTCGTTACTTTTGTTAACCTGAGTTTTTGTATCCTTACTGCCCTACAGGGTTCCAAACATATTTTGGATTGGTTTTTACTTAAAATTTGACTTTCAGTCTTTTTTTTGCTTAACGTACTTCACCAGTTTCCACTTGCTGTTGCTGCTGCATAACCATTAGCAACAAACGGGTGTCAGGAGAGCTGTTGGACTCTACTTGTTGGGGTGCAGTGTCCCCTGGGCTTTGACAGAGCAAAACATGCATGCAGCTCTTAGAGTGATATCAAATATGGATCTTGCCACTAAGGTTTTGACAAGTTGCTTGCCCTTGCTCAAGCCCTATGTCTCTGTAAGTACACAGCATTAGAACTATGGAGGCTGCCACTTTCTTCCTCTGGGGAATCACCTGTACAATCAGAAGGAACATTTGCCATTACCATTACTGTACCTTCAAGAGTGCTGACATCCACCACATAACTCCAGAGGAAAAGAAAAAAAAATAAAGAAAAGGAAGAAAAGAAAATAAATAAAAGAAAGAAAGAAGGAAGGAAGGAGCTCTTGCTGGGACTCAGGAAAAAAAGGAGGATCTACCACTTATGGAAGTAAAGGCAAGCAACTCAAGAGGAGTACAGGGGTCTCGTTAGCTCGTGCAGAGAGGGAATTAGAAAGGCAAAAGCCCAGCTAGAACTCAGGCTGGCCACTGTTATAAGGGCCAACAAAAAATATTTTTACAAATACATCAACAACAAAAAGAGGGGCAAGGAGAGTCTCCATCCCTTATTGGATGCGGGGGTCAATATTGCCAACAAAGATGAGAAAAAGGCTGAGGTACTTTAACGCCTTCTTTGCCTCAGTCCTTAATAGTCAAATTGGTTATTCCCAGGGTAGTCAGCCCCCAGTGCTGGAAGATAGGGAAGGAGAGCGGAACAAACCTCCCATAATCCAGGAGGAAGAAGTTAATGACCTGCTATGCCACCTGGATGCTTACAAGTGTATGGGGCCGGATGGGATCCAGACAAGAGTGCTGAGGGAACTGGCGGAGAAGCTGGCCAAGCCAATCTCCGTCATCTATCAGCAGTCCTGGCTAACAGGGGAGGTCCCAGATGACTGGAGGATCACCAAAGTAACACCCACCTACAAGAAGGGCCGGAAGGAGTATCCAGGGAACTACAGGCCTGTCAGCTTGACCTCAGTGCCGGGCAAGATTACGGAGAGTGGTGGTGAATGGAGTTCAATACAGCTGGCAGTGGGTCATGAGCAGTGTTCCCCAGGGCTCAGGTTTGGGTCCAGTCTTGTTTAACAGCTTTATCAATGATGATCTGGATGAGGGGATTGAGTGCTCCCTCAGTAAGTTTGCAGATGACACCAAGCTGGGCAGGAGTGTTGATCTACTTGAGAGTAGGAAGTCTCTGCAGAGGGATCTGGACAGGCTGGATCGATGGGCCAAGGCCAACTGTGTGAGTTTCAACAAGGCCAAGTGCTGGGACCTGCACTTCAGTCACAACAACGCCATGTAAAGCTACAGGCTTGGGGAGGAGTGGCTGGAAAGCTGCCCAGCGGAAAAGGACCTTGGGGTGTTGGTCAACAGCCAGCTGAACATGAGCCAGCAGTGTGTCCAGGTGGCTAAGAAGGCCAACGGCATCTTGGCTTGTACCAGGAATAGTGTGGCCAGCAGGAGTAGGGAGGTGATCGTGCCCCTGTACTCGGCACTGGTGAGGCCGCACCTCAAGTACTGTGTTCAGCTTTGAGCCCCTCACTACAAGAAGGACATTGAGATGCTGGAGCATGTCCAGAGAAGGGCAACGAGGCTGGTGAAGGGTCTAGAGAACAAGTCTTATGAGGAGCAGCTGAGGGATCTGGGGCTGTTTAGTCTGGAGAGCAGGAGGCTGAGGGGGGACCATATTGCTCTCTACAACTTCCTGAAAGGAGGTTGTACTGAGGCAGGTGTTGGTCTCTTCTCCCAAGTAACTGGTGACAGGACGAAAGGCAATGGCCTCAAGTTGCGTCAGGGGAGGTTTAGATTGGATATTAGGAAAAATTTGTTTACTGAAAGAGTGGTCAGACATTGGAACAGGCTGCCCAGGGATGTGGTGGAGACACCATCGCTGGAGGTGTTCAGAAAACGTGTGGATGTGGCACTGCAGGACACGGTTTAGTAGGCATGGTGGTGTTGGGTTGACGGTTGGACTTGATGATCTCAGAGGTCTTTTCCAACCTTAATGATTCTATG